>Ga0209687_1000025_pt1 | contig 70621 bp, 61 predicted proteins | sample GraSoiAngelo_136_FD_185893 | JGI IMG/M metagenome (GOLD analysis project Ga0209687, IMG submission 185893) | Grasslands soil microbial communities from the Angelo Coastal Reserve, California, USA - 14_0929_09_20cm (SPAdes) (version 2) | ecosystem: Environmental > Terrestrial > Soil > Grasslands ...
AAATCTCACCGGCCGATTCCCGTTCGACGTGGTTTCCTTGTGGATCCAGTATCGTGATTTGGACCGAGCCTCCTACTCCAACGGAACCGGCTTTGCGTTCACTTGGCGGCAGCGGGTTTGAGGCCATCTGGTGGGATGCTTCGGTCATTCCATAAGCTTCTAAGACCGGCGCTCCGAATCGCTCTTCCATCTCCGCCATCATCCGCGGCGCGAGGGCCGCGCTGCACGAGCGAATGAACCTCAAATGTTCGGCCCCCGACGGCCGCGCGCCTTGCTTCGCACGCGCGAGCAGCATTTGATGAATTGTGGGAACGGCCGAGTACCAACTCGCCTTGTGCTCTCTCACCGTAGACCAGAAGCTCAATGCGTTGAACCGCGGGATGACGACTACGGTTCCGCCCGTCAGAAACGTGCTCAGCGTGGAAGCCATCAAACCGTGTACGTGAAAGAGCGGCATTACACAGAGCGAAACGTCTTCTTTGCCGAGTTGATACCAAGCGGCGATGTTTCTTACTGAGGCCATCAGGTTGGGCTGCGAAAGCGGAACGCGCTTGGGCCGGCTGGTGGTTCCGCTCGTGTGAAGCATCAACGCGACATCCTGATTGTATTCTGATGCGGCGTTGGAATCGGCTTGCGATGCCGGTTGTTTCACCGGTGTAAGAGTCGCGCGTGAGCCGTTGCATTCAATCTCGAGAATAAGAGTTGATTCCGACGCGGCGCTTCGTGCTTCGGGAGCGCCTCCAGGCGGAACAATAAGGGCCCTCGCTCCGGTGTCTTCGAGATAGAATCGAAACTCTTCTTCTTTATAAGCCAGATTCAAGGGCGCTGCCGTGGCTACCGATGCGGCCGCGAGAAATGCGAGGACCGTATCCAGACCGTTTGGGAGCGCCGTTGCAATGCGGTCTCCTTTTCCAAGACCGAACTCACGCAGCCTGCTTGCGAGCGCATCGACGTGATTCCCTAGCTGCTCGTATGTTAAAGAAAGGTCCGTGCCGGCGACCGTCAAGGCTACGCTTGAGGAGTCGGTTCGCTCCAGCAGTTCATCGATCATCGTCATCGTCCTGGATAAATAAGGTTCGCTTAGTTCGCGGAAATTATCATTGACCGGCTGCTCCTGTCCAGCAGGCCAAGCATTTATATCCCGTATGTTCCACGGTCGTGTCGGCTATGGTCATATCTCTGAATGCTCTTGTGGGCATAGCATTCGCGGTGTGGTATCTTCGCGCTGGAATAGGAAGCGCGATACCGGTGCATTTGGAGCGATCTGGTGCGGCAGGTATTTCTCAGTTGTCTTGAATTGCGATTCCAGGCTTAGCGGCGCGCGTCGAATGACACGATGAAGATCTATCTACTCTATACGGGAGGCACGGTGGGATCGGTCGGGAAGCCGCTAGGGCCGTTAGCGGGCCCCCGCTTTGTCGATGCATTTCGAGCGAATGTCGAAACAATAATCACGTCTCAGCTTCCGGGAACAACCATCAACTACGATTATTTTACGCCTACGCTCGACAGCACCAATATGCAGCCGGCGGATTGGGTGCGGATCGCGCAGAAGGTTCTGAGCAACTACAAGAAGAACGATGCGTTTCTGGTTCTGCACGGAACCGACACTATGGCTTGGACCTCTTCGGCCTTGTCTTTTCTTCTTCCTGGAATCTCTAAGCCGTTGTTCGTGACCGGATCTCAACTTCCTCTTTTTTTCGAACAGGACGAAAGCTACACGCTCTTGTTCAACACGGATGCCTTGAGGAATGTGCTCGGGGCCATTCAATTCATGACCTTTGCTATACCGGAGGTCGCTCTGTATTTCGCGGACACGCTCTACAGGGGAAACAGAGTCATAAAGAGTAATGCGAGGGAGTTCACCGCGTTCTCCTCATCGAACTATCCCGCGCTTGGCCGATATGGCGTGCTGCCTGTGCTGAACGAGCGTCTCGTACGTCCGGCCCCTTCGACCAATGCTCTCAATAATCATATTCAGAAGGTCGCAGCCGATCTGAATATCATAATGGAGAACATAAACCGCAGCTCGGTGATTCAATTTCTCCTTTTTCCCGCTTACTACGACCGCACTAGCGGCGATTCGCTGATTGTATCGATGCTGACTCAATTGAGCCGGGTGAACCCTCCGCTGCGAGGCATCGTCTTCGAATCGTTCGGGGAAGGGAATATTCCTGATTTCGCGAGCATGCAAGCATTGCTCATGGATCTGAGCACGAGCGGAATAATACTGGTTGACTGCACGCAGGTTTATGCGGGCGACGTAAACTACGGCGCCTATGCTACCGGAGCGTGGTTGAAAGGCGCGGGAGTGATCAGCGGCTACGATATGACACCGGTTGCGGCTCTTGCGAAGCTCGTGATTCAACTCGCGCGCGATCCATCCTCGCCGAAGGATGAGATTCAAAAAGCGATGAGTACCGATCTGGCAGGCGAGATGGTGATTTTATAATTCAGTGAAAGCGTCAATTGAAATTCTCGATCAAGAGATCGCTCACAAAAACGCGCCTCTTCTGAAAGCGATTGCTGCCGAAGCTAGTGACGGTTAAACTACTGAGCTTGCGCCGGGGCGAGATAAACTCTTGAACATAGATGACTGGCGAAAGGAAATCGACACAATAGATGAGCAGCTCATCGATCTGCTCAATCGACGGTCCCAGTGTGCAATCGAGATTGGGCACGCAAAGCGCGAAGTCGGACTCCCCATATATTCGGCGAGCAGGGAAGCGGAAGTAATCGAACACGTACTTGTATTGAATCGGGGACCACTGGAAGAAGAGGCAGTCCGCAGGTTGTTCGAGAGAATCATCGACGAATCGCGGCGTCTCGAGCGTCTTGCCGTCGAGCGAGAAGCCGCAGCAAGGGAGCGACTCGAAGCCGACAGCGCGAATCGTCGGAAAGAAAGAGACGGCTCCAAGACTAAAGCGAGCTAGGAGTGTGAAATGGTAATCGTTATGGAGGAGACCGCCTCCGAAGAACAGGTCTCAAGCGTCATCGACAAGTTAGTACGATTGGGATTCGATATCCACCGATCGACCGGCGTTCGCCACACGGTGCTCGGAGCCGTCGGAGGCCGGATCATCGACGCGCGAGATCTCGAAGTCCTCGACGGTGTTAAAGAAGTTCTCCGCATAAGCTCGCCTTATAAACTCGCGAGCCGTACCTTCAAACCCGAAGGAACCCAGATAAAAATCAAAGATGTGGTCTTTGGCGGACCGGAAGTCATTATGATGGCAGGTCCCTGCACGGTTGAGAGCCGCGAACAGGTATTCGCCATAGCTGAAGCAGTGAGTCACAGCGGCGCAAAGGTCCTCAGGGGCGGAGCCTTCAAGCCTCGGACTTCTCCGTACTCGTTTCAAGGACTCGGTGAAGAAGGTCTGAAGTTTCTCAAACAGGCGGCGGATCGCTTCGATATGCTCGTGGTTTCAGAAGTAATGGAGCCGTCCCAAATTCCATTGTTCATCCGATACGTGGACATACTGCAGATCGGCGCTCGCAACATGCAGAACTTCAATCTGCTTCGAGAGCTTGGGCGCATCAACAAACCGGTTCTGTTGAAGAGGGGTCCTGCGGCTACGATCGAAGAAACCCTGCTTGCGGCGGAATACATAATGTCGGGTGGAAACCACGATGTTATGGTGTGCGAGAGAGGAATAAGAACGTTCGAGACTTACTTGCGGAACACGCTCGATATCTCCGCGATTCCCGTGCTGAAAAAATTGTCGCATCTCCCGGTCGTAGTCGACCCGAGCCATGCGACGGGCCGACGCGACAAGGTTCCTCCGATGGCGCAGGCAGCAGTCGCGGCGGGCGCGGACGCTTTGTTGATCGAAGTACATAACGATCCGGAGAACGCGCTTTGCGACGGCGCACAATCACTGCTGCCTGAACAATTCGAAGCATTGATGCGCCGGTTGAGAGCCATAGCGACGGCGGTAGATCGTTCGGTGGCTGCCGATGTCGCCGCTCCGGCCGCTACATAAAATCATCAGAATGCGATTTGAGCACCTAGCGATCATAGGCGTCGGCATGATCGGCGGCTCGTTCGCCGCATCTGTCCGCCGTTCCGGCCTCGCGACCCGAATCACAGGCTGGGATGGCGGCCGCGGACTCGAGAAGGCGCTCCTGTCGGGCGCTATAGAGGCCGTTGAGAATTCGTTTGAAGCCGGACTGGTATGTGATGCTGATTTGATTTATCTCGCCGCTCCGATCGGAGCAATCGTTGATTTCCTGAACAACTATGGTTCTCTCATAAAACCCGGCGCTATTGTGACGGACGCCGGCAGCACCAAGCAGGATATATGCGAGGCGGCTCGCAACGGATTGCCGGCTGGGGTTGCCTTTGTTGGCGGACACCCGATGGCCGGTTCACAAAACTCGGGGCTCGATTTCGCGAATCCGGACATCTTTCACGGCGCTCCTTATGCGCTGATCGCGGCCGATGATGCGGCGGCTCAGGATGAGGCCTTCAAGACGGTTGTTGAAATCGTCAACGCGATCGGCGCGAGGCCGTTTGTGCTCACGGCGGAGCAGCACGACCGGGCAGTTGCCCGCGTCAGCCATGTCCCTCAACTGGTTTCGACGGCGCTTTCGGCTGCGATCATGAAGACGCGAGGAAGGGATCAAATGCTGAGCCTCGCCGGACCGGGCCTCTCGGACATGACGAGACTTGCCGAAAGCAACTGGTCGATATGGGAGGACATCTGTCGTTCGAATTCTGAGGAGATTGCCGAGGCGCTCTCGGACGTCGTGCGCGAGCTCGAGATCACTCGCCTCAGAGTCGACTCGGGCGACTTCCGCGCATTGGGCGAGGCGTTCAAATCCGCGGGCGATCTGGCCGCGAAGATACGGCAGTCCAAGTCGAACGGCGGTTTTTGAAATGGCCACTTACGTCATTGGGGATATACACGGCAGATCCCGATTGCTCTATCAGCTCGAGCGGGATGTTCCCTGGGACATAAACAAAGACAAGATCGTTTTTCTCGGGGACTTGATAGACCGCGGCGAGGACGCGCCGGGTGTGATCGAGCGGGTGATGCGGCTTGCGCGAGAAAACCCGAACGTCGTGGTGGTTCGCGGAAACCACGAACAGATGCTCTTGAACTGCCTTGATAATGGAGACCCGCAATGGCTGATTCCGGAGAATGGAGGTCCCGCGACGCTCGAGGCCTACGGCTCGATCCTTCCCGATGAATTTGACGAGATTGAAATCATCATTCCCGACGAGCACATCCAATTCATGCGGAGCCTGCCTTTTTTTCATGAAGATGAGCAGGCGATATACGTTCACGCGGGCCTTATCCCGGGCAAGCATCCATCAGAGACGGATCACGACGTGCTGATATGGACTCGCGACGCGCACTTCTACCGTTATTACACCGGCAAGCTCTGCATATTCGGGCACACACCCACCGTCTACCTGCCGAAGGACGGGTGTAACCGCCATTTCGGAATCTATATTCATGGCGGCTGCGTCGGCATCGACACGAGCGGCGAACCTGATAGCCCTCTATCCTGTTTGCGAATCGATACGTTCACGCTCTATCAAGCTTACCCTGGCGGGCTTACGGAGGTGACACGGCTCGCACATCTGAAACCCAGCCATGAATAGAGGCCGGATCACCGCGTTGATTTTTGTCCTCTGTTGCGCGCCCTTCTTACAGTCCTGCCAGCGAGTCGTTCTCGATGAGAGATTTCACAACAAGAGGTTAACCGGCTGGACCGTTGTCGATGATCCGGACACGATCGAAGGGCCGTCGCTATGGCGAGTCGAAGATGACGGCTGGCTCCATCAGCGAAGCAATATCTGGGGCAGGCGGGGCGATTTCATCGGCCGGTGGTACGGAACCTATCTCATCGCCGGCGACCGTCAATGGCGAGACTATGTTCTTTCGGTCAGAGCAAAGCCGGTCGATAACGACGGATTCGGCATCGCGTTCAGATGGGTCGACGGACAACATTTCTACAGGCTTTTATTCGTTCAAGATGAGTTGAGCGGCGGTCCGATCACCAGGTTGGACAAGCGAACGGGCCATGACTACACTGAAATTTGGTCCGCCAAAGAAGGCTTCAAAGCGGGATCGGAATCGATAATCGAGGTCGAAGTAAACGGCGCCGTGATCAACTGCAGATTGAACGGACGTCAGTTATTCGAAGCAAAAGACCATTCTTATCGGGCAGGGAAGATCGGTCTCTTTTGCTTTGCTCAGAGCGATCAGGCATTCGACGACGTCAAAGTCATATTGAAGTAACATCGAAGACATTATTGAAATAAACGGGAGCGGCTATGTCGAAAGCAGTTATCCTGAGCGGTGTTCGCACCCCTATCGGCTCGTTCGGCGGATCGTTGAAGGATGTATCGGCCGTGGAATTGGGCCGCATCGCAATCGACGCGGCGATTGAAAGGGCCGGCGTCGACCCCGGCGATATCGACGAAGTAATAATGGGAAACGTGCTTCAAGCCGGTTTGGGAATGAATCCCGCTCGACAGGCCGCCGTTTCCGCCGGAATTCCGGACAGCGTTCCTTCCTTTACCGTCAATAAAGTCTGCGGGTCGGGTCTGAAAGCTGTAGCGCTTGCGGCTCAGGCTATTTCGGCGGGGGACGCGGATCTGATCGTAGCCGGTGGGACGGAATCGATGAGCCGCGCTCCATACATTCTGACGGATGCGCGCTGGGGCTATCGGATGGGCAATGGAGAGTTGAAAGACTCGATGTTGAGCGAAGGCCTCACCTGCGCGCTCGCCGGCTGCCATATGGGTGTAACGGCGGAGAACATCGCGGCGAAGTATGAGATAGCTCGTGAAGCTCAAGACCAATTCGCCGTCGAGAGTCAGCGCCGCGCCTCCGAGGCGATTGCCGCGGGCAGATTCACTGAAGAGATCGTTCCCGTACCTGTTCCACAAAAAAAGGGAGAGCCGCTGCGGTTCAAGATTGACGAGCATCCGCGCGCGGATACGAGCGCCGAAAAACTCGCGCGGCTCAGACCGGCGTTTCAATCAGGAGAGGGAAGCGTTACCGCTGGAAACTCGTCGGGAATCAACGACGGAGCCGCGGCCCTCGTAATCGCCAGCGCGGAGCGGGCTCGCTTGATGGAAACCGCGCCGCTTGCGCGAATCGTCGCTTACGCTTCGGCGGGAGTCGATCCGCGATTCATGGGGATGGGACCCGTGCCCGCAATTCAGCGAGTGCTCGAAAAGAGCAGTCTTGAAATAAACGAAATAGATCTATTCGAGCTCAACGAAGCATTCGCTTCGCAGAGTCTTGCTGTAGTAAAGGAACTCGGTCTCGATGCGTCAAAGGTTAACGTGAACGGCGGAGCCCTTGCTCTGGGTCATCCAATCGGCGCAAGCGGGGCGCGAGTGCTGGTCACTCTGTTATATGAGATGAAGCGACGAGACCTCAAGCGCGGACTCGCGTCGCTCTGCATCGGCGGAGGTCAGGGCATCGCAATGATCGTCGAACGCTGAATTCGATTGGTCGAGATTCCAGCGCCGCGAATAAAGGGTTGATTAGATGACGGAAGGCGTGCAGGCAGTTCCACAACGACTGGTTCCCGGAGCGCCGGTAGTCGTCTATCTTCATAACCCGAAAGAGCGGCTCTGGGGGCTGCTTCTCGAAGCACCCTCGGCGGGAGTCTACGTTCGCGGCATCGACCTGCATACCTTTGAAGATTGGGTGAGAATGATTGTCCGCGGCGAGCATAACATCGGCCTTACGCACATGTTCCTGCCGATGTGGCGAGTCGAACGGGTCGCGCTCGACGAGACGATAGACGAAATTCCGTCGCTAGCGGACAGATTTTATTCAACGGTTGGGCTTACGATCCACGAGTATCTCGGCGGCTACTGAATTACTGCTGATCCGCCTGCAGATGCTGATAGATTTCGGGATCGTGCTTCGCTGAGTACACGGCCGTATTTATGGTTATCTCCTGCGCGAACTTTCCATCCTGAATCATGACCCGTCTCGTAGGACACAGAGTGTTCTGAAATATCTTGGGCGGGGTGTAATAAAAGGAGATTCTGAACTTTACCGGCTTTTGATCTGGAAAGAGGTTAAGCTCGTATTCGGAATGAAGAATTCGAAACGTCTTTGAGCTGATCCAGAATTTTGTTTTCTCGCCGGCTGGGGTGGTCAGCTCCACTATTTTGGTGTCGATTCCCGCCACCGTTTCGGGGCCGACCAGGTCGACCTTCGAGCCGTCCTCTCTAAATCGGAGCAGGGTAGTGTAATCGTGAGTCAACTGCGCCTTGAAAGCCGTTTCGACCTCAGGCCTGGGCGTTACATATTGTCCACTCTGGGCCGACCAAACGCTGCCTCCATTGAAGGCGATGACGTATTTGATCGGTCTGGCGGTTCCGGTTCGGCCCGGAGGCTCAGGCGGCGTGACTTCAAGATCGGTCCTTATCAAATCCTGCCAGGACTTCTCTTTTCGAGTGGCTCGAATCTTATAGCTCCCGGCGGCATCCCCCTGATCGGTAGCGAGCCGGATCGTTCCGTCTTCTTCAGTATTGGCCCGGACCTGGTTCAACATCGTGCGGCCGCCATATGCAAGGAGCGCATATTCAACGATCGCCTCCGCGACGGTGTACTTAATGGTCGGAGCCGCCTCCTGGCCTTTTGCTTTCTCAGAAGCGTCCTTGCCGCCGGGAGGGCGAGGCTTATTGTCCTGGCCCTTATCGACCGGCGTCGCGCCTTTCTTCTTATCCTGTTGGGCGCCGCTTGTTGCTTGCGGCTCGTTTGCTATGCCGGACGCGCAAACCGCCCCGAGGATTACCGTGCACATTAGTAGGCTGATTATGCACAGCCTGTAAGATATGGAAGCCGAACTCAAAATAAATGCTCCTTGGTCAGGATGACTACGTGCAGGATTCGCTGGTGATCGACCGACGATATTACCACAGCCTGAACGAGACGTTCACCGGAAAATCGGCAGGGCGCCTCGCATACGCGTCACGACCGGCGGCGTAGGCTGTGTCGGAATGGGCTGTTCTGTTGCGGCTCATCTAGTGCTCCTATAAAATCTGGCTCCCTACGATGCAAGGAGAACTCCATGAAGATCGGCATCCTGGTTGGCCGAGAAGAGACGTTTCCACCCGCACTCATAAACGAGATCAATAGGCGCAAGGCCGGCGTTACCGCGGAATATGTCAGAGTCGGCGGAATTCGAATGGCCGAACCCTGCGAGTACGATCTCATCATTGACAGAATCTCTCACGAAGTTCCGTTTTACAGGGCCTATCTCAAGAATGCGGTTCTATCAGGCTCGAGGGTGATCAATAATCCGTTCTGGTGTTCGGCCGACGATAAATTCTTCAATTACTCGCTCGCCGTGAAGATGGGAATTGCGGTGCCCCGCACGGTGCTGCTGCCTCAGAAGGCTTACAAAGAAGGCGTAGTCGCCGAATCGCTGAGGAACCTGAAGTATCCACTGAATTGGGATGAGATACTCGACTATGTAGGTCTTCCGGCCTTTATGAAGCCGCACGACGGCGGCGGATGGCGAGGCGTTTCCAGGATCGACACCCGTGAAGAGCTTATGCGCAAATTCGATGAGAGCGGCTCCGACTGCATGGTGCTTCAGGAATACATTCCGTTTGATCACTATGTGAGGAGCTACTGTATCGGTAAGAAGGAAGTGTGTCCGATGCCTTACGACCCGATATTCAGGCGCTATCTGGTTGTAGACGATTACCTCGATCCCCAAACCGACGCCCGCGTGCGGCGCGAAACGATTCTGATCAACAAAGCTCTGGGCTATGACATCAACACGGTCGAGTTCGCGATCGCCGATGGAGTGCCTTACGCCATCGATTATATGAACCCGGCGCCCGATGCGGACTGGTGGTCGGTCGGGTCGGTATATTTCAAATGGATGGTTGAAAAAGTGGCCGATCTCGCCATCGATGCCGCCCTTCATGGCGAACGAGCGCCGGAGTCTTATCGGTGGGACGAGTTCTTGAAATGCTAGCGACGGAAAACAGCGGAGATCTTGCCGCCGAATATAACAGGATTATCGAAGAACGGCCGGATCTCGTGAGCGAATCCCGAGACTACTTGCTTGCGAGATTTCGGGAGCTTCGATTCGTCTTTGGCGGACGAATCCTGTCGCCATATTTGCGGCCGCACTTCTTGCATCGGAGTGAGTGGCGTGCGATTGCAAGCGCTTGCGAAGCGGTCTGGAGCGCGATCGAGAAGGTCGGACGGCTCGCGGATTCCGATAAGCTGATGATCGAACAGCTTGGGCTTACCGATATTGAGCGCGAACTTGCTTCTATGAATCCGCGTTATGAGGACGTGTCGGTTTCCGCGCGGCTGGATTCGTTTCTAACAAAAGACTCCTATAAATTCGTCGAGCTGAACGCGGAGTGTCCGGCCGGAATTGCTTACGGGGACGTTGCGGCCGAGACATTCATAAACCTTCCGCTGATGCGCGAATTTCAACGGAAGCGCGAAGTGACGCCGATGTACTGCCGTCACGATATGCTGGACTCGCTGTTGAAGGTTTACGAAAAGGTTCGGGGCCGATCGGTCAAGCCAAACATCGCCATAGTCGATTACAGCGGCCTTCCGACCATGCGTGAATTCGAACTGTTTCGAGACTATTTCATCTCTCAGGGATTCAACACCGTTATCGCCGATCCTCGGGAACTTGATCTCCGCGAGGGCAAGTTATGCTTGAAGGACTTTAAAATCGATCTTGTGTACCGGCGTCTGCTCATCACCGAGATGATTGAGCAGTTGGATGCGTGTCGAAATCTTGTTGAGGCATACCGAACCGGTTCGGCGGTCGTAGTCAACTCATTTCGAACCAAGCTCGTTCATAAGAAGATGCTTTTTGGAGTCCTGACTGACGGGCGCCACGCGCATCACTTTAGTAATTCCGAGCGCGAGGCAATTGAGAAACATATCCCGTGGACGAGGAGAGTAGAAGATGTTTCCACTGATCACCGCGGTTCGCGGGTCGGCCTGTTAGAATTTGTTCGAACGAACAGGGACAATCTTGTGCTGAAACCTAACGACGAATATGGAGGCCACGGCATTTTCCTGGGATGGGAAACCGACGAGTCCCGATGGAACGCTGCGATCGAAGAGGGGCTGAGGGGTGATTATTTGGTTCAGGAGCGGGTTACTACCAGCCGTGAATTATTTCCGTACATCAATAAAAACGACGAAGTCGAGATGGTGGATCAGCTACTCGACGTGGATCCGTTACTGTTCTTCGGCAAGACCAAGGGGGCGTTCACCCGGCTCTCTTCTTCTTCCCTTGCGAACGTGAGTTCCGGGGGCGGTATGACGCCTACGATGATTGTCGATTGAGTCTCGAACAAGACCTGGCAACGACGGCCGGCAAGGAGCGATCATGGCGGACTTCACTCTTGGCATTGAAGAAGAGTTTCAGATCATCGATCCGAACACGCGCGAGCTGCGTTCTCATATAGCCGAGATGCTCGAAGAGGGGCGAATGGTGCTGGGTGAACAGGTCAAGCCCGAGATGCACCAGTCCATGATCGAGGTCGGAACCGGCATTTGCGCCAACATTCAGGAAGCGCGCGCCGACGTTATAAGGCTTCGCAGCGCGGTTGCGTCGATGGCGGCAAACCGCGGGCTTCGCATAGCCGCCGCGTCGACCCATCCGTTTTCGAGTTGGAAAGATCAAAAGATCACGGAACACGAGCGGTACGAAGCTCTCGTCGACGAGATGCAGGTGCTGGCAACCTCTCTGCTTATCTTCGGTATGCACGTTCATATTGGAATCGACGACAGGGAAGCGCAGATTCATCTTATGAATGCGGCCAGATACTTCCTGCCTCACGTTCTCGCGCTTTCCACGAGCTCTCCGTTTTGGATGGGAACGCGCACCGGTTTGAAGAGCTACCGCTCGGAGTTGTTCAAGAAGTTCCCCCGCACCGATATACCGGACTACTTTCAATCTTTTTCAGAGTATGAGGGCTACGTTAGTTTACTGATGAGGACTGGATGCATCGACAACGCAAAGAAGATCTGGTGGGATGTGCGGCCGCATCCGTTCTTTCCTACGCTGGAATTCAGAATCTGCGACATTCCGTCCAAGGTGGATGAAGTCATAGCTCTTGCGGCGCTGTTTCAGGCTATAACCGCGAAACTCTATAAGCTCTATCGCAATAACATGGGGTTCAGGCTCTATCGTCGCGCTCTCATTCAGGAGAATAAATGGCGAGCGGTGCGATGGGGTCTGGAAGGAAAACTCATCGACTTTGGAAAGCAGAAAGAAGTGCCCGTGCGCGACCTGATTCTCGAGCTGCTCGATTTTGTCGACGACGTTGTTGACGAGCTTGGAAGCCGCAAAGAGCTCGAGTACGTCTATAAGATAATGGAACAGGGCACGAGCGCGGATCGCCAGCTCAAGGTGTTCGACGCTACCGGTGATTTGAACGCGGTGGTTGATCATCTGATTTCCGAGACGATGGAAGACATACAATGATTTGCCGCGGCTCTAAATCGGCGATTTGAGCAGCGAAAAACTTACGGGCAACGCAAAGTAGGGGTATCAGGTATCTAATGCTCAGACAGCGACCCGAAGAAAAACGCTGGTAGATTCTTCCTTTCGAGGCAGTCCGACAAATCGGGTCGCTGTTCTCATTTTAGAACACGAATTGAAAGAACAGGTGAAAGCGGTGAATGGCTTCATTAGCCGCTCAAAGAGCCCGAATCGCCTTGATTGCATCGATGGCGTCTTGTCCTACCTCTCCCTTGAGAACCCTTGCGCCGGATTCGACGCAGGCTCCGTAATATTCAACAATATCGACATTACTATGAGTTCACCGCTGAAGTCGGGAGGTGAGAAATGAAAAAGACAAAGGCGCTTCTGGCAGGCGTCAGCGTCCTTGCCATGTTTTTGCCGGGAATTTCCGTCGATGCCGACGGCGGCGGACAGACGCAGATTAAGCCCGGAATGAATTTCTTCACCATCGAACAAGACATTCAACTTGGCCGGCAGGCGGCAAGCGAAGTCGAAAGAAAATACCGCCTGGTCAATGATCCCGTCGTTCAGGAGTGGGTCGATGAGCTTGGCAGGCGATTGGCTTCTCACACGACGATGCCGAATCTTCCGTGGCGCTTCAGAGTCGTCGACACCAAGGCCGTGAATGCTTTTGCGCTGCCGGGCGGTTTCGTATATGTGAACCGCGGCTTGATCGAGATGACGGACGACGAGAGCGAGGTGGCCGGAGTCGTGGGGCACGAGATGGCTCACGTGACGCTTCGGCACGGTACGCATCAGCTTTCCAAATCGCTGATGGCCAGGTTTCCTCTTGCCGCGCTTGGAGGCTTTGGAGGCGCGGCCGGCGCGATAGGGCAGTTGGGTTCGATCGGCGCCTCATTCGCCTTCCTTAAATTCAGCCGCGACGACGAGAGACAGGCGGACATTGTCGGCGTGCAGACCATGGCCAAGAGCGGCTACGACTCGCACGGAATGATCACCATATTTCAGCGATTAGATAAGATGGGCTCGGGCCGCGGCACGCCTCAGTTTCTTTCCGACCATCCGAATCCAGAGAATCGAATCCAGAAAATAGAAAAAGAGATAAGCCTGCTTCCTTCTTCGACCCGAATACAGGCGAGTTCCACGCTTTACGCTCAGGCGCGTAATCGACTGAAATCCGCGTCCTATACTTCTGACGGCGATTACCGCAATGGCGGCGGGTCTACGAGGGGCGGTCGATCAAGGAATCCATCGCGCGACGATGATGGAGACCGGCCGCGCCAACCCAGAGGCGATTCGCGCGATTCACGCGAGCCGATAGATGATTCACGGCCCGAAACAAGGCCCGAAACAAGAGAAGAACTCCCTTCGCGAGAGCTTCAGTCCTATCGCGCCAGCGACGGACATTTTCAGGTCGATTTTCCAACCAACTGGTCGGCCTATCCACAAACAGGCTCCAGCGTAACGCTTGCGCCTGAATGGGCTCTTGATGGAACGGATGTGACGAGGGGAGTGATCGTCAGCATCTTTGAGCCTAAGAGCGGAAACCGCACGCGTCTTTCGCTCGACCGCGCGTTGGATCTGATAGTCACTCAAGTTTCGCAATCAAGCAATTACTTGAGAGAAGCTCAAGGCGCTCGATATCGCGAGTATCTGGCCGGAGCGGAGGCGAGAGCAACATTCCTGACCGGACGGAGCAGTACCGGAGAGACTGAACGGGTTTGGATTGTGGCGCGGCCCTATAATAAAGGCATCGTATACCTGGCTATGATAGCGCCGGAACGAGAATTCAAGACGTATGAGCCGGCCTTCCAAGCCGTAGTAAAGAGCCTTCGGATGGACCAGCGGCAATAAGCAAATCCCGTCTCCGCGCGGCTCGACCCGATGTGATAATCTCAAGGCCGAGCCGCGCATGAGACTCATTGAATATTCACCCGCCTTGTTTCCGCATCTCCGCCAGGCCGCGGAGCTAATGAGCGGAGTCCTGAGTCTTCGACATCAATCTTTCGTCGATTACTATTACGCTACAAGTGACTGGTGCAAGCTCCATATGGTTGTCGACGGCGCCGAAGCGGTGCTGGGAACGATCGGTGTCGATAAAATGCGCTTCCAGTGCGGGTCGACCGAGCTGATGCTGGGCTTTGGAAGCAACTTCCACTCTCTGAAACCGGGTCTTGGCGGATACCTCTTCGCGAAGTGGATCAAGTCTTGTGACGGAGGGCTTGTTTTCGGCGGCAGCGACGACACGCACGCGATACTCAAAGGACATGGCGGAGCCCTCGTGAAACCCGTGAGCGTCTATTATATGAACAGGCCTTATGGAGAAGGCGTCGAGGGATCGTGGCTGCGCGCGGGCGCTCGATGGCTTCTGAAAAGATCGCTTCACAAAAATATTTCAAAGCATCGCTCCCGAATAGACGCGAAAGCGCTCGAAGAAATATCTGTTCTCGAAGAGCAAACCTATTCCGAAGATTTGCTTCCGCGAACCTCGCCGTTTTCGTTCCGATTTGCGCCGCGATTGGACTACCTGAGCTGGCGATACAACCCGCGACTGTCGTTCGTGCGATATCGAATCTTCAGGATTATGCGGCGCGCTTTGACGGAGGGATATGTAGTGCTGAATGACTCGCCGGAACGCCTGATTGTCGCTCACTGCGATGGTGAAGATCCGCGGTCGCTCGCATACGGCGTTTTGCTCAGCTTGATGGAAGCAAGCGCCGAGGAGAAGAGACCTCGGCCGATACTGCTGACCTCGTGCCATCCTGAAATGCAGGCGATTTATGAGAGCATAGGATTCAAATCGGAACGTGAACGGAGGCCGCTTGCGCTCGCTTCGGTCGCCGCGGCGCCCGGTCTTTTGACGGATACTTCAAGCTGGCTTGTGAACTTTGACTGGGGAGACAACGGACTGCGCGCTCCGTTCCTTGATTCGCCTCGCGGCGGGCCAAGAAATGTTAACAATCCCGTCGACGCGATAGGAAAGTTCCAACAGTCCGGGCGTGCCGCGAACAACCCGGATCGAACCTGAGCGCTGCCTATTTCGGAAGTGGGGCGATATTACTTCTTCAAACAGACTGCTCGCGCCGGAACTGTCCCGCGATTCCACATTTCAAGGCTCCGTCAACACATTCCGCGGCTTATGCGCGGGTTCATTATGGTGAGCTTGGCAACGCTACAAGATCGAATTTCTAACTTCATTACAGAAAAGCTGCATCTCGAAGCGCCTCCGCTCGAGGCGGATCTTATCGAGACGGGATTCATAGACTCGCTGGCGCTCGTCGAGCTGATCTTCTTTGTCGAGCAGGAATTTTCAATCGAGGTTCCGCTGGATGAGATTGATCACTTTCGCTCGATCAGAAGCATAGCCGCCCTTATAGCTGACGGCATTGCGCTGAGAAATGCCGAGCGCGCAGCCAGTTGAGCCAACCCTCCCAACCAGCAATATCTACCGGCTTTCGGAGATGCGGGATTTTTCTCGCTCGGCAAGAATTCTGAAAATTCGCTCGACTTTATTGTAATCGACGCCCCCGATCTTGTAAGACACAGGTTTGTCGTTCTTGTCGAGCAACTCCACTCCGATCTTATAGTCTCCCGGAACCAACTGCTCCCATTTTAACCAGACAGGATCCCATCTGCTCAGTATCTCGGTCTTTTTATCACCCAGGCTGAACTTGACTTTGTAGTCGTTCGGACTCAGAGCCGCGTTGCTCACGTAGAAATCGACCAGCACGCCTCGCGGATCGTCCTTCCATCTTACTTCGGCGGGAGGTTCCGACAGCGTGAGCAGGGGAGTGGTTTTCTCGGCTTTCGCGCCGGGACTCTTGGATCTTATATGAAAGACGACCGCATCAAAGGCGGCGCCGTCCGGCTGTTTAATAGACTCATTCCACTCGCGCGCCGGAAAGGCTCGCAACAGATGCGTGCCGGGTTTGAGATCCTTGAAACGCGGAGAGCGGAATGGGACCGCCGGATCATAGTCGGCTTCCGCGATGTCGTTGTCGATCAGGACCTCAATGTGTTGTCCTTTGCGACGCTCCTCATCTCTGTAGATCGGATATCCGCTTATCTCGAACGTAGGCGCGAGCGCACCGGCCTCGATGACCTCGTCATACTTCGGTGAGGTGCAATGCAGGGCGACAGGTCCCGTTGGACCGATGGAATAATAACCGGCAATCCCAAGCGGCTTCGCGCCGGCCGGGGTTGCGTTTTTATTTTCGGCTCCAGCAGTATTGCTCGCGCCGTGATTTGCGTTATTAGGCGAACCGCAGCTTGCGGTGAGCAAGCTCGCAGCCATGATCAACAGGCTCAGGGTCCTCGAAGTAAATTTCATGATTAAAAGAAGAATCAGTGCGGAAGGACAAAGGGGCCCAGGTGCGGGCCTGGATTATTCATTGCGGTTTGGAGCGCAAGAACCAGCGCCTGCCGCGTTTCTTCGGGCGATATGATTGCATCGACAAAACCGCGAGCCGCCGCGAAGCGAGCATCCAACTGCTCCTCATAGATTCCACGCACTCGTTCCATCTCCTTCTTCATTTCATCGCTGGGTTGGCGGCCCGCCTTCGCGAGCTTTTCGAGCTCCGCGCTGAAGAGAGCCATGACTGCTGAATCGCCTTCCATCACTCCCATTCTCCCTGTCGGCCATGTGAATATGAAATCGGGATCGAATCCTTGTCCGGCCATCGCGTAGTAACCGGCTCCGGAAGCGTGGTTCACGGTCAGGACGATCTTTGGAACGGTCGCGCAGGCCATCGCCTCAACGAACCGCGCTCCGGCCCTGATGATGCCTGAGTGCTCGGCGTCCGTCCCCACCATGAATCCGGAGACATCCTGAATAAAAAGAAGCGGTGTTCGATGGCGGTTGCACATGTCGATAAAGTAGGCGACCTTTTCAGCCGAATCGGCATAGATGATGCCGCCGAACTTCGGAGGCTTGCCGGGCGCTCCTTTCAGCAGGCCTCGCTGATTGACTATGACGCCGATCGGAATTCCTTCGATGCGGGCCTTGGCGGTAATTACTTCTCGCGCGTAGTCCGCTTGAAATTCGTCGATGCTACCCTCGTCCAGCAAACAGGAGAGAATGTCTCGCATGTCGTAAGGGAGGCGATGGTCGCCCGGCATGATCTCATACACATCCGTCAGCGGGCGTGCTGTTCCACGCGGCTCCGCGGTAGTCTCGATCCTGTGCCGTGGAAGATCCGCAACCAGAGATCGGAGTCTTTCTATACACTCCTCGTCATTCTTAGCTCGATAATGAGCCACGCCGGAAATCTCGTTGTGTGTTCGCGCGCCTCCGAGCGTTTCGCTGTCCACGGTCTGCCCGACTGCGCCCTTTACGAGATTGGGTCCGCCAAGCCCCATGAAGGACGTGCCCTCGACCATAACGATCACGTCGGAGAGCGCGGGAAGATAAGCTCCGCCGGCTACGCACTGGCCCATCACGGCGGCGATTTGAGGAACCTTCAAGAAATGGCGCATCACCGAGTTGTAGAAGAATATGCGGCCGCCTCCATCCTGACCCGGAAACACATTGGCCTGGTAGGGAAGATTCACGCCCGCGGAATCGACTAGATAAATGATCGGCACGCGGCAGCGCATCGCAACTTCCTGGATGCGAAGTATCTTTCTGACGGTCTCGGGCCACCACGATCCTGCTTTAACAGTGGCGTCATTCGCCATCACGATTGCTTCACGGCCATGAATCTTCCCGAGACCGGTCACGACGCCCGCTGCTGGAGCCTGGCCTTCGTACCTGTCATAGGCAATGAGAAGACCTATTTCCTGAAAGTAAGAGTCAGGATCGAACAGCAGAGAGATTCGCTCTCGAGCAGTGAGTTTTCCTCTTTTGTGTTCGCGCGCGATTTTGTCGGGGCCGCCGCCTTCGCGCAAGCGGGTTTCGAGGGAGCGAAGCTCATCAATCAAGTTTTGAAAGTGTTCTCGGTTTGGGGATGTCGTCTGAGTTTCCATGTCGCCAATCTCTCAGTGATTTGAACGAGAGAGAATAACATGTGGTGTTTTGGGTCGTACAGGTAAGCGTAAACTGGCGCGCCTCAAGTTTGGACATTTGTTTCCTGCCTGATCAAGAGTTCGTGCTTCAAAAGATATTCAAGTTCGTGCGTTCGTTCGGGAATCAAATCGTCCATCGCAAGGCCGTTCGTGTTTGTCGCACTGCCGTTCGTTGCCACGCCCGACCGCGTCTGTAATAATTGGCGACTGAGTCTCCGTGCAAACAAGATCGGTTTCAGGAGTCCGCGATGTCTCTCGCTAGAGCAGCCGAGTCATTAAGATTTCACAGATCACCAATATTCGTCGCTCGAATCTCTATCAGCCTCCTCTTCCTACTTCTTTCATTCAACCTGGCCGCGGCTCAATCGGGAAAGAGTGGTGGATCGGGCCGGCGCACCGCGACTCTCAACGTCATAGTGCAGGCTCCGAAGGACACCAAAGTATCAAAGGATGCGATCGATCTCTACGACGCCGGTATTCCACAGGAGATTGAAACCTTCGCGCCTCTGGAGGCTGGTTCGCGAATAGTGCTCCTCGTCGATAACACGATAAATCTGAAGGCGGAAGGTCCGGCTCTGCAGAAGGCCGCGCTGGCCATTGTCAACGAGCTGTTTGAAGATGATCAGATGATGGTAGTCCGTTATAACGAATCGGCCGATGTCATCGAAGAGCTTACGCCTGATTTGAAGAAGCTTCAGGAGGCTACCGAGAAATTCGAACACAAATCATTTCCAAAGCTCTTCGACGCGCTAATCGCCGTCTCGGATTCACTCGCGCATCAGGCCAAGACCGGTATCGAGAAGCGCGCGATTATCTTGATCAGCGACGGATATGACAGCGACAGCCAGACGAAGTTCGATCAGGCGCTTTATGCCCTTCAGGATGAAAACATTGTTTTGTACGCGCTCCAGGTTCCGGATCGCACGCACGGCGCACTGCTTCGCGACAAACCCAAGCCGCCGACCGTTCTGGAGCTTCTCACGGTAGGAACGGGAGGCGCGATCCTGCAGTTTGATAAAGCTGCCGAAGCCGCAAAGACGATTTCAGATGATTTGAGGAATAACTGGTACCGACTTACCTATACGCCGACCGGCGTGAATTCGATCAACAAGCGCCGAATCTTATTGATTTCGCGCAATCCGAAAATCATAGTGCGGACCAAAGGCTCACATCCCGGCAAATACCGAGAGCACTCCTGATCGTTTCTAACACAACAGTCGTATCATCGTCCTGCCGTCTCGCGGCGAACGGACATCCAGAAGGAGATAACATTGATCAAAGAGCGATCAATACTCACATGTTCGCGTACTATCGTCCTCGCAATATTAACAGCCGGTTTGATCGGAACTCCGGCTATAGCTGCGACGCAGCAGCCAGCTCCTACGGCTGATTGGAGCGCGTGGCAGTTTCTTATGGGAGCGTGGGTAGGTGAAGGAGACGGAGCTCCGGGACAAGGACAAGGAGGCTTTACCTTCGCATTTGATCTGCAAAAGCGCGTGTTGGTTAGAAAAAACTTCGCGAGTTATCCGGCGACCAAGGACAGGCCGGCATTCACTCACGATGATTTGATGGTTGTATATCAGGAAGCAGGAAAACCAGCTCAGGCGATCTACTTCGATAATGAAGGCCACGTAATACACTACAGCATTGAGTTCTCGAAGGACGGAGACTCGGTAATTTTCTTGGGCGATCCTTCACCTTCCGCGCCGCGCTTTCGTCTGACCTACGTGAAGAGCGGCAGCGATGCTTTGGGAATAAAATTCGAAATCGCTCCTCCGGGCAAACCGGACGCTTTTGCTCCCTACATAAACGCCCGAGTGCACAGAAAGTGAAATAAAAAACATAATTTTGCTGAGGAAACTGTCACTTGAGGAATCTTGCTGCCAATGAGGAATCTTGCTGCCAAAAAGAATTCGAGGCATCGGACCTATGCCAATCCGATGCCTCTTGGCCCCTCAGGTTGTATCTTGGTGAGCATCTTTGGGTGATTGATGCTCTGAATGCCTGAGCAATGAGCAAAGGCCGTGCCGCCCATTTTATGTACCGGTTATGTGCTCGTCACGCGGTCTATCTCATCACTAATTGCTGATCTCATTGCTGAAAACGGTATTCTTGGTGATTGTTGCTTCTATCAATTCATGTCCTGAAACGGGGCAGGCATTTTTGACCGCGTGTGGCAAGCGGACACATTGAAAAAAGAACTGATTCACCTCAATGCACCGCGATGAATTGCGCGGGAACGGCGGCGTCTTTCTCCGCTACGGCTCGACTGTTTCTGTCCGAAATGGCGAGCAGGATTCCGAGCATTGCAAAAGAGGTAATCAGAGACCATCCGCCGTGACTGACGAACGGAAGCGTGATCCCGGTCATCGGCAGCAATCTAAGCACGCCGCCGATGTTCACAATCGACTGAAGTCCCAGGAACCCAGTCAGACCGGCCGCAATCAGCTTGGTGAACATATCAGGAGCCCGAAGGCTGATCGAGATTCCAGCCGATACGACAACACCCAGGGCAAGTAATAACGCCAGCGCCCCCGCCAGTCCGGTCTCTTCGGCCGCCGCCGCATAGATAAAGTCCGAGTCGGAAATTGGGACGGTCTCCGGGAAACCGAGACCGAGGCCCGCGCCAAACGCTCCTCCGTCGTGAATCCCAAACAACCCTTGAGACTGTTGCATCACTTTGTCGGACCACGCTTCGGAGTTTCGCTGTTTGACCTCGCGTGGATCGTCCCGATTCAGCGGCAAGTTCTTCGCCTTGAGATACCTCTCAAAATCACGCTTCCACCACCACGTGTCGGCCTGCGGAGGCTCCCACAAGTGAGTCCACATATAGAAGCGAAAGTAAACTCGCGGAGGAATTCCGAATCCCGATTTCGCGCGCGAGGCGACAGAAAACCCCGCGAACAAAACGACGATCAATAGAAGCCCGTAAGCCAACTGAGCCGGCTTGCGTACGGCCACCGCGTAGAGCATCACGTATACGCCGAAGAACACGAGCATCTGCCCAAAGTCCGATAGCGCGAAGAAAGGCACCACCGGCATCGCCGCTATCACCGCAAAGGGGGTCAGATATTTGAATGGAGGCAGCCCCCATCGTGTTCTTGCGAGATGCCGATACGAATCCGCAAGCACCCCGGCGAAGCTCATCAGAAACACGATCTTTACCGGTTCCCACGGCGTAGTCTGGCCCAGAAACTTGCCCTCTTCGCTGAAGCCCAGCACCAGGGCCGCGAAAGGGATCATCGTCGCCACGCCTATCAACAGCGATCTCCGCTGAAGCCAGAGAACGATGCGCTCGTTCTTGAAGAGAACAAACGCGCCCATCATCGCGACCAGCGCGCCCAGCGGTATGAACGTAGTTGATGAAAACAGAATGTCGGCAAAGGTCCTGACCGCGCCCGGTCTTGCGGGCCGCGGCAGTTCCTCGGGAATGGCTTCGAGGGCGCCGAACATGAAGCGCTTCTTGTCTTCGTCATAGCCCGTTTTGATGTTGAGCAGACGGACGGTTTGAGCTTTCTCTTCGCGCGCCTTTCCGCGCTGTGCGCCGCGCGAGCTGTATTCGGGATCGGAGAACAAGCGATACTGCATCACAAGTCCAAACCCGAACAGAAATGCGGCGGCAGTGAAGATCAGCATCTCGCCTCGAAACTTCTGCCGTCTCATCAGCCACAAGAACACCGCGATTATCGGCACAAATAACGCGAGAGAACGCAGCGCCGCCAATTTGCTGGGATAATATCCCTTGGTTTGGGCCGCCCAGACGATCGCCACGAATGCAATGAGGTCGATCGCCAGCACCAGTGCAAGCACAAGCAGATTGAGCGACGGGCTGCTGCGTTTTGGCGTTGTTGACATCGTCAGGGATTGCTCCGCTGCGCGCCGTTAAAATAGCCGAGCGCCGCGGCCTTTTCGCAAATCTTCGCGGCGATGGGAGCGGCTGTCTTCGCGCCCTGGCCTCCATTTTCGACACAGACCGCGAATGCGATCTTTGGGTCATCGGCCGGTGCGAACCCGATAAACCACGAGTCTGTCCAGTTGGCGTATTTGTAGTGCGGGCGCCCTTGAGCATCCATAAAATCGACCACTGGATCTCCGTCGGCGTTTGTAATCATCACGTCGCGATCCGCCGACCCGGTTTTACCCGCGATGCTGATGCGGCCTCGAAGATGTGAAAAGGCGCCCGCTGCCGTTCCGGATTCGACTACGAGTTTCATAAGAGATCGAAGCTCCGCAGCGGAATGCGCTGAAACGAACGGCCCGATGATCTTCTTTGGGAGATCGGGTTGAAGCGATGGAGCAATCAATGTCCCGTCGGGGCTGGCCGCGGCAGCGGCAAGCAGCGCCATCTGCATCACCGTCACGTCATCGTAGCCTTGACCAAAGGACTGCAGCGCGAGGTCAAACGAATTTGCCTTCGACGTGAGATCCATTCTCCCGCGGGGCGGAGCGAAGATAAACGCGAACGACTTCGGCTCGGCATTTTTAGTCTGCCAGAGATCGTTTGCGCGTCCGGCTTCGCTTTCAGGGTTGCTCGAGATTCCGAGGCGCCGCGCGTAGGCCGCCATTCGCTCGCGTCCAAGCTTCAGCCCCAACTGAGCGAAGTACTGATTGCATGAAACTCTGAACGCATCTTTGAATCCGATCGATCCGTGCACCTCGCCGCCAAAGTCACGCACGGCGCGGGCGAATCCCGGCGGAGTGAAGCCTTCGCCTCGGCAGGTAAAGTGTTCATTAGTCATGCCGCTCTCTATGGCTACAGCGGCCGTGAATACCTTAAAGGTCGAGCCCGGCCTGAAATAAAAAGACGGACCGCCTGTGACGAGTGTTCCGAGCGCTCGATTGACGAGCGGACTCCGCTCCGGCGCGTTCTCGGCCTGGTCGGTCATCGAGCTCCATGTCTCTTCGTTGTTGATGGTCAGGGGATCAAAGCTGGGAGCCGAGGCCATCGCAAGCACTTCATTGCTCGGAAGCAGCAATACCACCGCGCCTGCCGGTTTGCCGGTCGCCTGAATTAAGCCGAATACTTCGCGCTGCAACACCGAATCGATGCTGACGGCTATGTCCTTGCCGACGGGAACGGGAGAGAGAAGCTCGTTATAAGTACTATCGGGAGAAGTCAGCCAGTCTCGAAAGGCTGACTCGATGCCGCCCGAGCCAAACACAAAATCGGAGTATCCCGTTAGATGCACCGCGGCGGGACCGAGCGGGTAGTCGCGGCTAATCAGCCCGCCATCGTACCGGTACCGAATCAGAGCGTTCTCCAGTTTACGGCTCCGGTCCAGAACCCAACCCTTCAACGCGCTTTCCGCGAGCCTTCTATTTCGCGCGTCGAGTTGCTTTGCGCGATTGAATTTCTGATCGCGATCCGCAAAGAAAGCCCAATAAGAATGAAATCCAATGACGGCCCCGAGCAGGATGAAGAAGGTCAGCCGGGCTATCAATATCCACCGGTTGGTTGCATCGAGGCGTTGTAGAGCGCTGCGGAGAAGCGCCCTTGGAGTTCTCGATGCCATCGCGGCTCGGGCCAGCAACAACGCCAGAGCGAGTCCCGCAAGCACAAACACAATTGTGAGTATTTTCGGAATCAGCATTAGAGGAAGACGAATTCAAGATCGCCTAATTTGATGACATCGCCGGAACAGACTTCCACGGCCGAGCCCTGTTGGAGTTCACGTCCATTGACCATCGTCCCGTTAGCGCTGCCGAGATCGGCAAGCACCAATTGCCCGTTCTCTCGACGGGCCAGCGAACAGTGGTGCCGCGAAATGCTCTCATCGTCGAGCCTCAAGGAGACGCCTGCCGCTCTTCCAATGATCACGGGCGCTCCTCCGCTCGGAATCAGCAATCGATGGGTTATGCCGTTCGACGATTGCAACTCTGCTTCTTCGCGTGGACGAGCTGACTGGTCGGATGAAGCTCGAGCTGAAGGTACTGTCTGAATCGTAGTCGATTTGACGAAGAGGTCGAACTCGACGGTGACAACTATGTCGCCGATTGTTTGATAACGACGGTTGGTGATGTACTCCGCGGCAATATCGGTGAGTTCCCGCTCGAGAGCGGCCCGGCTCTCTTCGCCGATGCGCTCTCGCGATTCGAAAGTAAGCTGAACTTTGTAAAGAGAAGCGGCCAGGCGCCTGATGCCTCGTTCGTCATCGCTCAAGCTGGATTCGATTGCGGTTTCCAGCCTGGCTGCCATATCGGTGACTTCCTTTTGGGAGAGTTTATCGTCGGATTCACGAAAGAGACGCTTGTCGATCCCGTCTCCGACTCTGTGTAGGGCGCGTTTTATGAGTGACTCAGCCCTGGCTAACGGGTTGTTGTTCTGTTCGGTCATTTCTGACTCAATATATCACACCGCCGTGGTTCGAATCCGAGTGCCTGATCGGTGAGAATAGAGCGCCTCACGACCCACTCGATCAATGCTCGATCAATGCTCGAACACGCCGGAGCAATACCGGAAAAATCACCGCAACAACGTTAAGGCAGCCCTCGTGCGACTCAACGAATTGTGTTTGACCTTTGTTCCAATCCGGTGTTATCAAGTACGCACTATGAAGAACGCCATCACCTTTAATTAGCGCGTCCGAAGCGTCTCGCAGCGGAGCCAACACCGCGGCTGGGACGCTGGGATGGCAACCCGGCGATAAGCGCACTCCGCCTTTGCCGGTTCTGTCCGTCTCCAACCTTCAACAGCAACAAAGAAATAAATAGGTTCAATATATGGCACAAGCAAAAGACGTCATGTCCGAGGAGCAGAGCATTGCATCACCTCAACCAAGCGGCGGCTTTTGGAAGGACGTGCGCTCGGCCGTCGTCGGCCGGCAGCAGTACGACTTTACGGAGGGCGCCATTGGGCGCGCCATTATGCTGCTCGCGATCCCGATGGTTCTCGAGATGGCGATGGAATCTTTGTTCGGGATCGTGAATGTATTCTGGGTATCGAGTCTCGGCGCCGATTCGGTCGCGGCGGTAGGCATAACCGAGTCTCTTCTAACACTCGTGTTCGGAATCGCGATAGGTCTGAGCATGGCGACTACGGCTATGGTCGCCAGACGCACCGGTGAAAAGGACATCAAAGGCGCTTCCATCGCAGCCGTTCAAGCAATAGCAATCGGCATCTGCCTGTCGCTTCCAATCGGGGCGCTAGGCTTTTTCTTCACTCACAAGCTTTTCGAATTAATGGGAGCGTCGGCGGAAATTATCAAGGTCGGAGGCGGCTACGGAGCGATAATTCTCGGCGGAAATCTCGTGATCTTCCTTCTGTTCTTGAACAATGCCGTGTTTCGCGGAGCGGGCGACGCGTCTATCGCGATGCGGGCATTGTGGATCGCAAACTTGATCAACCTCGTACTCGATCCCTGCTTGATATTCGGAGTCGGACCTTTTCCGCGGCTTGGCGTGACGGGATCCGCCATAGCTACGACGATAGGCCGAGGACTCGGAGTCGTATTTCAACTGTGGGCGTTATCCAGCGGTAGGGGCCGGGTATGGGTGAAGTTGAATCAAGCGCGGCTGAACCTTTCGGTGATGCTCAAGCTTCTGCGCGTTTCAGTCGGAGGCATCTTTCAGTTCCTTATCGCTACGGCAAGCTGGCTCGGACTAATGCGAATCGTGGCCGAATCGGGCAGCTCGGCAATAGCCGGTTATACAATCGCCTTGAGGATAGTGGTCTTTGCGATACTGCCTTCATGGGGAATGAGCAACGCGGCCGCGACGCTTGTGGGTCAGAATCTTGGGGCAGGGAAGCCGTCGAGAGCCGAGCGTTCGGTTTGGGTGACCGGTTTCAGCAACATGGTGTTTCTTGGAATTGTCACGATTATCTTTGTTGTCTTCGCCGAAGGATTGATCGGTATTTTTACGCATGATGCATCGGTGGTTCCGTATGGAGTCGCGGCGTTGAAGTACATCAGCTACGGCTATGTGTTTTACGCCTACGGAATGGTGATGGTCGCCGCGTTCAATGGCGCCGGAGACACGACTACTCCGACGTTGATCAATCTCGGCTGTTACTGGTTGTTTCAGATACCGCTGGCTTACACGCTGGCGGTTCCGTTTCAGTTTGGCGCCCGAGGTGTTTTTCTCGCAATAACAATCGCGGAATCGAGCCTGGCGGTTGTTGGAATGCTCGTATTTCGCCGCGGCCGATGGAAACAACAGAAAATCTAGCTATGACAGCTAGTGTCATGTATCTAAAGTTCGCTTACAAAAGCGAGCTAGACTGGCAAGTATTTCATCGGCCATCTTGGTCCAGACAAAAGGCTTTGGATTAGCGTTATAGATTTCGATGTAGTCACGGATCGTTGTTTCAAGCTTCCGAGTACTCTGAAAGACACCTCGCCGTATTTGTTTTTCAGTGATGAGAGCGAACCAACGTTCGACCAGATTGATCCAAGACGAGCCTGTCGGGGTGAAGTGCAAATGGAAGCGAGGACGCTTAAGAAGCCAACGTTGAATGATAGCCGTTTTGTGAGTTCCGTAATTGTCCAAGATAAGATGAACATCAAGTTGATCGGGTACAGCATGCTCGATCTTGTCGAGGAATTTGCGGAACTCAGTCGAGCGATGGCGACGATGAAGCTGACCAATTACTGTGCCGGTTTTGGTGTCACGGGGCTGCAAAAAGCGAGGTGGTGCCGTCGGTGTCACCCTTTATACTTGATACGAAAAGACGAAACCATATTATCCATCGAACTTTAGATACAGGACACTAGCCTGTTTTCTTCGACAAGGGTGTTTGAACAGGTTCTACGCAACTCGATGGATTTGGGATCGACGGCGCAATCGGCTTCCAGCGCTTTCCTGTGTTCAATAAGATAAAGAGGTTCGTTTCACTGCGCCACTGTTGCGTGAGTAAGAACTCGCCCATTATCAATCCGCCGTCAAAGGTCTGATAATGCAGGGTTCCATCAATATATGAACAATGCCACTCTCTCCAGCCGATCCATCTCCAATTCTTTTGATTTTTCGACCACAGTTTTGCAACCCCAGAATAAGGGGGTAGCTTACCGCCCGGCGTGTGGAAGGTTCTTCTCAAGCGATCATCATCCGTCCATCGTTGATTGGGGCCATCCTCTTTGTTGTACTTCCAATACGAATCGGAGTGCTCGCTAAAAATCGGATTCGTATCATCCCGAAGATCTAATAGGAAAAATCCGCGCTCCTTGTTTAGCCAAATTGCCCATGCCTTATCGTGCTTTGCTTGATAGCCATCAGTGCCTATTGCCTCTCCGGTTGGCTCCCCAAGCTGTGACGCGTATCGATTGTAGGCTTGAACAAAGGGCATATAAATTGGAAATCGGTGAGACGGACTCGCGGGAATGATCGCTGCCGCTGCTGGTGGAGAAGCGGTTAGTACTTCAGTTACTCCGTCTTTGATGGCCTGCTTAACGTCGTCCTTTGTCGCCGGTGTCTGAGGAGGATTCAGTAGCGCACGCAGAATGAGCCCAACGAATAGTAGAACAACAAGAGTGGATGCTGTAATCCGACACCAACGTCTCCAGCCTTTTCTTGCCCAAAATATATGGACACTTAAGACGCAACAAACAACCCAACAGACCATGCCAATGATGATATTCTGGGTTAATCCGAACATTGTCCATCCCAAAGGGAACAAGGCCAAAACGAAGGTGAGGACAATCTCCCAGGGTAGTTTTAGAAACCAGCGCTCCTCCGCTTTAGGGTCCACTGCCTTGGCTTCGGGCGCAGGAGATGGAGGCGATATAGCGCGGAAGGTAGGCAAGATTTTGTTCCCTCGTCTTTTCGTCATGCCGTCGATAATAGGGTGCTAGACTTACAGCGGCAAGTATGGCTCTACTGAAAGAAAAGAGCGCCAGTACGCGGATAGCTTGACGATTGGGCGCGCTTTGCAAAGAATACCGGCACCGTTTATTAAATAACGATGAGGAGCCATATAGTGAATCTGGATATAGAGCGCCGCAAGAACTCGGGAAAGACTATAGACGTCGATACCTATCGCAGATTGTGCCGGGCGCGCCGCTTCATCGACCAGTCTTATCAAGAGCCGATCGGACTCGATCAAATGTCGAGCGAGGCGTGCATTTCGCGCTATCACTTTCTAAGGCTCTTCCGCCGCGCATTCAAACGGACGCCGCATCAATACCTGACCGAACGCCGCATCGAAAGAGCGAAGGAACTGCTTTCGACGAGCGGTCTGACGGTGACGGATGTCTGCTTCGAAGTAGGCTTTGAAAGTCTCGGTTCGTTTAGCAGCCTGTTCCACAAGCATGTAGGCCATCCCCCGATCGCGTACCGCGCTCTGGTTTATGAACGTAGGCGAACGCCGGAAACCGAGATACCGTCGTGCTTTCTCGTGATGTATCGAGTCGCCGAGTCACTCGCCGCCAAAGATTAGCAATTTTCAAGAAGCGTCAATTTGCGCCATCAATTATCCTGTCGCTGTTCTCAATTGGAATGGCGAGGTTCACGTTATCGCCGACAAATTTTCTATTAAGGAGCAAGCGGCATGATTTCAAGGATGTCACACGCGACCATATTTGTTCTTGATCAGGAAAAGGCTCTTGAATTTTATCGCGACAAACTCGGATTCAAGGTTCATACCGACGCGTCAATGGGTGAGGGTTTTCGATGGCTGACCGTCATCGCGCCTGATGATCCGGATCTCGAGATAGTACTGATGGCAGTCAAAGCAGGAATGTTGTGGGATGAAGAGACAGCGGAGAAGGTGAAATCGCTGATCCAGGGCGACAAGATGGGCGCCGGCGTCTTCAACACTCCGGATATCCATGGCGCCTATGAAGAACTGAAGAAGAAAGGCGTCGAGTTTCTTTCGCCGCCGACCGAACGGCCTTACGGTATCGAAGCGATTTTCAAAGATGATTCCGGTAACTGGTTCAGTCTGTCTCAAGAAAAGAAGGACTAGAATTTCGAGGAGGTCTTCACGGCATGGCGCGAGCAAAGGCTGCTTCAAAATCGATCTACGGCGTTCATCCCGGCGTTGCGATGGTGATGAAATGGATCGAAGACTTGCCGGCAAAAACGGGAAAGTCATTAGAGGAGTGGATCAAGCTGATCAAGAAGCAAGGTCCTAAATCCACTGAAGAGCGGCGTGACTGGCTTAAGAAGGAATACGGGCTCGGAACGAATTCGGCGTGGTGGCTTGTGGATCGCGCCGAAGGTAAAAATACCGAGGACGCCGATCCTGACGCATATCTTGAAGCGGCCGAAGGATACGTCGAAGAGATGTTCACCGGACCAAAACAATCGCTTCGGCCGATCTACGACAGGCTCCTGAAGCTGGGCCTGGGCATAGGCAAAGACGTGAAGGCCTGTCCCTGCAAGACTATAATTCCGCTCTATCGAAAGCATGTCTTCGCGCAGATCAAGCCGGCGACTCGGACTCGAATCGACTTCGGGTTTGCGTTGGGAGGAATGAAGGGAGCTGGAAGGCTGATCGAAACCGGAGGCTTCGCGAAGAAGGATCGAATAACGCATCGAATCGCAATCACCAGCGTCGACGAGATTGATGATGAAGTTAAGAAGTGGCTCAAGACTGCCTACGATCTCGATGCATAACACAATCAGTTCTCACCGCGGATTATTAAACTTTCCTACGGGACGGCGATGGACTAGAGTTCCCATGCCTGCATCCAAAGAATTCACCTTCCCAGGAGAGTATGTATGTCTGTGCTTTTCCGCACGATAACTCTTTTGACCGTCATCGGGATCGGTTGCTCGGCTTCGGCTCGCGATCGCCAGGAGTCGGGAACAAGGTCGCGGCAAACAAAACCAACAGCAGTCGATAAGAACGCCGATAGAAAGACTGAAAAGAATGCCGATAAATCTTCTGATAGACAGTCGGCTGCCGCTCAAGGTACTTCAGTCGTTGACTCAACCGTAATCCAACGCGAAATGCAGAATCTGGCGGAGCAGATTCAGTTGTTGACGGCCGAAGTAAAAAGGCTGCGGAGGGCGACGGAGACTAACTCTGATACCGCGGAACTGCTGCTTATCGAAGAGCGGCTGGGAAAGGTCGAAGACAAAATCGATGTCCAGCAGGACAAGAAGGCCGCTCTTGATGCGCGCGAGCTGGAAAGCCAGGCGCGTCTGCGGAATATTCAACAAGAGTTATTGCTGCGTGGAGGCTTGAGGCGCGATGAGACTGAGGCCGCTATAAGAGCGGAAGTGCAGCGGTCGCTCCAGGACACTCAGAATCAGAGAACGACCATCCAACAACGGCTCAATGACCTTCAAAGTCAGGCATCGCGCCTTCGCGCTCGAATAGAGGAACTCCAGAAGAAGACGGAAAAGCCTCAGGAGAAGAATTAGCCCCTCCGATCGAGCCAGGTTCTCACGAATGTCGCGAGGCCGCTTCAGGGTCGCGCAAGCAATGATCCGCTCTTTGGTCACACACGAATAGAAATTCACACACGACTCTCGCCGGATGGATCTTCTCCCTCTCGAAATGGGGCGTAAAGCCCTGCATACTCATCCCCAACCTGCGTCTATTAGGAACCGCTGAGAGATCGATGCAGAGTTGCAGTAATACAACGCAGCATAGGAAGCGATTATGCTAGACGCTCGTTGACGCTCCTCTCGAGATCGATTTGCTGCGAATTCGCGATCATGCGCCGAGAGAGAGCCCGCGCCTCGCCCGTCATCCTCGATTTGAAACCCGCTCCAGTATTTACAATGGTGCATTCAAGCCTCCTGTTTCGTGGAATATGGCTTGCCAGAAACGGTCGACCGTAAGCATCTGTCGGCAGTAATGCCCCTCGCTCTAAATTCAGCCTCCAGTTAACAAGCTATGTACGTAGCGCCGTTCTGGCGCTGGCAACCGTCTACGCACGCACTTATCGCGTAGGGAAGGCCGTACCAGGTTTGTAACCTTATGTTGCGAACATCGAATCGTACTACGACTCCGAGACCAAACGAGAGCGGCCTCACCGTGATCGAGATGGCGGTCGTCGTTCTAATCATTGCAATCCTCGTAGCCGTCGCGGTGCCGCAGATCGTCAATCAGATAAGAGCCTACAAATTGGGCATCACCGCCCGGAACGTGGCTACGGCAGTCCAGAGAGCCAAATACATAGCAACGTCAAACAACAGCAGGGCTGGATTGGTCATTCAGGACAGCTCGAACATGCAGATACAGTTGTTCGACAACGAGGGCATAAACCAGCCCCAGGACAAGGGCTCATTTCGAGTACCGGACGGTATTCAGATCACTTCACAAACGCCGACCGAGCTCGACTTCGATGGCAGAGGCATTCTGACGCCGATGCCGATCCAATCGCCGGTAATCAAAATCGAGAACGCCTGGTATTACACGACCGTCGTGATTTCCGCGACGGGACAGGTGAGCATTACCGATACAAAGCCGAACTGAGATTGAATGATGAATCGCTGGAGCAAGTATGTCGAAATCGATCAAAACAGATAACACAACAATCAATATTGCGCTCTCATCCGAGCGCGGCCTCACGCTTGTCGAGTCTTTGATAGCGATGCTGGTGACGGTTGTGGGACTCGTCAGCCTGGCGACGATGTTCGCGGTTGCGATGAAGACGAACGCGAGTTCGCGGAATTTCACTACGGCCACGACGTTCGCGCAGGACAAGCTCGAGCAGCTCGAGACGCTTACATTCCAAAGGCTGTCCGATCCGAATCGAATGACGAGCAATCCAAACGCGAAAGGACCCAACGATACTCTGATCGTAGGCAGCCTCGATGAAGACCTGCATGCTCCGGACGGAACTTATTATTACGACAAGATCATTCTTGCGGGTAAGAACGACTCGCAGCCTGAGGGCACGATAACAATCGTTCGGCCGGACGGCACAGCCGAAACGCGCAAGCCCGACGGTACGGTTACACCTGGTAATCCATTCGGCGATCACAGCGTCAATTACTCGCGGCGATGGGTAGTCATGTCCAGCAATGAATCCGATCCGGTCGAAAGACGATTGACTCTTGGCGTGCGCGTGAAGAGCGAGAACTCGGCGCCGGGCAAACAGCCTGAACAGGTCGATCTCTACACGGTGCTCACAAATCAGTAATCGATGACAACCGAGGACTAACTTATGGAACTCGTAAAGAACGCGGACTCGCAAGCTCAAGCTGGGCAGCGAGGTTTCACTCTGACAGAACTCATGATTGCGATGATGGTATTCACATTGATCATGGGCTCGGTAGTCTTACTGGTGACGAAGAGCCAGACGATCTTCAAGACCGAGCAGGGCGTCGCCGAAATGGATCAGAACGCGCGCCTGCTTATGGACTTCCTGACTCGCGACATACAGGAGTCCAAGGAAAACGCGATCGGCGTCGCGCCGAATTTCAGGCCGGTGTTTTCTTATAACGCTCCTGATGGAAGCGCCGACGAGCTGACCATCGTTTCCTCGGATACTCAGACCAGGTTACCGGGCGCGGCATTGCCGCTCTTCGCGGCGTCGAGTCGACCCTTCAGCGCCTTCGAACAATACGCGGAGGTCATACCAAACGCGGCGGGCCGGCTGACTCCGGGCGATGTAGTCGGCGGATTCAAAGAAGGAGAGGAGTTCCTGATCAGCACCGTGCTTCAGGACGGCTCCACCCAATTCGACATTGTGAAGGTTAGAGGCGCATCGGTAACTCAGACCGGCACGATCGGACTGTCGTTTGACCCGGTTCAGCACAAAGGCGTGGAGTCCGAGGTAGCCTTTGGATCGGTCTATGAGAACGGTTCGTTTTCCATGAGGCCGGTAACCGTCAAGCGTTACTTCGTGGACAAGACAGAGGACAAGCAGCATCCGAGCCTCGCATTGTCGGTCGACGGCAGCGAGCCGATTATCATTGCGAAGAACATAATGGCGTTTCAACTGCGCTACCTCGAAGCAAAAGAAGGCGAGCTGGATGGAACCTGGGTCAAAGCACAGACAATAAATCACGCATACAAGACTCTCGCCGTCGAAGTGACGCTTTCCGCTCGCACTCAGATCAAGGACGATCCGCAATCGGAACGGCTGATCACATTGGCGAGCGTCGTGCGGCCGCGGTTTCAACCCCGTCTCGGCAACATTCCCGTATCCGGCGCGAGAATTCCTGGAGGATCAGATGGAGGCCCCGGGCGCGGAGTTGGGACGCCTTCGGGTGACGGCTCAGGAGACGGCTTCGATGGAGGATCGGGATCGGACGGTTCGGGCGGCAGCGGCGCGGGTTCCGGAGCCGCGGGTGATGGCTACAACAGGGTTACGAAACGAATCGGCAAAGCGCCGAAGTTGGGCCAGCGCCTGAACCAATAGCTCCAGCGAGCAATCGGAAATTTAGTCATTGCGATTCGTGACAGGTGAGGGGTCGGAGGAGAAGCTAATGCGCATAAAGTCAAACTACTACGAGGGAGCGATGCCTGAGTCGTTTCGGCCGCGAAGCGATGAGCGCGGACTGGCTCTGGTATCGGTTCTGTTGATCATGTCGCTAATGCTGATGCTTGGGCTGGCGGTGACATTCACGGCCATCTCCGACAGCGCGGTCACTTCGAACTTCAAGAATACGACGAGCGGTTTCTACGCTGCCGAAGCGGGCATAAACAACCTCCATCGGTTGATTCGCAGCAAGCAGCTCGTGCTCAGCTCATTGCCTGAAACGCCAAAGGTCATTACCGGCGAGCCAAGCCTGGGCGAGAAGGATTTCATTCCTACCGGAGAGAAACTGCTGTCGATCAGCGAACACCTGCCGAACGACTCGGCTTATAAGACTCGAGTGAAGCTCTCCGATTTTCACGCTCCTTTTTCGGCAAACGACAACGATCCGAACCATTCAGGCCAAAAGGTAACCTACATCAATCCGACGCGGCCCACCCTTGGGCAACTCGAACCGTATTCGGTCAACTATCGGCTCGAATCCGTCGGCGAAGGTGTTGCGGGACTCAATGGATCGGTGACTTTGCTCGAGCAGGGCACGATAAACTTCACTCTGCTTGCAACGGCGAACAACGGCGGAGTTAAGTTCGGAAGCTTCTCGGAGTTTGCGCTTTACCTCGATCACTTCAACCCATACCGGCCCGCCGGCGGGTTCATTTATCAGGGGCTTGGGCCGGGAGATCATTTCTCAGGCCGTGTTCATACGAACGAAAGACTTGGATTCTGGACCACGGCAGACGGACAGGATGCTCCGGTTTTCAAAGGCAAGGTATCGCAGTCTTATCCGACTGCAAGCTATTACCGGCATATGGCGGGATTCCCGCCGGCTCCGGTAGATGCGGATTCAGAAGTAGTCGGAGGCGTGCTGGTTGCGCCGAAGTTCCTGGCCGGCTTCGATCGCGGAGTCGAGCCGATTCCGCCCGCCGGGAATACCTTCAATCAAGCTCGAGCGGTGCTCGACGGAGGGTTCCTGCCCACGACGACCGCGCCCACTAACGCGGAGCTTCACGCGAACCTTCGGATTTCGGACGATCTCGCAAAGCCGCTGCCGGAGTCGAAGGCTCCGACTTCAACCGGCCCGGACCTGGCGCCTGGAGTCTACATACCAACCGACGGCGAGAGCTTCACTGGAAGCGGCATATACGTGATGGGTGACGCGGACGACGTTCAGTTGACCGCCGACAAATCCGGCAGCCGCCAGATAATCAAGATCACCCGAGGCGACAAGACCACTACGGTGACTATCGATCTCGATGCCGGCACGACCTCAATCGACAGCGGACACGGAGTCAAGACGCTTCGAGGAATTCCGATTGATCGCTCGCTGCTCAGCGGCGGATCGCGTCCCGCGGCCTCGTTGTATGTGTATGGCAACGTAAATTCGCTTCACGGTCCCGGCCGCATCGCGGACGATCAACCGCTCCCGGGCATCGATTCAGATTTCGCCGTTACCGTTACGGCTGGAGGCTATCAAACCGGAGACGGACAGCATCCGGTCGCCGGCGGCAACATCAAGATCACTGGAGACCTCGTATACGAGACACCGGTGGTTGATTCGGCGGGCAATGCTATTAACCAGAACGCAAGAAACCTGCTTGGGATATACGCCTCCGGCGGCAACATCGAGATTCCAATCGACGGAGAAGCGCCCACCAATCTTACGGTGAATGCTTCGATGGCTGCCTTTGTGTTGAAAGACGCTCAGGATAATCCGGTGTTCGGCTCGAACGGGCGGGCATACGGCGGACATGTGCGCTCCAACCTGAACAACTGGGAGTCGACTCCGGATATGGGCCGATTCACTCTAGTCGGCGGAATGCAATCGAGCGTATACGACAACTTCAGCGTGTACGATGGCCAGTCTCACGGCTACACGTATCAAGGCGTGTGGGACGCGCGCTACGATCAAAGCAAAGCGCCGCCGTTCTATCCGGGCTACGTAGTCGACACACGCGATCCAAACGGAATCGCGGAGATCAAGGTAGCCAAGAACGAACCAACGGTCCTTTCTTATAAGCGGGTTTACTACGGCCAGAAATAACTTCAAGACTCGCGGCGGTGAAACATCCCAGAGGGATTTTAACTATTCGTGAGTATCGCTTTCGTCGTCTATCAAAGCGATATCGACGTCGTACGGAAGGTCCGGATCGCGGGGAATGCTCTCGATCGACCAACTATCATCGAGAGGCCTGGTAATGGGGTCCTGATGCTCGTCGACGAGCGGACCGTATTCGACCTGCGCGACTAATGCCGTTATGTTGTCTTCGCCGCCTCGCTCGTTAGCCATATTTATTAAGCCTTCGCAAGCTTCCTTATGCGAGCCCGACTGAGTAACTACGTCGAGCATCTCTTCACCCTTAAGCTTGTTTGAAAGCCCGTCGCTGCACAATATGATCGTGTCTCCATCCATCAGCGGCATTCGATCGACGACTACATTTATGTACGGAGAGGCCCCGAGCGCCTGCAGAATTACGTTCTTATAGGTATGCTGCTCCGCCTCTTCTTCGGTGATGTGACCCGCGGCCACAAGCTGCCCCACCAGCGACTGATCTTTTGTTATCTGTCGGACCGCTCCGTTTCTGATCATGTAAGCGCGGCTGTCGCCGATTTGAGCGAAGTAGGCGGCGCGGCCCATCAAGCCAACCGCCGTGAACGTAGCGCCCATTCCGGTGTACTCCGCGTGCGTGAGGCTCTGGTAATGGATGTACAGGTTCGCCAATTCTATCGCGAGACGAAGCCGTTCAGAGAAAGAGAACTTTGAATACTCAGGACTCGACTGCAGCTCGAGCGATCTATCTCGCACGCTTTCAACCGCAAGTCGTGAGGCGACTTCGCCGGCGAGCGCCCCTCCCATTCCATCCGTGACGGCGAGGATCGAACCGTAGTGACCCTGCGCGAACCGAGTCAGGTTTGCGGGCGCCGAATCATCTCTTATCGTTTCAGGCGTCCAGGTATCGGCGGTCGACAGGTTCACTATAAGAAAGCTGTCTTCGTTGCCGGAGCGCACCAACCCTACGTCTGTCTTGGCGTAAACAGTAATATTGAACTCACTCGCTTCCGGCATACATGTTAGACGGGAAGACGTCCTTCAGGGGGTCGGCCCGATCCGCTCTTTCAAACTTACCAACTCGCAAGGTGGGTTTGATTATATAGATTTTCCAATGAATCGCAACGCTCCTTCCCTCGCGACTTTCTTCTCGACTGATCAAAGCTCGTTAATGGCTTGATCCAGGTCTTCGATTATGTCTTCCACGTCTTCGATGCCGACCGAAACGCGTACCAACCCATCGGTTATGCCGAGCCGGTTGCGTTCCTGAACAGGCACTGAAGCGTGGGTCATCGTTGCGGGATGACTGATCAGTGACTCGACGCCTCCAAGCGATTCTCCAAGCGTGCAGACCCGCACCCCTTCCAATACGCGTTTGGCGTTTTCGAGCGAACCCGTTTCGAACGAAATCATTCCTCCGAATCCGCTCATCTGACGGCAGGCAAGCTCGTGTTGAGGATGAGATTTGAGCCCGGGATAATAGACGCGCTCGACACGCGGATGTTCCGAGAGAAACTGGGCGACGACGCGGCCGTTCTCGTCGTGCTGCTTCATTCGGACTACCAGCGTTTTTGTGCCTCGCAGGACCAGCCATGAATCCATCGGAGAAATAATGGCCCCGGCGGCGTTTTGAATGAACGCCATCTGCTTGATGTCTTCCTCGTCGTTCAGTATCACCGCTCCGCCGATGCTGTCGCTATGGCCGTTCAAGTATTTGGTGGTCGAATGGATGACAATATCCGCGCCAAGTTCGAGAGGCCGCTGAAAGTAAGGGCTCATGAAGGTATTGTCTACGACAAGTCGAATGCCGCGTCGACGAGTGATTTCCGAAACGGCTTTGAGATCGGTCAGCGACATCACCGGATTAGTCGGCGTTTCGACAAAGACCATCCGAGTCTCCGCGCGAGCGGCGTCTTCAATGTTCTGAGGCTCTCGCGTATCGACGTAGCTGAATTCGATTCCGAAATTCTTCAGCACCTTGTCGAAGAGGCGGAACGTCCCGCCATAGGTGTTGTCGCTGACGATTACGTGGTCGCCGGCTCTCAACAGCGTCATCGTTGCGTTGATGGCAGCCATCCCGGAAGCGAACGCGAAGCAGGCCTTTCCGCCTTCGAGCGCGGCCAGATTCTGTTCGAGGGCGATCCTGGTGGGGTTTTGTGTCCGAGCATACTCGAAGCCCTTGTGTTTGCCTAAGCCCTCTTGTTTGTAGGTTGACGTTTGATAGATAGGCACACTCACCGCGCCGGTCGATTCGTCTGCTTCGTTTCCGGCGTGAATGGCTGTTGTTGAGAATTTCATTCTGTAATAGCTCCGATTGAAGTGACGGCTCCGTTAATGTACCACCGGGCCTAAGGGTTCGCACGACAATTCACGCGCGATGTCGTGACTTGGGAGAGCGGTGCTCTCTATTTATTGTGAAGAGAAGAGGCGCCAAACGGCTTTAGAAAAGTGGGCTTCTGTCGAGGGATAGATTCCGATATTCGAATCTGGAATCGCGCCATCCTTATCAGATTGCTGAGCTGCACGGGCTATTCTTGGAACTGCTCCACAGCCTGCTGAATGAGCTCGCGAAGTATGGGCTCTTGTTTGGGCAAATCTACCGGGCGAACTCGCACCGTTATACTACCTGGCCTTCTTGAGCTAACTTGAACGCCCGATTCCTCAAGCCTCTTCAGCCATTCATCAGAATCCCTGATGGCCATACGCATGCCAAGCGACGCCTTTTTCGGAAAGAGGGCGGCGGCATTGAAGAAGCTACCATGTGGACAAAGACCAAGGTGCCGCTTCTGGTATTTTAATTCGAGCTTCGGCTCAGCGACTTCATTGGCGATTTCAGCAATACGATCGCATATTCTCATCATTTCTTCGCCCACCCGTTCTTGCCACATATTCCTGTCCGCGGTGGCGACTACCGACTCAACAGTATCATCTTCGCGGAGAGCCCGCTGATCCAGTACTCTTACAAAGTCTAATACCACTCGATCTTCGATTCGTAAGGCGCTTAGTTGAATCGCAACCATCGGGATGCTGCCGGCGAGAAGACCCATAACGTTGAGAAATCGACTCGTAACTTCCTCGGCGACTAGAACAGCGACGTGATCATAAGCAGGAAAGCGCCGGCGTTCGATGTCCCAGTACTCGATGCAGCGAACTATGTGGTTGGGATCCGTGGCTCCCAGCATTACCTCAACCTCGTAACGAATATTGTTCTCGCTATCCGCGAGTAACATATCCAGCCGGCCCGCACCGTACTGCACCCGTTCGCGTCCTATAATATCCAGTTCGCCGAGGCCGAGAATCGAGGTGTCCTGGCATATTCGCTCATGCAGCCAGGCTTCGGAGAACTCCGGGGATTGACGCAGCCATAAGCGTTCATGTTTTACGAATCTCAACGGCATATTCATGTCCTTTTCATCAGCGGCGGAACTGGAAAGCCCCCATCACAATGTCTGCGAAATCGAGCTTCACGACGTAAGGTCTCTGGATCTAAGGAATCGCCTTGCGATACGTTCTGTGACGGGACACAACTTGTATTGCGCACCACGTAGAATTTGTTTTTCCAAATAAGCGATATCCGTGGCGTTTCGCAATTGGCGCAAGTGCTCCATGAATGGTCCCTTCAGTATCTTGTCAATATCTCCAGGGTCGTCGTGGCACTTGCCGTCGAAGAAGAAAAGATCTGGCTTATAGCACGGGAAGATCTGGGCGTCGACGGCATCGGCCATTTCATTTTTCTCAAGCGCTGAATGCGAGCTAGCTTCTTTATTGATGAGTTCTTGGATATTGCCGCAGGCACTGGGCGCAAGCTGTTTGTTGAATTGATCGACGTTGAACAGGCCTACTGGAGAGTTCACTAACTGGCCCCCTTCCAATTCCCCGTCAAAGAGAGCAATGGATGGTGATAGCTCCGGCAACGTGATTTTGCATATTCTATCCAACTCGATGCCAAAGTCCTCGCCATTAATGTTCAGAAAGAAACCCTCACGTCTGATTGGAACCTCATTCCCCATTTCTATGACCACTGAATCCGGCCCCAGTTGCCACTCCGTTTCAATCCGCGCCGGGTCCAGGAGACTTAGGTGTGGAAACCGCCTGGCCCAGAGGCGCAAGGCCGCGGCGTGTGCTGGAGGGTCAGGTGTTATTCTGCCGTCAATGCTAAAGGCATACCTCTGGTACTTTTCAAAGTCGGCAATGATTAACTCTTCGCGAAGCTCACGTTCTATTGTTTCCTGCGGATTCAGAAGCTCAGCCCGTGTGTCAGAGCCTCCGTTGGCAATGTTCCAGCCAACCGGATATACATCGCGATAGAACAGGCAGTAATAGCTGCCTGTTCTCCTACCGCTCTTGACTTGGATAATCGGAAGCGTCCCACCGCTCGCATAACGAAAGAAAAAGTTGGGATTGCTCAAATCATACTTGTCCTTTCCGCGGCCGTTCAGGAGGAAATCATCGAGAGTCTTTTGATACCCATCTCTGGCAGCCTCCGATAGTACGTTCTGAAGATATCGTTTACCGTTCACGTTCCAAATGGCCGGGGTCTCATCAGAGAAGCGGACCGATAGCTCAAAACAGTCGCCGCTGGATGACTGTCGCCTGGATATTGAGAACTTGGATAGCAGTATCTGGAGAAATCGGTCTTCCGCAAGGCTCAACGGAAGCACCGATCCTTTAATGTCCCCGGTCTGCGTTTCACCTGTGACTGTTGTGATGGGATGTGATTCACCTAGCCGTCGATAGTAGACCTTAACTAACTCGTCGAGGGCTTCCGAGCTCTCTTCGCGGTAGTCAATAAACGTGAAGCCCTTGAGAAAATCCGGTATTTCGCAATCTGATAAAAGAAGCGGAATGAATCGACCCTGCTCGTTGTTTGGATCGGAGCCCAGGAAGGTGCTTAACTCAAACTTCACCCACTCGGAGCTTAATGCGGTGGGGCTCATACAGAAAAGAAGGGTGCGCGATATTTCTAATCCGCGGTAGATTCTAAAATTGAACCTGTTTGCGGGCGTTATTTGCCAATCATCAAACCAAATGCGCAGCCCTCGTTCTGTAAGTCTTTCAGCGAGTTTTCTGACTTTATCTTTGTCGGGAGAGTTGTGGCTGAGGAAGATATCAAAATTAAACGAGTCGACAGGCATAATCTCTTCTCCTTCAAGACGCGCATGTGGGACGAAGGAAATGAATTGTGTCACTCGCCGCCCGAGATTGTTACTAATAGTGAGACTAGACGGCGGAATACGACAGATGAGAACGACGTGACCATATCTGTTCAATGAAGATTTGTAAAGATGAGCGACGCCATATGAGCGACGCCATATTGTTGCGTAAATCGGATGTAACGAGAACGTTCGCGCGTTATCGCCGAACAATTTCAAACGGCTGCCAGGTTTGTATTGTCTATTCGCTCAGGGTTCTGACCGGAACTTTAGAGGCATTGAATCGTATGTGAGTGGGATTGTATAGTGAACGAACCAATAGACGCACCGCCGATTTTCTTGCGGCGGAGACCCGACACAGATACCAGATGACAACACGCGATCAGTCAAAGAAGGTCCGCGGAGTGGGATCGGCGATGTCGCTCTCAACGAGCTCGCGGCTCTTTAGGAGCCCGTTCCTTCGAAGGGTCGGGGGGCTTGCCGGCATTGCGATCCTGCTCTCAAGCGCCTTTTGGCCAAGCCTGCACGCACAGTCGGAAGAGCCTGAAACAAGGCCCGCAATGAAGGGCGTCGACCTATCCGTCAAAGCCGGTTTCGGCGGACTTGCTGTTAATAACTACGTCGGCGGCTGGGTTCCTTTCAGAGTCTCACTCGCCAATGACGCGGAACCGGTCTCGGGCAAGCTGATCATTCGAAGCGAATACCCGAACGGTCCGCAGGGAAGGGAATTCTCGACCGAAGTTCAACTGCCGTCAGGCTCGCGGCAATACTACGAGCTTCCCGTGTTCCTCAACTCGTCGCAGAAGGATCCCGAGGTCTCCCTCGTGAGACGGGACGGCTCGGTCGTAGCAGCAACGTCGGTAAAAATCGAGCGACAGAATTTCGGCTGGAATGACAGGCTCGACATCGCGGTAGTCGATTCAGACTCGGCAACTCTAAACGTTATTTCTTCAGCGCAACTCGGAAGGCCCGCCGGTCGTGAGCCATTCAAGGCGTCTACCGCCGGCGGCGATCAATCCCCGAGAGAGCCGGATACACCGATCGAGCCCGCGGCCCCGCCTTCACGGGGCAGGAATCGCGGCTTCGGCCAGCAACAACCAGCGGGAGCGCAGCCTATCGTAATACAAACCGAAGATCTGCCGCGCGACACCGTCTCTTACGATGCGCTGAGCGCGATAGTGTTGGGAGATCGGCCGCTGGGCCAGTTGACCGCCGATCAAGCGCGCGCTCTGCGCTTATGGGTTGCCGGCGGCGGCTTGTTGGTTATCACGGGAGGCGCCGATGTAGTCGGTCTCCGTTCTACGGGACTGGATGACTTGTCGCCGGTTGATTTGAAAGGAAACGCGACAGTCGGCTCATTGAGCGAGTTGAATGCCGCCTACGGCCGATTCGATACGAGCGACGCGATCTTGATCATGAGTTCAGGCCTTCGTTCCGGCTCTTCATTGTTGATGGGCACTCTCGAACAACCGCTGGCGGCGGAGCGTTCTTACGGCTCGGGTCTCGTGCGATTTGTAGCTGTCAATCCGAAGCTCAATCCATACAGATCATGGTCCGGCAGCAAGGCTTTGTGGAACGATCTCCTTTTGCCGGCCGCCGAAGCGAACGCGAGGCGCACGCCGCCGTGGATGGGCGGCAGAAGAAGCAATCACGGCGGACTTCAGGATTCGCTTTTCAAGCTCGCGGGAATTGAGCCGCTTTCCTCAACTTACTTTCTGTTCTTTCTTCTCTTTTACATTGTCAGCGTCGGCCCCTTGAATTACATCGCTCTCAGATTGCTCAAGAAGCTGGATCTCGCGTGGCTCACGATTCCCGCCGTCGTCATTCTGTTTACAGCCGCGGGAGTCACCTTCGCGCAATTCAGTCGCGGCTGGGACTCGACCGAAGCGGAGACAACGGTCGTTGAGTTGTATCAGCCGGAGGGCATCGAGCGAACGAGCGGGGCCCTGCTCTTCAGTCCCAACTCAAAGGGCACGCACGAAATCAGCTTTCCCGGCCACGATACCGTCCTCAATGAAGCCAATAATCAGTCATCCGATCCATACGAAGTAGAGCGCGCATCGGCAGGCGATCTCCTCCGGGTCGAGATGAACAAGTGGACGCACGGCTTGATGAACACGAGAAGCGCGCGCGACGGAGCGAAGCCGCTGGTGTCCATTGAACAGGTGGGCGGCGGTTCGACAATCGCGGTGAGGAATCTTTCAGCCGCCGCTTTCAACAAGGCAGTTGTGCTCACTCCCGCTGGAACTTCCGACCTGTTTGATCTGCTGCCGGGGGAGAGCAAACAGATCGAGATTGCGAGGCCCTCGCCCAGCACCTTTTCCAACTGGTATCGGCCGAAGTTGGGAACCGACGATACCGAGAGCAAGATCTTCGGTGATGTTGAAGAGCGCCTCGACTCGGTTGCTGAAGTCGCCGGCTTCGCCGGTCCGAGCGGAGCCAATACTCAAATGGGCGGCGCGCAGAAGCGGGCGAGCCGGCCGATACTTGTCGGTTTTAGCGACGCGAGCCCAATCAACGTTGAGTTCCACGGTTCGGTGCGCAGAAAAAGCAAGACTCTCTACCTGATTCATCTTTGAGGGGGACGCGAAATTCGAGCGTAAGCGAGATCAATCTCGCGGCTCTGCTTTTCGCGAAGCTTGAGAGTTCACGAAGCTTGAGAGTTCACAATGATCAAGATCGAAAACGTGACCAAGACCTTCGGAGACTTCACCGCGGTTGACGCTGTCAACCTCGAGATTGGAAAGGGAGAAGTATTCGGGTTTATCGGTCCGAACGGCGCGGGCAAGACTACGACGATCAAAATGCTGGCGACGCTCAGCCTTCCAACCGAGGGAACGTTGAGCGTCGGGGGCTTCGACATAGTCCGGCAGCCTAGAGAGGTTCGGCGGATCATCGGCTACATGCCCGATAGCTTCGGCGTATACGAAGACCTGTTGGTGTGGGAGTACCTCGATTATTTCGCCGCGCTCTATCAAGTCGAACCGTCGCGAAGAAAAGGGATCATCAACGACGTTCTCGAGCTTACCGATCTCACGATCAAATACAACGCCCAGGTAATGAGCCTTTCTCGCGGAATGAAGCAGCGGCTCTGTCTGGCAAAAACACTGTTGCACGATCCCGACGTGCTATTGCTCGATGAGCCCGCTTCGGGGCTCGATCCGCACGCTCGCATAGAGATTCGCGAGCTTATTCGCGAGCTTTGCCGGATGGGCAAGACGATTCTCGTCTCTTCGCACATTCTCACCGAGCTCGCCGACTTTTGCAGCTCCATAGGAATCATCGAACGCGGAAAGATGCTGGCGGCGGGCCGGATCGACGAAATCACCGCCGCTCTCTCCGGCAACGTAGTCATCGAGATCACGGTTAAAGGCGACCCGCTTGCGGCGATTCAGGTGCTTGAAGAACGCGAGGACATAACCCGAGCGACTTCGGACGGCCGCGTCGTGCACGCTGAGTTCACCGGTGCGACGGACGATGTCGATCAGGTGCTCGAGTATCTGATCAATCGCGGCGTCAGGCTGACCGCCTTTACGCCGGCGAGCGCCGATCTTGAAGACATTTTCCTGAAGATAACCCGCGGCGCGGTTGCCTGAATTATCGATATGAGATTCTCGAATCCAATTCTGATCAAAGAAATGCGCTCGCGAATGCGGGGGATGCGGGCGTTCCTTGTCCTGACCGGATATGTCACGCTGCTCAGCATAATCGTCGGCCTGATCTATCTTGTGCTGTCTAAGAACGCCCCGGCGACCCTGGTGAATCAGGCAGGAATCGTGCTGACTCCCGTGCTGATCTACGTTCAGATGGGTTTAATCTGTCTGATCGCGCCTACGTTTTCCGCGAGCGCCGTGTCGTTTGAGCGCGAGCAGCAGACCTTCGATTTGCTTATTGTCTCCCTCGCCAAGCCGACTACGATTCTGTTCGGCAAAGTCGGAGCCGCTCTCTCCTATCTCTTGCTCACTCTGTTCGGTTCGGTTCCGCTGATAAGCCTGACCTATTCAATGGGCGGCGTTTCGATGGGAGACATTGCCATCGCATACCTGATCATGATCGTTCAGGGCGTGACTTACTGCTCGTTCAGCTTTCTCTGGTCGACATTGATCAAGCGAAGCGTAGTGTCGCAGTTGGTGAGCATTCTGACGGTCATCGTGCTGGTAGCGGCGATGCCCGCGCTGGCATTGTTTTTCACCGCGTTGTCGGCGAGCTTCACCGGGGGTCCGTCGAGCACCTTCATCAACGTGACGTTTTTACTTCTCAGGACCAACCCGTTCGCGGCTGTTGCATCGCTGATTCCCGGTTTTCCTATGCCGAATAACGTGTGGCTGCGAAGTGTTCCGATCTGGCTTTCACAGGTGGTATTCTATCTCCTGCTGATGATTTCCAGTCTTTACTTGAGCTTGCGCCGGCTTCGAAACGCCAGAAACTGGGTGTAAGCGGCGCGATCAGAGGCGGCTTTGGAAGAAGCAATCCTTACAATCAAAAATGTAGAAACGCGAGTAGCGCGTCGCCTGAAACTGCTCGCGCTCCAGGACACTCTTCTGTTAGTGCTGTCCGGCATTGCGCTCGGATCGTTGATAGGCGCGGTTCTGATCAGACTGACACCCGGGTTCAGCTCCGCGTTGAGCCGCCTGAGCGGACGGACAATTGCGATTGCGCTGGTGGGAGGGGCGCTCCTGCTGGCGGGAGTCGTTGAGTTGGTTCACCGGCGTAGACGCGGCTGCGCTTCCGGCTTGCACATCGCTCATTGCGACAGCTCTTTCGAAATAGATCGCACTCTAGGTCTGGAAGATCGAATCACCTCCGCTCGAAACGTTCTTGATCGCGATCAGCCGTTGAGTGCGATTGAATCGGCGTTGGTGGAGGATGCGGCGCGCCGAATCGAAGGCGTGAAACCCGCCGACGTGGTTCCGTATCGATCGCCGAGCTTCGCGAAGTCCATCAGGTGCTTCGAGGCCGCGGGCCTTTCGGCCGTGGCGCTTATTGCATCCCTTTTTGCTATCGCGGCAGTTTCTATTCGGCCCGTCGTGCTAACACCGGCCGATGAAAGCGGCCTCGCCGCCGTCGAAGCCGCGGGCACTCGGCTGGAAGCTTCGTCCGAACGCATTCAAAGCCAGGTCGACCCCGCTACTGAAACAGCGAAGCTGGCCACGGAGCAGCGCGAGATTGGCCGAAGCCTTAAAGAAATGGCCGCCGATCCCGCCAGGCGACGCGATGTAGCCCAAGTCCAGGCTGAGGCGTTAAAGAAACTCAACGTGCTGGAATACCGCATTCGCGAGAGGAACGATGCACTGAAGCAGACACGCGCGGATGAAATAGTCGGGCTCGCCGAGCGCAGTCTTCGACCCGCCCTGAAATCCACTCCGAAGCCCGACGCGGCCGGGAATGAGAAGGGCGAGAAGGGCCAGCCTGAATCCGTTCAGGCAAAGCAACTCGAGTCGCAGGATAGCTCAGCCAGAAAGCAGGATGGGTCAGTTAAGAAGGATGACAGAAGCGAGTCTGCTAAGCCGGCTACAGTGTCAAAGAGAGATGATCGAGGAGACTCCGCTAAAACGGATACAGCATCCGACAAAAGGGACTCTTTAGGCTCGGCTAAAAAGAGCGACGTTTCGGCGAAGGCCGAAGCCGGCGAAACGAAAGAGCAGCAGGCGCGGCGAGAAGGCAACCAAACGAAGCCGCCCGTGACCGGCGCGGCTGATTCCAGGGATGCATCGGCCGGAAATCAGGCCGTTGACAAGAACCCCTCAAAGCCTGACGCCGCCGGGAGCGATCAGAGCAACCCGCTCACGGATCAAGTTGTCGGAAAGGCCGCGGATCTCGCCGCGAAGAATGCCGATAAGCTCGCTCCCGCGCTCTCGGAAGAACTGCTAAAGAAGGCCGCGCAATTGCGTGCGGATCAGTTGAGCAAAGGCGATCTCGATCAGATTCGGAAGAGCGCCGAATCGCTCGCAAAAGATCTCGCGAAGATCGCGCAATCGGAGCAGCTTCGAAAGACGGCTGAGGAACTTGCTTCTAAGATTACTCCCGAACAGATCGAACAACTGGCTCAGGCGCTCAAGGGACAGGAGCAGCTTCTGAACGAACTGAAAGCGACTGGCGAGATGATGATGGAGAACCGCGATGTCCGGCAGATGGTCGGAGGTCTGATCAAGGATCTGCAAAAGGAATTTGGCGATCAGGGCAAAGGCAATGATACGGCCGGCGGCGCAAGGGGCGGCAAAAAAGTGAACCCCTGGGCCTCGGCCAGCGACGATCAGAAGAAGCAATCTCCCATCGCTCGACAGGGCGCGCCAAAGGAATCTCTCAAGCCCACTCGTGGTCGTAAGGGCGAGATACTATACACAAATGCTAAGCCCGGCGCGGCGCCTTCCAAAGTGCCGTACACGGATGTGTATCCCCGTTATCGACGCGAGGCGGAACAGTCCGTCGAACGGAGCCGGGTGCCGGCGAACATGCGCTCGCTGGTCACTAACTATTTTGACTCGATAAACCCGGATGCAAAGAAGAAGCAGTAGAGAGACATCATGGATCAGCGTGAAAAAGACAGACTCATCTGGAACCTGAAATCGCTGCCGAACGAAATAGCCGATCTCTTTCGTGATCTCGATGCGGAGTCGCTTCGCTGGAGCCCAATCCCCGGCAAGTGGTCGTTGACCGAGCTCATATGTCATCTGCGAGACTCTGAGAGTATCGCGTTCGTCGTCCGCTATAAAAAATTCATCACCGAGCAGAATCCCGTATTCCAGGAAATGGATCAAAACCGCGCCGCCGCCGAAGGAGATTATTTGAATCAGGACGCGCACGCGGTCCTCACCGAATTCAAGCAGCTGCGAGAAGAGTCGATTACATTGCTGGAATCACTCCCGCCCGATCAGTGGGATCGAGCCGGAATGCACGAACGAACCGGCCCTCTGAGCGTAGAGCAGCTCGTGGTCATGCAGAAGGAACACGATCTCAACCACCTGCTACAGATGAAAGACATAGCGCGGCTCAAGATGTCCTGGTAGCTGTTTGAATAATAATGGACACCTCGCAATCATTAGGAGACATCAAGAATCGCGTTGATTCCTACGCGCAAAAATTCGAATCGCTCACTTCCGAGCTCGGCCGCGTAATAGTAGGCCAGGACGCCATCGTCAAACAGACGCTTCTTGCGCTTATCGCGGGCGGACACGTGCTCCTGGAAGGGGTCCCCGGATTGGGAAAGACCCTGCTGATGCGCACCCTCGGCGAGACGATGGATCTCCGGTTCGCGAGAGTGCAGTTCACTCCGGATCTGATGCCGGCCGACATCGTCGGGACTAACGTCATAATTGAAGGCGACTCCGGAGAAAAGCTGTTTCGCTTTCAGTCCGGACCCGTGTTTACGAATCTCCTTCTCGCGGACGAAATAAATCGCGCCACGCCAAAGACCCAATCGGCGCTGCTTGAAGCGATGCAGGAACGGCAGGTGACCGTCGGCGGCGCTACCCACAAGCTTGACGGCGTATTCTTCGTGCTCGCGACACAGAACCCCATCGAGATGGAAGGCACCTACCCGCTGCCCGAAGCTCAACTGGATCGCTTCATCTTCAAACTCGTCATCAATGCTCCTTCTCGCGAAGGCTTGATCGAGGTGCTGCGGCGCACGACGACGGAGTCTACGCCGCACGCGAGCCGTGTACTCTCTCCCGAAGAGCTTCTCGATATGCAAAAACTCGCGCGCGAGGTGATAATCGCGCCGCACGTCGAGGGGCTCGCGGTCGACCTTGTGCTTCGCACTCATCCGTCCACGCCGGGCGCTCCTGACTCGATAAATAAATATGTTCGGTTCGGCGCGAGTCCACGAGGCGCGCAGGCGATCGTGCTCACTGCCAAGGCGCGAGCGCTGCTCGCCGGCAGATTCAATGTGAGTACGTCGGATATTATCGAAGGCGCCAAACCCGCGTTGCGGCATCGGATTATCCTGAACTTCGAAGGCGAAGCCGACGGCATTGCGACCGATGCGCTCCTGGACGACGTGGTTGAGTCCGTGTCCGATCTCTCCACTCGCGTTGCTCGAAGTTGAGCGCACCATGGCCTCACCCAAGTCGAAATTTCTCGACCCCTCGTTTCTAAGGAAACTCGAACGGCTACGAATTCTGGCTCGTCGGGCCTTCCCGGGCGCGACGCGAGGAGAACGCCGCTCCACGCGACGAGGCGCGTCGGTCGAATTCGCGGACTTTCGCAAGTACGAAGCCGGAGATGACTTCAGACATGTTGATTGGAATATCTACGCGCGGCTTGAACGGCTTATGCTCAGGCAGTTCGTCGAGGAAGAGGATGTTCGGGTCGATCTGCTCATAGACGGCAGCAAGTCGATGCGCTTCGATGACGAAGCGACCAAGTTTGATTTCGCCTGTAGGACGGCGGCGTGTTTGGCATTCATCGCAAGCGCTGGACACGATATGGTCGGCCTGACTGTTTTCGGAGGCGAATCGCTTCGCAGAATTTCGGCAAAGCGCGGCCGGGCCCATATGATGGCGCTGCTTTCGTTTCTCGAATCGATCGGCTCGGACCAACCGGAGCACGCCGATAGTTCGCACCGTCCTCACATTGATAGTGCCCATGGTTCTCGCGTTGAGAGCGCCGGCCGACCTGTTGATTTGGCTTCGGCGTTGAGGCGCTATCATCAACTCACGGCCCGAGCCGGTATAGTGTTCGTCGTCTCTGATTTTTTTGATTCGAGCGATTTCAGACGAGAGTTGAAGCTGTTGAGGTATGACGGATTCGACATCAACCTGATTCAGGTGCTGGCAGCCGACGAGCTAGCGCCGGCTATAACGGGTGACTACGCGCTCGTCGATTCGGAGACCGGCGAGCTGTGCGAAATCACGATAGACGGCAGGGCTATGCAGGCGTACAAGGCGAAGCTGGCCGAATATACTACGGATCTCGAGACATTTTGTCGCGGGAAGGGAATAGGATACACGCTGCTGAGTACGACCGAGCGATTTGAAGATGTCGTTCTTCGGAACTTCGTTCAGAGCCGGATGACCGCGTAGCCTGCTCATATGTGGACCCTGGCCAACATAATTACGCTGATCAGAATCGCCCTCATCCCGCCGTTCGTCTATTTCGTCAACGAAGGCGCATTCGGCTTGGCGCTGGGCATATTCTTCGCGGCGAGCGTCTCTGATTTCTTTGATGGATATGTTGCGCGCCGGTTCAATCAGCACAGCTCGGTTGGCCGGCTGCTCGATCCGCTTGCTGACAAAATTCTGACCACGGTCGGATACATCGTGCTGGCTCTGCCGCGGGCGGGGATACCGTCGATTCCAATCTGGCTTGCAGCGCTTGTTGTAGGTCGCGACGTTGCGATTCTGCTTGGATCATTGATTGTGTTTCTTAAGGCCCGCTACCGCGAGTTCAAGCCGTCGCTCATCGGCAAGCTAAACACTTTCGCGGAGCTTGGACTCATCGTATCGTTTCTTGCTTTGAATTCGACCGGCTATCTCCTATTTCTCGTTCCGTATTTGTACTGGATTGTTGCGACGACGGTGATCGCATCGGGTCTCAGTTATCTTGCCACTGGAGTCGGCATCCTGCGGCTGCATTCGATCAACCGCTCGCCCGAGTTGCTCGAGAGCAAGCAGCTCTGAATCTCAAGACCAAACAGCTCTGAACCTCGAGAGCAAACAGCTCTGAACGATGAGTGGAAGTCGGCATCAGATTGCGTTTCGCCTGGAGGTTCCATTTCCGCACGGACAGTGATCCATGCCCGTGAAACACGTAACGATGCCGAAATCGCTCAGTTAGTTAAATGAGGGCGGATGAATGCCGCCTTTTCCCGTTCGAGAATTCCTTACCCCGAAGGGGTTGTGTCGGCCAGCCCAGGGTTACCGTAGTCGGTTACCCTGGGAACGTGGCGCGATTGACGCCAACCCCAACGGGGTTGCGGCCTGCATGGATTAAGGAACAAGAGGAAGGCATTGCGTTAGTCAGTGGGGGGGAATACGCGACAAGGAATGCGCCGACCGTTGCATTGATATCGGGTGCGAGATCATATGTCTGCGTTATCGCGATCCGCTGTGTTCACGCAACTCCGTCCACAATCCCGTTGGGGTTGGAACGGACGCGGCAGTCACCCAGGGTAGCCGTGCTCGGCAACCCTGGGCTGAACGATGCAACCCCGTTGGGGTTGACGGACACCGCGGGTTGACGTCGAGTTGACCCATCGTCAAACCGGAAGTAATTCTTTACGTCTCCTAACCTTTGGCGAATCGAGGAGCGAACCGCTCCGAGGACTGAACGGTGCGAAAGGAACGTTTCGTGAGAAAATTGTTTAGTTTTTGCGCACGGTGGCAACAACAGGCTTATGTCGCGCCTTCGGCGCTAGACGGGATTAACACTGGAACCAGGGGCGGCGCACTTGCCCTGGCTGTTTAATAGTCGGCCTTTCAGGCCTACAGGTTCCTTCGCCGGGTTTCTATGAGCCGACTCACGATGTTCGATGATAAAATCAGAACTGACGAAGTAACGTTCCTAATTCAGGGCATAAGATGAAGCCATTAAGGGATCGCCCTTAGACGTGAATGGGTTTCGTGCAAGGAGAAGAATGATGTCCAGTATTACTGTCGAAAGGATCATTAGCGAGATTGCCGAGCTCTCGGCTTCGGATCGAGTCGTGTTGTACAAAAGACTCGCCACCGGCGCGATACGAGAGGGTGAGACGAACCCAAACATATCTGGCAGTGAGAAAGCTAGACCGGCGCCCATTCCAGAACCGGACCCTAAGCCGAACCTTCGTTGGATCAAAGCACACAAACCCGAATACGCCGGCCGATGGGTATGCCTGGACGGCGATCGCTTGATTGCCGCCGGCGACACCGAGCGAGAAGTCGCCAACGCCGCCAGGTTGGATGGCGCGTATCTCCCATTGATCGTCTACATCCCTCATCCCGATGAACCTACTTTTATTGGGCTGTGATTGACATGCCGGAAACACTCACCTTCGAGATAGTCTACGGATATGGAGACAGCGAGGAAGGGATTGCCATCCCAGTGACACTCGCAAGCGCAAATGGGTTCTATCGCGCCTCCGCGAAAGTGGACCCCGGCGCTGAGGTTTGTCTATTCAGCAATGAGTCAGGGGTTCAACTCGGGCTGGATATAGAGCGAGGCATTCCGAGGGCGCTTGGCACAATCGGCGGAACAACGATCGAATCATTTGGCCACGAAGTAACGCTCCAGACACTTGGCATTACAATGACCAGCGTGGTCTATTTTGCGAAGTATCCCGGCATCACCAGAAACCTTCTTGGACGACTTGGCTGGCTGCGAAATTTACAAATCGGCATCAGAGACTACGACGGCAAACTGTTCGTTGCGGAGTATACAGAGCGGGAGCAGTGATGTAATAAGTCGTATGAAGCCGTCCGCGCTCCGGACAATTGAAATGTCTGTGGGGCATCGGCGACCCGATCTTCGCCGCGTCAGGGGCGCGTTGAGCGATCCAAGAGCCCGCGCTAGCGGCCTTTGAAATCGGCTTTACGTTTTTCGATGAACGCTCGGACGCCTTCTTCCTTGTCTTCGCTTGAGAAACACAGCGCGAACAATTCGGTCTCTGACTCCAGTCCTGCTCTTATGCTCATTCGAGCAGCATTCTTCACAGCCTGTTTTGCCATCATCAGAGCGACCGGGCTCATATCGGCGATCTTGCCCGCTAGCTCCATGGTCTTCGCCTCGAGCTCGTCGGGTGCATAAACGTAGTTGACCAGACCAAGCCGCTCGGCTTCCTCGGCCGTGATCATGTCACCGGTGAGAATCAACTCCATGGCCTTGCCTTCTCCGATGAGCCTCGTGAGGCGCTGCGTGCCGCCGCCTCCTGGAATGATTCCAAGCTTTATCTCCGGCTGACCGAGCTTTGCTTTCGTCGAAGCAACGCGGATATCGCAAGCGAGCGCCAGCTCGCATCCGCCTCCAAGCGCGAACCCGTTTATCATCGCGATCACCGGTTTCGGGAAATCTTCAACGGCGTCAAAAGCGCGGCGGCCCTTCATCACCGCCCGTTGTTGAACGGCGGTCTTGCCCGCAAACTCGTTTATGTCGGCTCCGGCGATAAAAGCTTTCTCACCGGCTCCGGTGATTACAACTACGCGTACTTCGTCATCGCGCTCGAGCTCGTCGAACGCGGCGAGAATGTCTTCGCGAGTGCGGATGTTTAGAGCATTCAGTTTGTCGGGCCGATTGACGATCACGATCGCGATACGGCCGCGCTTTTCAATAAGAACGTTCTCTAACGCCATTTCAAATCTCCTTCGAGCGAGCTAAAATTCTTCACCATTTATAAAAGCCTTCGCCGCTCTTCTTGCCGAGTTTTCCTTCTTCCACCATTCGCTTCAGAATCTCCGGAGGCTTGAATACATCAGTCGCAAGCTTCTCGTGGAGGTACTCCGCAATATTGAGCCTGATGTCGAGTCCCACCAGGTCGGTCAGGCGAAGCGGTCCCATTGGATGGTTGTAGCCGAGCACCATCGCTTTATCGATATCCTCCGCGCTCGCGACGCCTTCTTGCAGCATACGCATTGCTTCGAGTCCGATAGCGACTCCGAGTCTGCTCGTAGCGAACCCCGGCGAGTCTCTCACCGTGATCGCCTCTTTGCCCATTCGAGCTACAACGTCGAGCACGGCGGTGAGCGTTTGATCTGATGTTTCAGGAGCGCGTATGACTTCAACCAGCTTCATGAGGTGAGGCGGATTGAAGAAGTGCATTCCGATCACCCTGTCCGGGTGTTCGACAGCGGCGGCTATCAGCTCGATGCTCAAGGAAGATGTGTTGGTCGCGAGAATCGCCGTTTGCCCGCGGATGTTGCTGAGACTGGCGAAGAGCTCGAGCTTTGCATCCAGCTTTTCAATTATGGCTTCTACCACGAGATCGGCTCCGCCGGCCGCATCCAGCAGATCGACGGTTCCACGCACTCGCGCGAGGGTCTCGCGCATCTCGGCTTCGGTGACCTTGCCTCGCTCGACCCCTTTGGCGAGGTTATTTCGAATGTTCGACAGTCCTCTGCCGACCAGCGCTTCTCCGGTGTCGTGAAGCGCAACATTGAATCCGGCTTGGGCGGCTATTTGGGCTATGCCGTGGCCCATCGTTCCCGCTCCGATAACCGCGATCGTCTGAATAGCCATTCTCAAAACCTCGGCGGCCGCTTTTCGAGAAACGCGTTGAGTCCCTCGGCGGAGTCTTCGAGAGCAAAGGCCGCCTTCTGATTGGCGGTCTCGTGAAAGAGCATCGTGTCGAAGTCGGAGATCACGCCCGCATAAACCGCTTTCTTTATCATTGCGATAATCGTTGGAGAGTTCCGCGCGAATCGCTCCGCCATCTTTCGAGTTTCTTCCGGCAGCTCGTCGTGGGCTACGACTTTATTGACGAGGCCCAATCGAAGCGCTTCCTCAGCGTTGATCACGTCGCCGCTCATCATCATTTCGCAGGCGACCGCCGTACCGGCGAGCCTCGGCAGGAAAAAAGTTCCGCCCCAATCGGGATGGAGCCCGAGCCTGATGAAGGTCTCTCCAAAGGTTGCGCGTTCACTTGCGATTCGTACATCGCACGCAAGCGCCAGGTTGATGCCTCCGCCGGCTGTCGGACCGTTCACTGAAGCGATGACCGGCTTCGCAAGGGCCCTGATTTTCTGCACGACGTTTCGAGCGGCGGTGAGCACTCTATCGAGTGAATCGCCGTCATTGTTGTTTCGCACTTCGGCGAGGAAGCGGACATCCGCGCCGGAGCAGAAGCCGGCGCCGGCGCCCGTGAGCACAACGACGCGGGTCTCGTCGGACTCACAATCGCGGAGCGCGGCGAGGATCTCCTCTCGCATCGTGCCTACGAAGGCGTTCAGCTTCTCAGGCCGATTGAGAGTAATGGTTGCGATCGCGCCGTCCCGTTCAAGTTTTATATTGTCGTAGCCCATTTCAGTCAGAGATTGAGCGCCGTATAAATGACATCTCGGGCTGAAACTAGCGCCCGTTGAACTTCGGCTTTCGCTTCTCTCTGAATGCGCGAATTCCCTCGCGATGATCTTCGCTCTTGATCAATACGCTTTGCGCGAGCGCCTCCAGAACGCGGCCGGTTTGAAAGTCGGCGGTCACCGACTGCCAGAGAATCTTCTTGGCGAGTCCCAGGGCCTGCGGCGCCCGAGTCAACAGATGCGCCGCCATGGATCGAGCCTCCGCCATCAACTCATCGTGAGGAACGACTCGATTGACCATACCGATGCGCTCGGCTTCCGCGGCCGAAATCATGTCGCCAATGAAGATCAACTCTTTTGCTTTTCCGTAGCCGATCAGCTTGACCAGGCGTGAGCAGCCTCCGGCTCCGGGTATCAGGCCGATGTTGTTCTCCTTGAATCCGAACTTGGCTCGATCCGAAGCAAGCCGCAGATCACACGAGAGCGTGACCTGGAGCCCCGCCCCGGTACACGGGCCATTCACCGCGGCGATCACCGGCTTCTCGATCTGTTCGAGCTCGTCAAAGAATTGCATGAGCCTGTGATTCTCGGCGCGGAAGCTAGTCGTATCCCAGTCGCGTTCGAAGTACGAGATGTCGCCCCCGGCGGAGAAGGCGCGGCCCGCGCCGGTTAAGATCACCGCGCCGATCTCATCGCGCGTCTGCAGCTCGGAAATCAACCGCGTGAAATCGTCGCGCATGTCTTCGTTGACCGCGTTGAGAAAGTCGGGCCGATTGAGCGTTATCGTCGCGATTCGATCGCTGATCTCGAGGATGATTGTCTTGTAGCTCATCTTTATCGGCTCTTCACAACGACGGACTTGGTTTCGGTGTAGTATTCGAGCGCTTCGGGTCCGTGCTCCTTGCCCATTCCGCTCTGCTTCCAGCCGCCGAACGGAAGCTCGTCATAGATGACCTGAGCCGAGTTCACCCAGGTATAACCCGCCTCGATCCTTTCGGCGGCGCGCGTAGCCCGGTTCAGATCGTTTGTCCATATGGAAGAGCCCAGCCCAAAGATCGAGTTGTTGGCCTTCTCGATGGCTTCGTCCAGATCTTTCACCTTGAGAATCGGCAGGGCCGGGCCGAACACCTCTTCGCTTACCAGCCTGCAATCCTCCGGAGCATCCGCGACGAGAGTGGGCAGATAGAAATTGCCTCGATCGAACTCGTCTCCGGTGGGGCGGTTTCCGCCGACCAGAACCCGAGCGCCTCGGCTGACCGCGTCCTCGACCTGCGACTCAACTTCATCTCGCTGGCCGCGGCTATGAAGAGGACCGATAATCGTGCCGTCGGCGAGGCCGTTGCCGACCCGCAGCTTCTTCACGCGGGCCGTGAGTTGATTTATAAAGTCCTCGGCGATCGACTCGAACAGATAGAGCCGCTTGATGGCGAGACAAGCCTGGCCGCAGTTGAAGAACCGCCCGGTAGCCGCGGCTTTAACGGCGTTGTCGAGATCGGCGTCGTCGCAAACGATCATAGGATCGGAACCGCCGAGCTCGAGCGTCACGTGCTTGAGCGTGGCCGCGGCCGAAGCCATCACGCGGCGGCCTACGTCGGTTGAACCCGTGAAACCTATCTTGCGCACCTTTGGATTCGTGACTATTTCTTCGCCTACGACGGAGCCCTGGCCCGTGACTACATTGAGCGCGCCCGCCGGCAGACCGGCTTCGGCGAAGAGGCCGACTACTTTCAGGTCTGTGAGCGGCGTAGTTTCGGCGGGCTTGATGACCATCGTGTTACCCGCCAACAACGCAGGACCGATTTTGTTTCCCATCAACGAGACCGGAAAATTCCAGGGAACTATGGCGCCGCACACGCCTAGCGGCCTTCGAATGATCATCCCGTAAGTATTCTCGTCGATCTGAGGAATGTAGCCGCCTCGAATGTTTTTTCCGAGACCGGCGTAATAGTCGATCGTGTGAGCGAACCGCCGTATTTCGAGCACGGCCTCGCGAATCGGCTTGCCCTGCTCTTTGGTCAACAGAGTGGCGAGTTCCTTTTCGTGAAGGTGGAACAGCGCGACCGCGCGTTTCAGCACGTCGGCGCGTTTGGCCTGCGGCCATTCACTCCACACGTGGAACGCGCGTTCGGCGGTATCGATTGCGTCGCGAGCGTCTTCGACGGTTGCTCGCGGAGCGGTATCGACGACCTCACCGGTCGCCGGGTTCACTACGTTAACGCTATTGCCGTTTCGCGAGCCCACCCACTCGCCGCCTATTAACATTTGCGCCATAAGGCCTCCCCATCAGGTCCATCCTGAGAGTTGTCGACCGAGATAAGTCATAATCTCTCGCGCCGGGATTCGACGACCGCAATTCTCGCTGCGCGTAGAAAGCGATCGGCGAAGTCTCATCGCGGGACGGTCGGTTATCGCGTTATCACCACGCCCTTGGGTTCGAGATAGTAGTCGAGCGCCTCCGGCCCGTGCTCGCGGCCGAACCCGCTCGCCTTGATTCCGCCGAACGGAAGCTCGTCGTAGCCGTAGTGAAGGGAATTGACCCACACGTTGCCGGCTTGAAGCCGATCAACCGCGGTATCTATGGTGTCGATGTTCTTCGTCCATATCGAAGAGCCCAGGCCGTAGATCGATTTATTCGCGCGGTCGATTGCTTCGTCGAGGCTGGACACCTTGAAGATCGGAAGCACCGGGCCAAACGTTTCTTCGGTGACGGCGCGCGCATCGTCGGGCACGTCGACGAGGATTGTGGGATTGTAGTAGAACCCTTTCTCGTACTGGCTGCCTTCGGGCCGCGAGCCGCCGAGTGCAATCCTGGCGCCTCGCTTCACGGCGTCTTCTACCTGAGCCTCTATTTCGGCGCGCTGATCGGCGGTGTGAAGCGGGCCCATACGAATCTTAGGTTTATCCGCTTTGGTCATTCCGTCGCCGACTTCATAGCGGGCTACCTTGCTAGAAAGACCTTCGACGAGCTGATCAAACAACTTCTCGAATACATAGAGGCGCTTTACGGCGAGACATGCCTGCCCGGCGTTCCAGAACCTGCCGACCATAGCGCCGGTGATGGCTTTCTGAACGTCAGCGTCGTCGCAAACGATCATAGGATCGGAGCCGCCAAGCTCGAGCGTTACGCGTTTGAAATCACCGCAGGCAACTTCGGCAATGTGTTTGCCGGTGCCTGACTCGCCGGTGAACGCGATGCGGCGAATCTTGGGATTCTTGAGAAGCTCTTCGCCGACGACGCTCCCGGGTCCGGTGACTATGTTGAGAACGCCTTTAGGAACGCCTGCTTGATTCATCAAATCGATTATTCGGATCGAGCAGAGAGGCGTGGTCGAGGCGGGTTTTACTACTACGGTGTTTCCCGCCGCGAGCGCGGGTCCGACCTTGGTTCCCATGAGAGTGATTGGAAAATTCCATGGCACTATAGCGCCGCAGACGCCGAGCGGTTTCCGGATTACCATTCCGTACGCGTTCTTTGCGGGAAGCGGCACCTGTGCTCCGCGCACCTTTGAAGCGAGACCCGCGTAGAATTCGAGTCCGTGCAGGAAGTGCTCGATTTCGGTGTCGGCTTCTTGAAGCGGCTTGCCCTGTTCACGGGTCAGAATTTCGGCGAGTTCTTTTCGGTGTGAATTCACAAGCTCAGCGGATTTGAAAAGCAACTTCGCCCGATCTTCGGCTGAGGTGTGGGACCATGCGTCGAAGGCCGCGTCGGCGGCGTCGATAGCGGCTCGGGCGTCGGCCTCATTGCCTTTTGGAGCTGTATCGACAACGTCTCCGTTGGCCGGGTTGCGAACCTCATAGGTTTGTCCGGTCACCGAGTCTACCGACTCGCCATTGATAATCATCTTTGCCATTTCATTCTCCTGTGATTCTGTCACTCGTCATAACTTGACTAGTTTCCTTTGAACTGGGCCTGGCGCTTTTGTGCGTAGGCCTTCAGGCCTTCTTCCGCGTCGTCGCTTTCGAAGAGCCGCTGCAATAGCTCTCGCTCCAGCGCGAGCGCTTCGGCTTGCGGCAACTCGAGGCCGGTTTGAACCGCTCTCTTTATCAAGCCGACCGCCTTGCTTGCCTTCGCCGGCGGGATGAATTGACGCGCGTATTCAAGCACTTTGTCGAAGAAGCCTTCTTCCTCGAATACGTGATTGACCAGGCCCATCTCTTTGGCTTCATCCACCGAAATGGTCTTTCCGGTGGCGAGCAGCTCGAGACCTCTTGCTTTACCGACGATTCGAGGAAGCCGCTGAGTGCCTCCCATTCCCGGCAAGAGGCCCAGATTGATTTCGGGAAGGCCGAGCGTCGCGGGGCCTCTCTTTGCGATCCGTATATCGCAGGCAAGCGCAATCTCGAGTCCGCCGCCCACGGCGTGACCATTGATGGCCGCGATCACGAGCTTTCTCGTGTTCTCGAGCCTCATTAATGTCTCGTTTCCGTGAAGGCTGAAAAAGTAGCGAAACTCGGCTGTAGCCGACTGCAACATCTTGATGTTCGCTCCCGCGCAGAAGAACTTTTCGCCCGCGCCTCGAATCACCATGACGTGTACATCTTCGTCAAGACGGGCGTCCAGGATGGCATCGTCCAGATCGCGCATCATTTCATAGGTGTAGGTGTTCGCGGGCGGGTCGTTGATTGTGATCACGGCAATGCCGTTATCGGCGGTGTAGTTGACCAGCTTGGTTGCGATCGCTTCGCTTGTCATAAATCCTCCAGATTGTGCTTAGAACAATATCGCTCGATTGCGCGGGCTTCCGGTTCTATCGTTCGTTTTCGTCATAGTCGGGCTTGTCGCTCGTTAACTTACAGGGCAACCGCCTGACGCTTGTCCTCTCACTGAGGCCATACAGAGACCGGCCTCTCCAGGTGAGACTCGCGACCGGTCTCGGCGGCTTCCGGCAGGACGCTTCCGAGAAAGCCCGACAAAAATATTCTCGTGATGTTTCGCGCAAGCTCGGTTACGTCCGCGTCCTTGCGCGGGTCGTACCAGTTATAGATCCAATTCATCATTCCGAAGAGCGAGAAGGTTGCGACACGGAGGTCGATCCCTTTGACCTCCTGCGAGCGCGCTATCTCGCCAAGGAGATTCTTTACCAGGTCGACATATTGTCTCTTCTTGGAGTTGACCTTTTTGAACCAGTCGCCCGTAATCGAGTTGGCTTCGTGCGAAAGCACCTTCATCTCGTTCATATTTTTAACGAAATAGTTCAGGTGGTTTTCGACGACGAGCTTCAGTTTTTGAATTGGGTCTTCAACTCCGGCAATCAGCCGTTTGCAGTCCATGGTCACCGTGCTGAAGCAATGGTCCTGAATCAGGAAGAGAAGCTCTTCCTTGCTGGCGAAGTAATAGTACAAGCCGGCCAGACTCATTTTTGTCGCGCGGGAGATGTCCCGAATGCTGGTCGAGTGATATCCCTTTTCGGCGAAGATCGCCGCCGATGTCTTGAGGACATGAACGAGCTTTTGATCGTGTTTGGATTGCGAGTCGTTGGACATAACCGCGCCGCGATTAATTCGAACGAGTGTTCGATGTTATTCGGCGCATACACCGTTCGTCAAGGTGGGTTAGGAACGCGCCTTTCGCCGGCGGCGCCGGCGCCGCCAGTCGATCAATTCCGGCGCGAGGTGTTAGGATTTCCGCGATGAATCCAGACACGATCATAATTGGCGGCGGAATAATCGGATGCTCCATCGCGCTCAGGCTGGCTCAGTCCGGTTTGAAGGTCACCCTGATTGAGCGAGGAGCGCTCGGGCGAGAAGCTTCCTGGGCGGCAGCCGGAATGCTGACTCCTCAATCGGAGACCACGGGTAAGGAGCCTCTGTTCGAAATAGGTATTCGGAGCCGCGCGCTTTATCGCGATTTCACCGACGAATTGCGCGACATCTCCGGGATCGATTCCGAATATAGAGCGGAAGGGACCGTCTGCATCGCACTGCGCGACGACGATCTTCATGAATTCGCGGTCTGCTCCAGAGCTCAAAACGCATTGGGTCTCCGGGCCGAGCTGGTCTCGGCCGAAGAAGCGCGGCGCATCGAGCCTTCGGCTACGCCGGCTGCGCTAGGGGGCCTCTTTCTGCCGGACGATCATCAAGTCGAAAACCGAAAGCTGATGCGGTCATTGGCTGCCGCGCTTGCAAAACTGGATGTCGGAATAGTCGATAACCGCGAGGTGACTCAGATCGCCGCGGAAGGAAATAGAGCCATCGGAGTCTCGTGCTCCGGGGAACTATTTACCGCCGGGTCGGTCATCGTCGCGACCGGCTGCTGGTCGAGCAGGTTGTTATCAACAGTCGGAATGAATCTCGAAGTAGTACCGGCTCGCGGACAAATGCTGGCAGTCAAAGGCGGCCTCACAATGTCGCGAGTGCTTCACTCCAGCAAGGTCTACGTCGTGCCGAGGCTCGACGGACGCATACTTATCGGAGCCACGGTTGAATACGCGGGCTATAGTCGACAGGTTACCGCGGCCGCGATGAATTCTCTGATGACAGCGGCCATTGAGTTGGCCCCGGCGATAGCGGACTGCGAAGTGACGGAGATGTGGTGCGGCTTCAGACCGGATACACCGGATCATTGTCCGATAATGGGTCCTGCTCCGCTGGAGAACCTCTTCATCGCGACGGGACACTTCAGAAACGGGATTCTGCTTGCGCCCATCACGGCCGATGCGATCAAGGAGGCCGTGATCAACGGAGCAATGCCTGCTTATATGGACCGTTTCAACTGGCAGCGATTCGAATCGAAACAGCCGATGAATAAGAGCAGTTGAGAAGAAGGTCAGAATCATCTATGTCGTTGCCGAAGACTATGGAGCGGTGAAAAGCATTGTAGGGGCGGGCCTCCATGCCCGCCCTGGGAGCGCAGCCATCCTGCCTGCGTTCGCGCACTTCAGTGCGCGTTGTTCCCTGAAAGGGAACGCGTTAATAGCCGGGGGCCAGCGCAGCGCAGCCCCCGGTGCGAGTTAGGATTCTGTTTCCGAAGGGGAAGGGGGAGAAAGGCGCAGTTTTATATCTGTGCAGCTCAGAAGCGGCACGAGAGAAGAAAGACCGAGTGATTTTATGGAGAATCGAGGAGCAAATAGGTCCGCGCTCTCAACGTGCGAAATGAACGTTTCGTAGGAAGATTGTTAGTTTTCACGCAACGCGGTATCGAAGTGCTTATATCGCGCCTTCAGCGCTAGAGGGCATTGGGGCTGGAACCAGGGGCGGCGCGCTACGCGCTTGCCCCTGGCTATTTTATAGTCGGCCTTTCAGGCCTACATAAGCACGATCTCTCAACACGCGGATGTGACTGGGCGAGCGCCAGCCAAAAGCCGGCGCATCACCCCGCGTTCGATGCGCTACTTCAGCGGTTTTCCTTCGACCAGAACTGTTATAGAAGAATTGAGATTCCGGGACCGAAACACGTGCTGTGTTGCTTTCTGATAGTCGGCCGCCGTCGCCTTTGGAATCTCTACAAACTTCTGCGGGTTACGATCGATAAGCGGAAACCACGAACTCTGCACGTGAATCATTACTCGATGACCCCTTCGAAACGTGTGGAAAACGTCCGGTGTCTCGTAGCTGATCGCAGCCGGCTGACCAGGCGTGAACGGTTCAGGCTTCTCAAAACTCTTTCTGAACTTGCCGCGAAACGGTTCGCCTCGGACTAGCTGCTGATACCCCCCCATCTTTATGAAGTTCGATGGAACGGGCTGGCCTTCGGGCGGCTTTGGACTTGGATACGTTCCCGGATAAACGTCGATGAGCTTCACGACGAAGTCCGAGTCGGCGCCTGTAGTCGATATGTTGAGGTTTATCTTAATTGGCCCCGCGATTGTGAGGTCGTCGTCGAGCGGCTCCGTCTCGTAAACCAGCACGTCGGGTCTTTCCGATGCGAATCGCTGATCGTCCGTCATGTAATCGTGAGTCATGTCTTCAACTATGTAACCGAGATAGGGCACGGGCCGGTTCGGATCGCTTACATATTCGTCGAAGGCATTCTGGCCGGATTCGGCGGGCGGCTGAGTGTTTAATCTTCCGCCGGCGCTGAGATAGAGCGTCATCGGAACGGCATCCTTTGGCGGCCATTCGCTGAACTGGCGCCACTCATTAATTCCGGTGAGAAACATCGATGCCTTTGGAAGATTCGCCGAACGCTCCTTGAGGTAGCGCGCGAAGAACGGATATTGAATTCGATCCCTGAAGTAAGCCGAAGTCTTCACGGCGAAGCTCACGTTTCCGAGCTTGTCTCCGTCTCCTCGCGACCAGCAGCCGTGGCACCACGGGCCCATCACAAGCAGATTGTCGGCGCCTGGATCGTTTCGTTCAATCGAGCGATAGGTATGGAGCGGACCCATCGGATCCTCGGCGTCAAACCAGCCGCCTACGTTGAGCACGGCGCACTTGACGTTCTTCATGAGCTTCCAGAGCGAGCGCTTTTGCCAGAACGCGTCGTAGTTCGGATGATCGACGATTTCCTGAAAGTAGTCGGCGTCTCCGTTGAAGTACTTCTTGTTCGCCTCGGCCAAGGGGCCGACCTTCATATAGAAGTTGTAGCCGTCGGGTGTGCCGGGATCGAACGGGATTCGGCGCGCCGGCGGTTCAGGGCCGTCCTTGCGAGGCTTGAACACGGAGTAGAATCCAAAATTCGCCGCAAGCATAAAAGCCCCGTTGTGATAGACGTCGTCTCCCATATAGTAGTCGGCTGTAGGCGCTTGGGGTGAAGCGCACTTGAGGGCGGGATGAGAGTCGATGATGCTGGCGGCCACGTGAAAGCCCGGCTGCGAGATGCCGATCATACCGACGCGGCCGTTGTTATTCGGTATGTTCTTCAGCAGCCATTCGATTGTGTCGTAGGTATCGCTGCTTTCGTCGACGTCTTTCGGACCGGTCTTGTTTTGAATGTGCGGGCGCACTTGTTGAAACTCGCCTTCGGACATGTATCGGCCGCGCGCGTCCTGGTAAACGAATATGAAGCCTTCTCGCTCGAATTGCTCGGATGGGCCGAGCGCCTCGCGGTAGTTGTCGACTCCATAGGGCCCCACGCTATAGGGCGTCCTCGTCAGGAGGAATGGATATGTTTGAGACTTGTCCTTTGGAGCGTAGACGGAGGTAAAAATCCGGACGCCGTCGCGCATCGGAACCATATACTCGTATTTCGTATAGCGCGCGCGGACGTTCTCCGAAGTGGGCGTCGCAACCTGCGGATAGACCGATAGCAATGCGGGCGTTAGCAAAGCAGCCACGCAAAAGATTCTCAAAGGACCTATCTTCGACACGCAATTCCTCCTGAAGGGAATTTGTACGGCTTCGAACCTTACGCCAAAGAAATTCGGAGATCAACAGTAGAAGCCGCTTAAGCCGTATGCGATCCTGTTGGGCGATGGAGCCGCAAACCGGATCAGGGAGTTCTCTTTGCTATCAAGTCGCGGCCCTGGTGAAAGACGAGTTGGTTAACCGCGCCTTTGTCATCCTTGACGAAGGTTATTTGGGCGTCGACCACTTTCAAAAAGAATTTGATTTCGGATTCGGCAAAGAGCTCGATCTTTCCCTGCCCGGACGCCTGAAGCATAAGGCGTCCATCGTCGTTGGTTATCGTGAGTATTGTCTGAGGCGTAAGCTCATATTTGCCTGTGTAAGTATCGAGTATCTTCGAATCAACTTTGATTGCCGTGCGCTCGTGAGGAATCTCGTATGTTTCGCCGAACGCGATCGCGGCGAAGTCATGGGCGACCCGTTGCGGGTTCGACCCGGCGAGATTCGTGAGCACCACGACCGTCAGCTTCTGTTCCGGATATCGTGAGATCGACGTGTTGAAGCCGTTGATGCCTCCGTCATGGCCGATGTGACTACGATTGAACTGCTTGTTGATGAACCATCCATAGCCGTAATTGTCCTTCACCGGAGTGAACATCGCGTCGAGCGATTTCTTCGACAACAGCTTTTCGCCGTATAGCGCTTGGTCCCAGAGCAGCAAGTCGCCTACGGTCGAGTAGAGCGCGCCGGCTCCGTGAGGAATCGTCATATCGATATATGACGCGTTGAGCACCTTGTTTCCTCTCGGTTCATAGCCAGTCGCGCGATTCTTCAGGATCGTCGCGTGATGGTCGTAGCCGCTATTCATCATTTTGAGAGGATCAAAGATGTTCTTGCGCAGGAACTCTTCGTAACTCATGCCCGATGCTTTCTCGATGATGTAGCCAAGAAGCACATACCCGGAGTTGCTGTAATCCCACTTCTCGCCCGGCTTGAAATCGAGAGGCTTGTCCTTGAAGCGAGCGATCAGACTTTCGACGGTAGTCGGAATCATCATCGTCTTCTGGTAGTCCGCGAAGTTCGTGAAGTTGGGAATACCGCCCGTGTGGCTTAGCAGGTGATGTATCGTTACTTCACTCCAGGCGGCCGGACAATCGGTTATGTACTTGCAAAGCGGATCTTGCACGCTCAGTTTGCCGCGCTCCTGAAGAAGCAGTATCGCCGTTGCGGTGAACTGCTTGGTTATGGAACCGAGCCGGAATTTAGTCTCGGGCGTGTTTAGAACATCCAGCTCGAGGTTAGCCATCCCGTAGCCCTTGCTGAATAGTACGGCGCCGTCCCGCGCGATGAGCACCGATCCGCTGAATTTGCCTTGCTTCATGAGACCGTTCATATACTCTTCGAACTTCGGCGTGAGATCTTGCGCGACAGCAAGGGAAGCGCATGCGAATGAAACAAGAATCAGACAAACGATTCGATTAGTTATTAGCCGAGTTTTCTTCATGATGTTTCCTCTTTATTGGAGAATGAAATAAATCATAGGAGGGAGAGCGGCGCATGCCCCTCTTCGAATTTGTGAAATTGTTACATTGAAGGGCGCTCTCGAACTGCCGCTAGCGAAAAGGCTCCGCTACAATCGCGAGTTGATTGCCGGCAGGGCTAATCGCCAGTCTTGTGATTGCCGTCAGTCCCGCCGCGGAGAAATCTCCTACTTCGCGCCACTCGGTTTCACCAGCGCGCCAACTGTATAGCTTGGAACCCTTGCCCATCAGCAGTGAGCCGTCCGAAAGCCAGGCGAAGTCCTCGCTGCCCTGAATCGTCTTGACCAGGGGCTTGATTTCACGAGTCTTGATATCAAGTGAATTGATCCAGGATTCCTGATCTGATTTCTTCTGTACGAAGCTGACCAGCTTATGGCCCGGCATCCAGCGAAAACAGCGGCCCGCGTCCGAGGCAATCAATTCGGCCTTTTGAGTAGTAGCGTCCGCAATCTGAAGCGTGTTGGGGCGACCGAGAATAAATAGAAGAAGCGAGTGTTCATCGAGCCACAAATGATAGCCTACCGGTTTGATTTCTTTCAGAATCAACTCGGGCGCTCCGCCCGCCAGGGGAAATCGCCAGAGCCGCTGCGACTTGTCCGCTTCTACTCTGATCACCGAAAAGTGCTTGCCATCCGGCGTGAGAGTAGGCGAGTACTCGCTCTCCGAAGTAGAGATGAGCCTTGTAATGGCGCCGCCTGGAAAGTCGTATCGGTAGATGTCGGCCTGTCCATCTTCTCGAATTGAAGTGAAGAGGAGGCCGCGGCCGCCGTCGATGAACTCCGGCTGATTATCATACCCTTCGCGCCTGGTGATGTTGCGCGGCAAGCCGAATTTCAGCTTGGCGCGGTCGACGATATCGACAACAAAGATATCCGTCGAAGGAGGCGTCGGCTGGGTCTGAGCAGCATGCGACACGCTCAGCATTGTTATCGCGATCAGGGGAAGAAGATTACGCTTCATAGTTGAAATCCCGGTGCTTTGGAAGTCCGGTAAATGACTCCTGGAGTCAAGAAATCCAAGAGCGTAGGATCCTTCAACAGGAGCCGCCGCGCGGCGCCCCCCATACAGGTTGCGGAGCTTGCATGGCGGTTAGTTCTTAGCCGCTATCTTCTCGAACTTCGCATACATTTCTTTGTGGATCCGCGATGAGAGCCCTTCGGGATACGTCTCAAATGGCTGATACAGGTTTCCGTGATCGCGGCCCGGGACCAATTCACACACGGCGTCGCTGCCCTTCTGCTTAAAGAAATCGCACAACAACGTCACCGCTTCATTGAGATGAAACGTGTCGGCGCTCCCGCAGATGACGTTTATCTTGCCCTTTAGCTTTGGGCCCAACACCGCCCAATTCTTTTCGAGAATGAGCCTGATGTCATACTTCTGCCACGCTCGAAGCACTTCCTGATTCAACTCTCCAGTCTCGCGGTTGAAGAGCCTCATTGGACGGCCGCCCTGTCCTCGCGGGCTCCAGACCCATTCGAACGAGGCGAACTGACCGCCATACTCACCGGTGACTTCCTCCTGGCGGACGAACTCTTCTATCGAAGCGATCTCCTTTCCGCCCATTCGCACGAGGTTCTTCGGTTTGCCGTCGCGGGAGCGATAGGCGTTGTCGGTCGAGCCCGAACTTGCATCGATACCGGTGAAGCAGCGCAGATCGACAGGGTCGGGCGCGGTTGACCACGTGCCTCCGAAAAAGTCCGGGTAGGCGACTTGAAGCCACAGCGTGCTCCAGCCTCCCGACGAATGACCGGTGAGAAATCGCGCATACGGTTTCGGAACCGCGCGAAACGTCTTCTCGAGGTAAGGAATGAATTCTTCCGTCAGGGCTCGTGCCCACGGCCCATTATTGACCGAATCGGCGAACTCGTGATGACCGGTTGGAAAAGAGCCGTCAAGAAACACATGAATCATCTCGCCCTGCTTGCCTTCGGCCATCGCTTTGGTGAGTCCGGTCGCTTGCCCCCATGCGGAGGTATGGTCGCCGCCAAAGCCGTGAACGAGATAGACGGTTGGATATTTTCGTTTTGTGTCCTTTGAATAGCTCGGCGGAAGGACAACACCGGCGCGTATCGTTATCGGCCGGCCCCAGAAAGCCGTGAGCAGACCGCTTTGCATCTCAACGAGCTTCGTCGATTCGGTGTCCTGAGGCTTCGGCCGACCAGGTGTTATGCGATCGATCGTGAGCTGAACCGGAGGGGTGTCCGCGGGGTTCATATTCTCGATCTTGGCGACGCGGCTCGTCAGGTCTCCTCCATCAAGTCCGTGGTACGCGTAGGTATGATCGGGATCGAGCAGCGCCATAAACTGATAGGTTCCATGTTTCGCCTGAGAGAAAGGATGCGGAAACGCGAGGCGGTCGGGATCGATCTCGATCGTGCTGCCCGGTGAAAAGCTCTCGATCTCCATGCCCGTGATCCAGGTGCTGCCGGGAACGAAGCCCACGTTGATTTGCTGGAGATCGCGTTGCGCCTCAACCATCAAGACGAGCAGGCGGCCGGAGACGGCGCCGCGCGCTACCGACGGCGCGAGCGTGACTCTAAAGATGAGTCGTCCTGCCGCCGCGTGATTGATCGGCGATGTCGGTATCGCCAGAAACAGTGAAGCCGCTACGAACAGCAGGCGCTTCTGAAATGTTCGCATCTATCCGTCTCCTGTTTGAATCGGCTACTCTCTTCCGAGATGTTCATTGAACCACGCAACGGATCGCTTAATTAGATCAAGGCGATGCTCCGGCTTGCCTATGCGGTGTCCTTCATTTTCATAGACGACGAGTTGGGTCTTTACACCAAGAGTCTTGAGCGCGTGCCAGAATTCGTAGGATTGAGGCGTCGGACATTCGATGTCGCGATCGCCTACAACTACAAGCGTCGGCGTTTTGACCTTCTTTATGTATGTAATCGGCGCGCTCTTCGCGTAGACGGCGGGATCGTCGTAAACGGATGCTCCGAAGAAGGGGATCATCCATTGATCGATTCCGTTCTCGCCGTAGTAGCTTTGCCAGTTGGCGATTCCCGCGCCCGCGACCGCGGCTTTGAACCGATTAGTCTGGGTCACGGTCCACATCGTCATGAATCCGCCGTAGCTCCATCCGGTGATGCCGATGCGGTCGTTATCAACCGGCAGCGTCTTCACGACGAGGTCGACGCCAGCCAGGATGTCTTTCAGATCGCCATAGCCAAAGTCCTTCACGTTTGCGCGCGTGAATGCTTCGCCCTGGCCGTAGCTTCCTCGCGGGTTTGGCATGAATACGAAATAGCCTTCGTTGGAGAAGCAGGTGGAGTTGAAAAACGTTCCGGGCCAGGCCGGTCTCACCGCCGACGAAGGCCCTCCGTGAACAACTACTATCATCGGATAGCGCCGCGACGCGTCGTAGTTGCGTGGATACATCAGCCATCCCTGAACGTTGAAGCCATTGTTGGTCCACCGAACACTCTTGGCCTCTCCCCAGGCTGGTTGAGCGCTCTTGTTCAGATGAGTGATCTGTTTCCAATCGCCGATTGAGCCCGCCCAGACCTCGGGAGCCTGATTAAAGGAGTGACGAACGATCGAGCTCTGTTTCCGATCATGCGAGAGGGAGATGTTGAAGGCGCCGCCTTCTCCGGCGATTGTTTCGCCTCCTGTCCACTTGATGTTCACATCGGATTTCGCGGGATCAACGGTAGCAATAGCGCTCTGGCCGTCTACGTGCGCTGTAAAGAGAATCTGATTTGAGGACCAATCGAGCCAGGTCGCCGAAGCTTTCATGCCAGGCGTGATGTTCCGCGGCCTGTCGCCGCCGGCCGAGACGGTAAAGATGTCGCCGCCGTTTACAAATGCGTCGCTCATCAACCCTTGAATGAAGGCAATGTTGTTCCCGTCAGGCGACCATCGCGGAACCGCTATCTGAAGATCGGGTTTGACGATCGATTTCGTTTCACCATCCGTCGCCGATATCGTGTACAACTGCGCGATGAACCAGTTGTTGTCACCGTCTCCGGGGGCCGCGATGGCGGCGAAGCGCTTGCTGTCCGGCGACCAGTCGTATTCGTAGACATATAAATCGGCGGGTGAGAGCTGCTTCACTTTTCCTGTAGCCGCTTCGACAGTCGTAAGCCTCTGCTCGTAGATACGGTCTTCGATGACGCCGTGCTCGATGGTGGCGGGCTGAAGCGGCCCCGCGGCACGCGGCGCATTTTCGGTGAAGAGGATCGCAACCTCGCGTCCGTCCGGGGACCATCGCGGATCAGCCAGGAACCCAGTGAGGTTGGTGAGCCGGCGCGACGCCCCGCCCGATACTGAAACGACGTAGAGCTCGAGCTGGCCGTGTCTGGCTTGATCCGAAAGATAAGCAATTTTCTTCGAATCGGGAGACCACGCAATGCCGTGTTCGTCGAACGCGCCGACCGAGGCCGTCAGCCTTCGTGGAACCGGCACAAGTCCGCTCAGCGCCGCAACGTAGATAGCCGTGCTGGAGCCGTTCACAGGAGCTGCCCACGCGACCCGTTTGCCGTCCGGCGATATGGCCGCCTCGGATACGATGTTCACTCGAGAAATCCGCGCGAGCATATCTTCGAGCGAAGTCTTTTTCGTTTGACCGAAAGTAGGCGCCGCGCAAACGATGATCGAAAGCGCCAATAGTGCAGGGCGGACTCGATAACGCATGAGTATCTCCTTCTTTGCTGTCCGGACTAGTTGATTAGAGCCAAGAGACCTTCGGGATTATGCCGCCGCCGAAGCGCAGGCGCAATGACAGGCGCGGCGAACCTGCATCCTATCTGAACTGGCCGTGAGAGTAGACTTTGAAAGTAAGAGTTCCATCCGACGGAGCCTCATTGCGGAAGTGAGGTCCTATAGCATCGTTTGTTACGGAGCTTCTGTGCAGGGTCAGCGGGCTGCTGCC
>Ga0209687_1000026_pt1 | contig 70232 bp, 69 predicted proteins | sample GraSoiAngelo_136_FD_185893 | JGI IMG/M metagenome (GOLD analysis project Ga0209687, IMG submission 185893) | Grasslands soil microbial communities from the Angelo Coastal Reserve, California, USA - 14_0929_09_20cm (SPAdes) (version 2) | ecosystem: Environmental > Terrestrial > Soil > Grasslands ...
GGCCGCTGGTCATTGCGGGCATCATTCAAGATCAGGAATATTTCCGAAGCGAGGTGGAGCCTCGGCTCGACGGCGAGAATATAAGCTACATTGGACCGGTGGGGCCGGCGGAGCGAGACGCGGTGCTTGGTCAGGCTGAAGCCCTGCTTCACCTGATCAACTTCGACGAGCCGTTCGGGCTCAGCATGATTGAGGCAATGGCGTGCGGCACTCCCGTGATTGCGCGGCCTCGCGGATCGGTGCCGGAGATCGTCAGAGATGGAGAGACGGGATTCATCGTCGATGATCTGGATGAAGCAGCAGCCGCGGTGAACCGGCTTGGCGAGATCAACCGTGCGCGGGCGCGCCAACACGTTGAAGCCTGCTTCAGCCGCGATCGTATGGTTGAAACATACATAAGAGTCTATGAGGAGGTTCTTCGAAATGGAACAAGCCAGAGCAGGCAACATCGAATCTGAAGTTAATAATCCGAAGTTCGACAGGCGTCCATGGGGAACCTTCACCGTCCTTGATGAAGGCCAGACTTATAAGGTCAAAAGGATTGAGGTCCTCCCCGGCAAGCGGCTCAGCTATCAGAAGCATTCGAAGCGGGCCGAGCACTGGATGGTGGTACAGGGCGCCGCAAGAGTCACGCTCGACGGACACGATACAATCCTGAACAAAGACGACAAGATCGATATTCCGCTCGGCGCCGCGCATCGCGTAGAGAATCCCGGCTCGGATACACTCGTATTCATAGAGATTCAAAGCGGGAGCTATCTCGGCGAGGATGACATCATGCGGCTCGAAGACGACTTCGGCCGCGCTGAGTAATTTCAGAGTCACGATTGATCAACTCCGCATCCGTCCCAACCGTGAATTCATTTCGACTCGGAATCAACTACTGGCCCGTCAGCAGCGCTATGTACTGGTGGCGGCGGTTCGATCGAACCGAGACCGCATCGGATTTCGCGCGTCTCCGAGAGGCGGGCTTCGATTGCGTCCGGGTGTTCCTGTTGTGGGAAGATTTTCAGCCCGAGCCCGATGTTGTATCGCAACAAGCCTTGAGGCGTTTAGTGGATGTTGCCCATCTCGCGGCTGCAGGCGATTTGTCTCTAGTGGTGACTCTTTTCACGGGTCATATGAGCGGAGTCAATTGGCTCCCGCAATGGGCGCTTGAATCTCAAGAAGAGTCGAATCGCTTCCGAATCGTCTCCGGCGGCCGGGTCCTTCGATTGAAGCCAAAGAACTGGTATACGGATAACGGTGTTCTGCAAGCACAGGCGCTGCTGGCTCGCGAGGTCGCGCGTACGCTCGCCGGTCACTCGGCGGTGTGGGCGTATGACCTTGGAAACGAGAACTCGAACTGCGTGATCCCTCCCACACGCGAGGCTGCGATTGAATGGCTCGAGACGATTTCGCGCGCGATCAGGGTAGTGGATTCATCGCATCCGATCACCATCGGCTTGCATATGGAGGATCTGGAGGAAGATCGGCGGCTCGGACCGGCGGAGGCGGCGAGGGTATGCGACTTTTTGTGCATGCATGGCTATCCGATTTATGCCCGGTGGGCTCGGAGCGAAACCGATGAACTGGTGCTGCCGTTTCTCGGATTGGTGACGCGATGGCTCGGCGGTAAGGAAGTGCTGTTCGAAGAGTTCGGCGCCCCGACCGCGCCGCAAGCCCAATCGACGCGGACGCTATCTTCATCGGGCGGCATTCCGCTGATCACGGACGACGCCGCGGCGCAGTACACGGATCGGTCTCTATCAGTGTTGAGGCGTGCTGGGATGACCGGGGCGATGCTGTGGTGCTTCGGGGACTACGACGAAGATTTGTGGGGTGAGCCTCCGCTTGACGAAGCCTTACACGAGCGCTTTTTTGGACTGTGGCGAACAGATCATTCGGCGAAACCGGCTGCTGAAGTGATCAGAGAATTCACCGGCGAAACGGCCGCAAAATGCAACGACGATCTTGCCTGGATCGATGTTCCCGCCGAGGACTTTTATCTGAATCCACGTGAAACGTTAGGCCATTTGTATCAGCGGTTTCTTAGCAGCGGTAGATATTGACTGGAGGCCGAGGCGCGGCTTCATCAAGGGATATTCTCGAGGCAAGCGCGTGGAAGGAGAGAGACTTTCAAATACCCATTGAGGTACGCCGGCTCACACTATGTCTACAGAGGTAAGGGCTATGCCTAAGAGGAGCGCCGGTCTATTGGTCTACAGGACAGGCGACACGGAACTGGAAGTTTTTTTAGTGCATCCCGGCGGACCTTTTTGGCAGAAGAAAGATGACGGCGCCTGGTCTATTCCGAAGGGGCTTATCGGAGAAGGCGAAGACCCGCTTGAGGCTGCCAAGCGCGAGTTCTTCGAAGAGACTTGCCTCGTTATTTCCGCCGAAGACTACGAGCCTCTCATGCCTGTTAAACAGCCAGGAGGAAAAATCGTTCAAGCCTGGTCTATTGAAGCTGAATTGGATGCACACTCTGTTCGCAGCAATTCGTTTTTGCTTGAATGGCCGCCGAAATCGGGAACCATGTGCGAGTTCCCCGAGGTAGACAGGGCCGCGTGGTTTCCGATCTCGGTAGCGAGGAAGAAAATTTTGAAGGGGCAGGCGCCGCTACTGGATGAGCTAGAGCGGAATAGGCGACGCGGGATAGGTGACAGGGGAGAGTGACAGGGGAGAGTGACAGGGTACAAGGAAGAGGCGAGAGGAGGGAATAGGAATAGAAATAGAAGATGGTTACCGGCTGCGAACACTCACGTGCAGCAAATGGACCGTATATGGGATTTGGCCGTCTTGTGCCAGAGTGCTTATGGCGCCTTTCAGCGCTTCGTTGCATTCATCCCTCGCGCTTGCCGGCAAATTGACCAATTGACCTTCGATGCGGACCCACCAGGCCCAATGGCCCTCCAGCGTATCGTAATAGGTTTGATATGACTCCGTAACCTGGATAGATCGGTCTCCGAATGCATTCTCAAATAGCTCTGACGCCTCTTCCAATCTCAATTGCTTTCTCAGCGAAGCAGCTTCGATGATCATCGCCGGGCTCATATACTTGAAAAAGACCGGCGTCGTCTTCTGAATGAACTCCCTGCCATTGTTTCGGCCGATGAAACACAGATCCATCTCTCCGGTCGCCTTCAATACACGGGCCAATTCCGACGCGGATTGTTTCAGATTCGTCGTCCAGTGAAACGCGAGGATGCTGTATAGATAATCAACAGAGCCGGTTTCGAGCGGAAGATTCTCAAATCTGCCTTCCAGAATGTTCACGTTCACGCGATCCATATTTCGCGCAATCGCGATCTCGCGCATCTTTTCCGCGGGCTCGACGCCGACGAATCGCACATTTGTTGAATGACGCGAAGCCAGTTCCGCGATCTCACGCCCCACGCCGCATCCGACGTCCACGACTAGCGAGTGCTTATCGCTGATGTTGATGCGGCCGAGAGCGCCGCGCGCCACCGCTCCCCAACAGGAATCGAGGTTCTGAGGATCGTCGTATATGCTCGCCAGTTTTGAATAACTCTCGATAACGGGGTTCATTGTATGGCGCCTCCGCTCGGTCGACGGTCGTCGCTGCCGCCGATCTCTTTGCTGAACTTTCTTTTCAACTCGGATCGATCAATCTTTCCATTTGCGTTCTGAGGAAGCCGTTCGAAATGCATCCACCGCTGTGGAATCATATAGCCAGGAAGTATTTCACTTAGCCTCTTGCGCAAGATGACCGGCGTCGTATTTTCATTCGAGAACGCGGCGTATGCACAGCAGATGAGAGCCCCTTCAAAGCCCTCCGATTCAATCGCGACAACCGCGCCCTCTTTCAGTATTTCAATGGTGCTCAGCGCCGCTTCAATTTCGCCGAGTTCTATCCGGTAGCCTCTGCTTTTGATCTGAGTATCCGCTCTTCCGACGAAGTAGATCAGATCGTCGGCGCCTTTTTTGGCAAGATCGCCCGTTTTGTAGATTCGATCGCCCTCGGTACTTTGCGGATGGACTAGAAACGCCGAAGCGGTTTTGTCCGGATTGTTCCAATATCCCGGACTCAATCCCGCGCCGCGGATATACAGCTCGCCGGTTTGGCCGCTGGAAACGGGCTGAAAGTCGTTATTCAACACGAGTAATTCTTCCCCGTCGCACGGACTGCCAAGTGGAACTGGAGCCGACTCTTCTTTCGGACAGACCGGAACGGTGTAATAAGAGCTCGCTATCGTCGCTTCGGTCGGGCCGTAGAGATTCGTAAACTGAACTTGCGGCAGCCGCCTCATCCAATAAATGAGGGCGGGCGTCGGGAACACTTCGCCGCACCATAGAACCCGCTTAAGGCTCGGAAAGTCGTCGAATCTTACGACGTCGAACTTGGCCATATTGTTCAGAACAGAAGGAACCGAGAACCACTGCGTGAGCTCCGAAGCCCTGATGAACTCCGCTAGCTTCCCGGGCAACAGGTTCATCTCAGTAGGGACCATATGAAGCTCAGCCCCGGCCGCTAACGCTCCAAATATATCGAAGGTCGATAAGTCGAAGTGCAGCGGCGAATGGCCCGATATGCGGTCGGACGACGTGATGCCGAAATAACGCGCTGCCCATTCAACGAAGCGGGCTACGTTCGAATGAGTGATCACTACGCCCTTCGGAATGCCGGTCGAACCGGATGTAAAGAGTATGTGAGCGGGATCGTCGCCGCGATTCTGATGGGTCAATTCATTCGGAGAATAGCGCGGCAAATCAGATGTTGAAAACTCGGCCGTAATTCCGGCGGGCGCCGCATCCGACATCCATCCTATTCGAAATTTCTTGGAAAATGGCTCCCTTACAAGCGCCGTGAGAGAGTTTTCAACCGCGCCGCCCGCCAGAAGAAACCGGGGCTCGCATTGTTGCATGATTTTCGCGAGCCGCGGCACAGGACTCGAAGTATCGAGCGGTACGTGAATGCAATCCGCCTTCAATATTCCGAGCATGCTCACGATGGCCGCGGTTGATTTTGGAATTAGAAAGCAGATTCGATCACCGCGCTTGCAGCCGGCGGCTTTGAGGAGCCTCGCAAGTTGATTCGAACGCGCTTCAAGCTCACCATAGGTCATCCGCTCATCTTTCATTACCAGAGCCGACGACTCAGGCCGCCGATCCGCCTGTCTGGCAAGCCAATCCTGAAGCAGGGATGTCATCGCGCGATGCCTCTCGTCGCTAGCTCGAAGGCGAGGTTCGTATGCCGCAGCTCTTCCAGGCTCGGCGGTATATCCAGGATGAACGTATCGGCGCCGAGGTTGATATATCCAGCCAGCTCACCGGCTACGGCTTCATAGCTCCCGACCAGGTAAGGACAAAAAGTCTTATAGTTCAGGAAAGGGCCGAGCCAGTAGGCGCCGCTTGCATCAGCGTCGCTCGAAGCCATTTCGGACAATTCGCGGTGCCATACGGAGTCCGAGGTTTTCATTGCGAGATGGTGCGTTATCCGGCCTTTTCGGTCATCCGGGAATCGCTCACGAGCTATCGACCATGCGTCGTCTGACTGCTCTCGTGCGATGACTCCCACTCGAATGCCGAAACCGTGCAGCGCGCCGCCGTGCGCGTATTCATGGCTCGGCTTGGGATACATAACGGCCGTGGCCCCAATGGCGTTAGCGGCGGCAAGGCCGGCTTCAGATGAGCCGGAAACCAGGACTCCAGGTAGGAGCTCCGGAGGCAGCGATGGCGTCATGCGAAGATTTTTAATGGAATAAAACTCGCCGGAATAAGAGACTGCGCCGGAACTCTCCAGCAGCCGCTTGACTATCGATGTGTATTCGACCATTCGTTCATATCGACTATCGTGCGGAGTCGAGTCGCTCAGCGCTTCAAGATCGTTCTTGAATCCTCCGGCGAGCATATTCAAATACACGCGGCGTCCATAAATGTGACCCAGCGACGCAACCATCTTTGCAGCCGCGTAAGGGTGCATGTAAGCGGGCTGAACGGCTACAAGCGGGCACAGCGTCTTTGTGGATTGAATGATAATCTGCGAGACGAGCCACGGATCGACCAAGGAGTTGTCGGTGTAGACAAGGATGCCTTCGAATTGGTAAGACTCGCTCCACCGGGCGACTTCGGCAATGTTCTTCACGTAATCTTCGCCCGAACTCAAGCCGGACTGCGGACAGGTTGAGAAGATTTTTATGGATTTCCGGAAAGTCATTAAGCCTGTGGCGCCTGAAGAGCCGTGAAGCTATCTAATATTCCAAATGATTCCAAATATTCGCGACAATCAACCTCCAGCAGGTGACTTAGGAAACAGAGCGACGGCTTCTCGAGCGTTTTCGCGGTCCCTTTTACTCACTCTTTACGGCGTTCTTCGGCTTCGGCGAGCCATCCGCGTTTCAACTGGTCAGCGGGGATGCTCGATAAATAGGGCTTGATGTCGAGAATCGGTGTTCCATCGAGCATATCCACGCCGCGCACCTTCAAGCGAGCGCCGTCGCGGCTGAGCAACTCGACAACCGTGAGGCCGATGGGATTCGGCCGCCGTGGCGACCGCGTCGCGAATACGCCGTGCGGTCGGTCGTCGGTAGGAGGCTTCCCGATAAGCGAACTTCCTTCGCTCCTATGAAACGCCCAGATCACAAACAGATGAGAAAAGCCTTCTATATCGGTGAGGCCAACCTCGAATTCTGGAAGTATCTCGATCTCCCCTTCGGCGCGGTGCTCGGCCCCGCATCCTTTCGGTATCTGCGATGTTTCCGAAAACGGACTGCGCACCGCACCGATCGGGTGCATTTCGAAATGCATAATCATTGCCTCCCAATAATCGTCATGTGCTCATTATGCGCTGCGGGCGGGCCGGCTCCAACCGAAGTTATCGTCTTATCACCGAGACATCCGGTTCTTCCGAGTAATCAGATTTGAGCGCCGCTGGACGCACTGCTAGAATCGCGTATCACAAATTGAATTACCGAAACCACACACTACATGAGCGAAACTACTGAAACGCTTTTCACTGCTTTCTTGAATCAACACGACGAACAGGCCTGGGAGAGAGTTCTTACGTCGCTGCTTCATTCGATCCACGAAGTAGATCGAGCAGCCGTGCGAATATGGTTTAGCTTTTTCCCACTCGCGCTCAGCCGCGCGCTCGACGGCTCGGATGATCCGGAAAAACTCACCTCTCAGTTGTTGCTTCAAGGCCGTTACCAACTCAAGGATCAGATCGATACTTCGCATCGATTTTTGTATGGGCATCGCTACTGGCCGCTGGTGAAAAAGGCCATCGAATCGCATGCGCTTTCGAACGCGGCGCCTTCGAGCCTGGATCTGGCCGCTCAGATACGAGAGGTCGCCTCTGGCGTTGCAGCCGAACTCAAGGTTAACCCGTCTTTGGTTACGGCCATAACCGCGGTTGGCTTCATGACACTTCAGCAGGCTGGGCTGAAGGCGCTTCAAGCGGCTGCGGGCCGAGTCGATGAATCCGCGCTTCTGAAGAGCCCGGAGCAAATTCTAAAAGCTCGCGCCAAAGATAATAGTCAGGGGCCTTTTGGCTTTCTCAGAGGAAATCGCAAAGTCTGGAACGTTGCCTTTGATGAAGGCGATAAGATTGCAAGATTCAAACTAATCGATACGCAGCATCTGACTACGGCAGCCGCCAACGACAAGCGCGACTACCATTCTCGAGATGCTCGTTGTGTTATTCGCGAAGGCCCGATTCCCGTGCAATGCCGAAATGCGGCCTGCGGAACGTGCTGGGTTGGAGTGCTGGGCGGTGCCGAAAAGCTCTCGCCTGTAGCTCCATTAGAGAGCCGGAAGATGAAGGAATTTGGATACATCGAGACAGACGAGCAGAATCCGATCATAAGGCTCGCGTGTCAGGCGCAAGGCTACGGAGCAGTTTCAATCGTGATCCCGCCGTGGAACGGAGTGTTCGGCAGATACCTCCGCGAGTTGAGGAATGCCGCCGAGCACGCGAATTCAGAAGCAAATCCGTAATCCGGAGAAATAGTAAAAATTTCTGCCTGCCGAATCCAAACGCTTTTAGCGCCGCGGAACGCATCGACGTCATGATCCTTGCGATATTTAGAAGAAGTTGAGCGAGGCGACTCAGGTGCATCAACCGACAGGCCTGTGTCACGAAGTGTGCCAGGCATGTGAGCCATTATGAAACGAAGATCTGTTCCTGTCGATTGGTTACCGTTTGTTGCCTCTAAGGCGGACAGATTACCAACAATTGTCTTGACCATAAATAGGCCGTTCTTCAGGGCTGGTTAGGGGGCGGCTTTGACGCCGCCCGTCTTCGAATAGTGTTCCGAATCAAGTTATGCCTTCAGCTTCCGCTTCGCTTCCGGATAAGCTAGCGCTCTTTCGAGTGTGAGCTGATTGAATTCGGTGATTTCGCGATAGAGCTTTTGCGAATTCGCGGTATCGCCGGTTTTGTCGTAGGCCCGGGCCAGCAGGAGCTTGTGGAAAGGATCGGTCAGATCGGTTTGCTTCAAGTGTTCGACCGCTTTGTCATACTCGCCCGACTCCAGTTTTAAGTATCCGACCAGATAATGATATGAAGGCCAGAATGCCTCGCCTTCCTTGCCGTTTTCTTCGATCATCTTCTTAATGAGATCGGCTTCTTTCCAGGCTTCTTCGTTCTTACCCATCTTCGCGAGGGCTCGCCCCGTGCCGTGATGTAGGCGTCCGAGCCACGTCTTCTTTTGGATTTCATCCAGATTGCTGCCCGGAATCGTATCGTAGCCTTTTTGATAGGCCTTGATCGCGTCTTCCGGCTTTCCGTATTCCAGATGCAGGCGAGCAATCGAGTTCCAGATGAACACCGCCGGGAAATTCTGTTGCTGCGGCGAGCTCGCATAATCCGCTTGATAGGCTTCGAGCTGTTTCAGCCCGGCTTTGATATTGCCTTCGTAGATGTAGGCGAAAGCAATCCCATAATTCGGCCCGAATGGAGCGCTGCCCTTTGCCTGCCTGGCCAACGCCGCGTTGAAGGATTGACGCGCTTTGCCGTAATCGCCTTTAAGCAATTCGATGTTTCCAAGAAAGGTATATGCGCGCGGGGTTCCGCCGTCGAGTTGAATCGCTTTTTCAAATGCGTTCTTTGCTTCGATCAGCTTGCCCGTATTCGTATAGACCTGCCCGAGGAGCATCTGGACCATCCGCTCATCCGGATAGGACTTGCTGAGGTCGAGAAAGATTGAGATTGCCTCGTCGAATTTCTGAGCGCGCGTGAGCAATACGGCTTCGATGTAACGCCGCTCGCCGTCGGAGGCATTCTTTGAAAGCTCTACAGCTTTTTCTGAATACTGCTTGTTCTCGGCCGGGGTGGGGGCTGTTGTAGCGAGGAGGTAATAGCCAAACGCGAACTTAGGATCGGCCTCCACGGCCTTTTTCGCGAGGGCGGTTGTTTGGGGGCCGACCTGGAATGTTTCAATCTGGCTGACTATCTGGGAAACGTAATCCCTGGCTTCCTTGGATTCGGTTGTGAATTCGATCTTCTTCTTACCGTTGTTCCGAACCGCTCCGAAGCCGCTGACGGAAACGGCTAATAGCATTGCAGCCACGGCAGCAATGCGCCACGTACTATTGCTGGTACTCATTCGGGCGCTCCTTATTCCGATGCTGATGTCCATCCGCTGAAACCGGCCGGAACGGTGCGAATGTACGAAGGAATGGCTGCCGGACTATTGGTAAACGGAGAACGTGCGAACAAAGTTTCTTTGCAGCCCGACAATTGTCGCGAAAAGCGGCCTTTTACTCAAGCCTCTAACCTTTTTCATCTAACATGTCTCTATAAATCATGCGGGCCGGTGGCGAAAGCCGGTTGGAGCTGAAATGTCCAAGACAGGCAGGGACGTACCGGATGAGGTGCTCGTGGTCGGGGCCATACTTGGCGACTTTGAAGCCTTCGACCACGTAGCCTCCCGTTACCGGGCCGCCGTTGTCCGTACGGCGCAATCGATTGTCGGCCGCGAAGAGGCTGAGGACGTGGCGCAGGAGGCTCTGCTTCTCGCATTCAAAGCTCTGCCTTCGATCGATGATCCGTCGCGGTTTGCGGCCTGGCTCTCCGCGATAACCAGGAATCGCGCTCTGAGGTATTTAAAGCGCGAGCAAGCCGTCGAGTCTCGGCGAGTCGATATGGATGAGCTGCTCCTCGAACGCATCAGCGCGCTTCAACGGCCCTTGATCGATACCAGGGAGGCCGACGAAGCCGTCAAACACGGTCTCGATGAGCTGCCCGCGGACTATGCGCTCGTGCTGCGGCTTCGTTACTTCGATGAAATGCGGTTGAAGCGGATCGCTGCGTTCCTGGGCGTAACGGTTTCAACCGTGAAGTGGCGCCTTCATCACGGAAGAAAACTTCTGCGAGAACTACTTGAATCACGAGGTGAGAAATGGAACGAGATAAGGAAATAGAGAAACTGGTCAATGTTCTGCGGCGCGTGGCTCGATCCGCGAATTATGCCGCGTTCAATAAGGTCGAGCCCGACGCCGCGCAGTTTTGTGCCGCCCAGTACAACCGGCTGCTGGCGCGGCTCACTCAACTCGAGCCCGCCGTCGCCCAAGCATTCGCACCTCTCGCCGATTCGGCTCCTCCGGAGATAACCCGTATCGCGGCTCGCGAATTGGCCGCTTACTTCGAAGACGAATCGTCTCCGGAATGCGGCGGTCGCCGTCACCGACGGCGCCGGGGCTTTGGAACCGTCAGAGTCGCGTGGTAGCGAAAGGCTCACTCGAAATCTTGAAGAGGTGAATTATGGAAAGAGAAAAGGAAATCTTAAAACTCGTAAATGTCTTGAGACAGACATCGCGAATGGCGCTTCAATCTGAGTGGACCGGCGGGGGTCCCTCCGCGGCTTCATACTGCGTCGATCAATATAACCGCGTTCTTGCGCGGCTCAGAGAGATCGATGCCGATCTTGGGGCCGTCTTTGAACCGCTGCCGCCGGGCAGCTCCGCGACTGTCGCGGCCATGGCGTGTCGTCAGCTCTCGGCATATTATCAGGACGAGGCGCGATCACCGCGCTGGCCCGGTGATTTCGGAGTCTCCTTCGATCCGGAGACTTTTCGTGATTTCTGGCAGAAGAGCGCCAAGGAGTTCGAAGATCTGGGCGAGTTCATACGCGAGAGCATTCACGAATGGACGAAGCACCACAAGCCGAAGGAGTAACGGCGGGCGCGATTGAACGCATCACGGCCGGACGTCAGGTGCTTTATCTGACCACAACAGGTCGAATCAGCCGCGAGCCGCGCGAAATCGAAATATGGTTCGTGTCTTCTGGAAAGAGCCTTTACGTTCTTACCGAGCATTATTTCGACGCTCAGTGGGTGAAAAACATTCAAAAGAACTCGCGAGTCAAGATTCACATCGGCGATTACACATTGGAAGCTAATGCTCGAATAGTCGACGAAACGCGAGACAGCGAAACGTGGTGCCTGGCGCAGAGGCTTTCGCGCGAAAAGTATGGATGGGGTGACGGTCTGCCGGTCGAAATAGTTATTGAGAACATAAAAACTATTGAAGCCGTCTCCCGTTCAACATAAGATATGAGGCGCCCTTTTAGGATTGCTTGCCTGGGTCCACTTAATCCGTCACGCCCCAGTTCTCGAGTTGTAGTATGACTATGAACATTGGTGGTAATCTCGCCGACCGTCTGGTCGGCGAGTTGATAAGCGACATTGCTAAGGAACGTAAAAGCGGCTTACTTTCACTGTCGAAAAGCGATATTACAAAGGGACTCTTCTTTGATGAGGGTCTGCCCGTCGGTTCAGTAAGTACTCTTCCAGATGAACAACTGGAAACAATACTGATTCGGGATGGACACGCTAGCTCCGAGCTATTGGCCTGCGCGAAGCTGCTATGCGGTCAACAGCAGATCGGCCGGTATCTCGCCGAGCGCGAGCTCGTAGCTGAACAGGTCATCTCACAATTGAGCAAGATTTTGTCTCGTGAAATTGCCTTGTCGCTCTTCGAATGGGACGAAGGCGAGTTCGCGCTGGATGAATCGGTCCGGTACGAAGGCAACCGTACATTTGACTGCACCGCCGCCGCTCTAATCATAGATGGTGTGCGTCGATGCTCTTCCATATCGGGCCTTCTCGACAGAATTGCTCCAAACGAACGAGTCATAACAAGCGCCAATTCAAACACGGATTCATATGCTTCGTCGGCGAATCTAAACTCGGCTGAAAGCTACATTCTTTCGAGCATAACCTCTCCGACCCGTTTGAGCGATGTCGCGACCAACCTCGGCCTTGCGGAAGGCGAAGCACGAGCGGCTCTGTCAGTGCTGCTGACCCTCGGATTACTTCGTTTTGATAGTGCGAACCGGGATCTCAGTGAAGCTGTCTCGGGAGTGAGCGGTGTTAAGACCCAAGGCGATCAGACTCAGACTCCAGAACCTGCTGCTGCTCAGACCGCGGAACCGGCTGCTGAGCCAGAGGCGCGAGAGGAAACGCCCGCGTCAGTGAGGCGCGATCAAGAGCAGGTTGCCGGTCCGCCCGAGACTCTGGATGAGACTATTTCACGCCAACTTCAATCGCTTGAAGAAGGCGACTACTACCACATGTTGGGAGTGGACAGAGATGCTCCATCCGAAGTGATCATCAGGTCGCACGGCGAGCTCGAGCAGATGTTCGACTTCTATAAAGCTCTTTATCCGGACGATGTAAAACTCATTGACCGGCTTGACGCGCTTTCCGAGAAGATCAGACGCGCCAGGGTGACGCTGACCGATCCAAATCTACGGCTCCGCTACGAACTCGCTGACCCAAACGCGAGCACGCCGCACGAAGTCCACGAAAACAGAGAGAGAGATGCAGTCGTCGAAACCATAGACGTTCCCGTGCTTCCTCCTCGACTCGTGCTTCCTCCTCGACTCGCGCGTATCGAGCCCAGTGAAAAGGCGCCGGTTGTGGCCTCGACTGCACGGGCGGTGCCGCTGGTTCAATCGATTCCGCGGGCGCCGCGCAAACCCGCGGGAGTTACGATCGGAATGGTCGCGACTGCGCCACCCGCGGCCCGGCCGCGTCAAAGAAGACAGGGCAGGCCGATAAGCGCTGAGCAGGTTGCTCATCACAATTATATGCAGGGACGCGCGCGATACGACCAGAAGGACGTTCATGCCGCCGAGCATCTGTTTCGTGAAGCGGTCCGTCTCAACCCGAATGAACCCAACCATCATTACTATCTCGCGTTAACTCTGTTGATCCTTTCACAGGCTCATCACGCTCATACGCATGACAAAGGATGTCACGTAACCTGCAACCTCGGAGGCGCACTGGTGAGCAACCCTCGCTTGCGCTATGAAGCGGCGAAACATCTGGAGAAGGCAGGCGAGTTGAGCCCCCTTAATTCGTCGATACCTCTCAGGCTGGGTCTGCTGTTCAAAGAGGCGAATCTTTCCAACAAGGCCAGGCTGTATTTTCGACGAACTCTCGAGCTGGATTCTAAAAACGAGATAGCGCTCCGCGAAATCTCCTCGGGATCCACAGGCCCGCTCGAGCCGATCGAAGGTTATGAAGAAAATGATGTAGTGTGGGAATCCAGTTCGAAATCGTCGCGAGGACGAGCACGAGGTTAGCGATTCTCGGGGGGCGTATTCATGCGAGCTTGCAACTCTCGCTTGAGGAGCTTGCCGGTGGGGCCTTTGGGAATGTCTTCAAGAAAGACAACGGACCTGGGACATTTGAAGGAGGCCAGGCGAGCCTTGCAAAACTCGATAATCTCCTCCTCCGAGGCGCCTTCACCCTCGCGCAATACGACGAATGACTTTACCTCTTCTCCGTAGAGAGGGTCCGGGACGCCGATGGTCGCGGCGTCCTTTATTTTAGGGTGCCGATATAAGACTTCATCGATCTCGCGAGGGTAGATGTTCTCTCCGGCGCGAATGATCATATCGCTCTTGCGATCGACGATGTAATAGAAGCCGTAATTATCGCAGTACCCAAGGTCTCCGGTGTGAAACCATCCCGAGCGAAAGGCCTCTCGCGTAGCGGCTTCGTTGTGATAGTAGCCCTTCATTATGTTCGATCCGCGCAACACGATCTCACCCACGACGCCCGGCGCGACCTGTTGATCGTTTTCGTCAAATATCTTCATCTCGTTTCCGATTGATTGCCCGGCCGAACCCGGCCGCCGGCTCCCTTCAATCGGGTTGAAGGTCGCGCGGCACGTAGACTCCGACAAGCCGTAGCCCTCGATCACAGGATGTCCAAAAAGCGCCTCATAGGTATTCATTACTTCAACCGGCACGGGCGCAGAGCCGCATAAAGCGAAGCGCAGACCCGATATATCGGCTCCGTTTGGAACTCCACCGGGATACGTGTGATTGAGAATAGACAGCATAGTAGCAACCGAACCAAAATACGTGACTCGATACTTGGCGATTGTGTTCCAGTGACGCGAGGCGCTAAAGCGCTCGGACAATACAATGCTCCCCCCGGCCCACAGCGCGGCCATTCCCGTCGCCATCAGTGCATTTACGTGAAAGAGCGGCATTATCATCAGGGCTCGATCGTCGCCGGTAAGCTTCAGCCATTCCGCGATCTGACGGGCGTTCGCTAGTAAGTTCTCGTGAGTGAGCAGAACGCCTTTGGGCTTACCTGTAGTCCCCGACGTGTAGATGATTACCCCTTCGTCTTCGGACAATACTTCAATGGAAGCCAACCGTGTTGGCTGTGTGCCTGCCTCAACGCGATAATCCAGGGTTTTGACGTCGATCTTGGGATCGGCGCCGGTCTCCAGATCGACAATAATAACGGCGCTAAGGGAAGGCGAAATTCTAGCGGCTTCGCTCAGCACCGGCAGAAGCCGCGTCTCGGTCACGACAATGACGGGCTCGGAGTCAGTAAGAACGAATCCGATTTCGGAGAAGGTTAGATGGGCGTTGATCGGCCCCGCCCAGGCTCCGATCTTGAAACACGCGAAATAGAACATCAGGTATTCGGGTCGATTGTGAAGGAAGAGGCCAACGCGGTCTCCCTTTTTTGCTCCTGCATTCAAAAGGAGATTGGCTGCTTGATTCACGACCTTATCAAAGGATTCATAAGTGAAGGATTGTGCGCCCACCTCGGCAATCAGGAATTTCTTTGTAGGAGTCCTCGCGGCGCGTGACTCTAGCAGTTCTCTGATATTCGCGATGGGACCCTCGCTCATGTGTTGCAATTTAGCCGAGAAAGGGGGCCAAGACGCAAGTAGCCAACACGGTTTACCGCTCGGGCGTTGTAAAAAAATTACTCCCCCTTTTTCTGACCGGTATAATGCTTTCTGAGTAGAGTTACGATTCGGAAAGAAGAAAGTGCCTCGAGTTTTATTACTTCTGCCGACCACCACCTATCGCACGAAGGCCTTCCTCGATGCGGCGCTTAAACTCGGCGTCGAAGTAGTGGCCGCGAGCGAGAGAAAAAATACCCTCGCCGCAAGCAATCCCGATACTCTCCTCACGCTGAGCTTCTTTGATCCCGAGGAGGCAGGACGCGAGGTGCTTGCCTATAACGCGAAATATCCGATCGATGCGATTATCCCGGTCGACGACAATACGGCCGTTATCGCGGCTCATCTTGCGCGAAGCATCGGCTTGAAGCACAACTCCCTCGAGTCGACAGAGGCGGCAAGAAACAAGCATCGGATGCGAACTGCGCTGAAGTCCGCCGTCGTTCGGGCGCCCGCCTTCACTCATTTCTCGCTCGACGACAATATTGACGCCGTCGCCGAGCAAATCTCTTATCCCTCGGTTGTGAAACCGGTTTCTCTGTCAACAAGCCGCGGGGTAATGCGCGCTGATGATCGCCGGCAGTTCGTTGATGCGGTTCACAGATTAGATAGAATTCTCTCACTTCCAGAGGTCAGCCGCCGCGCGGGAGCATCGTCTCGCGATGCTCTTGTGGAAGAGTTCATACCGGGCTTCGAGGTCGCCCTCGAGGGCATGGTTACGGACGGGCTTCTGCGAGTGCTCGCGATATTCGACAAGCCCGATCCATTAAATGGCCCTTTCTTCGAGGAGACCATCTACGTCACTCCATCGAGCCTCCAAGAAGAAGTACAAGATGAGATTCAGTCCACCACCTCCGCGGCGGTTCGGGCGATGGGGCTGACACATGGCCCAATTCACGCCGAGCTTCGAGTGAATGAATCCGGCGCCTGGGTTATCGAGGTTGCCGCGCGGACGATCGGAGGATTGTGTTCTCGCACCCTTCGATTTACGGACGGAGTGTCGCTCGAAGAACTAATAATATTGCACGCACTGCATTACGATACTTCGAATATTGAGAGGGAGAGATCCGCGGCCGGGGTCATGATGATACCGATTCCGCGCGCCGGTGTGCTCAGACACATCACCGGCGTTGAAGAGGCGTTAAGAGTGAAGGAAATCGAGGATGTCGTCATCACGGCGCATATAACTCAGGAATTACTTCCACCTCCTGAAGGGGCGAGTTATCTCGGCTTCATTTTCAGCCGTGCCGAATTGCCCGCGCGCGCGGAAGCGGCTCTACGCGAGGCTCATTCGCTGATTCAATTCTCGATTGAGTAAGACTGCTCGCCTGATATGCCGTCTGCTACAGCCGGCATGCTTTGCGGTTCGCTCACTTGCTGGTCGGGCTTGCATCGCGATCGTTAACAAGGACTTGTCCATGGTCCACGGTCACGCTGTCATTTTTATTCAGGAGACCGTAGTGTCGTCCATTGACCTCCAAATCCTCGCCTCGGATCACGACTTCGGCGTCTCTGCAGGGCGCAAAGCGATAAGCTGCTTGTCCGCCTTCAGTGTCCGGAAGCCTTTCCGGCGGAGGAACACTCAATCGGTAACAGTCCGTCACGGCAACTTGATGCGTTCCAACGCTCGCTTCAACCTTGCCGAGTAAGAGATTGTTTGATCGCCGACAATAGAAGACACAGAATGCGGCAATGCAGAAACTTAGAAATACCGTAAGAAATAGCTTTTTCATTTCCAGCCTTTGACTCTTCGAAAATGTTGGATTAGCGGCGTGATAGATGCCGCCATAGTATACGGCTGCAGCTTCGCGGAATGTTCATTCTTAGGGAGCCCACGCGAACTTTGATTCCGCATGTGTTTGAAATCCGAGCGTCTTGACGGTTGCCGACATGATACTCTCTAACTTTCACCGCGACGATTTCGCGATGCGGGTATGATTGAGTGTTCCTCGTTGCAGCACTATTGCGATTAAACACGGGGTGGTCCGGGATTCATAGTTTTATGGCAGCCATCAAAGTTAATGTGATCAGCCCGGGTAGATGCCATATTGAGCATATCGCGTCCGGCGCCGTGATTGAGACGGATCTTCCGAAGGAATACGGCGGCGATGGTCGCGCCTTCTCGGCAACTGACCTGCTGGCAAGTGCGCTAGGCGCTTGCATAGCAACCAGCATCGACAGAGTTGCACTCCGGAACGGTATATCACTAGAGGGCATCTCGATCGAGGTAAACAAGGAGCTTTCGCAAGAGCCCAAACGAGTAAAACGGTTAGCGGTGTGCATCGATATCGCCGCGACTGTTTCAGACGCTGTAACGGTGAAGCTATTGCGTGCGGCGCGAAGCTGCCCCGTCCATCGAAGCCTTCATCCTGAAATCGCGGTAGAAATCACTCTGACGGGCCATGCCGATTAATGACGTATTTTCTGCACACCGAGTCGTCGGAAAGTGAAGAATTAGACACGTCTCAGTCACCAGGCCTCCTTTCTTGATTGACTCACCCATAGACCGAATGAATACTTCATTGCACGATGATAGAGATCAATGGCTCGTCGCTCACTCTCGAACAAACCAGCGCAGTAGCAGATGGCGAAAAAGTCTCGCTTAATCCAACCGCAATCGACGGAATCGACCGTGCACGGAAGTTTGTGGAAGCCATTGTCGCCGGCGGCGACGTTGTCTATGGCATAAACACCGGATTCGGCAAGCTCGCCGACGTGACGATTCCCGCCCACCGGCTGAGAGAGCTTCAGGTTAATCTGGTTCGCTCGCATTCGTGCGGAGTCGGTGAGCCTCTTTCCGAACGAGTTGTGCGCGCAATGATGCTTCAGCGAGCGAATGTGCTTGCGAAGGGGTTCTCCGGCTGCCGCGAGCTTGTCGTGAACACGTTGATTCGAATGTTGAATGAAGGCGTTCACCCAAGGATACCATCGCGCGGATCAGTCGGAGCCTCAGGAGATCTCGCACCGCTGGCGCACCTCGCGCTGGTCGCGATCGGCGAAGGTGACGCAACATATAGAGGCAAGTTGATGAGCGGCAGCGAAGCAATGACCCGCGCGGGAATTCCGCCGCTCGTCCTGGAGGCCAAGGAGGGACTCGCGCTTCTTAACGGAACCCAGGCGATGACTTCCGTCGGAGGCCTTGCGCTTCTTGCGGCGGAGCGGCTCGCCGAAGCCGCCGATGTCACGGGAGCTATGACGCTGGAAGCGCTAAAAGGAACACCGGTCGCGTTCGATGAAAAGATTCAGGCAGTGCGGCCGCACGCGGGTCAGACCGCAAGCGCGAGAAGGCTGCGCCAGCTTATTGAAAACAGCGAGATTCGTGAGTCACATCGAGACCATTCAATCGACCCGCGAGTCCAGGACGCATACGCCATCAGGTGCATGCCTCAAGTGCATGGAGCCGTGCGCGATGCCATAGCTCATACAAAAAGAATTTTGGAGATAGAAATCAACAGCGCTACGGACAATCCCTTGATCTTTCCGGAAGCTGGAGAGATTTTGTCCGGAGGCAATTTTCATGGGGAACCAGTCGCGCTCGCCCTTGATTACGCGGCCATTGCGGTCGCCGACCTCGGCACTATTTCGGAGCGCCGCGTTGAGCGGCTTGTGAACCCTGATCTCTCAGGACTGCCCGCGTTTCTCACCCCTCACCCGGGAACCAATTCAGGGATGATGATCGCCCAGGTGGCCGCGGTTTCGCTGATCGCCGAGAACAACGTGCTTGCCCATCCGGCATCGGTCACTAACCTTCCCACTTCCGCGAACAAAGAAGATCACGTGAGCATGGGTATGACATCGGCTCTCAAATTTACGCAGGTGGTTAAAAATGTGGAGGTGATTCTCGCGATCGAGCTGATGTGCGCTGCTCAGGGGTTGGAGTTCTTGAAGCCCCTCAGGCCCGGACCTCTATTGACGGAAGTCTACAACCGCGTTCGCGATCGAGTCCCGGCGCTTGAGCAGGATGCGCCACTCTCAGGATACATTGAGTCGCTTGTTGATCTCGTCGGTGACTTGAGCTGATGAGATCAACCTCGCGCGACTGAAGGGCATTGAAACTAAACTGCGCCGCCGATCTATCCGAGGATCAGAATTCCGACGTGATAAAGGCACACGAGCGAGTAGAGCGCGACCGTAAGTTGTATGCCGATCCGCGCGGTTCGCAGGTGCGAGAAACTGTAGCAAAGCATAAGGCAGACGGCGGTGACCGCCATTTTGATCAAAAAGAACTCGACGGCATTTCGTCGAATCAAGGAATCCATTAAGGGGTTGCCCTCCGCAGCGATGCCGCGTCCGATGTGACGCATGGTTGCAACGGCGTCGTACCCGGACATCACAATGGAGAGCACCATGTAGAAAAACATGCGGGGGTCCATCAGGCGCTCTTCAACTTTGATCATCTCGACCTCTTCTGCTCATTCGATCTAACGCACTCGCGGGAATGGGGCTCCCGTTTTTTCGCGCGCTTCTATAGATTACTACAACGCCCCCTCCTTGCAAATTCCCCAAAATATCCGTTTGTATCCCCTGATAAGGTTATAACGGACTCTTTTGTTCCGGTCTTCTCACGGATACTTCTGATAAAATCAACGGCATACAACGAAGCCTTATGACTAAACCAACTATTGTTAGGGCGCCGCGAGGGAGCGATATGAGCTGCAAGGGATGGCATCAGGAAGGAGCCCTTCGCATGCTTATGAACAACCTCGATCCAGAGGTTGCGGAGAAACCGGATGAGCTGATCGTGTATGGAGGAACGGGGAAGGCCGCGCGCGATTGGAAGGCCTTCAACGCGATTGTCGCCTCTCTACGCAGCCTGGAAAATGACGAAACACTGCTCGTTCAATCGGGGAAGCCGGTTGCCGTTTTTCGAACACACGAATTCGCCCCGCGCGTGTTGATCGCAAACGCGAATCTGGTCGGTCGCTGGTCAAACTGGGATGAGTTTCACAAGTTGGAGCGAATGGGGTTGACTATGTACGGCCAGATGACGGCCGGCTCCTGGATCTACATCGGCAGTCAGGGAATCGTGCAGGGAACGTTCGAGACATTTGCCGCCGCTGCATCGAGACATTTCGGAGGCTCGCTCGATGGAAGGCTCGTAGTTTCCGGAGGCATGGGCGGAATGGGCGGCGCTCAACCGCTCGCGGCTGCGATGAACGGCGCGTGCTTCCTGGGAATCGACGTTGATCCCTCTCGCATAGAGAAGCGAATCGCCTCCGGCTATTGCGATCGTATTAGCTACGACCTCGACGATGCGCTTCGCCTTCTCGATGAAGCCAGGGCAAAGGGCGAGTCTTTGTCAGTGGGACTCGTAGGCAATTGCGCGGATGTTCTGCCGGAACTCGCAAGAAGAGGGATCGTGCCTGATGTTCTCACGGATCAAACGAGTGCTCATGACCCCCTAAACGGCTATGTGCCAAACGGAATGAGCCTTGATGACGCGCTTGCACTTAGGAGGGATAATCCGAAGGAATATCAACGCCGTTCAATGGCTGCCATTGCCGCTCACGTACGAGCGATGCTCGATCTGAAACGAATGGGCGCGGTGACGTTCGACTACGGCAACAACATCAGAGCGCATGCCCGCGAAGCAGGCGTCGAAGACGCCTTTGAAATTCCGGGCTTTGTCCCTGAATACATTCGGCCGCTTTTCTGCGAGGGGCGGGGGCCGTTCCGGTGGGTAGCTCTATCAGGCAACCGCGAGGACATCCACAAGACGGACGGGCTTGCGATGGAGCTCTTCCCCGACAATGAAATTCTGTCGCGCTGGCTGCGGCTCGCAAGCAAGCGCGTTCACTTCCAGGGACTGCCCGCGCGAATATGCTGGCTTGGATATGGCGAACGCGCCGAGTTTGGCGAAGCAATGAACGACATGGTTCGCACTGGAAAGCTCGATGCGCCTATCGTAATCGGCCGAGATCATCTGGACACAGGCTCGGTGGCGTCGCCATACCGTGAGACCGAAGCGATGCTCGACGGATCGGACGCGATCGCGGACTGGCCGCTTCTGAACGCGCTCTTGAACACAGCTTCAGGCGCGTCCTGGGTTTCAATTCACAACGGCGGAGGCGTCGGCATAGGTTATTCGCTTCACGCGGGACAGGTGACCGTCGCCGATGGAACCCCGGAAGGCGCTAAAAGATTGAACCGTGTTTTGACAAACGACCCCGGTATCGGTGTCGCCCGTCACGTAGATTCCGGTTACGAATCCGCGAAGCGGACAGCCGCCGAAAGGGGCATACGGATTCCGACCGACGACGTGCAACGATGACTGCGCGGCGTTTATCTCAGGACTTCTTTCGATATGCCTTGATGAAGAAAGTCCGATCTCCTATTTCAGAGTCGGCGCCGGTATCCTTCCCAAAGACGGCGCACAACGAATAGTTCTGCTCGATCCAGCCCATAAGGTGTTTGCAATAATCACGTCCAAACACAACCGCGCCGAACTCCGGAGTCGGCCGGTTCGCTATAAAGATAAACCTGGTATCGGCCTGTTCGATCTGATGAATCGCCCGCTTCTCGCCCTCATCGTCAAGAAAACCCGGAGTCGTGATTTCTTCTCGCAGCGGATTGGGCCTGCCGGTGAAGAAATTAATAGACGTTCCTTCCGGCAACACAACAAGCGAATCATTCGGCGCTGTCTCGCTCTCGACGAATTCAATGGCTTGCTTGAATGCCGCCCCGAGATCGTTCGCAACGAGCATCGTTCCCCGCGATGTAGCTAACGTAAAGGTGTTGTCCTTTTTATAGCGCCCCGCAAACACGGCAGCAGTAGCGGCGATCCACATAAAAATGATCGTGAGCATGATTCCGCGAGCAAGCTTGACCGCCCGCGCTTGCTTCAAGAGATCAGGGCCGATCCGAGACGCGCATAGCACGAACAAGATGACCGAGACCGGTAATAGGTACGATGCGTATGCGCCTCCGCTTCGAACACGAAGCAGCACCCTTACGAGGCTTGTGATCGCGTAGACGGATAACAGAAGCACTGTGATTGAATTAGAATTGATCGATTCCCTTTTGCCGGCGCCGCGTGAGATCAGACTGCGAAACTCCGCGATAATCAGCGCTATTAGTATCACGGGCATTGCCAGATATGGCCCTTTTTCCAACTGCATTCGCCCGGCAAAAGAAACAGCTACAAACAGGAAAGCAGCAACGAGAGTCATCAGCGATAATTGCGCTGAGCCCGTTTGATTGGGTTTGCCGTTGCTCCTGTTTTCGTTGCCCTTTCGCGAGCGGGATATTGCGAGGCTGAGCAATCCCACCGTCGCCGCGAACAGACCTACGCGCAAACTCATTCCAGCTATTTGAATCAAGGAGCCGATCGTATCGTCGAACCCGGACATTCGTTTGTTGAAGTACGCCAGCTCCGACGGCATATTGATCAGCAACAGGAAGCTGTCGCCGAACAGCGAACGAACCCCGATGCGCGCGGCGATCACACCATAGGCCGCGAGAACAATTGCGGCAGCCGGTACAATAAACGCGGAGAGCCTTGCCGTTAATAATCGCGGGCTGCTTCGGTTGAGCCATACAACCGCAAGGACGCCGGTCAACAACGGTGGTATCCCCATCTCGGTCTTCGCCAGCAAGGCCAATCCAGTTAATAAGCCCGCGGCGACTATACGCGCCGATCGCCGTCCGAATAAGTGTGGTGTTAATTTACGATCGGCAACGTCAGTCTGAGTGACTATGTCTACATAGGCTAGAATCAGAGTAAGCGCGAGCAGACCGAAGGCGGAGCCGTGTAGGGCGGCGAACGAATACGGCAGTATGTAGTTTCCAGCTTGCTTGAAAGCGCAAAGCCACATCACACTCAACGCAGCCGCGGTCGACTCAACCCTGCCCATCAGTCTTCGAGCCAGCCAGTAGACAAGCACTACGATGATCATTGCCGTGACTATTCCATCTCCGCATAAGACGGCGAGCGAGGGACCGAATATCTTGAACAAACCCGCGTTGAGATAAGGCGAGAGCGGCCCGTAGATGTGGCGGACATCCGAATACAACATCTGACCTTGAGCCAGACGCAGGGGCTCGTTCATCTCGCGCCCGCAATCGACAAGCGGGTTGCCCCATCGCTGCCACGATATCCATAGACCGCACGCGAACGACACCGCCATTACGGCGAAGCAGGCGCCGTCTCGTCTGTCTATACTCGTCTTCACAGCGAGCGGGATTATAGGAGACCTCACAGGGTGAGACAAACTCGAAGTGCGGCAAACAAACGGTAAAATTTCGTCAATAGATATGGCAGCATAATCACAGCATCATCGTCAGGGCCATGCAACGCCCTTTGCCATCGGACTGCGCGGGTTCGCCCTACCTTTGCCGACCTCACGATTGCCAATCGCTGCTTTCGCGAACGAGACTTGCAAGCATTTCCGACGCAGACATTCTTTGCGACGCAGACCGGACAGAATGTACTGAGTTGAACCAATCTAAGGAAGTAAAACCGGTCATGATGCGTCCTCGATTTCGAGCGGTAATAATCTATAAAATCTTCATTGCGGTTGTTGCATCCCTCTTTGCGATGCAGCTTTCAGGCGTTGGAACCCTGGCCAGATCGACTGAGCAATCAAGTGATCAACGATCAGGCGAGGACACGAAACCAGCCGCTGGAGCCGAGGGCAATCCCGTCAAACCGAGCGTTCCCGCGGCGGGCACACGCGTGCAGGGCAATTCAGGGCCAAAGATCCTCCTGGAATCTAATTTGGTGAATGTGCTGGTCACGGTTACCGATTCATACGGTAAGGTCGTGACCGGCCTGAAGAGCGACAACTTTCAGGTGTATGACGATAAGGTTGGACAAAAGATCGCCGAGTTTTCAAACGAAGACGCGCCCATCTCAATCGGAATCGTCTACGATGTTTCAGGCTCGATGCGCGGGCGCATCAATCGTTCGATCTCCGCTCTCACTCGTTTTTTTGAGACGTCGCACCAGGACGACGATGTTTTTCTGATGGCATTCAACAGCCGTCCGATCCTGGTTCAGGACTTTACAACGTCGCCTGAAAGCGTGCTCAGTCACCTAACGCTCGTTGACGCCAGCCAATCAACCGCGTTGTTCGACGCTGTTTATGTGGCTGTTGAGAAGATCAAGCAGGGAAGGCATGCGAGAAAGGCTCTGTTGGTCATTTCAGATGGACAGGACAATCACAGCCGGTATGGATACAGAGAGCTTCGCGACCAGCTCAAGGAAGCCGACGTTCTCATCTACGCGATCGGAGTTACGGAGCCCTTCACGGACATGCCTGCCGATTATGGACGTGGAGTGCTTGAGGCGATCGCGGAGATGACAGGGGGCGCGCCTTCTTTCCTGATTTTCATAACCAAGACGAGCTAATGGCAATCACGATGCGAATCGCCCTGGAGCTTCGGCATCAATATTCGATCGCCTTCTATCCTACCAGCACGAATCAAAAAGCGAAGTGGCATAAGATCAAGATCAAGCTTGAACCGCCGAAGGGTTTGGGAAACGTGTCGCTCGCTTATAAGGATGCTTATCGATCATTCGATAAGTAAGCTGCCGCGGAATGGCTAACAGGAAGGCGTACAAATGATCTCCTAGAAAGAAAGGGCGGCCCGGTGTGGCCGCCCCGATATCGATCTTCAGACTGTTTTTTTGGAATCGTGTAGCGATGGGTGATGCAATTAAAAGCCGCCCATTCCGCCTCCCGGCATCGGAGGAGCGTCTTTCTCCTTCTCGGGAATATCCGCGACCAGGGCTTCCGTAGTCAGCAGCAGTCCCGCGATTGAAGCCGCGTTCTGCAGTGCGGATCGGGTCACCTTTGTCGGATCAACTACGCCCATCTTCAACATGTCGCCGTATTCTTCTGTCTGCGCGTTGAATCCAAATGACGAGTTCTTCTCGCTCCTGACCTTGTCCACTACTACCGCGCCTTCGTAGCCCGCGTTAACCGAGATTTGTCTCAACGGCTCTTCAAGAGCTCGCTTGACGATCGACACTCCGATGTTCTCGTCGTCGTTATCCAGGTCGAACCCTTCAAGCGCCTTCTGCGCTCGAATGAAGGCGACGCCGCCGCCCGGTACGATCCCTTCTTCAACCGCGGCCTTGGTCGCGTGCATAGCGTCTTCCACACGCGCCTTCTTCTCCTTCAACTCCGTCTCGGTAGCGGCCCCGACCTTAATGACGGCGACGCCGCCGACCAGCTTTGCCAGCCGCTCTTGCAGCTTCTCCCGGTCGTAGTCGGAAGTCGTCTCTTCGACCTGTGCGCGTATCTGGCGGACTCGTCCTTCGATGTCGGCCTTCTTGCCGGAGCCTTCCACGATCGTCGTGTTGTCCTTGTCCACCACCACTTTCTTGGCTCGGCCGAGATCCTCCGGCTTGATGCTCTCGAGTTTGATGCCGAGGTCTTCGGTGATCGCCTTGCCGCCGGTCAGGATCGCGATGTCCTGCAGCATGGCTTTGCGCCTGTCTCCAAAGCCGGGAGCTTTGACCGCGCATACCTGCAAGGTGCCTCGCAGCTTATTCACGACCAGCGTGGCCAGCGCTTCGCCTTCCACGTCTTCGGCTATAACGACAAGCGGCTTGCCTTGTCGCGCGACTTGCTCCAGCAGCGGGAGCAGATCCTTGAGCGAGCTGATCTTCTTTTCGTGAATGAGGATGAGCGCATCTTCGAGCACGCATTCCATTCGCTCGGAATCGGTGACGAAGTAAGGCGAGAGATAGCCGCGATCGAACTGCATTCCTTCTACTACGTCCAGCGAGGTTTCCAGCGTCCGCGCTTCTTCAACGGTGATAACGCCGTCCTTGCCGACCTTGGCCATCGCTTCGGCTATCAGGGAGCCGATCGTGCTGTCGCCGTTGGCTGAAATGGTGCCGACCTGCTCGATTGCTTCACCTTTGACCGGTTTGGAGAGCCGCTGAATCTCGGCGACCACTTTTTCGACAGCTTTGTCGATGCCGCGCTTGAGAGCCATCGGGCTCGCTCCGGCCGCTACGGTCTTTACGCCTTCGCGAAAGATCGCCTGCGCCAGGACGGTCGCGGTGGTGGTGCCGTCGCCGGCCACGTCCGAGGTTTTGGAGGCCACTTCGCGCACCATCTGCGCGCCGGTGTTCTCAAGCCTGTCCTCTAGCTCAATCTCCTTGGCTACGGTCACTCCGTCCTTGGTAATGGTGGGCGATCCGAACTTCTTCTCGATGACCACGTTTCTGCCCTTCGGCCCCAGGGTCACCTTGACCGCGTCCGCAAGCTGGTTCACTCCGGACAGGATGCTCCGCCGTGAGTTTTCGCCAAATACAATTTGTTTTGCCATCTCGTCGTCTCCTAATTTAAGAATCTCTTACTTTCCCTTGCCTTTGCCCTTTGCAGTGGAATCGATGATCCCGAGGATTTCGTCCTCGCGCATAATCAGATATTCCTCGCCGTCCAGTTTCACTTCGCTTCCGGAGTACTTACCAAAAAGGACCCTGTCGCCCTCCTTGACTTCGAGCGGTATTCGCTGTCCATTGTCCAGCACTTTACCGTTACCGGCTGCGATAACTTCACCCTCCTGGGGTTTCTCTTTGGCGGAATCCGGGATAATGATTCCCCCGCGAATCTGTTCACCTTCCTCTATTCGCTTGATGATGACGCGATCGTGGAGCGGTCGTATGCTTGCCATATGGCTTTCTCCTTTCTTAATAAATCGAATTCTAAACACCGATCCAGATATGCCGTGCAGCACTAACATACATACGGTTGCATTAGCACTCTCTGAAAAAGACTGCCAATTATATGTATGGCCGCGAAACGTGTCAACGAGATGATCGAAAGGACTAAGAAAAAAGAGATGAGCGCCTATCGGGTTTGGTTCTGTTGCTGAGACTGTACCGCCGTGATTGCCACGGCGTCCCGGATATCTTCTGCCGTGCAGCCTCGCGACAAATCGTTGGCAGGGCGGGCGAGCCCCTGAAGGATTGGGCCTATAGCCGTCGCGCCGGCCAGTCGCTCCACCAGTTTATAGGCAATGTTGCCGGACTCGAGGTTGGGAAAAATGAGGGTGTTCGCGCGACCGGCCACCGGACTGCCGGGCGCCTTACTTTGGCCGATGGCTTCAACGAGAGCCGCATCCACCTGTAATTCTCCGTCGACGAGAAGCTCAGGAGCGCGAGCTCTGACGGTTCGCGTCGCCTCGATTACTCTGTCGGCCAATGGCGACGCGGCGCTCCCTTTCGTTGAAAACGACAGCATCGCCACTCGAGGCTCGACACCGAGAAGCGCGCCGGCAGATCCGGCGGAAGCAATTGCGATTTCGGCGAGCTCCGCCGCGGAGGGACTTATCACGACGCCGCAGTCGGCAAAGATCAACGCGCCTCCCGCGCCCACAGACGTGTCTTTAAGGACCATCAGGAAAAAGCTCGAGACCGTGCGCATTCCCGCCGCTGGTCCTATGCATCGAAGCGCGGCGCTCACCGTATGAGCTGTAGTGTGGGTTGCGCCTGAAACACTGCCGTCGGCGTGTCCTTCCTTAACCATCATATTCGCGAAGTAAAGCGGGTCTTTCATCTGCCGACGCGCCTCGTCCGCGGTGACGCCTTTTGCCCTACGCATTTGATAGTAAGCATTTCCGTATGCCTCCGTCTTCGAGGAACGCGTATGATCAACAATATCGACGCCGGTAATCGGAGCATTGATCCGGCGAGACCTCTCGCGAATTTGCTCCTCTTTCCCGATGATCGTAACGCGCGCGATTCGCTCGGCAATGCAAAGCGATGCTGCCTGAATAATTCGATCGTCATCGCCTTCCGCAAGGACTATATGCCTGGGCTCAGCAGCAGCCCGCGCCCGAATTCTCTCGAGTACGTTCATTGTTGTGGTCGATCCCCCTGACTGAAATAAGTCTCGGATTCTATAAGATTCCACGAGGTGAGGCGAGACGGGAGCGCGCGGCATTAACCTTCTCTTGTAAAACCTCCATCGCCGGCTGTTTTGCGGCTGATTGTAGGAGCGCAGAAGAAGTAACAGAGAAGGAGGTCGGTAGAAGAAAATTAGTCGATCAAAGGAGTCTTTAAAATCGAACCGCAGCGCCCACGGCAAGGAACCCGGTTTCAGCTCGCGCGTGAACTCTCCCCAGTTTCACACGCGAATCCGCCGAATCGTGCGCCGATGGACGCTGCGGTATCTCGCAAGAAACCTACTGCTCCGCGCCGCTTTCCGAACCCACGGCAGCAGTTTTATTACCACGAGAATCGCTGAATAGAATGTCCGTTAAATCGAGCCCATCGCGTCGATCGACATCCCGTTCAAGCGCTCTTAGACGATCGCGCTGTTCTTGAAGCCGCGCGCTGAGCTTCCCTAGATCCGAGGAGTGCAGGCCGTTGAGCTCGGATTGCAGTTTAACCAATTGTCCGTTGAACTCCGTCTGATGCTGTCGCTCACTATCGGCGATCATTTGATTGACGATGTTCCGAACTTCCGCGCGGTCGAGTGCTTCTTCAGCTCGAGTTTGGAGGCGCGCGCCGCTGGCGCCAACGGCGCCGCCGGATCGAAAGAGACTGGTCTTTAGATTAAAGCCACCGTTGCCGAAGCTCACTTCTGTACCAAGCACGGAGAGAATGAGCATTGCCGCCGCCACGGCAGTGAGAGCCTTGACCCATACAGGCATGACTCCGATGAGCTCTTTCATCACTTCAATGGCGGAACGTTTTTGTTGAACCGCGATGCGAACAACTGGAAGATCGGAAAGCTCCCATTGCTGCAACATGTCGCGCACGCGGCCGAATGCGGTTATTTCGTCGTTGCATTGCGCGCATTCAGTGAGGTGGGATTCCACCCTGCGCGTCTCCTCGGGGGTGGCCTCGTCATATAGGTACGAAACCAGCATCTCCCGCATATTGCACTGGCTGTTATTGCTTGTATCCGTCATATCAAACTCCTGCACGTTTCATACAGCTTCCCGCAGGTGCTCGAGCCTTTTTCTGAGTTCGTTCAGGCCCGTGTACATCCTCGTTTTTACGGTGGAAATTGGAATTTTCAGGATTTCAGCGATTTCGACAAACTTCAATCCGTCATACTCCTTCATTATTATCACCTGTCGCATTTCCGCCGGAAGCCCCTGGAGCGCTCTCCTGACGTGTTGGGCTATCTGTTCTCTTTGAATGTCCCCGCCGAGATCCTCGGTCTCGGCCGCAAGCTCAAACCCGGTCGCTTCTCGTTGCTGCTCGATCGAAAAAGTGTCTCGCGGGCGGCCGCGTAACTTCGTATTACAAGTGTTAAGCGCGATTCGATAGATCCACGATGAAAACTTTGCCTCGCCGCGAAATTTGGCGAGGTTCTTATAGGCCGATATGAAAGTCTCTTGAGTCGCGTCTTTGGCTTCGTCGTCGCGCCCAAGCATCCGGAACGAGAGCCCATAAATCTGTCTCTCCCATCGGCGCACCAACAGGTTAAAGGCATCAGCCTCGCCGTGAAGAGTGCTCTCTATAAGTTGAGTATCGGTCAGATCCAATTTCACCCTGTGCTATTTACCGGGACTGACCCTCCATCGCTTCCGTGTTAATAGACTTCGCCAAAGTCGCAAAAGTTGGAAAAACTCTTATACCCGCGGAATTCCGATCGACAGTCTTGTTCGAGATGATGATGGCATAACGCGGAGTCAGGATAAAAGCTGCGCGAGCAGCAAGAATACGCCTTTTGATTGAAAGTTGAAGCGGGATAGGGCTTCAAAGCCGAGACGCCATTTGGCTTCAATTGACGCCGCGCTTATAATCCGTTCGGCGTGCGATCTTAACATGTCCTGGTTCATAGAGATAATGGAACTGCTTTGTTCGAAAGCACACTGAAATCACTGGTTTCCAAGGTGGACGGGGCTCTCGGAGCCATCTTTCTGGATGGCGACGGCGAGGCCGTAATGTGGCACACGAACGGCGACAGCACCCAATTAAGGCTTAGAGCCGCTTATGTGGCTGTTTTGGTCAAAACAGCCAGATCGATCGCGAGTAGGCTGGGAAATGGAACGACAACAAGTCTGCTGATCGAATACGACAACACTCAATTCCTCATTGAGAACTTGATCAAGGGATATTTCGTGGCTCTGGAACTAAATAAATCCGCGAATCTGGCGCAGGCGCTCAAACAGATCCGGCCCGTAGTTGACATCCTCTGCAAAGAAATCGCGGCTTAGAGTTGAGGGCTGAGGTCAGTAATGTACTTCGACAGTAACCGGGGCGCGCTTCAAAGTTATGGGCACGCCATAGAGAGTGGCAGGGCGGAATTTTGAACGCATCAATGACTCGATGGCCGCATCGGTCATAAAGCTGACCGGATTAACTATCTCGACATCTGAAATTGTTCCGTCCGCATGAAATGTCGCCCGGAGAACCACGGTGCCGACAACCTTCTCCGCCTGCGCCTCGGGAGTTACAATCGGCCTTGGGCGATAGGTCCAGGTAATCCTGCTGAAGCCTGCAAGCTTGTCGTGTTGAGACCAGTCGATCTCCTTTATGCCGGTCCCGTTCGTTCCATTGGGAGTACCTGGGGTATTGCCGCCCTTGTTGCCCCCGTTTCCACGATCTGCTCCCGAGCCCTTATTAGGACCGATTCCAGTTCCATCCTCGCCGCCCATTCCGCCGCCCTTTCCTTGTCCTTGTGAGAAAGGACCGACCTGACCGTTAGGATCGCCCGGATGGGGCTCCGGAGGATGATTGTCCGGCGCACCGACGAGAGTTGTATTGACAGCGAGACTCGGCGCTTCGATTGGGGATGGCTTCGGCCCGACGATCTGAGGCGCTGGAAGCATTGGGGGCAAGGCTCCCTGTGAAGCAGGTCTGGGATTTTCATCCCCGCCGCCTCCGCCGCCTTTACCGTTATCACCCTTCGCTTCAGAGGCGGGTTTCACGGCGGTTTCTTTTCCGGCAAGAGGCATGTCCGGATTGATCAGAGTAACCACCAGCTCCGGTTTTGTTTCGACCGATTGAGTAAAGTGGCGGAATCCTACAACCACGATTACTCCGAGAATAGCAAGGTGCGCGGCCACGGCTATTGAAAGACCGATGTAGAGCCTTCTCCGGCGCTTCGCATCTCTATCGTCTATGGCGAGCAGTTCGGTAAGAAAATTTCGGGGATTGCTAACGAATTCGGTCCCGGCGAGCGAAAACTCATCTATCAGCCTCGCGATTAATCCTCGACTCTCGATGAGTGAAAACGGGGATGCTTCGCTGCGGGACTGGGCAAAACCTCGTGTCGTTACTGAAACCATTGAGAGGCCTGCCTTTTTTCTTTGCGATAGTATGAGAGAAAAGCTGGGCCGCGCGTGAGCGCGGCCCAGCCCAATGTTTATTGCGTGCTATCTCAGATTGAATTCTATCTCGATATTCATCTGATAAGCTACGGGTTGACCATTCTTAGTAGCAGCTTTGAACCGTATTTGATAAGCAGCCCTGATGGCTTCTTCATCGAGTCCGTCAGGAAGTCCTCTGACGATCTGAACCCGCTTCACTGTTCCATCGGCGCCCACCAGAACACGGGCAAGTACTACGCCTGAAATCTTGTTCTTACGAGCCTCTTCCGTATAGTTCGGACGCGGCCTGTTGAGAGCGCTCGGCCTGCTGTCTACGGATGTCGCGATGCCGGTTCCGCCTCCGAGCCGAGGGTCGCCGCCTCCCATGTTGTAGCCGTGGCCCGGACCAACGCCGGTACCATCACCGGTTCCCATACCGCCGCCTGAGCCTGACCCCATACCGCCGCCTGAGCCCGGCCCAGCAGAAGGCGGTCCAGGAACACCGGTTGGAAGGCCCGTAGGCGTCAGATCATCGCGCTTTGGCTGCAGGCGCGGATCGACTTGCACTGTTTCCATCACCGGAAGAGAAGGCGGCTTTAGTTGCGGCTCGGGTCGAGGCGCAATAATCGGGGGAGTCAAAGAAAATTGTGGAAGCTGTCCTTTTGAGGGAGGTGTAGGCGTATTGCGCCCGCCGCCTCCACCGCCTCCGGCCTTCTCCTTCGCCTTCTTCATCTCAATCTGTTGAGGCTTGAAATCGTCGGCATTGACAAGACGCGTTAGGAGCGTATCGGGCTCGTCTACTTTAGCGGCCTTATGATGTTGAATCCACCATATGACTAATATTGTCGTGAAAAAAAGCGCATAGACCACAATGCCCGTGGCCATGCCGAATCGGAGAAGAGTCTTTCTGCGGCGGCCCCCTGTGCCGTCGCCCTTGAAAGCACTTGATAAATACTGTTTTGGATTGGCACTAAATTCACGAGTGGCTTCCGTGAATTCACCGAAGAGCCTACCTATCAAAGACGGCTGTCTGATAAAAGCTCCAGCGAACAACTCCTGTTGCATATCCGCCCTCCAAGGCGCCCATTCTACCTGCTCAAGCACAGGCTAAAAGAGGTTGAACCGCTACCATTGTATCTCGAAATTCCCCGACGACAGTCATCTGCTATTTTCACTTGACCGTATTTAGTGTGTCAAGATATCTCTTGTCGATCTGATCTCACCCTGAAAACTCGCTGCGTCGCTATTGGGCACACACCTTATCGTGAAAAACGACCCGCGAGTTTGAACGGGAAACCGGCCTCTTGCTTGCGCAGAATTCCGTCGTGGCTCCAGCTTAGAGCCAGATTTACGCTTGGGGGATGCCCGCCCTTACGAGTTTAATGACCGTCGAACCTGATTACGGAGCCTTTCAAACCGACTGCCCATCCGAGGCGAGGGCTTATCCACGACATCGTAAGCAATCGGGACTGAATCGGGCTGGCGACGCTGATCCAGGTGACGCCGGCATCCGAGGTATAGAGAATCGCTCCATTGTCGCCTACCGCCCAACCGTGATTTCGATCGCTGAAAAAGATGTCCCTCATAATGAATTCGTCTTTGATCTCATACATCTTTCTCCAGGTGCGACCGCCATCCGTAGTCTTGGCCATCCTCCCGCTGTGCCCAACAACCCAGCCGGAGTCTTTGTCTGTAAAAAAAATCGAGTCGAATACTAACTCAGGACGCTTGGTCTTGATGCTGGTCCAGTTCAGGCCTCCGTCGGTTGTGCTATAAAATGCGCCTTCGTTTATAGTACCGGCCCATCCATACTGCCGGTCGAGAAAGAATATTTTCCCCGCGGCTTGATCAAACGGGAAGGCGATCTCATTCCAGTGGGCGCCTGCATCCACCGTGCTAAGAAAGGCGCCCGGCTGCTCGGTGTATTCGTCCTTGCGGCCTCCACCCCAGGCCCAGCCGTGCGTGGAGTCGACGAAGAAAATGTTCTCAATCTGTTCAGGAGAGTCGACGAAAGGATCGCGTCTATTTCCGATGAGCTTCATCTTGACGGTTCCAGCCTTTCGTTGGAGCGTCCATGATTCGCCTCCATCGGTAGTATGAAGAATGTCTCGATCAATGGTAAGCGACCAGCCGTTCATCGGATCGACGAACCGAACGGAGCGAATTTTGTATTTGAACTGATCCTTGATCTGCTTCCAGGTTTGGCCGCCGTCGGTAGTCTTCAATACCTCGAATCCCTGATTTGCCTTTAATGGATCTTCGGGTTTCTTGCCGGGCGGCGCCGGTTTCTTTGGCTTGTTCGCGTTTTCATTTTCATCAGCGCTCTCGAATCCGCGGTCTGTTTGTCCGTTTACCCAGCCGACGCTCTCATTTACGAAGTTCACGCTGAAAAAGGCATCTCCGGTTCCCGTATCTTGCTCAGACCAACTACCTGGCGCGGCGGCCGGAGAACAGCATGCCAGGATAAACGCAAGCATTAGTACAAAGAGGACCGATCGCTTATTCATCGACTTTTCACCATTGGGATGTTCGCGCACGGATATTCAATAGTAACAGGAGGGAAATAAAGGATCGAGGCACGCGACTGGAAACAGTTTGAAGATACCGTATTGAATTGTGTTGCCGACTTCGGCTGCTGTCAAAGGCTCACACTATTTTCAGAATCACTGTATTCGAACGACCCCCATCCGAGTTGCGCACCTGAAGCGACAGCTTGCTCGGCGCAGCGGTCAGCGCCGCGGGTATAACGGCAACTATAGTCGCATCGTCTACGAACCGCGTTGTAACCGCGACACCATCGACGTAGAGAGTAGCGCCGCTCTCAAAGGCGACGCCGCCCACCATTAGTTCAACGTCGCCTCTGCCGGCTTTTATCTTAGATCGCGGAAGACGAGTAATCAGCGGCCCGTTCTCAACCGCGAGAGTCATTTGATTGGACCGATTTCCATCCGCATTCACCACGCTGATCGTCAGCGTGGTCGCGGCGCCGAAAAACTTGTCAGGCAGAGACACCGTAAGTAAATCCGATGCTACGAAGCGCGCCGGAATCGCCTCCGTTGCTAGCTGAATCATCGCTCCGCGCTGAAAGCGTTCGCCCTTGATCGAGATTTCGACGTCAGCCGCGCCCGTTCCGATCTTCGGCGGATCGAGCGATGAAATCACCGGCGGATCCGCGGTGATCAGAAAGTGAGCCTCGCGAGATATTTCACCCCTCGGGTTCTTGACTCTCACGTTTGATGCGCCGCCTTCAGATACGAGAGCGGCGCTTACCGTCGCGCGCAATTCGGAGTCCGAAACATAGGCTGTATCAAGCTGAGTAGAACCGAAGAAGATAACCGAGCCCGGAAGGAATCTTTCTCCTCTGACCGACAGCTCAAACGCGCCGCTGCCTGCTCGAACAGCAGCGGGCGAGAGGCTCTGAACGCGCGGCTGAATAGTGAATGTCTCGCCGCTCACTCGAGCGCCCGGTGAAAACAACCGCCCGGCAGCGCTCTTCATATTGCCGTGAGGCACGAAGGCCGCGCCATCCATATCTGGATCGCGGTTGATGGACTGATTGGCCCCGCCTTCGGTCGAGCCGTATCGAATCTCTTGAATCAGGTGTGCGGACGCATCTTCGAGTCTGATCGTATCGCCGCCGTTGTTAAGCGACAGCCCTCCTGATGAGGCCACAAAGACCAATCCGTTTTCGGCTGCGTTTCCGAAGGAGCCGGTTGGCTTGCCGCCGCCGAATACGACCAGTGCTTCGAAGGGCGGTATTATCGTGCCCGCTGCAAAGATGTGACGAATCGCATCGGCATCGGACAGCTTGAACCCCGAGACATCGATGGGCGCATTCGTTCTGTTTACGAGCTCGATGAATTCATCATCCGCCGAATCTCGCTGCCCGTCTCCATTGGCGTCCCCGGCTAAACCATCCGGAGGATCGGCAAGGAATTCGTTTATGACGAGAGAATCGTTTATTGAAATGTTCAACGGGAACGGAATCGAAACGCCGGTGTCGGGGTTGTGAACCGTGATGAAGAGCAGTTTCGCCTCCGCCGTCAACGTCGCGGGAAGGTTGGCTTGCAATCGTTCGCTGCTTATGAAAGAAGTCTCGAGGGCTGACAACGTGCTCCGAGAGTCTGAAACAAGGACTGCCGCCCCTCGCTGGAATCGCTCACCGGCGATTGAGATAACAACATCGCCCGCGCCGGCGCTTATGTTTCCAGGCTCAACAGCGCCGATCACAGGCGGCACGGCGACAATAGTGAAGATCAATTCGTTGGATGTTATGCCGCCCGGATTCCGCACGGAGATTGACCGTTCGCCCGGAGCAGCGATTAGCGCCGCGGGTACCTGACCCTGAATCTGCGATTCAGCGATCTCTGTCGCGGGCAGCTCCGCGCTGCCGAACAGAATAACTCCGCCCGGTCTGAACTTGGCTCCCTTCACAGTAAGCGTAAAAGCCGGCGCGCCCGCGAATACCTGTTGCGGCAGGATCGAATTGATTACAGGCACTTCGGGCATCACGTCGAAAGAAAGCTCGTTCGACTGCTGTCCATCGCCGTTTCGCACGCGCACATGACGAGTTCCTGTGTTGCGCGCGAACGACGCTGGAATCGTAGCGGTCAGAAGCGCCGAGCTTCGAAACTGGGTTGCTACCAAGCTCTCATCGACCAGCACCTGCGCGCCATGATCGAAGCCATGCCCAAGAAAATTCATACCAAAGTCTCTGCTTCCGACCTCGATGAAAGCAGGGCTTATCTTTTCGAGAGCAGGGGGCAGCGGGACTATCGTGAGCGTTGCTTGATTCGAACGATTGCCGCTCGCGTTGCGAATTTCAACGAGGTGAGGTCCAGGAGACGAGGCAATAACCAGCGGCACGGCGCCGATAATTAACGCGGGGTTTACGAACGATGATGTGATGATGGTCGCATCGATTGTGACCAGGGATGCGGGTGCGAAGCCGGCGCCCTCGATTGACAAGCCAAACGCATTGTTGCTCTCCGGGATTCGATCGGGAGTTATGTGCGTAATCCTCGGCCCGGCTGTAAACGGAAGCCCGTTTACCTGAGTGCCCGGAGAGAACAACCGCCCGCCGCTCCCGGCAATCGTCGAGTGACGAGTGAATCCCGCTCCGAGCTTATCGGGATTGCGATTAATCGACTCGTTCGCGCCGCCCTCGCTTGCGCCGTAGGCTATCGATTCCACGATTGCGCCTCCGGCGTTCTCGAGAGTTATAGTGTCGCCGCCGTTATTTAATGAGAGACTCGCCGTGAATACGAGATGGTTGACCGACGCATTGCCGAACTCGCCGCGAGGAGAGCCGCCGCCGAATACCACGGCGACTTCTCCGGCTGGAAGAACCGTGCCGGCTGGAAACGTAAAGCGAACCTGATCCGCATCGCTGATCGTGAAGCCGCCTATGGAAGCAGGAGATCCGCTTCTATTGATAACTTCCACGAACTCATCTTGAGAGGAATCCCGGACTCCGTCTCCGTTTGCATCGCCTGCTATACCGTCTGGAGGATCAGCTAAATATTCATTTATTCCGATCGTCGTCAGGACGGTGAAGGTCACGGCATTCGATATGAGCCCATCCGGATTCTGAACAGTGATGGAATGCGAGCCTGGAAAAGCCGTGATCGGCGACGTAAGTGTAGCGGTCACCTGCGTGGCGCCGCCGAATGAAGTGACGAGCGGCGCTCCATCAACTCGGATCTGAGACGCGATTTGAAAATTCGTACCGGAGGCCGTCAACAGAACCGATCCGCCGCCCGCGACCGCCGCCTCCGGCGAGATCGACGTAATTGTCGGATCCGACGTAACGAATGGCCGTCCGTTGGTTCGCGTGCCCGGCGAGAACAGCCTGCCGGCGGCGCCCGCGGCGGTTGAATGAGTGACGAATGCGCCGTTGACATCGGGGCTTCGCGTGATCGACTGATGGGCCCCTCCTTCGGCCGAGCCATAAGTCAGCGTCGCGACAATATTCGCGGAGGCGTCCTTTACGGTTATCGTATCGCCGCCGTTGTTCAGTGACAGACCGGCCGAACCGGTCTTGAATACCAGATGATTCGCGGTGCAGTTTCCAAAGGCGCCCGTAGGTGTTCCGCCTCCAAACACAATCACCGCCTCACCAGCAGGAACGACCGTGCGAGCAGGCGTCGAAGGAAAGGTGAATCTCACGGCCGCCGCGTCGCTCAAGGTAAATCCCGATATGTCGAGCGGCGCCGCCCCGGTATTCACGAGTTCAACAAACTCATCTTCGCTAGAGTCGCGGCGTCCGTCTCCGTTCGCGTCACCCGCCGGAAAAGCCGCGGGAGGATCGGCCAGGTACTCATTGATGATCAGGCTGACCCCTTGCGGACCGAGATCCTGCTCATTGTTGAGCTGAAATTTTCTTTCGGCGTTGATTAAGGAAAACCCTGTGCCGGTTGCCGTGAGCAGTAGGGCAACCAGCGTTCCGGCGAACGCCATTCGCGGCTTATACATTCGGGACACTCCTCGACAACGGGCATGGAGCCCTTGGATCGAACCAAAATACAACCTGAAAATTGACTATACTGCTGCTATCAGCGTCTCGCTGCCGGCGGCTTATTAGGGACCTTGTCCGCGACAGCGGCAGTCTAGTATACGAACTCGCGAGAGGAACGCAAATCAATTCCAAGGAAAGGACTGAACCGCGATAGCGATGATCATATGTAAATTACATACTGACTTTTTTGCATCCGCATTCACCCATGAAATGCCGCCTCGAAGAGTGTGAAATTTCCCAGAGGCTAATGAGGCGGGACACCGATTGGTAAGAATTATGACGTGCGTTCTCTTCCAAAGACGTTAAGCATCGACACGGTCGCGCAACCTTGAAAAAAGGAGGTGCTTGAATCATCATCATCTCCCGCCTGCAAGCGGGGGGGACGCCGGGAGGAAAAAGATGAGCGAGCGAGTAATGGAGCATGAGCTGGGGCTTGACTTCCTTAGAGTAGTCGAATCCGCGGCCATCGCTTCGGCCCGAACGATGGGGCAGGGCAAACGGAAATATTCCGATCATGTCGCCGTCGAGGCGATGCGAAAAGTTATGGATACGGTGCCGATGCGCGGCCAAATCGTCATTGGCGAAGGCGAGCGCGACGAAGCGCCAATGTTATACATAGGCGAGAAGCTGGGACTCGGTTACAAGGAAGGCGTCCCGGACGGCGAGACATATCCCGAAGTCGACATTGCCGTCGATCCTCTCGAAGGAACAAATCTATGCGCGACTGGTTCGGCAAACGCCATCGCGGTGATGGCTTGCTCGGAAAGAGGCGGGCTTCTGCACGCGCCGGATCTTTACATGCAGAAATTGATTGTAGGGCCTTCGTCCAAAGGCGCCGTTAACCTTGATGCGCCGGTTAAAGAAAACCTAAAAGCAATAGCGCGTAGATTGAGCCGCGATATCGAAGATCTGGTCGTGATCGTCCTGGATCGCCCGCGCCATGAGAAGCTCTTTCACGACATCAGAGATGCCGGAGCGCGAATAAAGCTCATATCGGATGGCGATCTCTCGGCGGGTATCTCGGCCGCGGTTGCCGGATCAGGCGTCCACGCGGTGATGGGTACCGGAGGCGCGCCCGAAGGCGTACTCACCGCTGCCGCGATGAAGTGCTTGAACGGACAGATCCTGGCCCGGTTTGTTCTCAAGGAGCAGCTAGAAGATATCGAGGATCGAAACCGAATTCCGGAGGATGCAGTTGATAGAATGCGCGAGATGGGAATCACGGATCCTAAGCGCGTTTACGACACCAACGATCTAGCTCCAGGCAGGCAAATAATCTTCGCGGCTAGCGGCGTGACGGACGGAACGATTCTAAGAGGTGTTCGCTTCTTTGGAACCGGAACTCGAACTTCCTCGGTTATCATGACGACCGATACGTTACAAGAGAAAAATAAGCGCATTCGCTTTGTCGACACCGTTCACATCGATGGCGGCCCCGATACGGTAGTTCGCTTCTGAGCGTCCGCAGGTAATATTGGTGCGACCGCTCGGAGCGTCGATTCAAGAGGGGCGGGCAGAGACGCCCGCCTCTACAGTCTTTTTCGCCCTTCAGCTTTGTTTCAACTCGCCAATAGCTGCCTGAGTACATAGGGAAGAATCCCGCCATGCTGGTAGTATTCAATTTCGATGGGCGTATCTATTCGTAATATGACCGGGATCGGTTCAGGAACTCTGCCCTCGCGATGGATCACCAGGGTCACATCCTGGCGGGGTCTGAGTCCTTTCTCGAGGCCGACCAGATCGAATATTTCTCGTCCGTCCAGTCCGAGCGTCTGCGCATTCATCCCTTCTTTGAATTGGCACGGCAGAACGCCCATGCCGACCAGGTTGCTTCGATGAATGCGCTCGAAGCTCTGTGCTACTACCGCTCGTACTCCCAAGAGTCGAGTCCCCTTCGCCGCCCAGTCTCTAGAGCTTCCTGTCCCATACTCGGCGCCGGCGAAAACAAGAAGAGGCACTCCGGCTTCTTCGTACCGAATAGCGGCATTATAAATACTGGTGCTTCCTCCATCGGGCTGGAAAACCGTCACTCCGCCCTCGACTCCATGAACCATCAGGTTCTTGATCCGCACGTTGGCAAAGGTACCGCGCACCATTACTTGATGATTTCCGCGGCGCGAGCCGTAGCTATTGAAGTCTTCGACGGCCACCCCCTTCTCCTGAAGGTACATCCCCGCGGGCGAAGTCGCCTTTATAGCTCCCGCGGGACTGATGTGATCCGTAGTAACCGAATCGCCGAAGATCGCGAGCGCTCGCGCGCCGTGCACGTTGTTTATCACGCCGGGCGACATGTTGAAGCCTTCGAAATATGGAGGATCCTGAATATAAGTTGAGCGGCTATCCCACTCATACACATCCGAAGTCACGGATGGTATCTCGTCCCACATCGGATTCTGTTCGGCGAAGTTGCTGTAGAGCCGCCGGTAGGTCTCCGGGTCGAAGGCAGTACGCATCAGGCCGCTGATCTCCTTGAGGCTCGGCCATATGTCGCGCAGATAGACATCTTTTCCGTTATTGCCCCTGCCCAGCGGTTCGCGAGTCATATCGATATTCACGCGTCCGGCGAGCGCAAAGGCTACGACAAGGGGCGGGCTCATCAGGAAATTCGCCTTGACGCTCTGGTGAACGCGAGCTTCGAAGTTGCGATTGCCTGACAGAACGCTCGCGGCGATCAGATCGTGAGCGCCGATTACTTCCTCGATCCTCGGATCGAGCGGGCCTGAGTTCCCTATACACGTAGTGCAGCCATATCCCACGAGATTGAAGCCGATCTGGTTGAGATATTCCTGCAACCCCGTCTTCGCAAGATAATCGCTCACAACCCGCGAGCCGGGCGCGAGAGAGGTTTTCACAGTCGGCCTGACTCGAAGCCCATGCTCGACGGCTTTCTTTGCAAGAAGCCCTGCGCCTAGCATCACGCTTGGGTTAGATGTGTTTGTGCAAGAGGTGATCGCGGCAATGACTACGTCGCCGTTGCCTATGTCGACGAAGGCTTCGGGGTACTCGCCCGGCTTGACCTTTTCCACGCGGTCCGGCGTAGGCCGATTGTTCATCATTTCTGTTTCAGTCCAATGGCTTGTCGCCTGAGGGTTGGTTTCGTCCATCGCAGGATCGGGCGCGGTTTCCGCGCCCTGAGCGCCGCCTCCGGCCAGCGGAAGCAACGACTCGCCGGCTTTGACTCCAATTTTCGTAGGGAATCGCCGTGCGGATTCGTCTACCGTCTTGCTATAGCCATTGTCCGAAGCCGGACTCGTCAGAAGCTTGGAGAACTTGCTCTTCAAAGTGGAGAGTTCGATTCGATCCTGGGGCCGCTTCGGACCGGCCACGCTCGGCTCAATCGTCGATAGATCGAGTTCCAGCAACGCGCTGTAGTCGCATTGTCCTTTTTTCGGAATCCCGAACATTTCCTGCGCCGAAAAATAATTTCTGACCGCTTCAATCTGTTCGTCGGCGCGGCCTGTTGCTCTCAGATAGTTCAACGTCTCCTCATCGGTCGGGAAGAACCCCATCGTAGCGCCGTACTCCGGTGACATATTGGCTATGGTAGCTCGGTCGGTGACCCCCAGCGTCGCAGCGCCCTCGCCATGAAATTCAACGAACTTGCCTACAACCTTTGCTTTTCGCAGCATCTCGGTTACACGCAAAACGAGATCGGTGGCGGTCACTCCTTCTTGTAGCGCGCCGGTGAGACAAACACCGACTACATCCGGAGTGAGAAAGTAAACGGGTTGTCCGAGCATTCCGGCTTCCGCTTCGATTCCGCCTACGCCCCACCCGACAATTCCCAATCCGTTGATCATAGTCGTATGCGAATCGGTGCCTACGAGCGAGTCGGGGAAGTAGACGCCTTCTCGTTCGAGCACGCATTTGCCGAGAAATTCGAGATTGACTTGATGGCAGATTCCAATACCGGGAGGAATGACCTTGAACGAGTTGAAGGCCCGCATGCCCCATTTCAGGAACTGATAACGCTGGCGATTGCGCTTGAACTCCATTTCCATATTGAGTTGAAGCGCGTCGCTCGTACTTGAAAAATCGACCTGCACTGAATGATCGATGACGAGATCGACCGGCACCAACGGCTCGATGATCTTCGGATCTTTGCCCAATCGCGCGACGGCCGAACGCATCGCCGCGAGGTCTACCAGCAGCGGAACGCCGGTGAAGTCCTGCAGAAGCACTCGCGCAACTACGAATGGAACTTCCTCGGTACGCTCCGCATTGGGCCTCCAACCGGCGAGTTCGCGCACGTTGGTTTCCGTGACGCGCTTGCCGTCGCAATTGCGTAAAACGGATTCGAGAACTATTCGAATGCTGATGGGCAGGCGCGAAATAGGTCCAAGACCTTCCTTTTCGAGTTGAGGCAATGAATAGTACTTGCCGGTCCGTCCCGATCCTGCATCGAAGTTTTTCAGCGCGTTGAATCGATTATGTTCCATAGATTTTTTAAGTGAACCTGTCAGTCTACGAGCGCGCTGGAATGAGCGTCAAGGGAGGTTAAAAAGGGTGCTTAACTGAACTTGGGAGAGGATTGTCGGCAGCGCGGTGTGAATATGAGTGAGGGCGCCTGGAGATCTTTGGTTTGATAACGATGTGTGTAAGGCCAGCCCGATTTGCCGCCTCCGCAAACGGGGTGATACTATTTTCCATCGCTGCATTTAGCGGTTCTCAAGTACGGACGCACCGGCATCGCGATGCGGCTTTTGAGACCGCGGTGCTTGCGTAGACTAAAATCGCAGGGAGTCATTAATGCAGCAGAGCCAGAATGGCCGCCGAGTCCTTCCTGTTCTGACGAACTCCATTAACAAATCGCCGGGCTCCGACCTTCCGCCAGAAATTACTTCGCGAAGATGGATGTATTCCCAGATGACGAGGGCTGTTCTTAAGAAGATCGTCAGGGCTCCGTTTTCGATTCATACCTGGGCGGCGTTGCGGCGTACTCTGATGTCAAACTTCCTTCCGGAAAACCTGTCATATCGCTATAAAGCGTATCAACGCGGCGAGTGCAATCGCTGCGGACTATGTTGCAAGATTCAGTTTCAGTGCCCTTTCTTTGTGGACGAGGGCCCCTACAACACTCATTGTTCAGTCTATACCACTCCGCATGCGCCGTCTGCGTGTCTCAAGTTCCCGCTGGACCCCCTCGACCTCAAGCTGTTGCAGCGCGAAGTAGGAAACGCCTGTACGTTTTACTACGAAGGCGCGCCTCAGAAACTTTCCATACTCGAGTTCGCCAGGCTTTATACCGAGGGTATTCGGCAGCAGTTCGCCAAGCGAAAGCTCAAGGAAATAACCGAGGCCGACTGATTCAACCCTCCGGCAACGCCGAAATAAGTTCGTCAACCTCCGCGCGAGTGTTGTAAATGTGGGGCGAGATCCTGAGCTTGCCGGCTCGCGGCGCGGTCACGATCCGCTTCGACATAAGAAGTCTGAACAACTCCATAGGCTTGTATACAGGATGCGTGCAGGTGACCATTGCGGACGCTTCACCCGGCCGGCGTGAGCTCGTTATCACATAGCCTTTCGAAGCGAGCCGCTCCACCAGGTAGTCCGTTAGCCCTATCAGGTATTCTTCGATCCCGCCCGTACCAATCTCGAGAAACAGGTTCAAGGCAGCGTTGATCCCGTATATTCCGACCGTGTTCAGCGTGCCATATTCAAAACGCGCGGCCCCTTCACGAAAGGAGAGATCGTAGTCCAGATAGTCAGTATAGTTCTTGAACGAGGTCCATCCGACAACGACGGGCCTGATCTTTTCTATTACCCGATCAGAGATGTAGAGCAAAGCGATGCCTTCGGGCCCAAGAAGGTATTTGTGTGCGTCGGCGGCGAATGCATCCACATAGTCGCGCTCCACATCGAGCTTCAATCCGCCAAGCCCCTGAATGGCGTCAATCACGAATAACACGCCGCGCTCGCGGCAAAAGCGCCCAATTCGCCGCAAATCGGAGCGGAATCCGGAAGAGAACTGAACCCAGCTCAGGGTAAGGACCTTCGTTCGTTCATCGACCAGCGCGAACAACTCCTCCGGATCGATTCGGCCCTCTCGCTCGATCGCGGTCTTCACCTTGATTCCGCGTTCCGCTTCGAGTCTGAGCCATGGGTACATGTTTGATGGAAACTCCACATTGCACGTGACGCAATTGTCTCCCTCTCGCCAGTCGATGCCGTTGGCCAGGGCGGCTATACCTTCGGAAGTATTTCTCATGAAGGCGATCTCGTGAGGTTTCGCGTTCACGAGGACGCCTGCGCCGCGGCGGGCCTGTTCCTGAGTAGCGTACCAGCGCTCGAAACTCGCGGAGCCGTTTTCCGTAACATCCGCCACGAGTTCGGTCATTGCGTCCCTAACCCTGGTTGAGAGCGGGGCCACGGCCGAGTGATTCATGTAAATGAAATTATTTGTAACTGGAAAAAGCGATCGTATCTGCTCGTTCATTTTTACTCCGCTTATTTTGCGATACCCAGATCGAACACTGGAACAACCTCGCCCACTTCCCGGCCGCGGACGCTAATAAGCCTCTCGCGATGATAGCTCGTGAGCTGCTCTCGTTCCGCGGCGCCGATCGCGCCGAGCTGCAACAGGGTCTCGATCACTGTCGGATTGAGGCCGCGCTTCGCGCCATCTTCTATCTTGATCGCGATCCCAAGGCCGTTCGGAAATCTCTCGCAGGGAAGAACGCCGATCGCATAGAGGCTCTCCGCTCCGATCTTGCTGATGAGCTTACCGGCGGCAGCTCGTATCAAATCAGTATCAACCCGACCGGACGTACCCCCACCAGCTCGGGATGAGCGATCATAGCGCTGATGATTCGACGCGCGGCTGTCTGTTCGCTCTCATTCAGAGGGTTGGACGATGCGGGCGATTTCAACGCGCAATTCACGAGTCGGGCGAGCATCAAGGCGAGTGATCTTGGGCTTATTCCGAACGTCGGTGCGCTGCACCCATCGACGGCAACGGCCAGATCGCCTTGAATATCGCCCAGCCGCCTTAGCAGCGATGTTATTGCGATCTGGATCGGGTGATCGGCGCTGACATAGTCCTCCAACTCGAGACCGAGATGTACAGCGGTCGCAAGCATACCCGCGTGCTTGCCCGAGCAGTTGTTATGAAGCTGACTAAACGGAACGCCGGCTCTTTCCAGTTTTCGCGCCGTTTCCTCGCAATAGGGCCGATGAGCGCCGCAACGGGCCGCTTTTTCGCTGAGACCTACTCTGGCCAACAAGGCTTCTACGCCTTCGGTATGAATCGGTTCACCATTGTGGGAAGCGCAGGTGAGCGCGATCTCGCGCTCGCTGAAGTTGAATCTATCGGCCGCGCCGCTTGTGATTACGGGTATGGCTTGAATCGGTTTGATGGCGGAGCGGGTCGAAGTGATCGCGTCGTGGTCGCCAAGCGAAGCTACCACGCGTCCACTGGGCTCCAGGGCGATTATCGATCCGCGATGCCGGGCCTCGACTATGGCTCCGCGACGTACTTCAACCAGCACGCGTGGTGATGACACTCAGCAACCTCCAAAGCGGACACGCAGCAAGCTAATCTACAACACCATCGGTCACACTCCAAGAATCTCCAGGCTGAACTCCTCATTTGTAAGCGTAATTCGCGGCTCGCGCCGAGTGAAGGTGTAATGCTCGCGCCTGAGCGCCGGCATGCCGCGCCGCCATTGTTCCAACCCGTATTCAGGACTCGTCAGAAAGTGATGCAGTCTCGGATTCTCCGGCACGCTCGCGCCATATTCTATTGATCGCTTGTGCAGTCCGTTGCCCCGCGCCGGATTAACGAATTCCATTCGATGGTCGAAAATCAAGATGCGCGAGACGGCCGAGCTGGAATAGCTGCGATGCGACAGGAGGTTAACAACGGCCTCCGTCACCACGGATCGCGAATAGTTCGATCGAGGCGGTACCGGATCGCCCTGACCTGAGCCATTCGTGTTTCCTCCTGCCTTTGGCGGGCGGGAATCCCAGAGATCGACATACCGCTTTATAAAGAGAGTCGCGCGATCGTGCATTGAGCCCAGATTACCGAGCAGTTCGTTGCGCTCTATCTCAGCCGCATTGACGTCGTTTCCTGAGAACCTCACCACCGAAACGCCGCTGTTTGGAAAGCTTCGCGGAACGGATGCATTGCGGCCGAAAAGAAGAAGGCCGGCGAGTGTGGGCCTAACGCCGATACCGCTTTCCGATGCGAGCGAGAGGTCCTGCAAAGCTGAAGCAGTGGGATAGCCGGCGGGCTGGCGAAACGCATCGCCCTCAGTGTCCCGAACATAGCTCCATACAAGCGCCTCGTCGACATCTTCCAGCGAGGTTCCATACACGGGCATATCTTCAAACGAAGCTGAACGCGAGCGCGCGAAGAGTTGCGCGATCTCGGCGCCGTCCGATTCCCGCTTCGTCGATCCCACTCGAATGAAGTAGCGGTTGTCGGGAGTCGAATGTGGAGCGCGGCGGTCGTCAACCTGACAAACTACGATTCTGACGCCGTTATCGAACGAAACTTTGTCGATCCTGGGAAGGAGCGGCGGCCTGATCCCGTTCCGGCAAATATTGATCAGATCCTCTTCAACGGCTTCGGGATCGTCGAGCCCTTCGATGCGGCGCTGGTCGTTGACGCCGAAGATGAGGGCTCCGCCGCCGCTGTTCGCGAACGCGACCAATTCGGCCGTGATCTTCTCTTCGTTGACCAGGCGAATCTTGAATTCAACGTGGGTATCTTCGCCGCCTCTGATCAGGTTAAGCAGATCCGTTCGATCGAGCGTCCTGCTATATCTTCCGCCAAGTTTTTGCTCGAACAGCGAGCGTTCAGTATCGGGAATCCGGCGAGGCGGTCTGAATTTCTTGCTGCGCGCCATGGTGTGTCTCCTGCAAGCGCTCAATCGCCGGCATTACTCCGATGTGCGGCTGCGATGCAGGAGACTAGATACTAGCATAATCCGCGTTTCGCGCCTCGCTTCGGTTTGAAAACCCCGGCTTTTATGCTAAAAAATGCCTGCGGAGAGGACCACGTGCGTACTTCAAGAATCGAAATTCGAGGGAAGGACGAGTTTTGGAGCCGCGCGTTTCACGTTGAGTGGGGCCATCAGTTTCCGGAACGAACTCTCAAAGCCTTGCACGACGAAACCTATATCGTCGATGCGGAATGGATGACCGATATTGAGCGGATCGCATCCGAGTGCTTCTGCCGGGTAATGCAGGCTCCGGATATTCCCGAGCGCAGAAGCTGGCTCAGACAATTCGCCAGGCCGCTTCGAAACAAGTAGGAACTGGAGATCCTTATGACGGACGAAAAAGAGACCGTATCGCGGCGCGAAGCCATCAAGTCAATCGGCGTCGGAGCAAGCGTGATAGCCGCGCTGCCCGTCATAACCAGCCGCGCAAGCATACTTGACGATGAGGCCCACGCTCATCATCATCGCGCATCAGGAGTCTCCGACGATCAGCCCAAACCGCTGCGCTTTTTTACCGAAGCCGAAAACCTCGCAGTCCTGGAGTTGAGCGAAAGAATAATACCGGCGGACGAGCACTCGGCGGGCGCCAAAGCTGCCAGGGTCAACGAGTACATCGATCTTATCGTCAGTATGTCATCGGAAATCTCGAAACAGACATGGCGCGAGGGTCTGGCGGCTATCAACAAGATGAGCCGCGATATGTTCAGTTCCGACTTCGCCGCAGCCGGAGTGGAGAATCAAGTCCGCTTGTTGACCGCGATCAGCAAAAACGAACGCTCGCCTCAAACAGTGGAAGAGAGATTTTTCAAAACGGCGAAGAATGCGATTGTCGACGGCTACTACACATCGAAGATCGGAATTCACGACGAGCTTCACTACAAGGGCAATTCATACCTGAAGGAATTCACCGGCTGCACTCATCCTGAACATCAACAGTAGCCCGGTCAGAATCCCTCGGAAAATGCACCAAATAGTTCCTCGACCATCTTCCCGAGCGCGCGCGCAACTTTTTCTCTGATCTTGGGTGTGATTCGTTTTCGCGAAATGCAATAAGATAGCTGTGAGCGGCTACAACCAATTTCGCGGGCCGCTGCTGTGATTGATCCCCACTTCTCATAGATGAGGAACTTGATCTCAAGAGGCGTCAAGCCTTTTGTGCTTTCTCTTGTCTCGCGTGTCTCGTGTCTGGTTTTCAATTCCATGCCTCCTTCAGAGACTTCTGAAGAGCAATGACGTCGGTATTCGTCGTTATTGTCGATCCAGGTGCGTAGGAATTTAACGAGTTCGCCCGGCTCACTCGATGGGCAATCGAACGGATTCATTTCATAGCCAATCTCCAATATTCGTTGCAGGGCGCCGCGCGCGGCCTGGCGGTAATTGCCGCTTTTATCCAGTGCGGCAATTATTCGCGGGACTAGTTTTCGGAATCCCACCTGCCTCTGTTCCGCAATCAGATAATTCAGGGCTGCCTGCCACTCATTCTTGCCTATCGAGTCATCCGAGAGCAGGTCTTCCATTATGAGAATTAACGCGAGCAGCACCTCGCTTCCCTGGCTATCCCTTACCGTCGACGCGAATCTGGTGATATCGCGCCGTGAGAGAATCCCCGGCGTCCGTCGTTCGACCCCATTCCGCTGCCTCGTGGCGGCTCTCCGTTTTTGCGCGTTCATGACTTGTTCTCCTCTGATTTCAAGAAGCTGTTGCGCCCCGACCGTGAGATAGAGCCTTCTTATAACTCGCTCAGCTCTCGCAGTGCGTCTTTGTCCAGGATTGTTATCGCCTTGTTATGAATCTGGATCAGGCCTAGCGCCTTCAACTCGGCAAGAACCGGATTGACAGTCTCGCGATATATTCCGATGCTCTGGGCCAACTCGTCCTGCGTGACGCCTTCGATGGTCCTGCTGCCGTTTGCAAGATGCAGCAGCGCATCGGCTACCATCGAGTCGTGGAGTTGGAATTGAGATCGAAAATGATCGCGTGCAAGGAGAGCCATCCGCGGTCCGATTATTTCGATGAACGACATTGGGTTGTCTGCCGCCAGTTGTTTGGCCGTGCTGACGTCTATCGTGGTTATCTCAGCGCGCGAGCCACCGGCGACAGCTTCGGTCATCAGCATCGTCTGGCCCAATAGAGGCATTTCACCGAACAAGCCTCCCGCATTGATCTGCTTCACCGGATACTTGTGCCGCGAGTGTCTGATTTCGACAGTGCCGCTTTGGATCAGGCACAGGAGTTCGTTGCATGGGATCGGTTCGCCCGCACTGAATAATCGAGTCGGCAAACTTCTAAGTATTTCGAGCGAAGGGAAAGCCCTGATCGTTAAGTAGCCGACTCGTAAGGCGAGCAGCTTTGCCGACAGTGAAATCGTTCTCGCGGTGAGAGCGTGGCTGCGTGTCAGATTGATCAACTTTGAAGAAGTAAGTGGTACGGTCGGGCCGGCTGCAGTTGGCTTTACATTTTTTCTTGCGCGATTGCGGCCGTTCTTTCCGCCCTCGGATTGTTCGTCGGATTGAGGCTTGTATGGTTTCTTCCTGTCTCGTATCATTGTCCCGCCTTTCAGCGTACCCGGCGTGAAAGAGGCACACTTCCGCTGACACGCCAGATGCGCGTTGATGATCGGGCGGGCGGCTGCCAGGTAGCCAAAAGACACACTGGTAACCACCCACCTGTTTTACCCGTTTCCGGTCAGTGTGCGCGGATCGGCCAGATTGGTAGCAACTCCTTCAGCGATCGCTTTGGCGACCGCCCTAAGGCGTGGCTACTGATCATCAGCCGGTCGAGTGTGAAGCACACATCCGGCGTTTAGCGCCGCAGGTGGTTTGCGACGCCACCACTTGCTCTTTGAAATGAAGTTAACTTGATAGCGCGCGAATCAGGGTAAAGCTTGGAGCCAGGATTCGCTGAAACGGAGACAGGATTTCAGCGGCTGGATGGAGGGGCGCGAGGGCCGGGGCCGCTTGTGGGCCAATCGGAGGTTATCGGGTGAAGCGCCTCAACATCGACGCTGATTGGTTTGGTGAGAATTCGTGCGAATGAAGCTGATCTGAAGATCGAGAGTCCGGCCAGCCAATGAAGGGCGCCTCGATTCTTGAAGGGAAGCGTGGCTATGACAGCAATCGCGAGAGCACGCACAGTTGTTGTGACATCTCTTCGCTCTGACTTTGGCCGCTGTCGCGTTTCGCGTTGTGGCGTTCGGTCAAAGGGTTTCGCCGAATTCAAAGAGAGGAACGATGGCCTGGGATGCCTGCGTTTCGTTTCAAGCTCACCACGAGTCCGGGTCCAATTTGGGAACGCTGGCGCAAATGGCGAAGCAAGAGCGACGTCCAACGCGGCATTCGCCTCATCGATCCGGCCGACCTCGCCGAGTTCGACCGCATAGCTGTTCAAGAATTCGTAGAACGCTCCAGAATACCTTGTGAACGTCTCAACAAGAGGAAACAGATTCTCGAGGTCGGCGAGTGCATGCTTGTGATCACCACGAATGCTGCGATCGATGGCTAGAAACCAATGTACGTCGAGGCTTGTAAGCGGGTCGTACCCTTTCGCAGCCGTCAACGCTTCCAACAAGAATGGCACTGCGGCATCGATTTCGCCGCAGTCGTAGGAGACCATTCCGAGTTGATGCAGCACTCGGCCTTTGTGCTCCGGCGCTACTTCGTCGACAGCACACTCAAATACTTCGCGAGCCTCTTGAAAGTCCCGTTGGTGGTAAAGGCATACTCCCTGGTAGTAGCGGGCCAGCGCTTTCATTTGTGCTGAGATAGGCAAGCCGAGCATCAGCTCGCTTATCCTTGCAACGGTATCCATCTGCCGGGCCGCATTAGCCTGCGAAATCGTCGAGATAAGTTGCTTGCCTAGTAGATTGAGATCCTCGGCCCCATTTCTAGCCCGAGCGAAGACACGAATGAGGGATTGTTGATAGGCATTATTCTGGATGAGATAGATCGAAGAGGCGACCGCATTGCGGTCTCCTCCAAAGGAGGAAGAGATGAAGAGATCGTTCGCCTTTTTTGCTTGTCTGGTCATGATTGCGATGCCAATGATGACCCAGTCAATTCAGCAGTCAGATAAACCCGTTCCGCTTGCAACCGTAGCATTCGCCGATCACGGCAGGCCAAACTTCTGTCCTGATTGTCCATGCGACCCGGCTGTGAGTGACTGTTCTCAAGCGACGACCAAAACGGCTCCGCCGTCGTCAAATCGAGGGGCTGCACGTATAACCAACCCAAACTTATTAGCGGCTTGGGGGCGGGCCGTGCTATCAATTCTCGCATTGCTTGCTCTGAGTTAAATTTCCGCCGTGACACAAAACTACGTCGCATTGGGATGGACAGTCCAAGCGACCGCTCATCCCTGCGATGCCGTGCAGCATTGTTTCCGCCGCCAAAGGAGGATGAAATGAGGATTTTGATCGCTTCGTTAGTCACGTTGATGCTATTGCCCGGTATGGCCTCATCAACCCACCATAAGTCTCAGGCTTCAGCCCCGATCGCGTCGGTCGCCTATGCCGAGGCGACACGGCCGAACCCCCTGACGGACTGCCCCTGCCAAATTGGACCCGACGGCGTTTCTCGTGATTGCAACGGTGTCGTCTGCTCTGACAACGGATCAGCTATCAAAACTGAAACTAATTCCGCTACCCGTCTTTCGGCCTCGCCAACTGCGAGTAGCTCATTCGGTATCTGGGTACGAACGCTCATATCAGTAATTGGATTCTTCGCCATGAGTTGAAAGCTCGACGGCGATGAGCAACAAGCTGGTGCTGCTTAAGTAAATCTCAAGTGGCCGTGGCTCCTCAGCACGGCCCGCGCATGCGACACGCGAGAAGGCTCACTCCGCGTTGCGCCTGTAACAACTTGTGGCGCAGCATGCGCCAATCGGCGCGGCACGATCATACCAACAAGTCAATCGACAGTAAACGATATTCCTGACTGGCGAGTAGTTGCCCTTACGTCCGATCTCCGCACGAGCAGTTTCGCAATCGTGACTGCGGATGCGTTGCGGTAGTGGCCGCCTGACCGTGACAGGACTGTTTAGTTGTAGCCGCCATTGCTTTCGCGCCCGTTGACTAGCCGCGGAAGCAACCATATAATGCCAGCCAATTTCGTAAATCAAGAAGTGAGGGAAACAATGGCGAATCGAGTTAATGCGATGGCTAGGACATTAACTGCGTATTCAGCGCTCTTCGTTTCCGTAGTAGCGTTTGGGTTCGCCATGACGGTGAAAGGGCAGCGGGCAAGGAACAATACAGGGCGACCGAGCTCCACGCTCATGGAAAAGAATTACGCGGTCAAAGAGGTCGATGACTCCATTGCCATGTCAAAGTCCGATTCGATAGATTCTCGACCAATCACGCTGTATTCCATCGGCCAAGCCTCCCGAGGTCTGCCAATCGTGAAAGACGTCGCGGCGCAATTGTCGAAGCGAGAGCTACTTTTCTATGTGCTTGCTCAAGATCGGCGGGTGTACGCTTACAACTCAAATCATATTTTACTTCGGAGCTTTCCGACTTTTATGGACTCTCCCGACTCGATCGCCGTCGATTCCGCGGGTCGCATTATAATTGCCGACTGTGGCGCGAGTCAGATCAGAGTATTCGGCCAAAGGGGAGAGTTGGTGAGAGCGATTGTTGCGCCTCACCCCTCTTCCATTGCGACCCTGAGGAACGGCGAGATTGTCGCCGCGTCCGTCTCAGGAGAAACGCTGCTGCATGTCTTCGACTCCGCGGGGAATGAATTACGAAGCTTTGGAAAAGAGAAGCGCTTTTTGGTCGGAAACGATGAGGAGAACGCCTTTCTCAATCGAGGCAGGGTTGTCGTCGATGCGTCGGACAGGATCTATTATGTTTATACACATGCCCTTGTCCCGTTTGTCCAGACGTTCTCTCGAACCGGAAAGGCGCGTTCTGAATTCATCCTCGAAGGCAAGGCGCTCGATTTACAGTTGAGCGTTGCTAATCGCTTTTTGCGAAACCGGCGAGACGGTGTAGTCGGCGGCATACGCATAATCAACTCCGCTTTCATTGATCCCCTGACAGAATCGCTTTGGGTTTGCTTGAACGCAGCCTCGGACTTCGGCGCAGCCTATATGTACAATCTCGATGGCGCGAAGACTGGAGAATATAGCTTCAATGCCGGTTCGGCCAGCGCGGCCTCGGCCCGTTCAAACACGCTGACGACCGTGAACACGATAGTGGCAAGCGGTCCGGCTGTGTATGCCTGGGCTCCACAGGGTGTGTTTAATTTCGATCTAAATCAGCAAGCATCCCGAAGAGCGATTCATCCTCTGGACGAAGCGGCATCCTGTTCGGTGGCGGTGGATTTCCCGGAGTGCACTACGCCATGTGGAACAACAGACAAGGCTGACGATAAGGATTGTAAGGCTGAGCTTCTTGCGAGCATCACGCTCAACGGTCAGCGCATAGTCCATCAGAACTGTACGACTACATCAACGAGCTGCAGCTCATCGGTTACATTATGTAAGGAAGCAAACGGCGTGGAGAGTACGCACAGTATAGATTTGCAATGCGGGACAACCGGAGGCACGGGCGGTGCTGGGATTTGTCCTCCTCAGAGCTGTGGTGTTGGCGCCGCCTTTGGCTGTTTCTGGGATCCGGCCATTTGCGATTGTGAATGCAGTCCGCTACTCGTCGATATTCTTGGCAATGGATTCTCTTTGACCGACGTGCGGGGTGGGGTCAACTTTGACCTTAAGAACACGGGTGTGTTGACGCGGATGGCGTGGACATCGCCAGGCTCTGATGACGCTTTCGTTGTGCTCGACCGTAACGGCAACGGTCGCGTCGACAACGGCTCCGAGCTATTCGGGAGTTTCACTCCACAGCCTCCTGCCGGCCAACCAAATGGATTCAAAGCACTGGCCGAGTACGACAAGCTTGAAAACGGCGGCAATGGCGACAGCGTTATTGACGGCAAGGATGCAGTGTTTGCACTGCTCCGTCTGTGGCAGGATATAAACCACAACGGGATTTCGGAAGCGAGCGAGTTGCATACGCTCACATCCCTTGGGGTGTACCGAATCAGGCTCGACTACAAGGAATCGAGAGTTCGTGATGAACATGGCAATTGGTTCAGATATCGGGCGAAAATCCTGGACACCCCGGACACCCCAAGCGCCCGCGCACCGCGATGGATATGGGATGTATACTTGTTAACCGAACGGTGAACCGAAGGGATTAGTGAGGAGTAGTTTATTAATCGGACTCCTCAGGATTCTGGATGTTTCACAAGCGGGTACCTCATACTGGAGCCCAATCGAACAACCGAGCCCATGCCCAAAACATTCTCATATCAACAAGTCAATCGACAATAAACGATATTCACTGTCGAGTAGTTGCCCTTACGTCCGATCTCCGCACGAGCAGTTTCGCAATCGTGACTGCACACGCATTGCAGTTCGCGCAAAGTGACAAGTCGCGGGTGGTTAAGTTGTGGCGATCATCGCGATCACAAGGATGGCTGGTAAGGAACGAAGTATTTCTCGGTAGAGGGTTTTGTTTTGATGGTAAATTGTGTCCTCTGATACAATCGCGGCTACCACGATATTACTTTTCGCTCGAGAGGTAACCGGAAATGACTCTTCAGAAGCCGACAAAGGAGATTGTAGTAGTATCAATAAGCTTGTTCTTTACGCTCGCCTTATGTCTAAGGTTCGCCTTCGCTACGAGTCAACGCCAAGCGGTAGGCTCCGATGAGCAATCCGGCGGCAGTACAAAATCAGAGATTCTTCAGAGAATAACGGCTGCCTCTGGTGTACAAACCCGGATCGAAAATGGAGAAGGCGCTCCTGCTGTGATCCTGTCATCAGGCGCAAAAGAGATCTCCAACATGGAGTATCGCGGTCTGGTGGGCAAAACCACACCGTCTCAGAATCTCGTATCGTTTCCAGAAGTGAAAGTACAAAACACTTCAGGGCGAGAGATTCGGGCGTTTGCTCTTCTGCTCAAGAATCACCAGACAAATAGCATGCATTTCTTCAAGACCATCGGCATAAAGCTGGGGCCGAACGAGGAATACGAGGTACTCGCTGAGCGATGGATAAGACCGGAGAGTTTACCTTCGGCGGCACAAAAGGGGAAAAAGCCGTATCTAAGCGGAATCCTACAGGACCCTGCTCAGCGAGCGGCTTTTTGGTCGTCAGAAAAGATGTGGATGATTGGAAATTCCAGCGATCTAGATGTACGAGTTGGTTTCGTAGAATTTGCGGATGGCAGTAGCTGGCCTGCCGACTGAAACGTCCCTCCTGAGGCAATCTAAGGCGCATCTCGCTCGAACTGTCGCATATAAACCAGCAAGCCTTTTAAACGGCGTGAGGGCTGTACCAGCCGTGAACCGACTCCCTGAGTGCGTGTGTAGTTGTGGCGAGTATTGCTGGAGCCAGGGTGTCTGCGATTGTTCAGGAGATTGTAACGACTGCACGGAATACAAGATGTGTACGACTTGTATGAATACCTGCTGCGGAGCTGCAGGTGCACAGTGCGGAGGGCATGGCGGCATCCTGTCTTAGTCATCTCCCGCGGTGAGTTCCTGAGTTCCTAACGCTCGCTTTCTGCTCTGATCAAATAAATGCTCGCGATGCAGAAGCGCCGTGAATTGGGCGCCGAATAGAAGGATATTGCTCGACATGTAAACCCAGGTCAGAAGCGCGACCCCGGCGCCGATGGAACCGTAGAGAAGGTCGTAATGGAAGTAGGGGAGTAGATACGCGAATCCGAACTTGGCCGGCTCCCATAGCAGCGCGGAAAGCACTGCTCCTGTCAGAGCTTCAGAAATCGGGATTCGAGTGTTGGGCAGCCACTTATAAACTACCGTGAACAGAAGAATCGTAACGGCAACGCTGGCCGCTATGAATACGCTCTGCCATGCATAACCCCCCAGCTCGATAATCCATCTGTCGAGCCGCACCGGCAGCCTGTTTGCTGCTGCTCGAACGCTCGAGACAAAAGCGGTGAAGAGCGACGAAACTCCGAGCAGAATCCAAACCGAGGACATTACCGCGAAGTTGACTGCGCGGCCGCGAAAAAACGATCGCGGACTCGTGTTCCAAATACGGTTTAACGCCTTCTCAATTACCGTGAACATCCACGAAGCCGCCCATATCATTACGAGAAGACAACTGGCCACGAGGCCCGCTGAGATGTTGGAGATAGAGTCGAGATTCTTACTCACGAACGACTGTGCTCCGGGAAGAAGCGAGAGCACTTCGCCGATTACATACTTTTGGACTTGAGCAGGACCGAGCGTAGCGTTTCCAATTACCAGCAAGACCAACAGCGTTGGGAATAGAGCAAGCATGGAAAAATAAGATACGGCCGCCGCCGCCGTAGTCAGGTCGTTATGCATGAACGAAGCAAAAGCCTGCTTGACCAGGGTGAGGCTCGGCACTCTTTTGAGCATATCGAAACTCAAGTTGTGGGAGCGCAGACGAGTTGATTCAGGGTCGCGCCGTGATAAAGGCTGTGAAGGTTATGAGATCATTAGAGACCGCGGCGCTTTGTGAGGATATGGTCTGCGAGAAGTTTCTGCAGCCGTTTGAGCAGCCGGTCTGTTGAAGCGCCGCGGTCTCAGAAAACTAATGCTTTCTTCTGGGTGATTGTCCCGAAAGCGCCAATGCGAGCGGCTCCGCTTCGGCGGGTAAATCGACCGTTCCTTCGAGCAGAATCTCGCGCGCATTCATCGACTTGCCATAAAAATCGGCGTTGTCGCCTTTATCCTGTTTCACAACCGCGCCGTCCAGCGCGATGCCGGCAAACAATCCCTTTGCTCGTGAATAGGTCAAGATCTCGGCGTCCAGCCTGATATTAGTTTCGGCCGAGGTGTGGCGCCCGACCGGGCCGGCGGCCGCCGTGGCGTCGGCGCCTACCGTGAACTTGTCTCCCAACAGTTTGTCCATCCCGTTTCGATTCATTATGAGCATCACGAGATCAATCTGGGTGAAGCCGATTTGCAGCCCGAAGCTTCCGCCTTCAATCGTCATGAAGGAAGGAGCGCTCCATCGGCGTCCGGGCCGGCGGCACATAACGATGCCTTTGCCGTAGCGGCCTCCAATACCGAGACCGCCTTTCTTTAAACCGGGTACGATCGCCACGCACTCGCATTTGTCGAGTAGCTCGGTGGGAATCCCCTTGTCTGGCGTTCCCATGATCTCAGTGAATACCTCCGACGCTCGCTTCAATCTCTTAATATCGTCGGCCCGATCGTCCTTTGGCGCCCCAAACAACGAAGGCGTTACAAGAAGAACAAGAGCGGCCAGTCTCGCAATAGCTTTCATAGATCCTCCACGACGTTATTTATGTTGCGACGCGCCTGGTAAACGCGAGCATATCGTTTCATCTTTTCGCACGAGCCCGAAACGCTTTCGCTCAGCCTCTGTGTCGTCGGTAGTGGCGACGATTTCTGTGCCGTTGAACGAGATATCCGGTTCCCGCACCGGCTCCAGCTCCTATGACGGCGCCTTTCTTTCCGCCGAGCAGGCCGCCTGCAACTCCGCCGACAACTCCGCCGACTACGGCGCCTTTAGTAGTGCTGTGGTGATGGCGACGGTGGCGCCGAACCTGCGCCCCGGCGTCCGCGACAAGGCTTCCCAACAAAAATGCCGCCAACAACGCGGCTATCATAAACCTACTGAGAGTCTTTCGAATCATCACGATTACCTCCTATGGAAGAGTCCTATAAAAAACAGGGGAAAAGCAAGCGGCGTGCTGCCAACCCTCGATCATCCGCCGTTTGTCGCCGCATCTCGACGTGAATATACTACGAACGCCTCATTATCATTAATCAGACGAACTCGTCCGGATCTATGAAATCAACAACATCCTATATCTGGGATCCAGTCGAAAAGATCAGCCGCGCGGAAATGGACCGGCTTCAGGTCGAGCGATTGAGAAACGGCATCGAGCGAATAGCCGCTACCGTCCCTTTCTATCGAGAGATGCCGGCGCGCTCGGGCATGGCCTCTCAGAACATCAACTCTTTGGACGACCTGCGCCGGTTCCCATTCACAACAAAGAGCGATCTGCGGGACAATTATCCCTTCGGCTTATTGGCGGTTCCTCTGAGGGAGGTGACGCGAGTTCATGCGTCCAGCGGAACTACCGGCAAGCCCACTGTTGTGGCCTACACTCGAAACGATATTGCACTCTGGACTGATTTGATGGCCCGCACTTACGCGGCCGCGGGCGTTACGGCCGACGATATAGTTCAAAACGCGTATGGATATGGCTTGTTTACGGGAGGCCTCGGTTTTCATTACGGAGCCGAGAGAATCGGCGCGACGGTTATTCCGATTGCGGGAGGAAACACAAAACGGCAATTGATGGTAATGAGCGACTTTGGAAGCTCGGTCCTGTGCTGCACGCCGTCTTATTCGCTTCTGATCGCGGAGGTCGCGGAAGACGAGAAGCTGGATCTTAAATCGCTCCCGTTGAGAGTGGGCTTATTCGGCGCCGAGCCATGGTCGGAACGAATGCGAGCCGAGACCGAAGCGCGTTTGAATATCGCCGCCGTGAATGTATACGGCTTATCTGAAGTAATAGGCCCGGGAGTTGCCGTCGAGTGTCCCGCAAGGCAAGGGCTGCACATCGCCGAGGATCACTTCATTCCCGAGATAATCGATCCCGAAACAGGCGAACCGCTTCCCGACGGTGAAACCGGCGAACTCGTGCTCACCTGCGTAACGAAGGAAGCTCTGCCGCTCATTCGCTATCGCACGCGGGACCGGACTCGTCTCATACGCGAGAAGTGCGACTGCGGCCGGGCCACGGCTCGGATGGATCGCGTGGTGGGACGCACCGACGACATGCTCATCGTGCGCGGAGTAAACGTCTTTCCCTCCCAAATCGAAACCGTTCTGCTCGAGGTCGGCGGAATCGAGCCTCATTACCAAATCGTGGTGGACCGGGGCTCGGGATTGATGGATGAGATCGACGTCCTGGTGGAGGCGCCTGCTTCGGTCAACGGCGATCAAGAACATTTCATTCAGCTCGAGAATCGCTTGAGCTACGAGGTGCAAAGCTCGCTGGGGATCTCCTGCAGAGTGCGGCTCGTGGCTCCGAGAGAGATTGCTCGCAGCGAAGGCAAGGCGGTCAGAGTCGTCGATAAAAGAGATCGCGGATAGAGTATTCGCTTTTCCGCGACACCTGTGGAAGAAGGAGGCGGTGATGAAACTCGATACGATGTACTTCGAGAAGAATGGGCGGATTGGATGCCTGACGCTCAATCGGCCCCGGCTGCTCAATGCGATGAACTACGAGGGCTCGCTCGACATGAACCGCGCCGCTGAAGCCATTAGAGATGACCCTGATGTGAGGGTGGTACTTATCCGCGGGGCTGGAAGGGCATTCTGCACCGGCATCGATCTCAAGCAGCTTCAGGCGGGCGATACGCCGCACCAGTACTACGAAAATTGGGACCGAGCTCTCAGGATTCTCGAGCAGTCCGAAAAAATTCTCATCTGCGCCATGCAAGGCTATGCATTGGGAGGCGGGCTCCAGTTGGCGCTGGCTTGTGACATTCGAATTGCAACTGAAGACTGCATGCTGGGACTACCGGCTATTAAGGAAGGAATTATTCCCGGCCTTGGCACGTTTCGCCTGCCCCGCTATATCGGTCTGGGCAGGGCGAAGTGGATGGTATTGTCGGGAGAAAATATAGACGGTCGCAGGGCGCTTGAAATAGGGCTCGTGGACCATCTGGCCGCTGCGGAAACGTTCGATCAGGAAGTAGACGCGTTGGTGGACAAGTATTCTCGCGCGTGCTCTGAGGGAACGCGGCAGTCGAAAATACTCTTGAACATGCCGTTCGATATGCCGCACGGTCAGTTCCTTGAAGAGTACCTTCGGCGGCAGCGCATCGCCCTCGCTTCGAAGGATCACGAGGAAGCAATGAACGCCCATCGCGAAGGCCGCGATCCCGCCTTTTCGAGCTGACAGCCTTCGCGTAATGAGCTAAATCATTTGAGTAATATTAAGGAGAGCAAGCCGACTAATGTGTTGTAAATCATTGCTGATCGTTTCGTAATTTTTATCGAACAAATGTTGCGGCATGATATGATCCAGCTCGCGCGTTTTCGATCGAAAATATGGGGTATCAACGGGTCAAGTACGTTTCGTGCGTGGTATTTTCAATAGCTGGATGTTTCCTCTCCTTTAACCATGCGGCCACGCCGGACACAAACTCTCAGGCGAAATCAGACCGTAAAACAACGCCGTCCAGTGAGGCAAAAACCCCCGATAAATCGGATCGTCCATATTCAAGATTCGGTCATAATGTCGAGCAGCATCGCTTAAACTGCGATTCCTGCCATAAGTTTCCATCCGCGAACTGGAAACAGGTTCGACGTGAAGGAGAACCGTTCCCAGATGTCACGGATTATCCTCAGCACGCCTCGTGCATAGGATGTCATCGTCAGCAGTTTTTCAAAGGCGCCGTTCCCGCTATATGCACGGGTTGTCATGTGGCGCCGTCTCCTACAAACAGCACTCGATATCCCTTTCCGAATCCGCGCGAAATCTACGACACATCGGAGCGGGGCAAATCTCGAGTTTCGGAGTACCGTGTCTTTTTTCCCCATGAAAAACATGAAGGTCTATTTGGCCGGCTTGATCGCGAACCAGCAACATACCTGGGACGCAGTTTAATACGAGCGGCATTTCGGCAGGAGAAAGATAAGGACAAAGAGAAGGAGAAACAGCAGCCGCAAGGGTCTCCCAACGCCGCTTGCGACAAATGTCATCAGACTTATCAACCGCAGGGGGAGTCCGATCAGGAATTCGTCGTAAAACCGCCGAAGGATCTTCCGGAGACCGCCTTCTGGTTGAAGAAGGGCGCTTTCAAAACCGCGCCGCAAAGTCACGCATTATGTTTTACCTGCCACACGCCGGAAGAGGGCCTCAAGCCGTCGGCATCTGATTGCGCGACCTGCCACAAGCTGATGACGGCCGGCCAGAGCGCCGCTCTAACGCGGATGCGCGGTGATTTTGACCCCGCGATGGCATCGGCCATGGGCATTGCCGATAAGACTTCTTTGCAAAAGTGGAGCAGGCGCGAGGCTGTGAAGTTCCGACACGAGTGGATAAGCCACGCCGATCTGGCGTGTTCAACCTGTCACACCGTCGCTTCCATAAATACCGCGGATCCCAAGGGCCCAACCGTCACGCCGTCGTCGTGCATAGGCTGCCACGTAACAGCAACATCCGATGAAGGAGGCGCTCTGAACGTCGAAGCCGACCAGAAGAAAGCCAATGCCGCCTTCCAGTGCACGAAGTGTCACGCGATTCTCGGGAAGAAAGCTATGCCCGAATCTCACGCCAAGGCGATCGCGGAAGCGCGCGCGAAGAAATGAATTTGACTATTATGTCAGGCACACCCAGGCGAACCATCACTTCGAGATCGCGCGATATGAAGTATTGCAGACCCTGGTTATCTATTCTTGTAATGGCAGGCTTCGCGGGTTTGGCGCTCTTCATACTCTTCGATAAGGATTCCGCGCTTAGCGCCGCGGAAGCGCACGCTGCAGTATTTGAGCCCGGCAGTGAAAGCGCGCTTCAGGAAGCAGGCGAATCGACTAAGTTCTCACATCGTCTCGTGGCGCACTCCCGATTGCGATGCCAGGCCTGCCATCGAGAAGACAACTCGCCGCGGACGAACTGGCTCGGTCACAGACCATGCTCTTCGTGCCATTCCCAGACTTTTGCTGCGCTCAAAGGCTCAATCTGTACCGTCTGTCATGCGAGCGTCGAACCCAAGACTCCGCCGGTTAAATCGCTTCCGAGCCTGAAGAGTTTCAGCGTCAAATTCGAGCACGGCCGCCACACAAGCGTCGCTTGTGCGACCTGTCATAAAGCCGCCTCGCGTGGAGTAGCGCTCTCGATACCGACCGGCTCAAACGCTCACGCGACCTGCTTTCAGTGCCACGGTCCGGCGAGCACTCGAAAAGAGAGCTTCTCGTGCAGTTTGTGCCATCAGCCGGGACGTTTTACACGCCCTTCAATATCCGCAAAGGCTTTCAAAGCCAATTTCAGCCACGGCGACCATACGGCTCGTTCAAAGCTGTCGTGCAATGAGTGCCATCGGGTAAGTTCGGCGGTATCCAATACAATGACTCACCCGCTTACCGCAATGCATCAGGCAGCGGGCCGCTCCGAGAGCTGTCAGAGCTGTCACAACAATCAACGAGCCTTCGGCGAAAAATTTTCCGATTGCAAGCGATGCCATCGCGGCCCCACCTTTCGATCGTGATACCTTGTGGTTCTCCTAAGAGCGCGGATTGAGCCTGTCGATTTCTTTTCCTATTGTTTGAGCCCTTTTCCAGTGTGGCAATCAGTGCACTTCATTCCGGTCAAGTCGCCAAGATCAATCGGGTGCTGAAACGATCCGTTCTTGACGGCAATGGTCTTGACGCCTTCGATCTGGTCAAGCACCGTATGGCAGATGTTGCAGTCTTCGCGAATCACTTTTCCGGTCTTTGTCTTATGCTTTCCATCGTGACACCGGAAGCAGCCTATTGAGTAATAGTGACCTATGTTGTCTACGTGGGAGGTCCAGTCGACATTCATTTCAGGGAAGAAGTAAGTTTTGTAGATCCGTTGGATTTCGGTGACGGCCGCGTTGATTGAATCACGCTTGGCGGAATATACCCGAGCATAATTGTCCCGATAGTAAGCGTCCAGATCCCTGGCAATGGCTGCCACAGCGGCGTCCGTCGTGTCGAACCGCCTCGACAACAGCTCGACTGATTTCTCTTTCAGAAACGGCAACGACACATCCATCTTCCCCGCGAACATCGATTCGTTGACCGCGCGATCCGGCGGAACATAGACGTGAGCCGGCCTATTATGGCATTCCACACAATCCATACGCCGTTTTTGAGAGGAGGCGATCTGATCAGGCGTCAGCGCCCCGGTTTCAGCCACGAACTCCTCTACATTGCCCTGCGGGTCCTTCCTCTGCACCCACGGTATCACCTGCCGATGGTCGTCGTTGGCGATATAGGTGATCTCGTTCGCAATGTTCATGTGCCAGTGTATTCCGGTTACGAGGCCTTTTTCGGGACTGCCGCCGCCGGTGTTGATCAGCATGCGAACCTGAGTCAGCGTATTCTTTTCGTCGAAGCCGTAATGATTGAACATCTTCAACTGGGTCCCGAAGAATTTCTCCGGCCAATGACACTGCTCGCAAGTCTCCTGGGCTGGCCGCAGATTGTGCACGGGGGTTGGAATCGGCTTGGGATACTTCTTGAACCAGACGGAGTAAACCTGATATGCGCCGGAGAGCTTAGACCTCAGGTACCAACCGGCTCCGGCCCCGACGTGACAGTCCACACATCGTACACGCGCGTGCGCCGATGCCTGATACGCGACGAACTCGGGGTTCATCACGCTGTGGCACAACTGTCCACAGAAGACTACCGAATCCGTGAATTCATAAGCGCGGTAGCTGCCGAATGCGCTTATGAACAGAAAAAGAAACGTAAACCCGCTGAACGACAAGAACCGGCGCCGCTGGCGAGCGTCGTTGAGATCGAGCACTGGAAAAGGCGAAAGTTCAGAAGCCCCTTGCTTGCTGCGGCGCCTGCGCTCCACGAGCGTTCCTATAAAGATCAGCCCCAGCCCGAGCAACAGAAATCCGGGAAGAATTATATAAGCGAGTATTCCGAGATAAGGATTGCTTCTGGTGTCCAACAGTTCGATCAGAATCAGGAAGAGAATGCTGGCCGCACTGGCGATGCTCATTGCAGACCCCAGTATGCTGATGAAATTGCGCAACAGACGCGGCGTTGGCTTAGCGGCCTGGCGGCCGCCCGACTCATCCGTCATTGTCAGTCTCCTTGCGAGTCTTATTGAGGCATCAAGCCGTTCCCGGATCCTTTACGTCAGGGCCGAGAGATTCATTCCTGGCTCGCTCAAGATCAAGAGGATGCTCTTCCCGGTAGTATGCTTCGGAAACTTTGCCGTCTACCACGGCCCAGTTTAGCGGATAAACATCGACATCGAAAATTGCATTGTAGAAATGCCAGACTACGATGGCGAGCGTGGAAGCAGCGCGCGGGCCGAGCACCCAGAAGAGGGCGGTTAGTATTACGAGCGAGAGTTGAATGCAGCGCTTCATTGTTCTATTTGCTTGTTCATTCAGGAGCGCTGCCTATATTGAAACCGAGCCCAGGGGAGCCCGAACTTCGACCAAATGAGCGGGCGGACCGGCGGCCGTTTGTAGTTGGCCGCCGGGCATTATCACTTTTGATCCATACTCACTTCTTGAAGGAGCGGATATGTGTAACGAGAGCCTTGCAGGTATCCTCGCCAAGAGATTTCTCATAAGCGGGCATCTTGCCCTTTCCTTTTGTGATGACGTCATAAAGCTGAGAGTCGGACTGCCCCTGTACGTCGGCGGACCCCAAATCGCGCAGCTTCATGCTTTTTCCTACCGGCGTGTTCCCGCTCCCATCCGGAGCGTGGCACATTACGCATTTAGATTTATATGTCGCGGCGGCATCCTCTTCCTCGCCCGCTGCAACGACGCCGCTGGAGCGCGGGGCTGCCCATACGAACGCGGCTACGGTCAGTGCGATTACGGTTAATTTCAGGACAGAGCGTTTCATAGTGTTTCGGCCTTTCTTGATGGATGGATTTTCAAGGGGCTCCTCTCACAGGAGCCCCTTATATTCTATCTGTCAGATTATTCCTTCACCTCCTTGATCCTCTCTCAACATCGCAGGCAAGATTTATGAATGCGTACGCCAGACTGCTCACTCCGTTTCGGCGGCTGGACGCCGTCAGGCGTCCAGCCGGTCTTTGCGTTGATTACTACTCCCTTTCGCATAGCTCAGGGCTCACACATCAAGGAACCGATTTGAATTGAACGGGCTCTCATTCGCTGCGCCGCCCGAAATATATCTTCAGCGACGTGTAAGGCAAGTGCGCCCGGTAGCGCTGCAGATTCGGGAATGTCTCCTGAAACAGGAAGCCCTGATATCCGGCTATCCAGTCCACTCGCTCGTGAAGCTTGACCGAGATCTTTGCTTCGGGCGATTGGAATTGCAGCGGGTATGATCCGATGAAGATCGTCGGCGTTGACACTCGATCGCCCTGGCCTCCATCGTGGTGGATTCTATAACCGGCATACACTCTCAACCTCGGGTGCAGCTCGGCATAGGCGGATAGAAATGCGAAGTTGTCTCGTAGAAAATACCGGCTCTCTCCCAGAGTCTTTACGTTGTTGAGGAAGAAGATTATCTCCGCCTCGCTGGTGACGCGCGAATAAGTGTAGCCTCCGCTCAGAGAGTACTTGCTGTTGGGCGTCCAATCGGCCGACGCTGAAAGGATACGGCTCTTGATGTCCGCCCCGAAATTACGCAGATCTTCGGAGAGAGAAGGATTGTTGTTGTCCTTGGTCACCATAGACGCGTTTATCGAAAACGTCCGAGTCGGACGCAGGATGCTCCGCACCCGCACATTGGTGAAGTCATAGCTCGCGATGCGCGTGAACACGTTATCCGACGTGCCGTTCTCCAAATCGAAATAGAGCGACCATATCTTCGCCGGCTTGGCCTTGAACCCGAAGATTACCGAATGAGTCGAGTTGTTGAAGAGATTCAACTTTGGAGCCGGGGCGGCTCCGCTGGCTACGTCCGTACTGAAAAGCTCTATGTGCCTGTTCGTGTATCGATAACCGAAGTGCGCGCTGAATTGCGGAATGAACGAATAATCCGCCTCGATCGTGTCCTGATACCGCCGATAGTTGGTTGTCCTGAATGAGAAACTGTCCGTGAATACCGGCGGCAAAGGCGTCTCGCCGAAGGCGGTCGTTCGTGAGCGAAGCAAAGCATCCAACACCTCTTCGCCGCCGCTTATTCGGAAGTTGTTCACCCTGAAGGTATCGGAGATGCGAAACCTGTCGTTAATCAGCCAGGTTGCGCCCAAGTCCACAATGCTGTTCGGCCGCTTGGCGCTGCCGATTGCAGTGCCGGTCTCGCTCTTGATGTTGTTTCCCGATGCATCCTTGCCCGTCGCCAGCTCCCTCAAATTGAACTTCGTCTCGGAGCTCGTATAGATGTAACGAGCCGTGAAGTCCAACTGCTTCTTGAGCAACGTGTGCACGCTCATTCGCGTGTAAGGCGAGGTTCCCCGAGTGGGAAGATCGCGCTCGAATGTGTTCAGCACGCTGGTATTCGTCGGGTTGTTCCCGGGATTCACGCCATCGACGAGATAGCGAGTATCATCCTTGAAGAAACGCAGTCCTTGAAGGAACGATAAATTGAACACCCACAGCTTTGCATCGACGCCAATACGGTATTCGTTCGATTCCCACCGCGACGGCGACAGTATCGGAAACTCGTCGCGTTGATAATCGTAGGTTGTAAGCGCCGGCCCGCTGTTCTTGTTCACCGAATAACCGAGATTGAACCTCAGCTTGTCGTTTTGTGGAAGAATAGTGAGATCGAAATCCCCCTGCCGGTATTCCGTGTTTGAGTTGTGCTGATTGAGAGCAATGTTGGTCAGGCTGTTGAAGAAGTCGAACCGGCGATATGTCGCGTCGAACTTATATGCGCCGGTCTTCTCCGTATTGACGTGCAGATAGCGATTCGGGTCGCCCGAGCGATCGCCGATTCCCCAGCCAAACGAAGTCATCAGGAACGAGTCGAAAAGCAGTCCGTTGTTCTCGCGAGATTTGATGAGCAGGCTCTGATCGAACAATCGGAACCCCGGTGTGTAGTTCAAATCGCTCCGGTACTTGTTTGCGTTTCCCTCGATCACGATTGCGCCAGCGCCGACCTCGATGCTCGATGTAATGGTGTAGGCGCCTTCAAGCTTTTCCTGCGGCGCCGCGGCGCCGATCTTTTTCACCGAGCTCTGGGCCTCATCCGTCTTTTCAGCATCGACCACTGCCCCCTTGTCCTTATCGGTAATGGTGACGGCGGGCTTCTTGCCGGTATCCGAATCCTGCGCTTGTGTCCCCGGGCCGCTGATCCCAGCGGTGACCAGCATCCCGACCCCAAGAGCGAGCGCGAGTCTGAATTTCTTGTTCATCGTTGTGCCTCCGTTGAACGTCATCGCCGCCTCATCGGAAGAAGAAGGGATGCGTGTTGGAACCATGAATTTTCGCGTGACAGGTAGTGCAGTTCTGGAATCGCGCCGTGGCTTGGTTGTGGAAGCTCGGCGTATTCGGCGCCCCTACCTCTCCGGCGTTGCTGTGGCACTCCAGGCAGAGCTGCCGCACATCGGCGCGCTTGAGCAATTTCGGATTGCCGGATCCGTGAGGATCGTGGCAGGCCGCGCAGCCTTCAACTTTTAGCGGTGCGTGCTCGAATACAAACGGTCCCTGCTTGTCGGAATGGCATTTTATGCAAGCCGCATCAGAGCCGCCTGAAAGCCTGGCCTGCTTCGACTCGAAACCGCCGTGCGGGTTGTGACAGTCGCTGCAATTCATCGCGCCTTCCAGCACTTTGTGATGGAACGGCTTCGTGAACTGAGCCTTGGTTTCGTTGTGGCACGACACGCAGAGTTGAGGCTGAGGCTTGATCAGCATCTTTGGAGGAGCAAGATCGTTGACGTGACTGCTTGCCGCCGCGATTGATTGAATCGATGCCGGAGCTCGTGAGGGCGACGACGGCGGACCGGCTTCGCCCTTTGCTGCTTTCGCTGACCAGTGAGGCGAATGGCAATCGGTGCAGCCTACGTCATTTTTCCAGTGTTCGCCTCGCCGATAGGCGTTATGTTCTTCCTTGCCCGAGTGGCAGCTCAAACATGTTTCGGAGATCTTCTTCGTTGACTCGCCTTCGAAGGTGTGGATCTTTGTCTTGTCTCCGCCTCCTTCGATATGAGCCTTTCCTGGGCCGTGACATGATTCGCAGCCCTGTTGCTCCGCCTTCCAATGTGGACGGGGCTTGGCATGAGCCGTGTGCGAGAAACTCTTGAACTGGTCTTCATGACAGGCCTTGCAGGATTCGCTTCCGACATAGTCTTCGGGCGCGCCTTTCTCCGGCGCAGCCGCGGTCGGCGGCGCTGCAAGTGTCGAATCAGCTCTGGCCGGCGGAACAGCTTTACCGAAAGCAGTCCAGAACAGGGCGATAGCAAAGCCGCCGATCAGCGCTGTTTTTGTTAGCTTCAGGACAGTCATCTTTGATCCTCCCAATTCTCGTGATCGGGCGTCGTCGCTTCTCTTTTTTCGGAAAGATCGGACGCCCCGTTGGCGATGAGATTTGAAGTTGAGTCACTCATCTCGGACACGCATTGTGCAAGTGGTGTTCACAAGCGCTACATTTCACGGAGATCAATCAGGACAGGATCAAGAAATCAGGCTCCGAATGCGTCTGGCCGTGGTTTCGCGGTATTTAAGGACGGCGCTTCACCTTTGAGTCTTATCGGTAAGCTCCCTCGCAAATGCGAAACGGATGGGCGTAATCACTCAGCGGGAGGGCGAAATTCACCCAGATATCTGTGAGACGTTGAGGTGAAAGAGAACTCCAGGATAGCCACGCTGTACCGCTTCGGGATAAACCTCTGATATTTAAGAGCGGTATAGCCTTTGATACAAGCGAGAGTTTGAATAACATTCGAAAGCCTATTCGATCTTCGGAGGCGTAATGTCAGAGGCCTAATTGACACCCTCAAACTGCTTTGGTATTTTTCTCGTTGCTTTTTTGAGGTCATATATTCCTGAGTAGCTCAATGGCAGAGCATCCGGCTGTTAACCGGAGGGTTGTAGGTTCGAGTCCTACCTCAGGAGCCAAGTTAATCAACCACGTAGAGGCGGTCATTGATTGGCCGCCTCTTGGCTTTGTGACCTATATGTGACCGGACTTTCGGCCCGCCCACAAATGGCCTCTATAGCCTGTCGTTTTCGCTCGTCTGTCGCGTGAGTGTAACGTGCGGACATTTGAATCGTGCTATGACCCAGAATGGCCGCAATCGTAACTGCATCAGCATGCGCATCGGCTAGCCGCGTAGCAGCCGTGTGGCGTAGATCGTGAAATCTGAAATCTCCGATCTTAGCTTCTCTGATAGCCCACGCCCACGCGGTCTTGATCCAGCCTATCTGGAATACACGATGCCCGTCTCGCGGCATAGACTCTAGGACGAAGCGCGTTGCTTGATTGAGCGGAATCACTCGATCTTTTCCACTCTTCGTGTTAGTCACATAGATCAGCCCACGTTCCAAATCTACGTTCTTCCAGCGCTACAGCAGCGTTGGTGCCGGCGCGTGAAATTCTCCCGCATTCAGCTAAATCCGAGTCGCGCCAGATTGTGGAGCGCGGCCTGCAACACCTGCTGATCTCCGATCTCCATAGCAAGCCGGCGTGACTCCGCATAATACTCCAACGCCTTCAGGCGATCGCCAAGATGTTCAGACACTAAGCCGAGGTTGCCGAGCACGCGCGCTTCGCCCTGCTGGTCGCGAAATGCGCGAAAGAGCTCCAGTGCGCGCACGTTGAGCTTGCGCGCCTCCTCGTAATCGCCGCGATCCAGACTGATATGCGCCAGTGAGCCGACCACGAATGCCTCGCCTTTGAGATCGCCAGCGAGCTGCGAGAATTCACGCGCTTCCTTCAGCGCTGCCTCAGCCTTCTTTATCCGACGCTCGTTCATGTGAATGATGGCGAGGTTGCCGAGACGACCCGACAGGCCGCGTACATCACCGACCTCACGCGCGATCCCGATCGCGTCCTCAAGCGCCCGCATTGCGCGCTCGTTGTCCCCGTTGCGCCAGAAGCCTTCGGCAATAATGCCGAGGGTCTCCCCGAGCGTGGTGCGGTCGATGCCGGCTTCCCTGATGAGACACCATGCCTGCTGCAGAAAGGGCCGTGCTTCATTGATCTTGCCGAGATTCATCAGCCCTCCGGCCTTTGCGGTCAGCGCCTGATGCAGCATTGCTTTGTCACCGAACGACGTGGCCTCGTTGACCGCAAGGTGAAACGTCGACACGGCCTCGTGAAGCTTGCCGAGATTGCGCAGAGCATTGCCGAATTTCATTAGCACCGAAATGCGCGCGTGGGAGTCCGTCAAACCGTCGAGCGCATCGAAATAGCGAACTGCCGCGAGTCCGTGCTGGGACGCGCGGAAGAGCAGCGATCCCAACGCAGCATTTTTCGAACCCGCAGAAAACCTACCTATGTCGTCGCGCCAGCGATCGAGCAGGTTCGGCGGCGCCGGCAGCGCGGGCGGCCTGGCGCCCTGCAGTCGTTGCCAAAGCGCGTCGATGAGCCAGTTCGCGTCGCATTGTAAGCGGTTCCCTAGTGTACTGTTTCACAAATAGCTATACAGGTAATGCCTGCTTAGCGCGCTGGATTTTGCGCAGTATGTTTTCGCCTTTTGCATTCCAGGTGTAGCGAATCGGATTGAGATTTCGATCCGCTAAGT
>Ga0209687_1000027_pt1 | contig 69260 bp, 57 predicted proteins | sample GraSoiAngelo_136_FD_185893 | JGI IMG/M metagenome (GOLD analysis project Ga0209687, IMG submission 185893) | Grasslands soil microbial communities from the Angelo Coastal Reserve, California, USA - 14_0929_09_20cm (SPAdes) (version 2) | ecosystem: Environmental > Terrestrial > Soil > Grasslands ...
GTGCAACGGCATCTCACGGTAGCGACGGGGGCGTTGCTTATGGTTCTGATCTTTGTCGTGCGTCGCTATCGGGATTTCTCCGATAACGAAACCAAACGATCTCCTTCCACTCGTGTGGTAAAGCCGAAGCCAAACGCCTTACCCAAAACCGCGCCGGATACGCTGCCAGATGATGCCACTCGGTCCGAAAGCCTTGCAGAATCAACAACTGAGATGGGTTCCCTGTCAGCGCCAACACGAGCAAAGCAGGAACCTGCTTTTACGAAGCAAACGTTGGGCGGTACCCTGCCGGGCTTCGTCTTCTCAGGTGTGCTGCTTGGTCTCCTACCGATGTGGAACAGCGCGGTGTTTGTTGGGGCCGCCGCGGTGTTGGCAGTGTTGTTAATCCTGTTTCCGCTGCGGCTCCAAATGCTGGCGCTGGGCGTTGCCGCTGGAATGATCGCGCTGCCACAACTGATTTATTTAAGCATCGACGGCGTTCATACTCCCAAGCTGCTTCACTGGGGCTTCACACTTCCAGATCCAACAATGTGGAACGTCACAAAGTACCTTGCCTTTACTTTCGGATATAAGTGGTTGTTAATAGCCCTGGCGCTGGTTTTCGCCACTGGTTTACAACGACGAATGTTTCTGGCTCTTTCGAGCCTCATTCTCGTAGCTTTTTCTTTCCAGTTCAGTATTGAGCTTCTGATCAATCATAAGTTCCTAAACACCTGGGTAACTCTCATAAATCTGTTCGCCGCCTATGGCTTGTGTCAGCTCTGGAGAGCACGAGTCATAGGGAAGGCCGCCGCCGTAGTTCTAACTGTCAGTGTTACCTTAGGAGGTTTCATTGAATGGTTTCGTATCCACAACGACACGATTGTTGACGTGCCATTTAGGCAAAATCGCCTGTCGGACTGGCTCCAAGCTAACACCACGCCTAAAGATGTCTTTCTTAGCGATAGATTCATCCTTCACCCAATTCTACTCAATGGCCGCCGCATCTTCTATGGCTGGCCATACTTTGCGTGGGGCTCGGGGTATCCGACAGGTCCACGCGACGTCCTTTACGAGCAAATGCTCACAGAGAAAGATCCGAGCAAGCTTGTTCATCTGCTTCATCAAAACGGGATCCGATATGTCGCTATTGATAACGGCATCCGTTTCGGCTTCCTCAAAGGCAAGCTGAATGAATCGGTCTTCAAGCGCTACTTTGAGAGGGTGTTTGAAGATAAGGAAAATCGCTTCGGTGCTTTGACTATTTATCGGGTTCCTGGTAGCCTCAACGACGGCGCAGACTTAAGAGAGATCAAGAGGCAAGCACTTGCCAAGAGCTATCCTCTAAGGAGACTTGCGGGGGGATCATTAGAGGCTTCCGATGATGAACTCCAAGAGGATAACGCTGGCAAAGACCTGACCGCTCGGTAGGTCAGCCCATTTCATGATGACAGCACGTGTCCCGTTGAAATCAGAGTCCGCACTCAATGCTCCGAGATCAAACTTCTCTTATACACAAGCAAAAGAGAAGATTTTGCGGAAGCAGCGTATTAACCGAAAACTCGATCCTTTCCATGCGTAGTGCGAAGTGGCGAGAGATCGGAGCGAGGAACGGGGCAAGTCCGTTGAAAGTTCCGGTGTGACGCAGTCTCCATCCGGCGCGTTCGCACAGCGCAGATACCGTTCGTTTGTTGAAATGCGTTACATGCTGTGCTTCATCCAGCTTTGCGACCAATGCGAATCTATCCAGAAGCCATTCAATAAGTGGCCAGGCACTTCGATAGTTCGGCGTCGTAATAAAAAGCTGACCACCTGGATTTGTCAGTTTATAGAACAGGCGGAGAACATCCGCCACCTGATGTTCATAGAGATGCTCGATGACTTCGATACAGTAGATTCTGTCGAATGGCTTCTCACCTTCGAGGTCGCCAAATTGACCCAGGCGAAACTCGAGATTGGGCGCTCTGAACGCCTCTCTGGCGTAGCTTATCGCCGATGAATTGCTGTCGATGCCAATGACCTCGCCTGCATAGTCAGACAAAAAATGACTAATGGTTCCCGATCCACATCCTGCATCGAGGACGCGTTCATGCTTTGCAGGCATTGCGACCCGTTCGATTAACCTAAACTTTGCTTCGTGCCAGAAGCGCTGAGCGGCTCGATCGGACTTCAAAGCCCGGGCCTGATAATCTCCGCGAATGTGGATCGCGTCGCCCTCTCGCCGTCTAAGCGGGTGTCCGTTTGGTAGCTCCATCTCACTCACAGCTAGGTTACCCGCCTTGCACGGACCAGCTCTCAACTCACGATTTGCTACGCAATTTGGACATCCCTTCTGTCCGAGTGTTTTCCGGAGCAACCGAGAGTTTGTCATCCCCGCGAATGGCGAGAGTCTCTGCAACGACGTAGCGTGGACGATATTTAACCTCCTGGTAGATCTGAGCGATATAAGTACCGATTATGCCCAAGCTAATCATTAAAACGCCGCCTATAACCAACTCGAGAATAATAACCGTGGTAAAGCCCGGAAGAGCTAGCCCGGTGAAATACAGAAGGAGCGCGTAGCCTGAAAATACGGCCGCACAAAACAGAAAGACCCCACCGAGCAAGGTTACTGCTTGGAGCGGTAGGGACGAAAAAGCTGTAATCGCAATGACAGCTAAACGAAAGAGACCAAAAAATGACCAGCGTGACTGCGTCAATCGCCGCGTCGGCACTGAAAAGCTTATCTGCTTTCGACGATAGCCGAGCCAGGTGATCATACCTCGGAAGAAGGTGTTGCGCTCACGCATATCCAGCCACGCGTCAATGACCTTGCGATCTAGAAGCTTGAAATCCGAAGACCCATATAGGTCGTAACCTGAAAGGCGGCTTAGAGTGCGATAAAAAAAACGCGCACCGATCTTGTTGATCAGCGGCTCTGTCCCTCGTGTTCTTTTTATCCCTTCGACAATGTCCCAATGCTCCTCTCTCCAGAGATGAGCCATTTCTGGAATTAGCTCGGGGGGATGTTGCAGATCGGAGTCTATTACGATGCATGCTTTCCCGCACGAATAGGCAAGGCCTGCACAAATGGCCGCTTCCTTTCCAAAATTGCGGCTAAACCGAAGCGCTTTCAGTTCCGGCATTTGCTCAGCCATCTTTTCCAAGGCTTGCCAGGTGTTGTCTATCGAGCCGTCATCGATGACGATCATCTCCATTGGCAGTGCTGTCGTTGACGCTTGTGCATGTATTAACGACAGATTCTGAACTATCTGCTCGCTCTCATTGTGTACGGGGATTAGGACCGAAAGTATTACTTTGCCATCGCGACAATTAGGAGAACCCTGTGCCAGAGGTTGGCCGCAGAGCCTGCAATGCCAGCCGTTTTGGTCGAGCGCGTGCATTTTACTGCTAATTAAGCATCCAACGTGACAAATCGATACGGAGCGGTCGAAAGATTGTCAATCCGCGTTCGGCGAGGTTATGCAGCAGGAGTTTGAACGTTGCTCGCAACGCGAATTCCTGGGCAGTGTAGCTGGTGTCCGCGTATCCGCACGCGCCGCCTTCATAGTATGATGATTCGCGATAGACCTCCTGCATCGCGCTCTCCATCAGGCGCGGATAAAGAAAGTGGAATCCGCACTCGAGGCAGCGGGCCACCCTGTAAGGTTCATGCAAACGAAACGGAAAATTGCGCCGATCATTCCCGCATAGTGGACACGCAGGATATTCCAGATTCGCAGAGATCTCTGCGGCTGGTTCTTTCAAAGTCATCTGCTCTTCAAAAGTATTCACACTAGACGGGTGCGGCGAGTCTGCATTTTGTGCAACGGCCGCAGCGCCGATGTACCATTTCGCCCGTATGCAACAAAGCGGTGGCAATGAAACGACGCCTGTGTTCCCTCTCTCGGGCAACGGATTCGGACTTGCGCGTCTTATCGGAAACGCCTATTAGCTTTACCCTCATGATTCATCATGTCGTCCTCTATAAACTCAAACCCGAGGTCACCCCTGCTCGCGTGGAGGCGATGATGATGAACACGCGCATGCAGCTTCTGAAAATTCCCGAGGTCTTGAACATTAAATGTGGAAAACGGATCGATCCCGAATTGCCGTGGCCGTTCTTTATTGCCATCGATTTTGAGTCGATGGACAAGTACGCAATCTTTCGCGAAGACTCCATTTTCGTGAAATTCATGGAGGAAGTGATCAAGCCTAACATAGAGGATTCCCTGGATCTCGACTTCGAGATGGATCCGGGCAAGGACGTTCGCTTTTCGTAGGGGTGGGTGGCCACCTGCGGCGCGCTCGGCGAGCACGCCCTACCATTGCTATTTTTGCGCGGAGCGGGTAATCATCCGGTTCGATGCGTCTCGGCTATCTTTACTCCCGGTATCCAGTGCTTTCGCAGACGTTTTGCGACGCGGAGATGCTGGCGCTGGAACAGCTCGGTTTCGAGCTTGAGATCGGCTCGGTGTACCCCCCGCTCACGAGCCTTCGGCACGAGCATATCGATTGTTTGCGCGCGCCCATTCATTACGCACCGCCGCAGGAAATCTTAAAGATTTCAGAAAAGAACGCGAAAACCGATGGCAAATGGCCGTGCGACCTGGTCGACCGGCACGAGCGAAAATATGGTCCCGGCGTCAAGGCAGAGCAGCGCGCGCGCAACGCCCTTTACTTTGCCGACCATTTTAAACGTCGCGGTGTCGACCATGTTCATGTTCACTTCGCGAATCGAGCGGCGCACACCGCGATGTTCCTGAAAGAGATTTCAGGGATTCCATTCAGCGTGACAGCGCATGGACAGGATTTCATGAAGGACCTTGGCAATGACGATCTGTTGCGGGAAATCTGCGCCGCCGCGGAGTTCGTTGCGGCCGAAACGGACTACAGCCGTGACCTGCTGCGCCAACGCTGCCCCAATTCCGCTGGCAAAATTCACCGTGTTTATAACGGGATGGATCTGACGCGTTTTTCCCCGCCGAACGAAGAAGTATCGATCAATCAAGTGCCGCGCATCATCAGCATCGGCCGACTAGTCGCCTTCAAGGGATTTGAGTACCTGATCGACGCGTGCGCCGATCTCGCGCGCCGAAGTCTTGATTTCAACTGTGAAATCATTGGCGACGGCCCGCTACGCGGTGATCTCGAAGCAAGAATTAGAAGGCTGAAGCTGTCGGATCGGGTTCACCTGCTCGGATCACTTTCGCAGGGAGCGGTTCTGGAGAAACTCAGGTCCGCTGATATTTTCGCGCTCGCTTCGGTGATAGATAACCAAGCGGCCAGCGATGTTTTTCCAACCGTGATCATCGAGGCGATGGCCGCTGCGCGTCCGGTCGTCTCCACCCGATTGGCTGGAATTCCTGAGTCAGTCGTGGACGGGGAAACGGGGTTGCTCGTTTCGCCTGAGGATACAATGGCGTTGTCCGAAGCGCTGGGACGACTCATGGAAGACGCCAAATTGCGATTGCACTATGGTCGCGCCGGACGCGCGCGAATCGAGCAACATTTTCGAATCGAGCACACGGTGGAGCCGCTTATCGAGCTTCTGCACAAGACACCGGGTGCATACCGGGAAAAAGCGGCCCACCCAACTTCGGTCGTCACGGCGAGCTACGGCGAGGCAAGCAGAGGCGCCACTAAAGAAGAGAGTCAGATCGCGTACATCATCGAACACTGGCCGGACAGAGATTTGCCGCTTCTTGAACGCGAGCTTGAAGAGATGAAGCGACGTCATGTGCCGATCGTCCCAATCGTATCCGAATTGAATTCTCGTGCGCGGTACACGCGAGCGATGGAAAAAATGGCGCCGTCACTCGAATTTCTGCCAGACCCGATGGTCATCGAGGCCGAATGGAGGGCAAACCACGCACTTGTGCAAAAATTGGAAGAAGATCGCGCGCAGCAGAGAGTCAGGGCCCCAAGTGCCATCTTTTTGCGGCAGGCGCGTTTTGCTCTCGTTTTGATCGATCTGCTTCGAGAAAAAAAAGTGTCGCATGTCCACGCGACGAGTTCCCGTGCCCTCGTCTGCGCGCTCATCTTAAGGAAACTTCTCAATGTTACCGTGAGCGCCACGATCGAGGCGCGATCGGCCTTACCGCGAGAGTGGATCCAGAACGCATTATCAGAGTGTATAGGCGGTCGTTTAAGAGATCGGAAATTAGTCCGTGACAGTTCGTTTATCGTTGATAAGACAACATTCCGTTCGGTTCCACAGCAGGCGCTTGCACAACTCAGCCAAAAGAGCGGGATCGATTTGACTGCCGGGGCGCGTTTCTGGCAGGAATGGGCGGAATTACTTGTGCGCTGGAGCCGCGAACGAGAATCGAAAATCGAAAATCGAAAATGAAGAAAGCCATCCTTCTCGCAGGCGGTGCCGGGACACGTCTTTTTCCGTTGACGAAGATCGTCTGCAAGCAACTTCTCCCGATCTACGACAAGCCAATGATCTGCTATCCCCTGGCTACGCTCATGCTTGGCGGCTTGCGCGAGGTGCTGATCATTTCCACCCCGAAGGACTTGCCGATGCTGCGCGATTACTTGAACGACGGCGAGCACCTTGGAATTCGGATTGAATACGCCGAGCAACCGAAGCCCGAGGGAATCGCACAAGCTTTCCTGATCGCGGCAAAATTCATCGAGGGCTGCGGTGTGTCGCTCATCCTGGGTGACAATATTTTCTATGGAAAACTCGACTTTTACCGAGACGCGCTGGCTATCGAACGTGGCGCCTGCATTTTCGGGTATCAAGTCCGCGACCCGGAACGGTACGGCGTAGTCGAATTCGACTCTGGTGGAAAGGCAATTAGCCTCGAGGAAAAACCGAAGCAACCGAGGAGTCACTTCGCGGTGCCGGGACTTTATGTCTACGACGAGCGCGTCGTCGAGCTGTGTCGGACATTGCGTCCATCTGCGCGGGGCGAATTGGAGATCACCGACCTAAATTTGCTTTATCTCAGGGAGAACCAGTTACATGTGAAGTTGCTCAGCCGCGGCGTGGCCTGGCTGGATACCGGCACGACGACCACATTGCTTGAAGCAGGTAACTACATCGCCACGATCGAACACCGGCAGGGATTGAAAGTCGCGTGCCTGGAAGAAGTAGCGCTTCGGGCCGGTTTTATCACGGAATCTCAACTCGCCGCTACAATCGATCGACTGCCAAAAGGCGAGTATCGAGATTATTTGCGAATCGTGTGTGACGAAGGCCCAAGCGCAGGACCAGATCCGGTGGGATAGAGCAAGCCAAGAGAGACGGCCCATAGGGCCGCGGCTACAGCTGCCGCGGTCAGCGCCTGCGGCTACAATCATTTTGGTTGCTCGCGCAGCAGATGATTTGTGTCTGCGAGCAATTTCGTTACGGCGTCCGCTTCAGTGGCATCGTAATAACCGCGGATTTGACCGCGCCGATCCACCAGCACCATCCGTGTGCTGTGCACGGGAATTCCCCGTTCATCGCTACCATCCGAAACGGCAAGTTTGAAACTATCGTGCGAGAGGTTGTAAATCGCGCTCTTCGGTCCTGTGAGGAAATCCCAACGCGCGGGATCTGCCTGCAATTTCTCAGCGTAACCGCGCAGAACTTGCGGCGTATCTTTCTCCGGATCGACACTAAACGAGATCAAATGCACATCGGATTTTTCCAATGGTTTCTGCAGTTCGCTCATCCGGCTACTGATCATTGGACAGGGTCCCGGGCATGTGGTGTAAATGAAATCGGCGACCCAGATCTTGCCGGCCAACTGCGCGGAACCGAACGGCTGCCCATTCTGATTCACAAGCTGAAAAGCTGGAACTGTTCCGTAGGAAGAAACAGTTCGTTGCCGAAGGGCTGCTACTTCGATGTGACGCAGCCAAAGCAACAGTAGCAAAGTTACAATCGGAATCAGAACCAGAATTAGCTTCCAGGCAATGCCGCTGCGTATCGGAGCCTGATTCATTGTAGCAGAAGTTGTGTTCATGATTTCGTCAGCACGAGCGCGCCCAACAACAGCGGCAAGTAAACGATCGATGTAATAAACAACAGACGCGCAGCTTCTCTGGTGCGGAGCCTCAAAAACCGCATGGCAACGGCAATAAACAAACCGCCAAGCACTAATTCGATTGCGAGATACGCGTACGTGACGATTCCAACAAATGCAGGCAGGCCTCCCAAAATCAGGAGTAGAATACAGAAAAGCACACTTTGACTGGCGCTGCGCTCGCCGCTGAGGTCATCGCTCGAAATCATGCGGAAACCCGCTCGCGAATAGTCTTCGCGGTACATCCAGGCAATGGCGAAGAAATGCGGCAATTGCCATAGCAAAAGAATTAAGAAAAGGCTCCATGCGCCTGCGTCGATCGCTCCCCGAGCCGCTGCCCATCCGATCACTGGCGGGATGGCGCCGGGGATGGCACCAACAGCCGTGTTCGCCGTACTGGCGCGCTTGAGCGGCGTGTAAGCGAAGATGTAAATCATGACCGTGATCGCAGCGAGGATCGCGCTCAGTGTGTTGCAAGTCAGCGCAAGATAGCCAACTCCAAAAATCGAAAGGAAAAGACCAAGCGCGAGTGCTTCGGCTGGTCGCATTCGGCCCGCCGGGACGGGGCGCATTCTGGTCCGATGCATCAGCGCGTCCGGTTTGCGTTCCCACCATTGATTGAGCGCGGCGGCCCCGGCAGCTGCGGCCGCTGTTCCAAACACGACGCGAAACAACGCTGCATAATCGACCGACGGCGCCGATCCGAGATAAAAACCGACCGCGGTAGTCAGCAAAACAAGCGACGTCAACCGCGCTTTGACCAACTCGAAGAGATCCCCAATTAACCTCGTCCGCGCAAATGCGTGTTTTGCATTTTCGACTTCGAGCGCGGCGGTTTTCATGCGGGAACTGGTAGGGCGCGCTCGCCGAGCGCGCCGTGTCGCGACACCGTCACGAGTCGCCAGCAAATGGCCGAGATACTCACACCAAAAGATAGCATGATCGCTCCCACCGCGACATGCGCGGTCGCGATGTCGGCGGCCTTGTTGCTCCAAATTGTCCAGGCGCCAAGCGTCAACTGACCGAAAAGAAACACGACCCACCAGACCGATAATTTCTTAAGCGCGGCAACCTGACGCGCGTTTCTCCAGACGCGCGAACAAAATGCAATTACACCGATTCCAATCAGCAGCGCGACAAAACGATGTGTCATTTGCAGCCAGATTTGGAAAGCGTCCACGTCCGACAAAGCGCGCGCATCGCGTCGGGCGTTGATTCTTGCCAGCGCAGTCGCGCTTGTATCTGGAATCCACGCGCCGTTTGCCGTGGGAAAATCGAGGATCGATAGATCGCGATGCTGATGACGCATTGTCGCCCCCAGCGCAAGCTGCACATAAATCGCGAGCGTGATTGCGATGGCCAGTCTTCGGATCGGCGGGAATTTTTTGGGCTTGATATCAATTTCTTCGAGTGACCGCCAAAAGTTTGTCGTCACGAGCCCGATCACCACCAGCAGCGCGAGAAAGGCTTGAGCGACGCACGCGTGAAAGACGCCAATTTCGTCTCTGAGCATGGTGACACGAAGGCCGCCGAGAATTCCCTGCAAGATTACGCCGGCGAGCGCAGCTAGGCCGAGATTGCGCACCCATCGCCGGCTTTCGCTGCTCCAAAGCCAGATCGCCAGAATGATCGTGAGAAATCCAACGGCTGAAGCTATCAGGCGATGCGTGTGCTCGAACAAAATTCCGCCGACCCATTTTGAGATCGGAAACAAAAACATGTTGTAACCGAACGTGGTCGGCCAATCCGGCACGGCGAGACCGACGTTTTTACTCGTGACCATTCCGCCACTGCAAATGAGAAATAGTGCGGCTACACAGATGAACCAAGTGAAACGGTTCAGCCATTTGTTGTGCCAGCGGTCGGTCACCGCCGGGTCATGAGATCCTGATAGAGACGCCACTCAAAATGATACGCTCGACAAGCGAGATGCGACAAATATGGCGCTCATAGAGCGCCGCTACATAAGAGAGGTTATCCGCCTGGACTCGGCGAAGCGGCAGGTGCGGGCGGGTTGCTTTGCTGTTGCGCACCCGGCGACGCCTGTGGCTGCGCGGGAGTGGCTTGAGGCCTGACTGCGCCCGGCGGCGGAATTGTGCCCGGCGTCGGCCCAACGGGCGGCTCGCCCGGCGGACGCTGCGTCGGTGGCGGCGTTTGTGTTCCAGAAAGTTCGGCGCGTTCCTTCAGCCACGCTTCATAATCCGCCAGCGTATCGACAACGAGCGTGCCTTTCATTCCATAATGACCCAGACCGCACAGCTGGGCGCAAATCACCTCGTAGGTGCCGGTCTTGATGGGAGTGAACCAGACTGGAATGAGCGAGCCGGGAATTGCGTCTCCTCCGATTCGCATGCTCGGCAAAAAGAAATCATGGATCACATCCTTTGACGAAAGTTCGGCTACTACCGGTCGATTCACCGGCACGTGAAGTTCGCCAGCTGTCACGATGTCGTCCTTACCGGCGGGATCATTCGGATCGAGGCCGAGCGGATTTGAGCTGCTCTCAAAACTGATATCGCGTCGGCCAAATTGTCCATCCTGTCCTGGCAGGTGATAATTGAAACTGAATTGCTGCGCGACAACGTGGACGAGCAGCGCTTCTTTGCCCGGCGGAAACTGATTCACGCGCTTCGCCCAAAGCGGAATCGCGAAGCCGAGGAGAAGCACCGCCTCGATCAAGACGACTGAAAACTCCAGATGCGTCGAGATGCCGCTCGTCACACCCTTATGATCTGCACCGGGCTGTCGGCGTTTCCGGAACCGAATCAGCGTAAGAATAAAAAACGCCGACCACCCGACGAAAAGCGCTCCCATGAACCAGTGGCAGAACTCAAGGATGTGATCGATTTGATATCCGTGCGATGAAGCGTTGGGCGGCTGTCCCAGGAATTCGTTGATCAGCGCCAGGCTACTCATATTTGCTCAAATCTTCCTCGGTGATCTCCTGATGTGGCTCGGCGGGCATGCGCCCATGCCGCCAAAGATGAAAACTAAATGCCCCGATTCCGCCCAGCACCGACATCACAGCGCCAAAAAGAAACCAGATCGCCACTGCCATGTGCTCGGCCGCTTTTCCATCCTTCGCGCCATAGCAAAACGGACACGCTAACGCCTGGCCTACCGGCGAGAGGATGAACAAAAGCAAAGCCGACAGAATCCTCGTTTTCATGTGATGATCCGCAGTCGTTTCATTTTCCGATAGAACCAGACCCCATAAACGATCAGCGCAACGGCGGCCACAAACGATGCGATGGCGCCTGCGAGATAAATCGGCGCGCCTTCCACTAGATCGACCCAGACGCACCACAGTCCAACTCCCAGCGCAAGCAGCGTGGAGAAAATAATGAAAACAATATGGAAACCTTTAAGCGACATTTAGCGAAATACTGGGTAGTCGTACCACGCCAAAAATATAAGCCAGAAGAGTCCCAGCACAAAAAAACCGGTGAAAATCAGAATGCGGTAAATCAGGCGTTTTTCGGCGGCAAGATGCATGAAAACCGCGGCTACGGCTCCTGCTTTCAGCATCGCCACCAACATCGCAATGCTAATGTTGGCTTTGCGCGTTCCGAAATCGACATAGGACAGAGCGACTGTGATGGCAGTGAACGTGAGCAAGAGTGCGCCTACCATCAAATAACCTCTGACGTGCTTTTGTATGCCATGCGCGTACTCCTCGTACTCCTTGGGATCTTGCGAAACATCGGGCGGATTGTTCATGGCTCAGAGCAGGTAAAAAAGCGGGAACACAAAAATCCAGACCAGATCGACAAAATGCCAGAACAGGCCGCTCACCTCGACGCGATTAGCCAGATGCTCAGGATTGCGCTGGTAAAGTTTTTTGCTCACCGGCAGCCACATGTAAATGAATACGATCACGCCGCCGAGCACGTGCAATCCATGGAGGCCTGTAATGGTAAAATAGCTCGCAAAATAGGCGCTGTGCGTGGGCAAAAACATCGTCGCGCGCTGGACGTCTGCCTTCTCGATCGTCGCGATTTTGTCGGTGACGGGAAGCGGGAAAAAGTGCGGCCGATCCATTACTGGATTATCCGGATCGGCGTTCACTGGATCGAGCGCGACTTCGTATTCCTTCGCATTCTGGCTGTGCAAGTGACCAGTGATCTCGATTCGCGGTTCGAACCCCTTTTCAATGCGCCGCTCGTTCCCCAAATACTGCTCGTACTTCGCGAGCGCTTCGGGCTTAATGTAAGCGCCGAAGTGCTCGAACTTCTGTGGCCATTCATAGGCAAGTTTGACCGTCAAGAAAATCACACCGCACGTAATAGTGGCAAGCATGTACCACCAATAGGCGCGATATCTTCTCATCTTTAGCGCCGCCCACGCGAGCACGACTGTGACGGACGACAAGATCAAAATCGCGGTATTCATCGTGCCTACCGGAACATTGAGCAGGCCGTGTGGCCACGTCCCAGGGGCTGCATCGATGCGCAAAAAAATGTAGGCAGAGAAAAGCGCGCCAAAGAGCATCACTTCCGACGCAAGAAAAAGCCAGATGCCAATCTTGGCGTTCCAAAGTCCGGTGTCGGGACGGGTTGAGACTGTGTACGGAATTTCCATTGCTTCGGATCTAGACCAGGACCGGCTCGGCCGGCGGCTTCCGGCGAGTGCGCTCACTTGGTTCGACCGGTTCGTTTTGCATCGTGAAATCGCGTTCGCGCCCGGGAAGGCTGTATTCGTAGGGACCGCGATAAGCCACAGGAATATCAACAAAATTTCCGTGCGGTGGAGGTGAAGGCGCAGTCCACTCCAGCGTAGTCGCCTCCCACGGATTGTCGTTCACCTTCCCGCCGTGTTTGATGCTCCAAAAGAAATTAATTATGAATGGAATTTGGGCGAGACCCATTATCCAGGCCGCCCATGAGATTGGCTGGTTCCATTGGAACCCGGTCAAACCCCAAACGGTGTGCTCATTCGCCACATTCCATCCCTGGCCACCATCGTACCAGCGCCGATGCATCCCGGCCATTCCCTGCAAAAACATCGGCAGAAAGATCATGTTCATGCAGATGAGCGTCGGCCAGAAATGCACTTTCCCCCAGAACTCGCTCATTTTTCGGCCAGTTGCTTTCGGGAACCAGTAATAAACGCCGGCAAAAAGTCCGAAGATCGTGCCGGGCGCGACGATGTAGTGGAAATGCGCGATGACGTAGTAGGTATCGTGCAAATAAAGATCGGCCGAATTAAATGCGAGCGGAATGCCCGTAAGACCGCCAATTCCAAACATCGGCAGAAACGCAATCGTAAAAAGCATCGGCACATTGAAGCGAATGGAGCCGCCCCAAAGCGAAATGAAAAACGCGCTCAAAATGATCACTGACGGAATAGAAATCAGTAACGTGGTCGTTTGGAAAAATGCGCTGACCGCCGAGCCCATGCCGGTGAGCCACATGTGATGCGCCCAGACAACGAACGACAAAAACCCGATCACCAACACGGAAAAAACCACCGATTTATATCCCCAGAGCGGCTTGCGTGAATTGTTCGCCAGAATTTCGGCCACAATGCCGAATGCAGGCAAAATCAAAACGTAAACTTCGGGGTGTCCGAGGAACCAGAACAGATGTTGCCACAAAAGCGGGCTGCCACCACCGCTGATGGACACCGGCGCGCCATTCACCACCAGACCGCTTGGGAGGAAAAAGCTGGTATGCGCAACGCGATCCATTAATTGCATGACAATCGCAGCTTCGAGCGGCGGGAACGCCAGCAGTAACAGAAATGCAGTGACAAACTGCGCCCACACAAAAAATGGAAGCCGCATCCAGGTCAGCCCTTTGGCGCGCAGTTGAATGATCGTGGTGATGAAATTGACGGCGCCAAGCAACGACGACGTGATCAGGAAAATAAATCCGATCAGCCAGAGAGTCTGGCCGTTGAACAACGGATCATGTCCCGGCCCGGAATCGGCGAAAGCTGCAAGTGGCGTATAGGAAGTCCAACCACTCTTGGCTGCACCGCCCGGCACGAAGAAACTGATGAGCATGATCACACCGCCCACCGCAAACGCCCAAAAACTTGCAGCATTCACTTTCGGGAAAGTCATGTCCGGCGCGCCGATTTGCAGTGGCACGACGAAGTTTCCAAACGCAGCGAACGCCAACGGCACTACGCCCAGAAAAATCATGATTGTGCCGTGCATGGCACCGAGCGAGTTGTAAAAATCAGGCGTCATTTTCCCGTCCGGCATCGAGCCGGCTCCAAAAATATGCGGGAGAAATTTGCCGATCACTGGCAGCGCCTGGCCGGGATAAGCCAGTTGCCAGCGCATCAACATCATCAGGCAAAAGCCAAGGAACAGGAAGGCGAGACCGCAAAGACCGTACTGAATCCCGATCACTTTGTGATCGGTGGAGAAGATATATTTGCGCCACCAACCAAGCTCGTGATGTTCGTGTTCGGCCGCGTGTGAATGTGGATCGTGATGTGTTTCGATCGAAGCAGAAGAATCCATTTCAGGAGAAAGTTATCATTTCAATATCTAGAGGGAAGTGCGGTTTGCAAAGTCGAAAACATTTCCACTGACCAAAAAGACAGCGACCCGGCGGTCGCGCCCCGCCCACGACGGCCTCGGCGATAAAGGATCTCATCACGGTATTATCTCAAGATGGCGAGCTGATTGAGAACCGCGGGCGCTAGGCACCGGTGCTCCACCATTTCGACAAGCGCGCTTTCGGAATTTCCGGGATGGACGCCTTGTCATAGTGCGAGGTGTCATTAAAGAGGGTCAATCGCGCGCGCGTCGGGTTTCGAAAATCGACAATATTCAGCGCAGCCGGTTTTTGGTCGAGATTATCACGATACCGCCGCGGATCGAATCCGAGCAATGAGCTCAGCAAAAGTCGGATTGTCGCCTTGTGAGATACAACCAAAATGTTTTCGCCGGGATGCTCGCGTACCAAATCGATCAACGCTGGCAAGGCGCGCGCCGTTACGGCAAGCCCGCTCTCCCCACCTGCCGGTGCAAACGTGTAGGGGTCCTTTTCCCATTCGGCCATTTCCTGCGGAAATTTTTCTTCAACGTCGCGCCGCTTCATCCCTTCCCAGTGACCATGCGAAATTTCCCGGAAGCCATCGCGTGTCTGAACCTCGATATCATGCGGCGCAGCAAGAATTCGAGCGGTCTCGACTGTTCGACCCATCGGCGACGCATAAACAGCGGCAATTTTTTCGTCACTTAATCTCTCGGCAAGGCGTCGCGTCTGTTCGCGGCCCTCCTCGGACAATTCCACGTCGGTTGCACCCGCAAACCGATCCTCGGCGCTCAAAACGGTGGCGCCATGCCTCACCAAGAAAACGCGCGTTACAGGTGCCGTCATGCGATTCGGTTGTCATGATCCAAATCATATGAAAATGCAATCCCCGGTTCATTGACAGGCCCGAAAGTGTTCGGCGTTGATGCTACATTCGGTCGGTGGAAAAAGAATCCAAGCCGCGCTTCATCATTCACCTCGACATGGACTGCTTCTATGCCGCGATTGAGCTGCGCGACCGGCCTTCATTGCGCGGCAAGCCCGTAGCCGTGGGAGGCGCGCGCGACCGGCGCGGCGTTTTGACAACCTGCAATTATGAAGCGCGCAAATTCGGAGTGCATTCGGCGATGCCGACGTTCATGGCACTGCAACGTTGCCCGAATTTGATCGTGCTACCGACGCGGTTCGATGTTTATCGGCGCGAAGCTGCGGTCATTCGTGGAATTCTGTATCGTTTCACGTCGTTAATCGAACCCTTGTCGCTCGACGAAGCTTATCTCGATGTGAGCGCCCATCCCGGCGCACCGGGATCTCTCGCACAGGTCATCCGCGGGACAATCTTTCGGGAAACAAAGCTGACCTCATCGGCCGGAATTGGTCCCAATAAATTGATCGCCAAAATCGCCAGCGAAATGAACAAGCCAAACGGCCAATTTGAAGTGAAACCGGAAGAAGTGCCCTGTTTCATTCAAGATTTGCCGGTTCGCAAAATCTGGGGGATCGGCGAGAAGACCGAGCGAAAACTGGAAGAACTCGGCGTAAAGACATGCGGCGAATTGCAGCGCTTCTCGCGTCCGGAGCTTGTCGATCTTTTCGGCAAATTCGGTCTGGATCTTTACGATCTCTGTCGCGGCATCGATGACCGGCCAGTCGAACCGGATCGTCCGCGCAAGTCGCTAAGCACTGAGGAAACTTTCGCTGTTGATCTGACGACGCTCGAGCAGTGTGAAGAAAAGCTCGAGGAACTCTTCCAGGATTTGATGGCTGATCTCGCTCAGAAGGAATCAACCCGCGAGATCACAAAAATATTCGTAAAATTGAAGTTCAACGATTTCACACGGACCACTGCCGAGCGCGCCGGCCTTGCGCCTACGCTACCAGATTTTCGTGCTCTTCTGGACGAAGCATTTGCTCGCACTGGGAAGCCGGTGCGACTGATTGGCGTCGGCGTTCGCTTTGCCGAAGCAGCGTCAGAGAATGCGCAGATGGATTTGCTGTAAAACACTCGTTTGGGTTCCCTCTGTCATGTTGAGCCCTTCGGCTTCGCTCAGGACAGGCTCCGCGATTAGTTCTTGAGATTCTTCGCTCCGCTCAGAATGACAAATTCAGGGCCGTACCGCCCAGAGGCAAGAAGCGTGTGCTACGTTTGCATCTGGCGTTAAGTTCATGCTCAGGAGATGACTTCCGCGCAGGAAAGGAAAATCAGACAAACCGGTTGTGATGTTCGCTTTGACAATCTGACGCGACAGCTCTACGCGACTGATGCTTCGATTTACCAGATCGAGCCCCGCGGCGTGGCGTTTCCGAAAGACGCAGAACAAGCAAGCGCAGTGATTCGCGCAGCCGCCGACGCCGGCGTTTCAGTCACTCCGCGCGGGGCCGGCACAAGTCTGGTGGGGAACGCGATCGGCGAAGGGTTGATTGTGGAGTTCTCACGGTACAACCGGCAGATCACTGAACTTGACCTCGAAAAACGCAGCGTGCGTGTCGGGGCAGGCGTGGTTCTCGATCATCTCAACGATTTTCTTAGGCCCCACGGATTTTGTTTTGGCCCGGACGTGGCAACCAGCTCACGAGCGACGCTTGGTGGAATGATTGCGAACAATTCGTCCGGCGCACGTTGCCCGGTTTACGGTACAACCGCCGATCACGTGACCTCGCTGGAAGTTGTGATGGCCGATGGGCGCATCGAAAAGATCGGCCCAGGGCACGAATCGTTATGCTCGGAGCGAGCTGACATCGAGAATCTGATTCGTGCGCGAAGCGCGGAAATGGCCGAGCGCTGGCCGCCGGGCCTGATAAAACGCTGGCCCGGTTACGGAATCGAAAGATTCCTGCGCGCGCCGAATGACCTCACAAATATCTTCGCGGGCAGCGAAGGAACGCTCGCTGCGATTTTCTCCGCCGAACTTAAGATTTCACCGCTGCCGAGTGAGAAAGGCCTGGGTCTGATCTTTTTTTCTTCAGTGGATGAAGCGATGCAGGCTACGGTTGAGCTTCTCGACCTTAAACCCGCCGCCATCGAGCACATCGATCGTCCTTTGCTCGATCAAACCAAAGGCCAGCTTCATTTTCAGGGCGCGCGCGATTTGCTCGAGCTTGACACGCGACCTTGTGAATCGATTTTGATTGTCGAGTTCTATGATGACGTCGCGGAACGTTTGACGATTTTACAATCGAGAAAAGTCGGCCTGCGCACCAAGATCCTCACCGAGCCTACGCAAATGAATCTCGTCTGGTCGGTGCGCAAATCCGGCCTCTCACTTTTGACCGGCTGTATCGGACCGGCAAAACCGGTTGCGTTTATCGAAGACGCCGCCGTTCGACCGGCGCAGCTACCGGAATACGTGCGCGGATTGCGATCGATCATGAAACCGCTTGGGTTGGAGGCGAGTTATTATGGTCATGCCGCCAGTGGACTTTTGCATGTCCGGCCCGTGCTCGATCTGCACAACGCAAATGATCTAAAAAAGTTTCGCCAAGTCGCAGATCAAACCTCCGAGCTGGTACGCCAATTTAAAGGCTCACTTTCCGCCGAGCACGGTGTTGGCATCGCGCGCACGGAATACATGCGCGAGCAACTCGGCGATGAGCTGCTCGGAGTAATGCGCGAGATCAAGCGAACGTTCGACCCAAAAAGCATTTTCAATCCGGGAAAAATTTTTGAGATGGGGATCCCGCGGTTGCGGGAGGCCGTGCAGCACAGAATAGACAATCATCTGCGCGAAAACTTCACGCGACCGCTCGAGCTTCCCTTCGAACCCGTGCTCGGCTTCGCATTCAAAGACCATTCGTTCATCGGCAACCTGGAACAATGCAACGGTTGCGGGGGTTGTCTCAAAGAAACCGGCATCATGTGCCCAACGTTCATGGCCACCCATGAAGAAGTCATGTCTACGCGTGGCCGCGCCAACATAGTCCGCGCTGCGCTGGAACTGCGGGTCAACGGACACGATCCGTTGCATTCGGCGGAATTGGAAGCCGCTCTGAGCAATTGTCTCTCTTGCAAAGGGTGCACACCCGAATGCCCATCCAATGTGAATCTCGCGCTGATCAAGGCAGAACTTATGCACGCGCAATATCAGCGCGACGGTTTACCATTACGCGAGCGCCTTTTCAGCAACGTCGATTTGTTAGGCAAGATTGGCTGCGCGATGCCCTCGCTGACAAACCGCATCCTCAATTACCGGACCGTCCGCATCGCGATGCAGAAGGCAATTGGAATATCCGCGAGACGTTCCCTGCCACATTACGCTGAGGAACGTTTTGACAAATGGTTCGTGAAGCACGTGGTAGGGTCGGCGCGCCGCGCCGACCGAACGCCGCAACGTGGCGTCCCTCACAGAGGCCCCGTAATTCTTTGGGACGACACCTTTGTGCGTTACCACGAACCGCACATCGGAATTGCCGCAGTTACGATGCTGGCAGCTCTCGGGTTCGAGGTTTCGCTCGCAAAGAACCGACGCTGCTGTGGACGACCAGCCTTTAGCCAGGGAAATCTCGATGCCGCGGTGAAGCTCGCCAGGCACAACGTCTCTCAACTCTCAACTCTCAACTCTCAACTATCGGCCCCGCCGATTCTCTTTCTTGAGCCGTCGTGCTGGTCGATGTTCGTGGAAGATTATCCCGAGCTTAAGATCGAGAGCGCGGAGAAGATAGCGAATCGCTGTTTCTTGTTCGAAAAATTCGTGGACGATCTGCTTGAGCAGGAACCAGCTGCGCTGCAGTTCAAGCATTCCGAGACGACGCTCGCGATCCATGCACACTGTCATGCCAAATCGATCATAAATCCTGCGTTCATGCGAAGACTTGCGGAACGTTTGCCCGGGAGGAAGGCCATCGTGCTCGATACAGCCTGCTGCGGGATGGCGGGCGCGTTCGGCGCGCTTGCCGAGAAGTACGATCTTTCCATCCAAGTCGCTCAGGATTTGATCGATAAACTCGAGAATCAAGGGCGCGAGACACAGATCATCGCCTCAGGGACAAGTTGCCGACATCAAATTACCGATCTGACGAATATCCGGCCAAAGCACATGGCCGAGGTGCTCGCCGAAGCGCTGCCGTAATGGCAGGCGTGTCGCCTGCAAACCGTGAAGACGTTTTTTTGCGCTATTGACCTGTCCACACCAAAAACCTTACTCTCAGCTCCATGAATCCAGTCGTTGCATCCGATAAACTTAAGCGCGCTGAAGTCTGGGCTGAGGATGATGAATCAGTTCATTGGGCTGGCGCCTTTGCCGTCTATGGCGGCTACGGCACGACCGCATCTTCGACGATCGTATATGAAATTGAGCCAGGACATCGCCTCGGCTGGCACACCGATGCTACCGAAGAGACGCAGTACATCATTGCTGGTACCGGCGAATTGCACATGGAAGATGGCAGCACCTACCGGGTAGGTCCTGGCAGTGTTTTTGCGATTCCAACGCCGATAAAACATGACCTCGTCAATATCGGCAACGAAACATTGCGCGCCGTCGCCTTCTTCGCGGCTGCGATGTTCACTCAAAACTTCGACAACGTGATGATGCCGCCGAAGAGCCACATCCTCGGCACTCCGAATCGAGAAGGCTAGCGCTTTCTAAGCGCGACGCGGAAATCAAACACGCGGAATGACCGCACACTGGCGGGCAATCTGCATACTACCCTTTCGGCTTCGGTGGTTCGCCAGGCTTTGCGGCTTCGCCTGGTTTGGGTGGCGCACCACCGGCGGGCGCGCCGCCGGGAAGATCTTCCTCGGCGGGGACTGCTAGTATGTCCGGTTCGGTGAACGAATTTGGATGATTAGCCAGTTCCTTGCGCAGCGCAGCAATTTGTTCGGCTGTCACTGGGCTGGCATTGTTCCCCCACTCGCTACGTTCGTATGTGAGAACGTCCGCAATCTTTTGGTCGGTCAATGTCTTGTCCCAAGGCTGCATTACCGCGGCACCGAATTTTTGGCCTTTCACGGTGACGGGTCCTTGCAGACCCTTCATGACAATCATCGCCGGTCGTTGCGAACCACCAGTGGTGAACTCCGAACCAGCCAGCGGCGGATATTGACCGGCCACACCGAGACCATTTGCCTGGTGACACGTCTGGCAATTAGCGGCAAAAATCTTCTTTCCGCGATCATGCGGCGAAAGTTCGGCTGCCTGTTGGGCGCCCTGCGGCCCGGTAACCTTTTTCATGGTTGGCATTTCACCGCCGTACGGGTCAAGCGCTTCACCGCTAAAATTTCCCGAGTAACGGCCAAGATAAGCGCCGCCAAAAAATACTGCCAGTCCGTAAACTGCGATCAACCAGATGGAAAGCGGTTCGCGACCTACACGGGGCTCACGTTTTTCCCGCTGCACCGCGGCATGGACATCCTGAACGTCAGCGATTTCGCTGTAATCCATACCCTGGCCGGAATGCGGCTCCGGTGTTGGAGTGCTCTCGTTCATTTGGGTGGTGGCTGTCCTCCGGGCGCAGCCGAAGGTGAAGCCGCTGGCGACACTGCGGATGCCGATCCGGCCGATTTAACTTCTTTCAATGGATGCGATTGATTGAGCGCCATCATGTACGCCACAAGACATTTCGCATCGTAAGTTGGAATGATCTCCCATCCCTCAGGCGGAGCGTCGGAGCCGGTAAGCCGCAATGCATCTGATGAGTGAACGTCACTGATACGGCGAGCTTGGTACAAAAAACGATACGACGGCATGTTGGAATCAAAGTTGATGCTGCGCGGCGAATAAAGATGCACGTGATGCCAGGCAGCGGAATACATTGGTGGCAAGCCCGCCGTCTGCTCGGGCCACGGTGGTCCCGCAAGAGGTGGTGCACCGGGACTTGCAGCTCCAGCAGCAGCAGCAGCTACTCCTGGAGAGGGAGAAGCGATGCCTGTGCCCGCTCTCGCGATCGGAGCTGGCTTCGATGCAGGGGAAGTTGGAGACGCCGCAGGTGACGTTGCCGGAGAAGCTGCTGGTTGCTGTTGAGGCGCCGCAGTTGCTCCTGGCGATTGCGCGCCCTGAGCCTTCGGCTGGGCCGCTGATGGTGACGGGCTTTGAGCCGCGCCACTTGGTGAGCCTGCTGGATTCCCGCCTCCACCCGGCGAAGGACTCTCCTGTTCCGCTGGCGCGCGGGCCCCGATGTTCGCAAGGTCCTGGCCCATGCGCATCTTCCCAAGCAAAACAGGTCGTTCGAAAATATAATCTCGAGGCGCGCTGCGGCGATCGCCCCATTTTCGGTCGATATCGGCCCCCGCGTATTCGGCGCGCACCTGCTCGCTGTGACAATAGATGCAGCCATTGGCGGCGTAAACGCGCGCGCCCCACTGGACCATTCCTGATTGGGGCATCGGATAGATATCTGTGCCGTCCTCGTCAGATTGAGGATTGAGGTGTCCGATTTGCCAATTGGGGATCACAGTCAATCCCACCCATGAGAACGCAAATGTCCCGAAAATTCCGAGGAAAAGAGGGGCGAGTCCTTTCATATGTGCGCTTCAGCTCCCTCCGCTTCAACCGGGTTAAGAAATGTGGGCACAGTCGACTTCCGACCGAGGCCGAAGAGCATGAGCCCAAAATGATACGCAAAGATGAAATGCGACACGGTGAGCAGAATGCCCGCCAAACTACGCCCGCGCAGGTAAGGCAACACACTTTCGACGCTCTCACTGAAAGCGAGCGAGGGATTTTCCATGCTCGCTCCCTGAAGAAAACCGCCAGCAAGAAGCATCAGCGTCATCAGTCCGATGCCGTAGGCCGATGCCCAGAAATGCAGTTTGATCAATGACCCATAGCGCCACTCGCGTCCAATTAATCGTGGCACGATGTAGTACATCGAACCAAAAATCACCATCGTAAAGAATGCGTAAAGACCAAGATGCGAATACGCGATGCTCGCTTCAGTAAAGTTTACATAGCCGGCCACGGAGCGCAGCGAAATCACAACACCTACCAAGCTAAACACCGTGTAGGACATGGCGCCGAAGACGGTAAAACGAAGCGTAGGGCTATAGCGCATCAGTGGGAAATAACCCTGCATCGTCATGTGATGATTGAGCCCGACAGTGGCGACAGGAATCAGCGTAAGGATTGTGGCTGCGATGCTGGCTGTGACCATCCATGCTGGGAACGGTCCATCGACGAGGCGCTGCATCCCGGTCCAGCTCGAGAATAGCGCGTAGCTCCAAAAACCGATCGCTGCGAGATGATAGCTGTATACCGGGCGACCGATTACTTTGGGAATCATGTAGTAGGCCGTGCCGAGACCGATCGCGCCGAACCAGAGAAAAAGCAGATTATTCGCGTACCACCAGCCGACCGCCGCTTGCAACACTCCCTGCACTGGGACGACAAAGAGCATTAACTGGCCAGCCGCGTAAAGCCACGGGAACCAGAGGAACGCACCAAGTAAATACCATTGGGAAATGTAAATTTGTTCACCGCGGCGAAACCGAAACATCAGCACGGCCCAGGAGGCAACGAGCGCGTAAGCGACAAAAAGAATAATCGCGGCATAGCTGGGAAACTCGAGCCATTGATAACCAGTGCTATCGCCGAGCAGAATTCCACCCACGCCCAAGAAAACTCCCAAGTTCCAAAATCCAGCGCCCGCAACCAAGAGCAGCGGATACCGCAGGACTGTGCGACACAATCGAGCCATCAACCAAATTGCCGTGCCCATGCCAGCCATGGACGCCCAGCCGTACACCATCACGTTCATATGGGCGGGCCGCACGCGTCCCCACGTGAGAAAACTGATGTCAGAAAGCAAATCCGGCGTGTGCAGCTTGAACGAAACAAAACCGGCCAGCAACGTGCCAAGGATCAGCCAGGCCACCGCCGAAGTGTAAAAGATCAAAACCGGCACGCGTGTTGACGCGTCGATGAGGGCCCGTTCCAATTGCTCCGTGTCACCTGCAGCAGCGGAAACGGACGGTTCTTTAAGTGGTATTCCGGCAGGATTCATTGAGCGCAGCCTCCTTCGCCAAGGCTCCGGCGGCCAGGAAAGCGTTGAAACATTGAAACGTAAAGGATGGTCATGGACTTTTCGTGGGGCTGGGTGAAGCCGGGCTCGGTGACGACGACTGAGCCGCGGGCGAAGGCGATGCTGGAGCTTGCGCGGCTGGCGATACCACAGGCGATGCGCCACCCAATTGTGGGGACCCGGCCGGAGCTGGTGGAGAGGCGGGAGCGGGGCTCGTACCAGCGGCTGCGGTTGCCTGCGTTTCCGGCGTAGCGATCGGACCTGCAGGCGCCGGCTTTTGTTTGGCCAGGTCGGTAACTGTCAATTCGATGGCGTGCTCGATCGGAATGCGAGCGACGCCTTTGTTTTTGTCCACCCAGGCGTAACTCGTCAAAACCTTGTCTGCTTCGTCGCGTAATGTCTTCAAATTCTCCGCGCGCTTCTTTGCCCGGGTTTCCTCGTAATCGCTTCTACGCGGCGACGGCCCAACGATTGCGAGAACGATCACACCAAAAAGTGCAAAGAGAAGCACGATGCCGAACCACGCCGACAATGGAGCGCGTGCATGGGCGACTTGACGAAGTGATTCGGTACCGGCCATATCAGTTCACCAAGTTCAAAGATTCAATCAGGCGCGGATCGCGGACGGGAAAGAGAGAAGTCCGAGCCACAATTCGCAGATAAACAAAACCTAGCGTTGCGCCGATGGCGATCGGGGAAAGCAAATCCCAGATACTGACGTGAACACCGGTGCCGTGTAAGGCCGGCAACACGATGATGTACATGTCGAGCAGTTGCATGAAGAGAATCCATCCCGCGACCCAGCAAAGATTCCGCGGCTCCTTTTTGATCGATCGCAAGAGCAGAATCGCAAAACAGACAAAAAAGCGTCCTACGACCAATAACATGCTCAGCGCCCACCACGATTCAGTGTTTCGGGTGATAAAAAACTGCGTCTCCTCCGGTATATTTGCATACCAGATGAGCATGTACTGGCCGAAGCCGATGTAGGCCCAGAAAATCGTAAAGGCGAGCATCCATTTTCCCATGATGTGGTAATGCTCAACCGTGATGACATCCTTCAAATATCCAGCCCGCCGTAATGCCGTGATGACCAGAACCAGCAGCGACATCGAACTGCCTGCTGCACCTGCGAAGATGTACACGCCGAACATTGTGGAAAACCAGTGATAGTTCAGGCTCATCAACCAATCGAACGCGCCAAAGGTGAGACAAAGCGCGAACATTGGCAGGCTGATAAACGCGACTTTGCGCATTAAGATTGTGAAGCGTGGATTTCCATCCTTGTCCTGTTTCACTGACAGGCGGCGCAACGCGAGCGAAGCGCAAAAGAAAAAGCCCAGGAACACAACGGCGCGGATCAGGAAGAAATACCAATTGAGATAGGCGCGCTTCGCATCCAGCGAATGTTCCACACCAGGCGGGATATCCATCCACGAATACAGATGGCGTCGAAGGAGAAGGATCGGCACAAAAAGAATCGCGAGCACGACCAGCAACACTGCAATGTTTTCCAACTGGCGCCGCACCACCACTGACCAGTCGGCATCAGTGGCATGATGCACAATCGTCCAGAAAAAGCAGCCCGCGCAAAGCGTGAAGAAAAACGCGAATGCAAAGAGCCACGAATAACTGAATTGATGTGGATTTAAAAATGCGCCCACGACGCAAAGGGCCAGTGCTACAATGGCAATCAATCCGAGGAGCGATGAGAGACCTGCAAAGCGATTGCTCTCGAAGTATTCGCCTTCGGGTGTCGGGATAGTGTGGGAACGCTCGCTCATTGTTTCTCCAGTTCCGCGCGCCGGTCCTCAGGGACATCGGCCACCGTTGCGTTTTGGCTGCGCTGTAAAGCCCGCAAGTATGCAATGATCGCCCAGCGATCGGGTACAATGATGTTTGGCCCGTAGGCCATCATGGTGTTTTTGCCATTCGTAATGGTATTGAAAATCTCGCCATCAGACATCTTACGGATTCGTTCATCCTGAAGGGAAACGACAGTCGCGAGTCCGTATTGCTTTGTGATCCCGTTACCTGCTGCGGTAGCGCCGTGACACATCGCGCAAGTGATGTTGAAACGTTGTTGCCCTCGCTCCATCAAGTCGCGCGTGACCGGAACCGGAATACCTGTTCCCCAGTGATCGCCCATTTTGCCGGTATTGTAGTAATCGGTACCGGCACCAAAATCAGGGCGGGGATGGGACCAGGGACCCACGTCGACCCCTGGTTGCTGAGTTGACCCCGTCTTTGGCATCTCATAGCCAATCGGCACCGTCCCCACGACTGGCAGACGTGGTCCGCGCCCGTCCGCAAAAAGATTGAGCGGTGCTTGCGCACGAACCTTCATCTGGCGCACCATATCAGGGAAAACCTCGGTCGGCGGCGCGGTGCTTCTCTGCCCACGAAATCCAAAGACCGCGAGGATCGCGATGCCGCACAGAATAAAAATTACCAGAAAGCCGCGCAACATATTCAGTCCTCGTGCACAATGGTGATGTGTTCGCCGCCGGTTCTTTCCAATAATTCGCGCACGCCGTTTTCGGTGAATCGTGGATCACGCGCCTCGATCGCGAGGAAAAATCCGTCGTTGCTCACGCGGATAAATCGTTCCCAGTTAAACATCGGATGATACCAGCGGGGCAATCCGTTCATGCCCAGCATCGAGAAAAATGCAGCGAACGCGCTGAAAAGGATTGTCAGTTCAAACATGATTGGGAAGAACGCCGGCACGGTCCAAAAATTCCACGGCTTGCCGTGCACATCGAGCTGGTAGAGAATCGATGACGGCCCAAATTCGACGACAGCCGCGGTAAGCAAACCGGTGACGCCACCGAACAAGACCCATCCGCTCAACCAGGATTTTCCTAGCCCCATGGCATCATCCATTCCATGGATCGGAAACGGAGAAAATACGTCCCAGCGTTTGAAGCCCGCATCACGGACGTGCTTTGCTGCTTCGTAGAGCGCGGCTGCGCTGGGATATTCGGCAGCCATTGCGTACACCTTGTGGCCGGCAGGAGTCCTCATCATCGCGTGCGCTCCTTTCCGCCGGGAGATACCGATTGGACTCCGGGTGGAGTGCCGTAGTGCGGGTCCGCCTCAGGCACTGCTGTTTTAACTTCCGACATGGCAATCATCGGCAGAAAACGGATGAAAATCAGAAACAGAGAAGTGAAAATCCCAATCGTGCCAATGTAGGTCCAGATATCCACCCAAGTCGGATGAAACACTCTCCAGGACGATGGCAGGAAATCGCGTACAAGACCGCCGGCAATAATGATGAAGCGCTCAAACCACATGCCTGCGTTCACACACATGCAGACGAAAAAGACGACAAACACATTCCGGCGGCACCACGAGAACCAGAAAAGTTGCGGCGACAGGCAATTGCAGAAAAGCATGCCAAACCACCAGTACCACCAGTAGGGGCCAAAGATGCGGTTCCAAAAGGCGAACTTTTCGTAGGAATTGCCGCTGTACCAGGCTACGAAAAACTCCATTGTATACGCGTAAGCGACGAAGGAGCCGGTCAACAAAATGATCTTTGCCATTTTGTCGACGTGCTGCGGCGTAATGACATCATGCAATTTGAAGATCGCGCGGGCCGGTAGCAATAAGGTGAGCACCATCGCGAACCCGCCGAAGATCGCGCCAGCAACGAAATAGGGCGGAAAGATTGTGGTGTGCCAGGTCGGTATAACCGTCGAAGCGAAGTCGAATGATACCACGCTGTGCACCGAGAGGACCAGCGGAGTAGAAAGGCCGGCCAAAAGCAGGTATGCCATCTCGTAATGGCGCCAGTTGCGATTGGATCCGCGCCAGCCGCACGCGAAAATTCCGAAAAGAAACTTTCTGACCTTTGTGGTTGCCCGATCGCGCAACGTCGCCAAATCCGGAATCAAACCGGTGTACCAAAACAGGACTGAGACAGTAAAATAGGTCGAGACCGCAAACACGTCCCACATCAGCGCGCTGCGGAAATTTTGCCAGATCCCCCAGTTGTTCGGCATAGGCGCCATATACCACGCCATCCAGAACCGGCCGACATGGATACCCGGGAAAATCGCCGCGCAGATCACCGCAAACAGCGTCATCGCCTCCGCGGAACGATTGATCGACGTGCGCCATTTTTGACGGAGCAAAAACAGAATCGCGGAGATAAGCGTGCCGGCGTGTCCGATACCGATCCAGAAAACGAAATTGGTGATGTCCCAGGCCCAGCCCACCGGGATCTGATTTCCCCATGTGCCGACTCCAGTGGAAATCTGGTAGCCAATGCAAAAAAGTCCGAAGGTCGCGGTGCTTGCAGTGATGGCGAAGGCCACCCACCACCAGCGCGGGGCGGGTTGTTCCACCACTCCGGAGATCCGTTCGGTCAACCAGCTAAAGTTGCGCCGGTGCAGCACAAGCGGGACGCGCGTCAGTTCTTGCTCCGCCTCTTCGACTTCGGGTACTGTTGGGGCTGCGTCCATGACTAAATTGCAGATTGCAGGCCGTCGATCGCTTCAGGGGCTCCAAAACCGAAAATAGATAGTGGCAAATTGCTCATGCTGATTTCTCTTCAAAGCTTGCGACCCCAATGTTCTGCGCGTCGGGCATCTTCGGATTTGGATTACGGATGCGCGCGAGATAACTGACTCGCGGGACGACATTCAAATAATCCAGGATTCGGTAATTCCGATCCTGCTGTTTCATTTTTGACACGCGGCTTTCCGGATCCTTGATATCGCCAAAGACAATCGCCTCCGTGGGACACGCCTGCGCGCAGGCGCTGGTGAAAGAATCACGAGGGATTCGCGTTTCCGGCGAAGCACCTGCGCGCGCGAGCGCCCCGATCTTTGCTTCTTCGATGCGTTGCACGCAGAAGGTGCATTTCTCCATCACGCCGCGCATCCGCACGGTCACGTTCGGATTCTTCTGCATCTTGATCGTGTCCGGCGCGCCCTTGGTGGTCAGCGGCGCGAAGTATTCTTCGTAAATGTTCAATGCGCCCACGATCTTTCTCTTGCCAACTGGCCGCTGGTTGTAATCAAAGAAATTGAATCGCCGCACCTTGTAGGGGCAGTTGTTCGAGCAAAATCGTGTGCCGATGCAGCGGTTGTAAGCCATGACGTTGAGACCGTCCTCGCTATGAACAGTTGCGTTGACCGGACAAACGGTTTCGCACGGCGCATTCTCGCAATGCTGGCACGGCATCGGCTGATGCACGATTTCGGGATTCTCCGGCCATTCTCCGCGGTCCTGGCTGTACGGTTTGCGGCTGGCATAATAGCGATCAATTCGCAGCCAGTGCATGATTCGGCCATGCGATACCTGTAGCTTGCCGACGACGGGAACATTGTTTTCAGCCTGACAGGCGATCACACACGCGCTACACCCGGTACACACGTTCAAATCGATACTCATTCCCCACTGCTGCGGCGCCTTTAGCGGCGGATGCGTGTAGATGCTCGGCGGTGGATGCGGCAACTCCTCCTCGCCCGGAATTTTTTTCGCGAACTCATTATTTGCCCGGTAGCCTTCCAACGTCGCCTCGCGCACAAGACCCCGGCCCTCGATGCTGAATTGCTCCTGTGTAATCGAGAACGGATAGGTGCGACCAACTTTTGTCACCTGCACGCTCTCAATCCCTTTCGCGCCAGCGGCGACAAAATATGGATTTGCCGCCGTCCGTAGAAAGTAGCCGTTGAAACCGCCCTGCTCCGCGATGCCTGGTCTTTCTTTCAGGGCGCCACCCGCGTATGGCAATCCATCGAATTCCGGCATTTTTCGCCCGTAACCCAGCGGGATCGAAAGGGAGCTGTCGGCGTGACCAGGAGACACGAGCGCCGCGATGACTAGCTCGCGTTTGACCGGCTGGCCGCCGGCGCTCTTTTCGTTAATTGTGATCTGTAGCAAATCGCCGGTCAGCACGCCGAGCTTCTTCGCATCAGCGGGACTAATTAATGCCGCGTTGTCCCAGGTAAGCTTCGTTATGGGATCCGGTAATTCTTGAAGCCAACCGTTGTTAGCATAGCGGCCGTCATCCATCGAATAACTGGCTGTTAGCACAACCTCGGGTGAATCTGGCGTCGGTGCTGGCGGCAATGTCCACGAATTTTGCGGGCCGCCTGCATTTGCACTGAACGACGACGGTTGATCACGCGGCTGAACATGTGCCGCAGACCCATCGTGAAGGAAGCGCGACCACGCGGTTTGAAAATCGCCAGACGGATTTGTAGAGCGAAACGTTTCTTGAATGAGCTCTGGTCCTTCAGTTTTCGGTCCGCCGAGCAGTTCGTTGAGCAATTCGATTTCTGAGAGACCGCCGAAGATGGGCAAAATCATCGGCTGGATCGATAAGTAATCGCCGTCGGCGGTTAGCGCGTCTCCCCACGATTCAAGGTAATGCGCAGCAGGAACGTGCCATTGACTCAACATCGATGTGGCGTCCTCGTGATAGCCGAGCCGCACGATCTCCGGCACGCGTTTTTGCAGTTCAGCCCAATCGAGCGGCAGACTTTTTTGCTTGTCCTCCGCCAACCCGCGCGGCGCGTTGTAGACCGGATCGCCGCCAAGAATGAAAAGGTGTTTGATCCGCCCGTCGTTAATGTCGGCTGCGAGTTGAGAAATATCGATTGTTCGGGGATTGCGCGGCATTTGGCGAACAACCAATGTCTGGCCAAGATTTTTGAGCGCTGCATTCATTGCATACGCAAGCAATTGCACTGCAACCGGCTGGGATGAACCAGCCAGCACCAGACTCGCTCCCGGTTTTGCCATCAGATCGTTTGCCAAGCCGGTGATCCATCGCTCATCGAATGCGTTACCGCCGAAGGCTGCCGGGCCCTGGACACTTCCCATCACCGATCCAAGAGCGGAATCGTTTGTTCCCGCGAGAATTTTGGCTGCAAGCGCGTGCGTGATCGCGGCGATCTGGCTAGCCGGACAGCGTAGCCGGTGGTCCGCCAGCGCGCCCGTTAGTGTAAACCGATTTTCGACGACATAAAGCCGGTTCATGCTGTCTTTGGGCGTGCTGACGCGGCGACGAGAAGTGAACGCGCGCACTGACGCGAGATCGCCCTGCCCGCAATCGAGAAAATCACTGTCCAATGCGAGCACGATATCGGCGCGATCGAACTTGGGAATCGCGCGCGCCCCAACTCCGAAAGCAGTCTGCGCCGCCACCGTTGTTCCCTGACCCCAGAATGGCTCATAAACGCACCAGCGCACTCCAGGGAGATTTTTTTCCAGCTCTCCTCGCAAGCGCTCGCGTGTGGGCGAATTCGTTTCCTCGACAAGAAACGCCAGGCCGTCGCCGTGATCGGTGAGAAACTTATTGCGAAGTTCTTTGATGTAGGCCTCGAAATCTTCGCGCTTGCTTGTTTTCCCGTTACGAACAAATCGTTTCGAGCGGGTCGGGTCGTAAAGGTCGAGAATCGACGCCTGAGTGAAAGTGTCCGTCGCGCCACGACTAGCTGGATGCAACGGATTACCCTCAAGCTTAATCGGGCGCCCATCGACCGTCGTGGCGATGAGAGGAATTGCTCCGTTGCGCCGCGGCATCGCCGTGGCGTAGTAGAGAAATTTTCCGGGAATCGTCCACTCTACGTTCTTTGTGAACGGAACAAGGTGCAGCTCCGGCCTGCGACAACTCGTTAGGCCAACTCCTGCCAGCGCCATGGATGCCCCCATTAATTTCAGGAAATCGCGTCGTGACCACTCGTTGCCATTCAGCTCCGCCGCACCTGCAGGGAATTCGCGTTCCAGCCATTGCCGGAATTCGGGGGAATTGCTGTACTCGCCCAGGCCACGCCAGTAATGCTTGCCCGTTGTCGGCTCCGGTGGATGGTGGAATACGCGTTTCATCGGTGGCACCCCTGACAGTTTGTCGGCGGATTGATGTTCCAGTGCTCCTTCAACGTCTGGCCAATCTCTTCCTGGCTTAGGTTCTTCTTCTTCGAAAAATCACCGCGCGCGTCATGCGGCTGCCCGTACTTCGCCACAAATTCCGCCGGTTTCACATCGTCCGGTTTCCAATCGAGATTGAAAACCTGATCGTCGGGCCGAAGAAAATTCTCGGGGTGCCGATGGCAATCGAGGCACCAGGCCATGCTATGCGGCTTGGCCAGATAGACCGTCGACATATGGTTGACGGGGCCGTGGCAACTGAAACAACTAATGCCGCGATTCACGTGTGCCGCATGATTGTAATAAACGTAATCGACGGTGCGATAGATCCAGACCCACTCCACCGGGTTACCGGTTTTCCAGCTCGCCCGCACCGGCTCCAGTTTGGGATTATCTTTTTGCACCTGTGTATGGCAATTCATGCAGGTCTGGGTGTTCGGCACATTCGATTGGGCCGCCATTTCCACAAAGCTGTGACAATAGCGGCAATCCATTCCCAGTTGCGAAACGTGGATGTCGTGCGGAAAAGGCACTGGCTGGATCGGTTCGTAGCCAATCTTTGTGTACTTTGGCGTCGCGTAATACCAGGTCGCTGCCGTCAATCCAGAGACCGCAACAATGCCGCAGATCACCAGTTTGATCGGTATCCAGTTGGTCCAGCGTGGAAAAAAGTTGGCCATGGAATATCAAGATCAATGTGGCTCCGCGGGCTGCCCCGGCCACCACAACGGATCAATGTTGAAATCGAAATGCGCTGCGTTCAGACGGTCCAAAGGGTTAAGGTTTCTTCTTCGCCTGAGGGGAAACCAAGATTCTATAAATCTGTCCAGCGGTAGCAAAATAAAATTCATTATTCAATTTCATGTCGACAAAGAGCCTTCGGTTTTTCCGATACAGAAAAGCAAACAATTGGCAAAACTGATGACGTCAAAAGTTCGGCAACACGTCAAGCCTGGAAGCACGCAATTGATTCCGAGGGGAAACTGCCGGCATGATTGCTGCAGTAGTCGGTTAGGGTATTCTGCGAGCTCGGCACGAAAATGGCGATTGGCTCTCTTTCTGGCTGGATTTTTCATGGGGACAATGATGCGCGCTGAGGATGCCGATCTTCTTCTGACGAATGGGAACATCTACACCGTCACGGAAAAGCAACCGGACGCTGAAGCGGTCGCGGTAAAGACCAATCGAATCGTTTTCGTTGGCTCAAACGAAGACGCAAAAAAATTTCACGCTGCGAAGATTGTCGATCTTCACGGTCGCACGATGGTGCCCGGCTTCACTGATTCGCATTGCCACATTTTCGGGATCGGCGAGCGCGAAATGCGATTGAACCTGGAAGGGACAAATTCACGTGAAGATTTTCTGGGCAGGGTGAAGGAGCGCGTCGACAAAACGGGCCCCGGTAAATGGATCACTGGACGCGGTTGGATCGAAACATTTTGGAAACCGCCGCAATTTCCAACGCGCCAGGATCTCGATAAAATCGCGCCAAACAATCCTGTATTTCTCACACGCGCGGATGGCCACGCCTCGATTGCTAATTCGGCCGCGCTAAAAATCGCCAGAATCGATAAGAACACCGTGGATCCATTTGGCGGACAAATTCTAAGAAAGAACGGTGAGCCAAACGGAATGCTGCTCGATAATGCGCAAGACCTTGTGGCGAGGAACATTCCCAAACCCACGGAAGGCGAGCGCGAAGAGGCGCTGCTGCGCGGAATCGACCGCGAGATCAAACTCGGCTGGTGTGAGATCCAGAACGCCGGCAGCCACAAAGAAGACGTCGATCTTATCCGGAAAGCATTCGAAAACGGAAAAATCAAAATTCGATTCGTTAATGCCGTCTACGGTCCCGGTGAGGACGCGCAGAGTTTCTTGCGCGAAGGACCCACCGTTAACGCGTTCGATCACCATTTCACCCAGCGCACGATTAAAGTGCTCGTCGATGGCGCGCTCGGCTCTCGCGGCGCAGCGCTACTAAAACCGTACAGCGACGCGCCCGAAACGTCCGGTTTTCTCACGGAGAAACCCGAGGACCTCCGGCCGATGTTTGAAGACGCGCTTCGCCGTGGCGTCCAAGTGGAAACGCACGCGATCGGCGACCGGGCTAACCGACTAATCCTTGATCTTTATGAGCAGGCGTTCAAAGCCGCGCCGCCCGACGAACGGAAAATTCGCGAACCGCGCTGGCGCATCGAGCACGCGCAGATTGTCGATCCAAACGACATTCCTCGGTTCGCTAAACTTGGTGTGATCCCCTCAATGCAGCCATCCCATGCAATCAGCGATCTGTTTTTCGCCCCGGCTCGACTTGGAATGGAGCGTCTCATCGGCGCTTATGCGTGGCAAAGCTTCATCAAGAGCGGCTGCATCATTGCCGGAGGTTCCGACGCACCAGTCGAACGCGGCGAACCGATGATCGAATTCTACGCCGCCGTTGCACGTAAAAGCATCAGAGGCGAGTCAGGCGAAGGTTGGCATCCCGAGCAAGCCGTCTCGCGCGAAAACGCGCTGAGAATGTTTACGATCTGGCCCGCCTACGCCGCTTTCCAAGAAAAAGACAAAGGCTCAATCGAAGTCGGCAAGCTCGCTGATTTCACTGTTCTCTCACAAGACATCATGAAAATTCCTGAGATGGAAATTCTTGAAACTCGGAACGAAATGACAGTGATTGGCGGTGAGATTATTTACGCGCGCTGAGCGCGCCGGAAATTTTAGCTTTCATGAACCACGAACACGCACACCAGCTTCTGAGAGCGAGTCACCCGCGAATGGCTGAGTTGATCGCTCGCTCGCGTCGCTACAACATCACGCCCGCGGTGTCCATTCGACCATTCGACGCACTTGCTGAATCAATCGCTTACCAGCAACTGAGCGGCAAAGCCGCTGCCACCATTTTTGGACGGGTCCGCGCTCTCTATCCGAAAAGAAAATGGCTGGATCCCGAACAACTTCTCGCAACGCCGGATGAAACGCTTCGCGCCGCTGGTCTTTCTCGTGCGAAAACTGCTGCGCTAAAAGATCTGGCGGCAAAAACAATCGACGGCACAGTGCCAGCTGGTCGCGCGCTCATCCGGATGACCGATGATGAGATCATTGCGCGCCTGACTGCGGTGCGTGGAATTGGCCGTTGGACAGTCGAGATGCTCCTTCTTTTCGATCTGGGCCGACCGGATGTCTGGCCCGTTGATGATTACGGTGTGCGCAAAGGTTTCGCTAAAACTTTCGGTCGCCGAAAACTCCCCACCCCAAAACAGCTCATGAAGTTCGGTGAAAAATGGCGTCCCTACCGCTCAGCAGCCGCCTGGTATTTCTGGCGAGCGCTCGACGCACCAAACGTTGAATCCTGATTCATTGGAGCGTTGAAGCGTTCCTCGGTCTGCCATGTTGAGCGGAGCGAAACATCTCTGGCTACCGACTTGCGCAGGCGAGACTCAACAAAAATGTTCAGAGATTCTTTGCTTCTGCTCAAAATGACAAAGCACGAATCCGCCGCTTTAACGTTTCAACGGTTCAATTCTTTAACGTGAGCGAATTCATTGACTTCGTACAGATAGCTCGTTAGAACGAGCACTTATGGCGATGATTCACGTTAACCGGGGCGCCACAAGTTTAGGCGTATTTTCCGAAGAAGAAGTTCGTGAAGGTCTGCGCACTGGCCGTTTCGTTCCGACGGACATCGGGTGGCACGAAGGAATGGCAAACTGGCAGCCGCTTTCGCAGTTCCCAGAATTGGGAGCCGCGGCACCTCTTGCCCCGCCTCCCCAGACCGGCGCGAGCGCAACCTCAGAAGCTGCCGCCTCGCGAAGCGGTTTGCCGTGGGATCATCGGCAAGAACGTGGCTTTTTTAACGCATTCGTCGAGACCCTGGTTATGGTGCTTACGAAACCGGGCGAGGCGTTCACGATCATGAAACGCGAAGGTGGTTTAGGCGAGCCGCTCATTTATGCGCTCATCGGTGGGTGCCTCGGAGGCATCGTCTCGGTTCTATTCTCACTGGGGTTGCACTCCGTGGGCTTCTTCGCCGATCGTCACGACACGTTTGCTGCGATGACTGGGATGGGCGTCTCTGCCGGCTTTATCGTTCTGGTGCCACTGTTCATCGTAATCGGACTGTTCATCGGCAGCGCGATCGTGCATGTCTGTTTGATGATAGTCGGCGGCGCGAATCAATCATTTGAAACCACTTTCCGCGTCATTGCTTTTTCTCAGGGTTCCACCGGTCCTTTGCAGATGATCCCGGTTTGTGGCGGACTGATCGCTGGCGTTTGGGCGCTCGTTTGCAACTGCATCGGATTGGCGCGTGCCCATGAAACCGACACAGGCCGCGCGGTGCTCGCTGTTTTCCTGCCGCTGATTGTTTGCTGCGGCGGCGTACTGCTCATTGCGTTCATGTTTGGTGGATTGGCCGCTTGGAGCACGTCACAACATTGAACTTCCCGGCAAAATGCGGCTTCGCGTCCGGTGTCTTGCTCCAGGTGAAATCGATCACGAGTTAATCTGGCTAAGCGTCTCGCTTGTATCGCTGAGCCTGGCGGCAGCGTGGCTAACAGTTGGTTTGCCATGGCCGCGCTGCGTGTTTCACGAGATCACTGGCCTCCCATGCGTCACGTGCGGTATGACGCGGTGTGGGATTCAATTTTTTCACGGTCACTTTCTGACTGCATTGAAATGGAATCCACTCGTATTCACAGTACTCTGCGGCCTGACGGCGTTTGATCTCTACGCGTTTGCGACGCTCGCAACGCGCGGGCCGCGCTTGCGAATCTGTTTTTACACGGAAACGACGAAAACATTCGTGCGCATCGCAGTCATCTCGGCCCTCGTACTAAACTGGATTTATCTGCTGATGCACTGGCGCAATTTTTAACGCTGGAGTGATGGAGCGCTGGAGTATTGGAGTAGGAAAACTCACTACTCCAGTACTCCGTCACTCCAATACTCCACTGCAGATTTTTAGTGCACTTCTTGTGCTTCGTGGTTGAACTTCTCGGCAAATGCGAATTTTGGTCACAGGCGGAGCCGGTTTTATCGGCTCCCATCTCGTTGAACACTTGCTCGCGGCAGGACACGCCGTCGTGATCCTCGATGACTTCAATGATTTCTACGATCCGCAAATCAAGCAGGCGAATATCGCCGGTTTCGCCAAAGATGTGACCGTTCATCACGTCGATCTCCGGGATGGCGCGTCAGTGCGAAATTTGTTTCACCGCGAGAAATTCGAAGTGATCGCGCATCTGGCCGCTCGCGCCGGTGTTCGACCATCTATTCAATATCCACAACTTTATTACGACGCCAATGTTACCGGCACATTGCATCTGCTCGAAGCGGCGCGTGTAACCGGCGTGGAGCGATTTATCTTCGCCTCCAGTTCGTCGATCTACGGTGCTTCGAAAACCGTACCCTTTTCTGAGGATCAACACCTGACTCAGACATTGAGCCCGTATGCCGCGACGAAGATTGCCGGCGAGTTTCTCTGCTCGACTTACTCGCATCTTTACCGGTTGCGCGTAGTAGCGCTCCGTTACTTCACCGTGTACGGTCCGCGGCAACGGCCGGACCTGGCGATTCATCAATTCACCAGGCGCATTTATGCCGGCCAGCCCATCGAACAATTTGGCGACGGCACCACGCGACGTGATTACACTTTCATTGATGATGTAATTCAGGGAACAATCGCCGCGCTTCAATACGATGGCCCGCTCTTCGATATCTTTAATCTGGGTGAGAGCGAAACGATCCAGCTGAAAGACTTGATCGTTGCAATCGAAAACGCGCTTGGGAAAAAAGCGAAGATCAACCAGTTGCCAGAGCAACCCGGCGATATGCCTCTCACTTGCGCGGATATTTCGAAAGCGAGAAAACTGCTCGGTTACAGGCCAACCACGCGATTGAACGAAGGACTGCCGCGCTTTGTCGAGTGGTTTTTGAGGTCTCACAAAGGACAGTAGCGGACCGCCGAAGCGGCTGGGTATTATCATTTTGCGGCTAGCTATTGTAAGCTCCCTCGATGGTTTCGAGATTGACTTTCGAGCAGCGAGCTTGCTTCATCGCAGGCCAGGCGAAATCCGGCACCACACTTCTGGTGGCGCTACTCGATAATCACCCCGAGTTGCTCGCATTGCCCGAAGAAACGGCCTATTTCCCCACCGTCCTCACGAAATATGCGCCGCGCGGTCGCCGCGCGCAGTTTGATTATTTGACCAAACAATCGCTGTCGAATGTGCTCTTCGGCGGGCCATGCAAATGGGGCAAGCGGAACTACGCGGCGTTCCCGCGCGAGAAATTTCTGGAGACCTTCGAGCGGGCGGCATTGGATCCCGCCAACGCGCAGGATGATCTGCTAGTCCTAATGGTCAAAGCGTACGCGGCAACCCTGGAACGCCCGCTCGACACCATCGGTCGGTGGGTGGAAAAAACTCCGGCCAATCGCAATCACGTTCCAGAAATTCTCAGGCGTTTTCCGCGCGCAAAAATTCTGGTAACCATGCGCGATCCACGTGCCATCCTTGCGGCGCAGATCGCGCTGGAGAAAACAAGGCAAACGGGAAGATTCTCAACTTATTACGTGATCGCCCACTGGCTGGTCGCTGCGCGACTGGCCAGGCGTGTGCGGAATGGTGAAGTTCCTGGCCTTGTGGTGCCGTATGAACAATTGGTCTGCGAACCGGCCAGAACGATGGAACAGGTTTGCGCTTACCTCGAGATCGATTTCGACCAGGAAACTGTACTCACACCGACAAAAATGGGCCGGTTTTGGAGCGGTAACTCAGCAGCCCGGATTAATTTTTCACAGATCAGTCCAGAACCGGCAACGCGCTGGCAGCGCGAACTATCCGAAGACGAAATCGGATGGGTGGAATGGCATTGCCGCGATCTCATGCCGGAATTCGGCTACAAGCCAAAACTAGACGCACGCGAGCTGCGATCATTTGTTCGTCCAATTCGTGGCGAACGCCCCCGGGAATACATCAAATCGCGCGCTTATTCGTTGCGCGACAGGATGATGAAATCCGAATGACGAATGATGCGTCGCGAGTCCGGTTTTGCTTTTCGTCTTTTCTCTTATTCCTTCGTCATTTGGCAGTTGTGCTTCGTCATTCCTAATCGTTCCTAATCGTTCCGCTTGCAAAGGGAACTGAAGCACGCCATAATTCGCCCGAGATGTGGGGATTCTTGTTCGGTTTTCCGAGCCTCCGTTTTCTACGACGATTCAGATTTTTCGAAACCACGGCGCGACCTTTTGCGCCCTGGCTGCTTCGTTGGTCGAGTGCGCGGGCTGGCGGTTTAAGACAGGTCCAATCCCGGCTCGACGAGGCGGAGTTTCCAACGGCGTCGCAGAGTGCCTTGTTTGAATGGACTCTGGATGATTGGCGCGCTGCGGACGGTGCATCCTTCGATGCGCTCCGCCCATTTATTAATTGGATCAAACCTAAGGATCAACATGAACTCTTATTCAAATGGGAGACGCTCGCATCGTTCGCGCGGCGGTTCCCGACGCCGTGGCAACGGCCCCGCGCGTCGTCAGCGAGAAGAAGCGAAGGAGCCAAAAAAGACATTCTGGCAGCGAATTGCGGCATTTTTTGGAAATGGCACAACGAGGACAGAAGCAAGCGCGCGCAACGGTGCCCAGCCTTCGCGACCGGCACGCAAACCTGAACGGATTGAAGTCAGTTCGCCGCGTCTGTACGTTGGCAACTTGTCTTTCGACGCAACCGAAAGCGATCTTTTTGAGTTGTTCAACGGAGTCGGACACGTTCAAAATGCGGAAGTCGTAAGTTACCGCCATAACCAACGCTCAAAAGGTTTCGCGTTTGTACAGATGCAAACCGTTGAGGAAGCGAAACGCGCCGTGGAAGAATTGCACGATAAGGAATTCCTCGGCCGCAGGCTGGTAGTGAGCGGCGCCAAATCCGGCGAGCATCGCGCCCGCTGACGACCGGAATAATCTCATCGGGAGAGAACGCGCTTTCAGCGCGGCTCTCCCGATTTTTTTTGGGATTATAGGGGCATTTCCATCAATGGGTGGCATCGGCCCGACGGATTCGGATGGCGGGGTCCCTATCTTTTAATCTCCAGATACGTTCGTGATAGCACGTGGTTCGTGCCAGGCTGGAGTTCTTCGATGCGCATTTGTTTTAGAAACCAGCGGCCTTCTATTTTCTGCGCGGAGACGACTTCGAAACGTTTGGCCAGCTGAGCGTTCCAATCGTAGCCCTCCATGCGCATCAGCGCGCCGCTCGCCTTATCAACCCATAGCAGCACGTTGGAATACTGCGATTCGCGCGAGGGCGCGCGCAGTTGCAGCTTCCAACAATTCCGAGTGCGAACATTTTCCTCGCCCAAAACGCGCGCAGTCGGCCAGTAGAGAAACTTGAACGCCAAGTCTTCGTAGGTCACGCAGGTGCCCCGAATTTTTTGCTTGAGCTTCGACGCTTCAAATTGCTCGGTGCCACTGCCGGTCACAAGATCAAGGCGCGAGCTGTTTTCACCGAGACGCAGCTGCAAAATCTCATCGGGATTCGCGAATGAATAACGAATCAGCGGTCCGTTTTGGACGAGGTGAAATGGAACCACCACATTATCCTGACGAAGTTGCCCCTGAAGATCGATTTGCTGTCTCGATTCCATCATGCGCACCGACGCGAGAATCTCTTTCGCCGAAGGCGGGGCCTGCGCACGCGCCGATAAGGGCAACAATAAAGAAACGGTTAAAGCGAAATGACGAATGAGGAATGACGAAGGCTTAAATGATGAACGCGTTCTCCGATGCTTTCGTTTCGACATTTGGGCTTCGGCTTTCGTCATTCCTTCGTCCTTCGTCATTCGTGGTTCGTCGTTGCGCCGCATTTGTTTATTAACAGCGAGCGATTAAAGCTTAGGGGCTGTTTCACTTTCATCGCATGGATCAGTCCATCTTTCATTTTATCAATCAACAATGGACCAGTCCGGCGCTCGACTTGTTCATGGCGGCGCTCAGCGATAGCGCGATTTGGGAACCGTTGTTCGTCACGATTGGACTGGGCGCGCTTTTTTTTGGCGGATTTAGAGCGCGTGCGTTTGTCATCTGTCTGGTCATATCCCTGCTGATCACCAATGAGTTCGTCGATGTGCTAAAATCTGCAGTAGATCGCCGTCGGCCAAAACAGGTGGAGAATGTGCGGTTGGTAGAAATGCAACGAACGCGTCCGGCCTTTCTCACTCTATTTAAGAAACCAACCATTCGGTTTTCGGATTCGTCGGATCGCAACCGATCGGGACCATCATTCCCCTCGGGACACGTAACCAACAACAGTGTGATTGCTGTTTTTTGCACGCTGTTTTACCGACGCTGGGGCTGGCTTTATTGGTTCGTCGCATCGGCCGTTGGTTATTCGCGAATTTTTGTGGGTGCACATTGGCCAAGCGACGTGATCGCAACGTTCTTCCTGGCAGGCGGCGAAGCACTGCTCCTGCTGGGCCTGTTCGAATTGATTTGGAGGAGCGCAGGCCGCAAATGGATGGCGCAGCTTTTTGCGCGCTATCCAAGCTTGATTGCTGATCCCAATGTCGGAACGCGAACACCAGGCGAGCCGCAACACTCCGCATGACCACTACGCGCGCGGCCTGGCTCTTCATTGTCGCACTCACGGCGATTCGATTGTCGATGCTGGCAACAACCGATCTCGAATTTGATGAGGCGCATTATTGGATGTGGTCGGAGCGCCTTGCGCCGGCCTATTTCAGCAAAGGGCCCGGCATTGCTTTCGCGATTCGCGCAAGCACTGCGGTTTTCGGAGCGAACGAATTCGGAGTGCGCTTTTTCAGTCCTTTGCTCGCGGCAGGAACGAGCCTGCTCTTGTTTTATTTTGCACGCCGACTGTTCAACGCCACTGCCGGTCTGTGGGCCGTCATCGCGTTAAATGTTACACCCATTTTTAACATTGGTGCGTTCGTGATGACGATTGATGGGTTGTCGATTTTTTTCTGGCTTGCGGCGATGTTCACCTTCTGGCTTGCGCTGGAAAAAAGCCCTCAGTTCTCCTGGTATTGGCCGTTGACCGGACTTCTCATTGGGCTCGGGTTTCTTTCCAAATACACCAACGCACTTGAGCTTGTTTCGATTGTATTGGTGCTGGTCCTGGCGCCCCGGCTCAGACACGAATTCAAGCACCCCGGATTTTATCTATTGCTCGGCATGTTCGCTCTTTGCACGGTGCCGCCGATCATGTGGAACGCACAGCACGCCTGGATCACGCTTGCGCATCTGCGATCGCGTGGCGGTATCGAGCACGGCTTTGGTTTGCACCCTGTCGAAGTTGTTTCGTTTATAGGCGAACATTTTCTGGCCTATTCGCCATTTCTATTCCTGGCATTGGCATGGGGCATCATCGGAAGCTGGCGACGGGTGAATCAGCAATTCAAGGTTCTGTTCCTGATGTGGTTTGGGTTGCCCGTGTTTCTTTTCTATTTGTTTCTTTCCTTAAACAAAGCTGCGGCGCCAAATTGGGATGGGCTCGCCTTCCTGGGTTTTGGACTGCTGGCAATTTATTATTGGTGGGAGCGTCTTGAAGCGAGTGCCCTCTTACGGCTCGGCGCGGCGATCGCGATACTGGTTGGATTGACCATGAGCGCGGTGGCCCTCGATACAGACTTGCTGCGCTCGGTGGGATACAACTTGCAGCGAAGCGATCCAAGCAACCGGATGCGCGGGTGGAAAAGCGCCACGAGCGCCTTGGAAACAATGCGCAATGATCTCGAAACAAAATTGGGCGAGAAACTTTTTCTTATTGCGGATGCGCGTGACCGGGCTTCGGAGATTTCCTTCTACCTGCGCAATAAACGGCCCGAGGGCCCGGGTCATCCGCCCGTTTACATTCCCGAGTCGCAGGACATGGTGAATCAATTCTCGTTTTGGCCGCGTTACGATGAATTTGTTGAGCTAAAGCCGGGCGCGCCGCGGCCAGAGAGCGAAGTTTATACTGAAGAAAGCGGGATCAACTTGTTCGTTGGACGCGACGCGGTCTTTATTAGAGACGGCAAAAAGCAACGCGTGCCGCACAATATCAAAGCCGGTTTTCAATCGACGGAGCTGGTTGGAACGATTCAAGTTTCGCGCTATGGGAAGCCGCTGCGAACCTGGCAAGTGTTTCTCTGTCGAAATTACCGCACACTTCCACTATGAACGAGACAGAGTCGCCGGCACTGTCTGTGGTTGTGCCCCTTTATAATGAGGAAGCGAACGTGCTGATTTTGCAGGAAGAATTGCGCGCTGCGCTGAATGGACTCGATTACGAAATCATTTTTGTCGATGACGGGTCGGTCGATCGCACGGCGGAGCGGATTGAGGCGGCGGGGAATATCCGCTTGATTCGTTTCGAGAAGAATTCCGGGCAAAGCGCCGCCATTTATGCTGGGCTCACAACAGCGCGCGGCGCGACTCTGGTGATCATTGACGGCGATTTACAGAATGATCCTGCCGACATTCCGAAACTGCTCGCCGAAATTGCGCGCGGTGCAGATCTTGTTTGCGGCTATCGCCTCAAGCGCCGTGACACACTCGTCAAGCGTGCGACGAGTCGGATTGCAAATGCTGTCCGCAGTCGCTACACGAAAGACGGGGTGCGCGACACCGGTTGCACGCTTAAAGCAATACGGCGCGAATGCGTGAGCACGCTGCTTCCATTCAAAGGCATGCACCGTTTCATTCCCGCGCTGGTCAAAGCCGCCGGCTATCGGTTGGTCGAAGTTCCGGTGAACCATCGTCCCCGTCGCTTCGGCCAAAGCAAGTACGGCCTCGGCAATCGCGCTTTGCGCGCCACTATCGACATGTTTGGCGTTCGATGGCTGCTGTCCAGGCGATTGAATTACAAGATTTGCGAGAAAATGTGACGACGCGACATACGGGCAACGTGGCAAATCTCGCTTGTCAACGTAGACGCTCCCGCTAAGCTTCCCCTCCCGTACCGGGAATTCGCATGTCGTTGGCCAATTTACTTTCTGTCGAGCAAATCATCCCCGAGATGAAAGCAACGGAGCGCTGGGCCGCCATCGTTGAACTGATCGATCTGCTCGTTAGTCTGGGCAAGATCAAAAAGGAAGACCGCGATCCCATTCTCGCTTCACTGAAACAGCGCGAGGAAACAATGAGCACAGGCATTGGGTTCGGAATCGCCATTCCACACTGCTCTTCCGATCGGCTCGAGGAAGTCGTGGCCGCGTTCGGAAGATCAACAACCGGCATCGAGTTTGATGCGCTCGACAATGCGCCGGTCAAGTTCGTCGTGCTTTTCATCGTCCCGAAAAATCAATTTCAAACGCACCTGCGTACTCTCGCCTCGATCGCAAAATTTCTGAACGATCGCTCTGTGCGCGAGAGCTTGGCCAGCGCAAAATCCGCTGACGAAATTTTGTCGATCTTTCGCGATCGTTCGTAAGCTGTAGTCGTCGACCTCTGGGCGACGCGACGTGCGGATGCAAAAGACCTTAGCGACGCGCCTCGCAGAGCGAAGCGGCTACAAATTGACCTCTCACCGATGGAAACTTTTCAATCACTTCTCGCAAAGAAGCTTTCCAACGCCTTAGCCGCCGCCGGCCTGCCGGACGCTGGCGAATTAACGCCAGCAACCGATCCGCGCTTCGGCGATTACCAGACGAATGCGGCTCTGGTGCTCGGAAAGCAACGGGGCGAAAATCCGCGTGAGATTGCGGAGAAAATCGTCGGGAATCTTGATGTTAGCGACGTTTGCGAAGCGCCAGTCATCGCAGGTCCCGGTTTCATCAATTTTACGTTGACTCCTAGCGCCGTTGCTGAAAAAACCGCCGACATCCTGGGCGATGAAAGACTCGGCGTCGCGGAGACGGAATCGCCTCGGCGCATCGTGATTGATTTCGGATCGCCCAATGTGGCCAAGCCGATGCACGTCGGCCACATCCGCAGCACCGTTTTGGGCGATGCACTGGCGCGTATCGCGACGTTTCTCGGGCACGAAGTGATCCGCGACAATCACATCGGCGACTGGGGGACTCAATTTGGCATGGTGATTTACGGGTGGAAAAACCTGCTGGATCAGCGCGCGCTTCAACAGAATCCGCTGGCAGAGATCGTCCGCATTTACAAGGAAACCAACGCGTTGGCGACCAGCGATCCCCAGGTTCGGGAAGCCTGTCGCCAGGAGCTGGTAAAACTGCAAGCAGGCGACAAGGAAAACATCGACATCTGGAACGAATGCGTCGCCTTCTCCATGCAGGACTTCGAGCACGTGTACGAATTGCTCGATATTCATTACGACATCCAGTGCGGCGAAAGCTTTTACAACGACCAGCTCCCAGGCGTAGTCGAACGCTTGCTCAAGTCCGGAATTGCCGAGATCAGCGAGGGCGCGGTTGTCGTTTTCTTTCGCGATATCCCGGAGCTGGCGGATAAGCCATGCATCATTCGCAAACGCGACGGCGGATTTAATTACGCCACCAGCGATATCGCGACAGTCGATTATCGCCTCGACGATTTGAAAGCGGAGAGTGTCTGGTACGTGGTGGGAGCCCCGCAGATCCTGCATTTCAAAGAAATTTTCGAGATTGCCCGGCGACAGGGTTATCAAGCCGATCTTCGTCACATCACATTTGGCAGCATCCTGGGTGAAGACCGCAAACTGATGAAAACGCGCTCAGGCGAAAACGTGCCGTTGCGCGAACTGCTCGAGGAGGCATGCCGGCGCGCGCGCAAGATTATCGAGGAAAAAAATCCGGACCTGAGCGAGGCAGAGAAGATCGACGTCGCACAGAAAATCGGAATCGGTGCAGTCAAATACGCTGATCTGTCACAGTACCGGATGACCGATTACGTTTTTTTATGGGACAAAATGTTGTCCCTCCAGGGAAATACAGCGCCGTATTTACAAAACGCGTATGTGCGAATTCGCTCAATTTTCCGCAAAGCCGGCGAATCCCCTGTAACCACGCCACTGTCGGGCGTTAGAGAGGAAACGAGCGGTAGGCGCGTGGCACTAACGCTCGCCCTAACGAATCCCGCCGAAATTAATCTTGCCAAACGTCTTTCTCAGTTTGCGGAGATCGTTCCCCAAGTACTGAACGACTTCCGTCCGAACATTCTGGCAAATTACCTCTTCGAAGTGGCCAACGCCTTCCACACATTCTACGAAGCTTGTCCGGTCTTGAAATCCGAAGAACCCGGGCGCAGCTCACGACTGGCTTTGTGCGATCTAACCGGGCGCGTTCTGCATCGCGGTCTCGATTTGTTAGGTATCAAAGTGCCTGAGAAAATGTAGCGGCGTTTTGTCATTCCGAGCGAAGTCGAGGAATCTCTAGAATCTCTTACTGTTTGACCAAGCCATCGAAGGAGAAGATTGAGAGATGTCTCGACTTCGCTCGACATGACAAGGATTCCAACCTGCACCTACCGATTGCAATTCAATCGTTGGTTCACTTTTTCGCAGGCACGCGAGGTCGTCCCCTATCTTGACGCACTGGGAATCAGTGACGTGTATGCATCGCCGTATTTTCAAGCGAGCCCAGACAGCCTGCACGGCTACGACATCACCGACCACAATAAGCTCAACGGAGCGATCGGGTCGCGCGAGGATTATGAGGCGTGGGTCGGGGCGCTCCATGCGCATGCGATGGGCCAGATCCTCGACTTTGTCCCGAACCATGTGGGGATCGCTGAACCGCTCAATGAGTGGTGGATGGACGTGCTCGAAAATGGCCCGAGTTCCAGATATGCGCCTTATTTCGATATCGACTGGCAGCCGCTGAAGTCCGATCTTCGCGATAAGGTTCTGCTGCCGATCTTGAGCGATCAATATGGGCGCGTTCTCGAGCGCGGTGAACTGCAAGTGCGCTTTGAAGAGGGAACGTTTTATTTGCTCTACGGCGAGCGCAGACTGCCGGTCGCTCCGGGGACGTATCGATACGTTCTGGAAATTGCGTTGCAAAATCTCTCTGAACACAAGGAAGAAGACTTCTATGCAGAACTGCAAAGCATTCTGACTGCGCTCGAATATTTGCCAAAACGCACCGAAACCGATCCAAAACGCATCGCGGAGCGCATTCGTGAAAAGGAAATCATCAAGCGACGTCTGGAACGCCGTTGCGCGGAAGCGCCACAAGTCCAACAGGCAATTGAAAAGGCGCTCGTCCAGATCAATGGGGAGCCCGGCAACCCGCGCAGCTTTGATGCGCTGGATCAACTGCTCAACGCGCAGTCTTATCGGCTGGCGTTTTGGCGAGTCGCCGCAGAGGAAATTAATTACCGTCGTTTTTTTGATGTGAACGACCTGGCCGCAATTCGGGTCGAGCTACCAAAGGTCTTTGACGCCATTCACCGACTCGTTCTGGAGTTGCTGAACGCGGGCGCAGTGACAGGACTTCGCATCGATCATCCTGACGGTCTTTATCTGCCGCGGGAGTATTTTGAAAAGCTTCAACAGCGTTGCGCGAAAGCACTCGGAGCCGGACTCCCCAAGGACGGACGCGCCATTTACATGCTGGCAGAAAAAATCCTCACTGGCTCTGAATCACTACGCAAAGATTGGCGCGTGCACGGCACCACGGGGTACGATTTCGCGAATCAAGTGGTGCAATTGCTCGTTGATTCCTCGGCCGAACCGGCCATCACAAAAACGTTCCACCGGATCATTGGTCATTCAGTCCCGTTTGGCCACTTGCTGTATGCAAAAAAACTGCAGGTCATGAAATTGTCGCTGGCCAACGACGTTGATGTGCTGGGCAACACGCTCGACCGGCTTTCCGAACAAAACCGATGGTATCGCGATTTCACGCTCGAGGCGCTTTCGCGCGCGGTGCGCGAGACCATTGCTTGTTTTCCAGTTTACCGAACGTATCTGGCGCCCGGCCAGCCCGTGACTGAGGAAGACAGGCAGATTGTCGAACGCGCCATCGCCGCGGCGAAGCGGCGCAATCCGGCCATGGAAGAATCGATCTTCAATTTTCTTCGTGACCTGTTGCTCTTTCGTTTTCCGCCAAACCTCGACGCCAAAGCGCGCGCCGAGCACACGAATTTCGTGCTGAAGTTTCAACAGGCTACGGGGCCGATCATGGCGAAGGGGCTTGAGGACACCGTCTTCTACATTTACAACCGGCTGGCAGCGTTGAACGAAGTGGGCGGCGAGCCGCAACAGTTTGGGTTAAGTGTTGCGGCATTTCACGAGCGGAACATTGATCGACAGCACAATTGGCCCGCGTCGTTGCTGGCCACTTCGACACACGACACAAAACGCAGTGAAGATGTGCGCGCTCGAATAGTAGCGATTTCTGAAATCCCGGAGCTTTGGCGACGCTCGCTGCAACGGTGGCGTGTTTCTAATCGGCGCTGGAAGCGAACGATCAACGACGTCGAAGCCCCGGACGCGAATGAAGAATACCTGCTCTATCAATCTCTGTTGGGGTCATGGCCACTGCAGCCCAACGGCGAACCAGAAACCACGGCGACACCGGATTACTCCGAACGAATTCAAGCGTACATGGCCAAGGCGCTGCATGAAGCGAAGCTCAACACGAGTTGGATCCAGCCCAACGAAGAATGGGACACAGCAATGCGCGATTTCGTGGCGAAAATTCTGGATCCTTCCCCGCGAAATAAATTTATTCCAGCATTTATTCCGGTCGCGAAAGAGACTGCGCGGCTCGGCGCCGTAAATTCGCTCGCGCAACTACTGCTCAAGCTGACTTCACCGGGAGTGCCCGACATCTATCAAGGCAACGAGATTTGGGATTACAGCCTGGTCGATCCCGACAATCGGCGTCCAGTCGATTACAACCGACGTCGCGAAATGCTGGAATCTCTCGCAACCGGCAATGCTCACGACCTTGTGCGCGACTGGGCTGATGGCCGGATTAAGATGTTTCTAACGCAGCGCATCTCGCAATTTCGGCGGCAGCATGCTGAGCTTTTTCAGCAAGGAGAATATTTGCCGCTGACGCCGAGCGGCACGTTCGCCGAATGCTGCGTCAGCTTCGCCCGAGAGCTGGAAGACCAATGGATTATTGTAATCGCACCGCGGCTTTCTTCTCATGTTGGTTTTCCGCCGATCGGTGAGAGTTGGAAAGACACAATAGTCGAACTTCCTGAAACGCTCCCGTTGGCACACGCGCACGACCTTTTTACATGTCGCGCTATTCCTGTGCAGGGTCGACGAGTGAAACTCGCCGATGCAATGTCGACTTTGCCGTTCGCCGTGATCACGAACCTGTAGCCGCTTCGCTGTGCGAAGCGTGGCGCTGGCGGGAATAGACAATTGTTCAAAAGCGTCGCCCACAGCGCGACGACTAGAGATTACACGCGGAGTCTTCCGAAAAGATCGACAAGCCACCGCGCAAAGTTGCCAAGATTCGTAAGCAAATCGACGCCAAATCCTGCGAACGTAATCTGCGGGGAGGCGAGAATGAGCATCACGCTTAACAGCAGCAGGTTCATTAAATAGATTACGACCAGCGAGAAGAACGTGCCTTGATCGCTCAGGTCGGTCTGATTTTTCGGGATCATCCAACAGGTGAACGTGAAGTGGAACGCCCACGTCACACCGATCACAGCGTAAAGCCATCGCCCGTACGGCTGCATATTCACGAAAAGGCTGAGCGCGCCGTAGATGGCGATTGCCAAAATGCTGTAGAGCGGAAAAAAATACGGCGCCAACGCGATCCAAAAGTTGGCTTTGTTGGTAACTACGTGCCCACCGTCACGGCCAACGCGAAACCGGCTGACGCGTCCACCCATCAACCAAACCCAGAGCGCGTGGGTCAATTCGTGTCCGAAGACATAAATGAGGATCGGGCGCGGAAGACCGAAAAACGCGATCAGCCAGAGAATTGCGCCCAATGAAAAAAACCAAAATTCTTCGCCAGTCCAAAGACGTTGCGCCACCGCCGCGCGCGCGAACGCGGTAAAAAATGTCTGACTCAGAATTGCGCAAACCGGCAATAGAAAAATCGCAACGACAAATTTCACCCAGCGCGTCGGCACGGTGAACGGATCCGACACCGGAACAAGTGTTCGCGCCCGAGCGACATTGCGGACAATCTTCCGGCCGCGCTTGGAACTGCGCTTTCCGCGATTGTTTGCCGATCTTCTCTTTTTTGCAGCCAAGTTGCCGCAGATTACGCAGAGTTAGCTAGCTAAAATCAAGACGGAACCGCGGATCAGAGATCGGGTAAATGGAGTGGACTATCGGAGTGTCGCTGAAATCATCCCATTACTCCATCACTCCACTACTTGGTCAGCCTATTGCCTCACGCGCGGCCCATGTAGCCGCCGGTGCGCGTGTCGATTTTGATCGTCTCGCCTTCCTTGATGAATAGTGGGACGTTGATGGTCTTGCCGGTCTCGAGTGTCGCTGGTTTTGTCACATTGCTCGCTGTGTCGCCGCGCAGTCCCTCTGCGGATTCGGTCACTTTGAGGCTGACTGATGCAGGCAACTCAACCTCCACTGGTTTGCCCTCTGCGTAGAGTACCTGCACGGAAAGATTTTCCACCAGATAATCTTTGGCGTCGCCGATCAGATTCTCTTGCAACGTAATCGTGTCGTACGTCTCAGGATCCATGAAATGATAGCCGTTGCGGTCCTTGTAACTGAATTCGAGCTGTTTTCGCTCAATCTCCACAAGCTCCACCTTGTCGGTCGAGCCAAAGCGAACATCGGCGCTCTTGCCAGTATTAATATAGCGGATAATCGCCTGGACGAAGGCGCGCAAATTTCCGGGCGTGCGATGATGGACTTCGAGCACAATGGCGGCGTTGCCATTGTATTTTATGGCCATTCCTCTGCGAAGATCGTTGGCTGCGGGCATGATTGAAGACGTTAATCGTTAAATCGTTAAATCGTTCAACGCGGGGACGCGGAGTTTACACACGCTTGGCGCGCATGCAACTCTCCGTCATCCTGAGCGGAGCGAAGGACCTCACACGGGGTTTTTGATCACGCCAAGTAGTTTGTGTGCTCCGGAACTTTTGGGGGAGGATCCCTCGCCGTCTGCGCGGCTCGGATGACAAGTCAATTTAGAGTAATTTCAACCGCGTCAGGTCTTGTGAATCGACGATACCAACAGGCACGCTGTCATCATCAACCACGACCAGGTCGTCGATGCGGTGGCGCTCGAGCAGATTAAGAACCTCAACAGCCAGCTTGTCTTTGTGCACTGTGACCGGGTTCAACGTCATCAAGTCCGCAACGAGTCGTTCGCCGATCTTTGAATCAAATTGAAAATGCCGCACGAAATCGCCATGGGTAAAAATACCCAGCAACTTCTGATTTTCGTCGGTGACAACGGCAGCGCCGGCACGCACGCCGGTCATTGCCTTAAGCACGTCACGCACGGGCGTATCGGTAGAAACAATCGCCATGGCTTCGCGTGGCCGCATGACCTGGTGCACACGCATCAGCATGCTGCGGCCGATCATTCCACCGGGATGAAACTTCGCAAAATCTTCCTTGTTAAAGCCGCGTGCCTCCAGCAACACCATCGCCAGCGCATCGCCAAGCGCGAGCATCACTGTGGTGCTCGACGTCGGAGCGAGGTTCAACGGGCAAGCTTCCTGTTCGATGTTTACGTCGAGAAACAGATGGGCATTCTGTGCGACCGTTGATTTCGGATCCCCGCACATGGCGATGATCCTGACTTGGAAGCGGGCGATCGCTGGCAGAATCCGAACCATTTCTTCCGTCTCCCCGCTTGCGCTCAAAGCTAGGACAACGTCGCCGTCGGCAATCACGCCGAGGTCGCCATGCAACGCGTTCGAAGAATCGAGCACCACCGCTGGCGACCCGGTGCTGGTGAGGGTGGCGGCGATCTTTGCTCCGATGTGTCCTGACTTACCAACTCCGACGACAACGACTTTGCCCCTTGCATCGGCCGTCTCCTTGATCAATTCAACGGCTCTGGAGAAATTTTCGCCGAGACGTTCCCGCAATCTCTTGAGCTCAAAAATTTCTATGTCCAGGACACGTCCGGCCTTTTCAAGGTAGTCCATCGAAGTATATATAATGAGGGCAGGTATTGTGACGGGCAAGAATTTGCACGTCTGCAATGAAAGGAAAAAACATGAAAACATTAATGATTGCAATCCTGGCCGCGCTGGTTACGACCGTTTCGGCACAAGAATTCAGGGCACCACTCGGCCCGCAAAAACCAGTGCGCGCGATGGCCACTCCGCCGCCCCTTTTACAACGCCCTGCGGTCGAGGGAGTGATTCCACGAGGATTTAGCGATGGACGTAACCCGTTCCAGATGCTCAATCCCTGGGCGCCGGCACGCTACGGCACATGGGTAGACAGTACATCGTTCGACCCGAACCACCCCGGAAAATGGAACGGCATTAAACTCTTCGAGATTATCTTTTGATTTGGAGTTAGAGAGCGCACGCGACAGGCGTGCGCTCCCTAGAGAGATGCGTTGGGGTCTGATGTCGTGGACCTATTGTCAGAGCTCTTGTCGGTTGGTGTTACCCTGGAGTGAACTGCGCAAAAAACTTTGCCAATTGCGAACGCACCGCCTGAAACGAAAGGTGCTCCAGCGCGCGCTGCTCTGATTCAGTCACAATGGCGCCGCGCAAATCAGCGTTCGTCAACAGATCGAGCGCCATAGAAGCAATTTCGGTAATCGCCCGGCCCTCGCCGCAAGTTCTGGAGAATGCAATTCGTTCAATCGCGCCGTCGCCGCCAACACAGGGAATTCGACAGAGTAGAGCATCGCCCGCCACCTGGCCGGGCACATGGCTGCGGTCCAGCTGCAAGACGATCTTATGCCGCGATACATCCCGTAAATATTCCGGATACGATTTCCACTTCTCAATTACATGGAGTTTTTCTTCCGGAAATTTCAGCTCGGAAAGTAAACGCCCCGCTTTATATCCATCCAGATTAACGACGGTGACTGGTTCGCCCGTCGCGTCACAAAGCTGGCGCGCAACCAGCAGCGCTGCAAAATGATTGCGCGATGGCACGTCCCATTCGCGCGTGCCGACAAAGATTCCAGATTGCTCATCCGGTGGCAGACAAAAATTCCATCTTTGATCTTCAACGGGATAAGGCGTCGGAATAAATGCGACGCGCCTCCGGCTCCAGCGAGTGCTCTGATAGATTTCCGCGGCTTCCGGAGTTGTAGCGATGCATCCATCCGCTTGCGCCACAATTTTCATGAAACGCGATAATCTGGCGCGGTCACATAGCTGTTGCGCGATCTGATGGAGTCCGGTCTCCTTTAACGAAACAACTACGGTGCGACCATGTTTTTTCAGGTCGGCCAATGCGCGCTCCGAAGCCCGAAAATCGCCGCGCAAAAGCAGAAGAACCGGTGTGTTCTCCACGATGGCGTGACGCGGGTTCTGGTGAAAGGCTCCGTGGGTACAGGCAGCGAAGGCGTGGAAGTTGATCGGCGGATGCGCGCCTTCGCCTGGCGCGAGCACACCACGAAACTGCTGTTCCGGATCGCACCCACCTGGGTTGAGAACAGTCAATCGAAAATCCTCTCCGCCCTGCAATGTCATTGTTAGATAAGACCGCGAAATGACGCGAATAGCGGTGATGAAAATAACGAAGCACTAATGACGAAGGACGAAGGAATGACGAAATCAAAAAAACAGCCGAGTACGTCGTCATTCGAATTTCCGTCGGTACTCTTCATTCTGCCTGTTAGCATCAATCCGCGTGATTCGCGGGTTCAAATCGCTCATTCGTCGGCATCGTCCGGCGGGGGCGTTGCGGATTTCAAAAGGGTTTCATCCTCGCCTTCCTGGTCCAGAGGTTTAACCGGTATTGCGCGCCGGATTTCGACCGGCTTCTTATCCTGCGGTTGAACCGGGATTGCTTTTCGGATCTCCGGAGCAGATTCCGCCGATTGAGGACCGGATCCGTTGCTGCTCCCGCTGACGTTTGCTGTTTTTACCCGGCTCTCTCCAGATGTGGAGTCGCTCTTCTGATTTGCGGCGGGTTGAATGGCTGGCTCCGCCGCCGGCTCAGGTTTCAATGTCGGCTTAAGAGAATTGTAGGGATCCGTGTCGGCCAATAGCGTTGGACTTTTTATGGCGATTGGCGTGACCTCGCTGAGGTCTACAGCCAATGCGGCGCGTGGCAAATCGCTCGAAGAGAAAAAGCGAGCAAGACGTGCGCGCGGTTCACCGTGGACATTGCAAGGCTGAGTTGGGAGCTGCGATTGAGTGCCAATCTCCATGTAAGTGCTACGCCGCTGAACCGTTTCGCCATTCGCTGTCTTGACGGCGTCATAACATTTTTCGGTGGCTAGCAGCCCAGACCTCGAACAAATCTCGACCTGCTTCAGTCCGCCCGAGGTGGATGTCGGCTGCTTGATTTCCCGGGGTGAATACTGGTCGGCGGCGGCATTCATGACCTCCACCCAAACAGGTAGCGCCAGCTCGCGTCCAAATGCGCCGCGATAAATCTTTTGCGGTTTATCAAAACCTGCCCAAACGGCGCAGGTGAAATTGGAGTCATATCCGGCAAACAACGCATCGGTAAAATCGTAAGCGGTGCCGGTTTTACCTGCTGCCGGAATTTTCTTCAGACCAAATTCCGTGAAGGCGGCTTTCCCTGTTCCTGATTCAAGCGCGTCTGCAAGGCAGGAGTGCACTTCGTACGCGGTTTCAGGTTTGGTGACTAGCTTCCGGATACTCTCCCGTTTCGCGTCCCAAACCAGAGTTCCGTCCTTTTCTTCGATGCGCTCCAAAATGTGTGATACGTTTGGTCGCCAGCCGCCGTTTGGGAATATCGTGTAAGCGAGCGCGAGCTCGGCCAACGTAACCTCGCTGCTCCCGAGAAACGTGGCCGGATAAGGACGAAGCGAGGAATGAATGCCCGCCGCAGCACAAAGCTGCAACACAGCATCAACTCCCGCGTCCATCCCAACCCGGACGGTTGCGCCATTTTTTGATTTCGCCAGAGCTTGTCTGGCCGTCATCGTGCCTTCATAACGGTTCTCGGCGCTTTCGGGTCCCCATTCACCCAGAATGCCGGTTGTGCCACCGATCATGACCGCGCGATTATCCAGTGGCGAATCTTCTACCAGCGACCCGGGATACATTCCTTTTTCGAAAGCAGCCGCATAAACAAATGGCAGCATGGCAGTCCCAGCGGGCCGGCGCGCTTGCAACGCGCGATTGTATTGGTTGTGCTCGAAATCGCGTCCACCGACCAGCACCAGAATATCGCCCGTTGCATTGTCCAGACCGATGACGGCACCCTGGAGATACTCAGGCGCAGGCTGGTTTGACATCGTGCCGTTGGATTTGGCCTTGCGAAACGATGCTGCGTACTGGGCGTAAGTCGGGTGATTGTAATCGGGTCGCTGTTCGATTTGTTCGAGATTCGTTCGCAAGGAATCTTCGGCAACTTTTTGAAGATCGACGTCGATTGTCGTGTGAATCCGGTAGCCTTCGTTGATTGCGCGGTCCCATCCGACGGCTGCGATCACCTGCTGACGAATGTAATCCACTGCGTAGGTCTGCCCCTGCGCGTTTTGCCGGCTCCCCACAACGATTTCCTGGCCTCGTGCGTTGTTGCATTGTTCGCGATTGATAAAGCCAAGCTCGCGCATCCGATCGAGCGCGTAGTCGCGCGTTTCACGCGACGTCGCCCGGTCTGTCCATGGCGACAATCTGTTTGGGCTTTTGATCAGGCCTGCGAGGGTGGCGCATTCTGTCAGCGACATTTCACGGGCTGGTTTGCCAAAGTACCCCCGCGACGCTGCTTCCGCTCCGTACAGGCCGGCGCCGAAATAGATCCGGTTCAGATATAGCTCCAGGATTTTCTGTTTGCTGAAGTTGTCTTCAATCCGTTGCGCCAGGAAAATCTCGAGCAGTTTGCGGCGGAACGTTTTTTGCTTGAGCGAAAAACTGTTGCGCGCCAGTTGCTGCGTAATCGTGCTGGCGCCCTGGCGCACATGTCCGGCTGTCAAATTTTTCAACGCTGCGCGGATGATTCCGAACAAATCGTAGCCATGATGCTGATAAAATTTCGCATCTTCAACTGCGACGACCGCGTTAATGAGATCGGGAGGCAGTTGGTCGTACGGCACTGTCTCGCGGTTCTCAACGTAGATTTGCCCGAAGATCTTGCCGTTGCGATCGAGGATCACACTCGCTGATTCCATTTGTTCGAGCTTGGTTAAGTCGAATGCTTTGGCCTGCGCTTTGAGATCGGCGACAAGGCTGGAGATGTAGACTGCTAAGACGACGACGAGCACTGCAACGCAGGCAACGGGCACGTAAAACCACGGCCTCAAATACCATGGTGGCCGAAAGCGATAGCCCGGTGGAGGCCTCAGATATGTGGCATTCGGTCTCAAGCTTTACGAAGGACTGGGTTCCCCAAGGTACGCGTCAAACGCCCAACTCTCAACGCCCAATGGGGGTTGGTGCCCAGCGCTTCTTTTGGGTACCAAAGCTCACCATAAGGCAATGCTTCATGAATTAGATTAACGCCGCGGCCACGCTGGCGGAACAGGCATTTGAAGAGCTGCTGGATTGGTTTCGCTCGTTTTGGTTTTGCGGCATCGCCGCGCGAGTTTGTATTCGAACGCGCGCACTTTATACTTGACTAGATCGAACTGATTCGTTAGGTCATGAAGCTTGACGCATGGTAGAAGGGTCTGTCTTGTTTGCTTCGCTCATTCAGCCAGTTTTGTTATTTCCAGCTGGTTTTGCGATCGACTTAGCCGCAATTGAACGAATCGCCGACAGCTTCGCGCCACCGGCCATTCTGTTTCTCTTCGCGATTATCAGGCATCATGGCGGCCTCTGTGACAAGGACGCCCCGTTGCCAGAAGTGATCAAGGCTTCTAGTGCTTGCGCCAATTCGGACGGCATACGTTTCAGCGTTATGGCGCGATCAATGTTGGTGGGCGTGCCCCAAAATGCTTGCGTCAGCGGACAACCCGTTAGGCGCAATTCCCGGGTTCAACCACCCTAAAGAAGACTTTCAAACCGTGCGCGACGTATCTGTAATCTTTCCGGCATTCAACGAGGAAGGCAACATCAGATGCACGGTAGAAACAGTGATTCGGGCGCTCCCTAAGGTCGCGATGAAATGGGAGATCATTGTTGTGGACGGTGGTAACAGCGATGCGACCGCTCTGGTCTGCGACGAGTTGAAAGCTCAATTCCCAGAAGTTGAGATAATTCGTCACGGGCAGAACAGGGGATACAGCGCAGCGCTTAAAAGCGGGATAATGTCAACCAAATATGACCTAATCTTCTTCTCAGATTCTGACGGGCAGTTTGATTTTCGTGACTTGGAGCAACTAATTTTTTGGTCAGAGGATTATGACATTGTCGCGGGTTACCGTGCAAAGCGACAGGAGCCGCTTTACCGCCGTATCAATGCACTGGGATGGAACGTGCTTGTTCGACTAGTGCTCGGCATCAAACTTCGAAATATCGATTGTGCTTTCAAAGTATTCCGACGTTCAGTTTTCGATCACGTCCAAATCAGATGCGTCGGCGCGATGGTCAACACTGAAATTTTTGCCCAGGCGACACAGCTTGGCATGCGCATACGCAAGCTCAAAGTAAGTTATTTCCCACGGCGTCAGGGGAAACAGTCCGGCACAAACGTCCACGTTATCATCAAGGCATTTCGTGAACTTTGCCGGCCTTGGAGGAAGCTTCGCCAAGTCGCGCCCGACCAGGGAGACTCTATTCTGCGCCTGAGGACGCTTCGACCGCAGTTGATATATCAAGGCCTTTAGCAAAATGAACTCGACCCGACCTGGGCCAACGCCAACGCGTTCTTCGCTTAGTGTAGGCGCATTCATGCGCGTTCATTGCCAGACAGCGGAATAATTTGAAAAACCTGCTCTTTCCTGAATCCACGCGCGACGCAGCCTTGCGCACCGTTCCAGAAGAAATGCGGCCACGAGTCATGCTGATCGGACTTGACTGCGCGGCACCTGAGTTGGTTTTTGATCGCTGGCTTGATGATTTGCCAAACTTAAAATGCCTTTGCCAAAACGGTGTGCACGGACTGCTCCGCTCGTGCGATCCGCCCATCACGGTCCCAGCATGGTCAGTAATGATGTCGTCCAAGAGTCCCGGCATGCTTGGAGTTTATGGGTTTCGGAACCGGGCAGATCATTCCTACGACCGATACTTGATCGCAAACTCTCTGGCGATCAAAGAGGATCGGTTGTGGGATATTCTTTCACGAAGTGGGAAGCGGTCGATTGTCATCGGCGTACCGGGAACATACCCCCCTCGACCGCTCAACGGACTATTGATCGGTGACTTTCTGACTCCAGATACGAGCTGCGATTACACATATCCGCCCGAACTCAAAGATGAAATTGCCCGCGTAGTTGGAGAGTATGTTTTGGACGTGCGAGATTTTCGGTCTGGTAACAAGAGCAAGATCCTGGCTGACATTTATGAGATGACTCGAAAGCGCTTCCAACTCGCCCGCCATCTTCTTGCAAAGGAAGATTGGGATTATTTTATGATGGTGGAAATGGGCGTGGACCGAATTCACCATGCGTTTTGGGATGATATGGATCCAGTACATCGCTTCTACCAGGCCGGTAACAAATTCGAGAACGCAATTTACGACTACTACCAGGAGGTGGATCGTGAAATTGGCAAGTTACTTGCGTTGGCCGACGACGCGACGGCTGTGCTGGTAGTATCCGATCACGGCGCTAAGCGTATGGACGGTGGCATCTGTGTTAACGAATGGTTAATTGCAAATGGCTACCTCGCGCTAGCCGAGAAACCTGCCAGCGCCATACCACTCTCGAAAGCTAAAGTTGATTGGTCGCGAACGAAAGTATGGGGGGACGGCGGTTATTACGCGCGTGTTTTCCTCAATGTCGCTGGCCGTGAGCCAAACGGAACCATTGCACCAGAAGATTATGAAAAGGTGCGGGAGGAATTAGTCGCTGGATTGAAAGCCATTCGTGATGAAAACGGACAGGAAATGGGCACGCAAGTTTTTCGGCCGGAGCAATTGTATAAAGAGGTGCGCGGCGTCGCGCCGGATCTGATCGTTTATTTCGGCGATCTTTATTGGCGGTCTGTCGGTACCGTCGGCGGCGGAAGAATACATACCTTTGAGAACGACACTGGCCCCGATGGGGCTAACCATGCGGAGAATGGAATTTTTCTTTTTCGGCCGGCTGGCGACGGGATTCCGGGTGGACGGCGAATCGAAGGGCTGCGGATCACCGACATTGCGCCAACGGTCTTGCAATTATTCGGTTTACCGGTTCCGCAAGATATGGAGGGCACGGCGCTGACCTGGTCATTTGCGGTTTCCCCTAACGACAAAAATTTATCAGCGACTATCAGCGACCAATAGTGTTCCTTTTGTAGAATCTTGATAGAAACCATGAAAATTAGCAATCCCTGATCACTGCGGAGACAGCCTTGAACCCGAACCATCACCGCGGAGTTGAGAAACGCCCCAAGGTAGTGATCATAGGTTTGGACGCAGCGACGTGGACGCTCATCCGTCCCTGGATTGCCGAAGGCGGCATGCCGAACTTGGCAAAGTTGATGGATGCCGGTGTGTCCGGCAAACTCGAATCAGTTCTTCCGCCGATTACTCCACCGGCATGGACTTCATTCATGACCGGAAAGAATCCGGGCAAGCACGGCATTTTTCACTTCGTCGAAGCCGCCGTGGATAGCTACGAGATGGATTATGCCAACGGCGGTTCGCGCCGCTCGGCCACGGTCTGGAAAATCCTCAACGCCGCCGGGTTTTCCGTGGGCACAATGAACATTCCGTTTACCTATCCGCCCGAGGCTTTGGACGGCTTCCAGATTTCGGGCCTGGATACACCATCGGTGAATAGTCCGTTCGTCTATCCGCCGGCGCTGAAACGTGAGCTCGTCGATCACTTCGGTAAGATTGATCATGACGTCCGCTTCCTCGGATTTATGTCCACAGACCGGCGGCGCGCTCAAGTGCTCGCCGAAATGGAAAAAATTGACCGGCAGTGGGCAGGAGTCGCTCTTTACCTTCTGGAACATCATCCCCAAGACGTCATGATGTTCGTATTCATGTCGATTGATACAGTGCAGCATTATTTCTGGCAATACATGGATAGCAGTCATTTCCTCTACGATCCAAAAGCCGCACCTCGTTTCCGAAATGCTGTGCGCCAGGTGTACGAACGACTCGATGCGGTGACCGGGCAAATAGTGGAGAAGCTTCCGGTCGATACGACGGTCCTGGTGGTTTCGGATCACGGTGGTGGTCCGGTCGTCGACCGCACCGTGTTTCTAAACCGTTACCTCCACCAACTCGGGCTGCTGCACTATTACAAAAGTGGAGGCGACGGCGAGCAAGGAAGATTCGGCCTGCATAGGATTGGCTCAAAAGTCCTGCGAGGGGGGTTTTCATTTCTGCGAAGGTCGCTCTCGTCGCGCCAAAAGAACCTTCTTGCTGAAGCATTTCCTAGCCTGAGGAAGAGGGCGGAACTCGCATACACATCGTTTCAAAACATCGACTGGGACCGCACGAAAGCATATTGCAGCGAAGTGCTCGCCTCGCCACCGAGCATCTGGATCAACTTAAAAGGGGTAAAACCCCGAGGCATTGTGGAACCAGCGGAGTATAACGCACTGACTGACTTTATCACTGAGAAGTTGCGGGAGCTGAAAGATCCGCGTACCGGCGAGCCGATCATCGCCCGCGTTTACCGACGCCACGAGATTTTCCATGGCCCGTTTGCCCACGAAGGCGCCGACCTCATTCTCGATTGGTGGAGCGAAAACAGCCTCTTTTCGACGCAGCCAAGTTTTAGGAAAGACGGGGCCAAACCGGCCGTCGTGATTCGTGACCATCGTCCATCTGAAGAAAGCGAATGGGGCGGTACGCATCGGCTTAATGGAATCCTGATCGGCCGCGGGCCGGCGTTGAAAGCTGCTGCGGAGGTAGCAAACGCACAGCTTATCGATCTCGCGCCAACGCTTCTCTACTTGCTCGGTTCGCCTGTCCCAGAAGACATGGACGGCAAGGTCCTGACGAGCGCCTTCCGACCAGAGTTTCTTACTGCGCATCCGGTCCGAGCCGGTAATGCTTCTGGCGTCTCCGAGACGCATCGCCAGAGCGGCTACACGGAGCAAGAGTCAGCCAAAGTTGAAGAACGTCTCCGGGCTCTGGGCTACCTCGAATAACCGATATGCTAAGGAACATGTTTGAAATGATTGGTGCCGATCTTGCACGCAAAATGCGCAGATTCGGCACCGGCAGCAAGCTCAGACTTTCTGCCGAAAGAGTATAATCCCCATTGCTCAAGCCAGCTGTGACAACATGAGGAAGCCTGCCCCACATAGGCGGAACGGAACGGAACGTTATTCTATCGCCATGGTAGCCGCCTGTGCATTTCCTGCCAACCACGGGTCGCCGGCGAGTGTCCGAGAGATGTCGGATACGCTTTCGCAGATGGGACACGACGTGCACATCGTCACGTATTCGACAGGCCAGAAAGATATCGCCGTTCGCTACGCGAAGATTCATAGGACGGGGCCGTTTCGGCCCGAAACCAACGCCAAGGTCGGGCCCTCGTCGGAGAAATTTCTCGAAGATTTCGCCCTTTTGCGGTTGCTCCTGCGCGTGGTTCGGCGCGAACGCATCGATGTTATTCACGCGCACAATTACGAAGCCGCGCTGATCGGCGTGATGGCAAAATGGATCACGGGCCGGCCACTGCTGTACAATGCCGTGAACCTGATGTCCGACGAATTGGCCGGTTACAATTTCATCCGTCCGGCTTGGCTTGCCCGTGCAATCGCGCGCGCACTGGATTGGTTTGTTCCAATTTTTCCGGATCGCATCACGGCCGTCTCTCCCGAGCTGAAGCAGTGGTTGATCGAGCGCGGAACTCCCGAACAAAAGGTGGATATGGTCCCTGCAGGGATCGTGCCAGAACTGTTCGAGAATGCAGATCCGGAAAAGATCCGCCGCCGTCATCGAATCAATGGCCGCGCGATCGTGATGTATGCTGGGGTATTGAATGCGTTCCAGAGAATCGATTACCTGCTTCGCGCCTTTGCGGTAGTTTCAAAGCAATTGCCGGATGCGCTGCTGATGATGGTAAGCGCCCTGGTATCCGAATCTCATCAAAGAGAACACAAAAAGCTGGCCGATCAGCTCGGCGTTTCTGATGCCATCATGTGGATCGCGCCCCATTCGCTTGAGGATTTGCCGAGTTATCTTGCACTTGCCAGTGTGGCAGTGATTTCGCGCCCGGAATGCCCGGGCCATCCGGTTAAGCTCTTAAACTATATGCTAGCGGGCAAGCCCATCGTTTGCTTTGAAGGCGCGGCCAAAGGCTTACACCACTTACACGATGCATTCATTGTGCCCAATCACGATTGCGAGGCGCTCGGCCAAGGAATCATTACGTTGCTGAAGGATCACGAGCTGGCGGCGAGACTGGGAGCAAACGCACGCACAACGGTCATTACCAATTTCGATTGGCGTCAAATATGCCGGAGAATCGAGCGCATCTACGACAGGCTTCTCGGCAAGTCTGAGTTGATCGACAGGCAAAGCGAACACCATGCGTTTGCGCGGCTGCAACCCTAACGCTTGTTATCCCATGGCTTCGCCAATAGCACACAGTTTCGCCGGGTTTTGGACATTCCTGCTTCTAACCGCGCGTTTGAAGGTGCGCCTTATCACTGCCTGCCGCCAATATCTACCGCAACTGGTGTTGCTGGTGTTGCTTGCGAACCTGCCTGACATCGATTTTCTCTTCGGTCTTGCCACCGACGCAAACGCAAACGCCTTGCATCGCGGCTTTACCCACAGCCTGGCAGCAGCCTTTTTTGTTGCGCTCGCTGTCGCCTGCGTATGGCGGATTGCTGGCAGTTTTTGGCGAAGCGCGACTCTTTATTTTTTGGCATACGGCTCACATCTTCTCATTGACTTGTGCACCGGCAAGAAGCTCGGATGGAATTTCACCGGCTATGGCGTTCCTTTATTCTGGCCGTGGGCAGAGAAATTCCGCTCGCCATTAGTATTGATTGTGGGGATTAAGCATAAAGACCTTCCCACGCTATTCAGCGTGGAAAATGTCCAGTTGTGCCTTTATGAACTACTGACCTTCGGCGCGATCACAGCGGCTCTTGTGGCGTTATGGATACGACATCAAAAAAGTCGTGCCATGTCCCGCGACCGGGAAACAGCATCACGCGCTGTCTATAACTCGAATACAGTCCAATGAAAGATTCCCTCCACCTATCCACCCAGCGCCAAGAAATTCCTCCTGCTCCGCGAAAACATTCCCACTGGATAGTCTTCCTGGTCGTCTGTTTTCTTTTGGGACTACTCGTCTTTAAGGCCGTTCTTCATATGATCGGCACCGATACTAAACAGGCTCACAGGGTGCATGCGCCGTCGCCCGTTGAAACCGTTCCGGTCCGCAAACAGACGCTTGAGGAAGTCATTGGGGGCAGCGGCACGATAGAGCAATTCAACGCCGTCCTCCTGACCGCACAGATTAATGCTCGAGTCCTCGAGGTCCCTGTGAAGATTGGCGATATCGTCAAAAAAGGTGACCTTCTGGTCCGCTTGGACGACCGGGTGATCCGAGCCACCCTCGAGTCTAACCGACAACTCGTCGAGGCCAATGACGTCAAGATAAGAGACCTAACCAGCCAGCTAAGTCGCTATACAGCGCTTCTGAAGCAAAAAATGGGTACCCAGCTTGATGTGGAGAAAAGCGAAATGGCGCTTGCCGAGGCGCGCGAGGCTCTCGCCAAAGCGACTCTGTTGCTGCGGCAGGCGGAGATTGAGCTTGAGCACGTGGAGATAAGGTCTACCATCGATGGCATCGTGCTCGAGCGACTCGTAAATCCGGATGAGTTCAGTAGGCTCGATCAGGCGGTCATAAAGCTTGGTATTATCAATACCGTCTTGATGGGGGCGAAGGTTACGGAAGAAAAAATCCATTCTGTGGAGCTGGGCCTTTCCGCCGAAATTACGTTCCCCGCCTTTCCCGCAGAGACCTTTCAAGGCAAAGTCTTTAAGATAGATCCGAACACTGACCCGGTAACCCGGACTTTCACCAGCTACATAGAGATCAACAATCCGGGTTTTCGCTTAAAGCCAGGTCTATCGGGGTTCGCGCGTATCCATCGCACTGCCAAGGATGTGCTCGCCGTGCCCGGTGTTGCAGTAATTAATCCGTCAGGCGACCAGGCCTCCGTTTTTGTTGTTAATGACGATGGCCGAGCGGAGCTGCGCAAAGTTCGCTTGGGGGCCGTTATAAATGCTATGACGGAAGTAACGGGTGGTTTAAAGGAGGGTGAAAAAGTCGTGACGGTTGGTCAACTATACCTTAACGAAAATGACAAAACCCATTCCACATCGAAATCTAATATGGCGAAATAGCCTGGCTGCTTCGCTAGCAGCCCTAGTGCTAATCCTGCCTCTCAGGTTACCAGCAGGAGAAATAAGCGCTCACAATCCGGACCTTCCCCGACATCCGCTGACGCTTAAAGATTGCATCGCCATTGCAACCGGTGAAAGTCCGAAACTGGTAGCCAGTCGCTTGGATATCCTGGCAGCAGGCGCGGAGATTCGCGCCGCCCAGGATTCGCTTTGGCCAAACCTGAAGGGAGCGGTCACGGGGGAGGCATTCTCGGGCGAACCGACCTCTAAGTTCCGCATCTTCAGTGGAACGGGAATAAGCGCAGCGAAGAAGGTGGGTCTCGCCGGGTTCGGAATTGGTGACCTCAAATTGGATTACCCCATTTTCAAGGATGGGAGTATTTTCGGATTCAATGATGCACCGGCAGTCGAGATTAAGAGAGCGCAAAGAAATGCCCTCGCCTGGACGGCTCATCTTACTCGCGAGGATGTCATCAATCGCGTCACGCAAGTCTTCGTTGACGCCGTTTCAGCGCAGAACCGGGTGGAGCCCATCGACCGCAAAGTAGAGCTACTGCAGCGATCTGTCGATATCCATAGAGAACAACAGCAGAAAGGATTGATCCTCCCTGTCGATGTCGAGGTTGTCACAAAACAACTCAATGGCGCCCAATCTCTTTCGAAAATCGTTCACCAGGAAGCCGTGGCAGGGCACTTAGGGCTGACCCGGCTCCTCGGTTTACCCTCCTCGGCCGACATTCGCCTGGGTACACTTCCCGAGCCGCCTGCACCGCCGAACGCGGCGCAGTTGTTTCACACGATGCTTGCGCGGCATCCGTCGCTCCAGGTGCAACTTGCAAATATCGAGAAGGCAAAGCAGGACTATCGGCTGGAAAATTTTCGGCTCTACCCCGACGTGGATCTGCATGGGTCGGCGCTCTATATCACCGATTTTAGTCAATTTCACACTCGGACTCGGACCGGTGGCTCACAGACAGGGTTGAACCAAGCTCATGACTTAGTCGGCGGAATCACTGTCAACATCCCAATCTGGGACTTCGGGGCGCAACTTAACACCATGCGCGCGCGCAGGGACACCTATCACGCGGAACAAGCTCGCCTGGGTGCTGTTGGCGATGATCTGAGCAGTGAGCTCGTTAGAATCTACGAGGAAATCTATTCAGAGACCCAGAGGATGCTCACTCTGCAGGTCGAGGCCGGGAAACTCGACCGCGATCTGCGCGTTGCTCAATCTCAAGAGCAGCAGGGCATCGGGCAACCAGTGACCACGATTGACGCGGAGGTGGCAGTTATCGATAAGCAGGAGGAGCTGGAGGTACACCAGTCGAAGCTGCTCCTGCTTTACGCTGAGCTGCAGAAGGCGATGGGTGGCACGTGGAAGTGGCTTCGATGAAGCAGTCGCAGCGGATTGTCAAAAACGCAGTCTTTGGTATCGGCGCCGCTGTAATTGGTGGTCTCCTCTACCTGGCCACCATCCTCACAATCGCCCATTCGGTTAGCGTCGCTGACTTTGGCAAGTATTCCTTCGTCCTGGCCTTCGCCATGTTCGTGAGCAATGTCGCCGATTCCGGGTTGCCCCGCATGGTCATCCGCGAGATCGCAAAAGATCGCGAGCGACTTGTTCCGGTAGTAGGCGCCGCAGCCTCACTTATCTGGGTCATTTCAGGAATTATGTGTCTACTGGTTGCGCTGGTGGTGCCGTTTTTTCATTTGGGAACAGATGTGAAAATATCCGCCCTGGGCATGAGTATTGCCACCATGGCATCCTTTCACGCCTCCGGCTACAGTGCCGTGCTGCGCGCGTTTGAAGATAATGAGCTTAACCACCTCGGCTTTGTTTTGCACAAGCTTGTTCTGCTTGTTCTTGTGTTTGCAGTCATAAAGCTTCAATTTGGATTGGCTGGCTTTGTTGGCGCCCATCTTACCGCAAACCTGCTGCTTTGGTACTTCTACCATCTCGTGGTAACCCACCTTTATGCGCCCGTGCCGCTTCGCATCGACGTGCCGCTCTGGAAGTCTCTTCTCTTCTCCGCTCTACCCATGGGCGGCGGCGTCATGCTTCGTTCGCTTGCCCTCCAGCTAGACATCCTTGTCCTTACCTGGATGACAAATCTCACCGCAGTCGGATTATTTAGCGGACCTTACAGACTCAGTATGGCTATGCGCTTGATCCCACAAACTCTTTCTCTGCCCCTTTACCCCCTTTACTCGCGCACGGCACACTTCTCGCCGCAGCGATTTACCGAGGCTTACCAGTGGAGCGTTAAATTTTTTGCACTGATTAGCTTTCCCATGGCAGCGTTCTTCGTGGCATGGTCTAAGCCAATTCTACAGCTGGCACTCGGGACAAGGTATCTGGCCGCAATCCCAGCGATGCAGCTTCTCGGTATCGGCTTGGTTCCTTTCTTTCTTTCTACCTTGTTTCAATACCTTTTCGCCGCGCTGGACCAGCAGAAGCGTTTTCTTGCCAGTACCTGCGTCGGCTCAGGTTTGCGACTGTTGCTCCTTTTAGTCCTAATACCGATCTTTGGATTTGTCGGGCCGGCGATTGCGTTTGTTTGTAGCGAAACGCTAGTCGTGGCCATTTGGATGATTCAGCTGGCGCGACTCGGCTTTGACGCACGACCGCTCGAAATACTCTGGCGCCCACTGGTCGCGGCGGTGGCGATGGCCCTGGTACTTGTTGTAGGCCGTGGCATGCCGATTCCCTGGCAGATCGGCACAGCGATGCTCGCGCTGACTGTTTATGTCGCGGTCTTATTCTCCCTTCGAACGTTTTCTATCGAAGAGATCCGTCATGCACGGGAGGGACTTGGATTTCTCTCCCCCTTTGTAGAGTCCTGGACGAAGAAACTTAAGCGCCACACGTGAAGATAAGGGAAAGGGTGGAATTATGGGCAGGGGTGGGCGCATCCATTTGGGGAGCGCATTGGCTGCTCTTCGTGGGTAGTTTTTTGGTATTTGGTTCGGCTATTCTTAAATGGGTTAACTTTCCTTTCAGCCGTCATCCCTCCGGTTTGCAGCTACCCCTGCTGCGAAACATCGAGCTACTTCCTCACCTTTCTCTTCTCTCTTACGGAGTGCTCGGGGCCTGTGTTTTAGCGACCGGTCTTGCCTTGCTTTGGCGTTCCGACACCTTCCTCGCGGTTGCAGCCGCCATCCTCATTGCCTTTTGGGTGGCGGCGCCCTGCCAGATCGCCTTTCAACAGCCCGCTTTAATTCGTCGCCTGAATGCGGAGACTCAAGATCTTCCGATGATCAGGGGTTTTACAAAGAGTTATCTTCCCGTAAATTATGGTCCCGCTGAAGAGTACTCGAAGCACTTCGAGTTGGACACCGTTTGGGACCGTTTTGTCGCTGCCTATTCTTTCCTTGGACCTGGATGGTATTGCTTTGGAATCGGATCGTTGTTGATTGCGATATATTCGATAGGCCGCCTGCCCGACGAGCGAGGAATGACGGCCCTGGCACTAGGCGGTATTCCAATAGGCGTGCTTATCATTTTCCTAACACCGCCGGTTATCGGGCAGCATTACTTCATCAGTGCCTGCACCGCGCAGGCACGGGGGAATAATGAAAAGGCCATCACGCATTATCGCAAAGCCATGTGGTGGGATCGATGGCGCAGGCAAGATATCAATATCTACGCAACTATTGGAGATCTCGAAAGGCTGTCAGGTTCAGGTGAGGACTCGCCCGAGAGGCATATAAGCAGAGTCCAGGAATTAAGGAAGGCTAGAGAATACGAGTCGGCGGTCTTTGAGCTTAGCCGGGCCGCAGCGTGGGGCGGTGTAGTAGCCATAGCTGCGCGGTGTGAGTCTGCGCGCACTCGGGTGGATTTTGGTAGCGCCCTCTACAATGGTGGAGGTATCGGGGCTGCTGTGACCCAGTGGCAGCAGGCGCTTGTCGAAGATCCGGTGCAACAGCAAGGCCTTGCCTTCCTCATCGCGAGAGGAAATTATGACCTCGGCCGCTATCAAGCGTCGCTCGACGCTCTCAATGGGATTCTGAAGGCGAGCGGTGATAAGCCATTGTTAGCCAATGCTTACTCCCTTGCAGGAGATTGTTACACGAGGCTTGGCCGGGATACCGATGCCCGGAGATCTTACAACCAATCCCTCAAAGAAGATATACTCGTAAATTTCTGGGCAATGAGTGCGTTAACCGGGGACTAACGTTATGGAGCCTTTCTTGCGGCCACTTCGAAATTTACCGCCAGGCGCACGGCGGGGGTCATTGGTTTTGGTGCTACTCTGCGGGGCGCTGCTTGGCTTCTTCATATTTCGCGCCTTTGCGAGTCCGCTATATCGGCAATACCAATTGGACTTCGGAGCTGCTCAATGGATAGAACCAGCCGAGTTTGCTCCGGTAGCTTACTTTCGCCGCGAGATTTTTTTAAATGCTGAACCCGAGCAGGCTTGGCTGGAAGTCGCAGCAACGGACTCCTTCAAAATCATTATCAATGACCGCACAGTCGGCACTGAAACCAATCTGAAGACGCGGGTAGCACAAATTTATGACGTCAAAAAATCTCTAAAGCCTGGCACAAACGTCATTGCTATCTCGGTTGTTCGGGATTCCTACCCAGGTTCCGCACAGCTTCTTGTTTGCGGCGGCTTTAAAGAACCTGGCGGAAAAACCGGCTCATTTATTTCGGACGAACAGTGGAGAGTTACTCCAAGGACCGGCATCGTACAGGGTACAGAGGAATGGGTCTCTCCCCTGGTGCAGGAGCAGGTTTGGCCGAACGCGCGTCGCGCCACAATCATGGAGCATCCGGTCCACATAACGTGGGTGGAAAGGAATCCGCTTTTGCTTCGACTCCCACCATCTGGCAAGTGGATCACAGCCGAAAACGCGTCGCGGGAGGCAGTCTTTTCCGCCTCCGTACATGCGGAAAGAGCTCGTCCGGAGACATGGATCCAAGTGGCGAGTTCAGGAAGCCTCGACCTTCTCGTGAATGGCAAACTCATCACTGGCATGGCCGCTTCCCCGCTCAAAGAGCCAAAGATGCCGGGTTTACCCAGGCTGACGAGGGAGCCTTTGGAGAAGGAGAAGGTCGAAATGACAACTCCGCCACCGGCAATTGTTAGGCTGCCGCAAAACCTCAAGCCGCTGCCTACTCCCAGCTCGTCTGCAAGTCCTAGCCCGTCTTCCAGTCCTAGCTCGACCGCTGGACCCGCGCATTCGGAAAGCATCCCCGAATTGATAGCTACTTCGTCGCAGAAGCCGACTCTTGACGCGTATGACATCAGCTACTGGATCAAAAAAGGCCCGAACACAATCGTCGCGACGGTGCGCAATACCCAGGGGCCAGCCAGGTTTCTCGCAAGCGGATTCATAGTTCGAAAGGATGGTAGCATTCAACAATTCGAGACCAATTCGGACTGGCGAGTCGGCGATCAGCAAGGCGCGCAAAAGCAGCGCGCTGTGGAAGCCGGTAGCAACGGTTCCGCGCCGTGGGGTTACCTTACGCAAGAGTTGCACAGCCCGGTTAATCTTTCCGACTTCGATGTCGTTGCCAAACCTGTAGCAGTGATTTTGTTGACGATTGTCGGAACCATCGCCTTGTGGCT
>Ga0209687_1000028_pt1 | contig 69113 bp, 58 predicted proteins | sample GraSoiAngelo_136_FD_185893 | JGI IMG/M metagenome (GOLD analysis project Ga0209687, IMG submission 185893) | Grasslands soil microbial communities from the Angelo Coastal Reserve, California, USA - 14_0929_09_20cm (SPAdes) (version 2) | ecosystem: Environmental > Terrestrial > Soil > Grasslands ...
GAGGCTACCGGCAGGCCAGCCGTAGTCAACCTTCATACGGCGCCGGGTCTTGCCCACGGTCTGGGCAACCTTTACAACGCGAAACGCGCGGGCACTCCTCTCGTAGTCACCGCGGGACAGCAGGACACCCGCGTGATGATCGAAGAGCCGCTGCTGTACGGAGACATGGTCGACCAGGTCCGCCAGTATACTAAGTGGGCATGGGAGGTCCGTCAGGCCTCAGAAGTCGCCGCCGCGATGTCGCGCGCTTTTCGAATAGCAAGGACGCCGCCGACGGGGCCGGTATTCCTCTCGCTCCCTGTCGACGTAATGGAACGGAGCGCGATGATTGATTTACCGCCTCATACCGCCGTGGCCGCGCGAACCCGGCCGGAGCCGGGTTCTATAGAAGCGGCGGCGCGCATTCTTACTAAAGCTTCATCCCCTGCGATAATTTCGGGAGACGGCGTCGCGCGCGCGGGGGCGGTCGCCGCGGTTGTCAAACTTGCAGAAGCGGTTGGAGCGCGAGTTTATTCCGAGCCTCTTAATTCGCTTCTCGATTTTCCAACAAACCATCCGCTCTATTGCGGCCCTCTCTTCGCAAACGCAAAGCAGGTTCAAGAACAGTTAAGAAGCGCCGACTTGATCTTACTCATCGGCGTGAACATTCTGACGCCGCTCGTGAATACCGGCGAGAAGATGCTGCCGGCCCGCGCGAAGATCATTCAGATCGACGCCGATCCGCGCGAGCTTGGAAAAAACTATCCCGCTGAAGCGGCAATAATGGCCGATCCTCTTTTTGCGGTTGAAGAATTGATCGAGACTATTACTCCGATGTTGACCGGTTCTTATTCGCTGGAAGTGATTCGCAGACGCCATGTCGTTCTTTCCGAGGTTGCCGACGCGCGAGGCAAGTTCTCCGCGGCCGCGACATCCGCGTCCGGTGACGGAACGATGACCCCCGCCTTTGTAGCGCGGGAGATGAGGGCAGCCGCTGCTAAAGACGCGGTCCTGGTGGACGAGTCCGTTACATCAACAGCTTTTGTCCGCACGATCTTTGATCTCGAACAACCCAATTCCTACTTCTATGCGAAAGGCGGTTCGCTTGGGCTCGGGCTGCCCGAAGCAGTAGGCGTGAAGCTTGCAATGCCCGAACGCCAGGTACTCTGCGCCGTCGGCGATGGCTCCGCGTTGTATTCGATACAAGCGCTCTGGACTGCGGCTCACTACAAGCTCGCAGTAGTTTTCGTCGTCTTCAACAACACAAGTTACATGATCTTGAAAGGCGGCCTGCTCGCGATGAAGGGTTCTTCCGCGAAAAAGGGCGTCTTTACCGGAATGGATTTGACGGAGCCCGCAATCGATTTCGTTCGATTGGCCGAATCGCTGGGCGTCTCGGCGCGCAGCGTCTCACATGCATCGGAGCTTCGGCCGGCCCTCGATTGGGCACTCGCGGAAGGCGGTCCGACTCTCCTCGACGTCACAATTAATCGCGATGTCAGAAGCGTATTGCGCTAAGGTCAGCGCGTGAATTCCAGCTTCGCGATGCGCCCGGCGGCGACGCGCACGAGGCCATATCCGATCAAGAACAGGCAGCCGATGCCGGCCGCGCCCAACATGATTCCGTATACACCCAGCTTGTCCGCCGCAATCACAATCAAAGCATAACCGAATGCGCTCACAAGGCTGATACCCAGGGTCAGCGCGAATCCGAGCATCGTTTGTGACGGCTGCTGTTCCAGCGAAAGCGGCATCGCGGGTTTCAGGATCAAAGACAAAGCCACGATGCCATGAGCCATCACCAGATATCCGAGCGATAGCAATCCGGCAAGCAAAGGCTCATGCTTTACGAACATGGTGATCGTGACAAGCAGCGCCGGAAGCAAAAAGTACCTCAAGCCGACAACGAGGCGCATGCCTTTGATCAGATTGTTCCCCTCGATCGGCGCGCAGTAAAAGACCCAGCTCGCCTCGGACTGCGGATTCTGCTTCACAAGATCACAGCCCATTATCAGATTCATATAGCCGTAGAACCCGATCAATACCGGCGAGACGGTCTGATCGCCGGAGAAAATTCCGATCGCAAAGAACGCAATCAACAGCACCATCGGCGCAAGCGACGACAATCTCGACACGACTTCTCGCCCAGTCAAAGTTATAACCATCGCTCCCACCGCCCTTGTCTGCTCCGGCACGGCTATTTTGCCCAGTAAGGGAATGCCGCGAATCAGTTCCATCAGCCGGAGTGTTTGGGGAGCCTTGGCAGGGCGTTCGTCTGGAGAAAGCAGCCGTTCTATAAGATCCGGGTAGCGCCTGCCAATATCCAATCGCAGCGCAATGGCAACGGCCAGCATGGTCAGGAAGCCCGCCGCGGCCCGTTCCAGATTGGTCGCCAGATCCGTTTTCCCGGAGAAAAAAGTCGCGAACCACGCCGAGGGTAAAAACCGCACCACTCCCGATGATGCCAGCGATATCGAGCCCGCGGCCGCCCGGGCCGTAATGCCTCCGGCGGATACAACTGAAATCCCCATCATTCCAAGGCTGACAAAAAGAAATATTATCTGTGCGAATCCCCGGATCTTATCGATGTTGAACCAACGAGCCGAATAAATGATTGCCGTCAGCGACAACATTACGACGCTGAAACATCCGATCGCGATCATTAAATAAGATCCGGCTATCAGCAGCCACGACGCCGCGAAGAACCATCGAGTCGAAATTAGCGGCAAGATGGTAAAACAGGTCGTGATGATTCCGATGGTATAAAAGAGGGTTACCGTTCGCGCTGTCAAAGAGGTTCTTGAATCCACCGGTTTGGAAGCCAGCACTTCGACATTGCGGCGTCTGGCGTCCAGCGCCTCGGGCATCGCGCTAAAGATCGCCATCGCGAACATCACCGAAAACAGAAGAATCAAAAAGCTCGATAGATCCGCGCACGATCTTACGTTCCCGATAAAGAAAAGACCGAGCATCCCCATCGAGACTATGAGTTGGCGAATGGGATGAATCTTGGCCCCCGTAGTCGAATGGCGTCCGGGCCGAAGGTTCTGCTTGAGGTGCAGATCGACAAGCGCGCGAACCTGCCGCCAGTCAATCGCTCCGGGCCGCCGAGCCTGTGAAGCTCCGGCGGAATCTCGAGTGTTCAAGTCTTGCTTGCGCTCACTCATTATCTTTCCAGAGTCTTACGAGTGTCTCTTCGAGCGACGCGGAGCCGCTGCCTCCTCGCAATTCATCGATGGTCCCCACGCCCACGATCTTTCCTTTATGAAGAACGGCGATGCGGGTGCACACCTTTTCGACGATATCGATCAGGTGTGAAGAATAAAAAATAGTCTTACCTTCCGAGGCGAACTTCTTCATCAGGTCTTTCGCCCGCGTAATCGCTTCGACGTCGAGACCGCTCAGCGGCTCATCGAAAATCATCACCCGTGGATTGTGAAGCAGCGCGGCAATCCAGACGACCTTTTGTTTCGTCCCCTTTGAGAAAACCTCCATGCGCTGGTCTATCCGTTCGGAGAGCCCGAAGTAATCGAGCCATTCGTCGAGGCCGCTTTTAATCGCGCCGTCCGACAGCCTGTAGAGACGTCCGATATTGGTCAGATATTCGCGCGGTGAGAGTTTGTCGAAGAGCGCTCCGGATTCCGGAACGTAGCCGATCGCCGCTTTGACTTCGAGAGGATTCGTAAGAATGTTCTGGCCGCAAATGAGCGCTTCTCCCGAAGTCGGCTTTATGAGCCCGGTGAGTATCTTGATCGTCGTGGTCTTGCCCGCGCCGTTCCCTCCGATGTAGCCGAATACTTCACCGCTGTTAACGGAAAGCGAGATGCCGGTCAATGCGCGTGTCGTCGCATAGTCCTTACAAATATTCCGCAGTTCGATTACGGTTTCGCCTGTCACCGCGCTCCTTTCCGTAATGCTCCGTCAATATACTGATTATGTGGTTCGCGCTCCAGATTATTCGGCGGCTTCACGCAACGGATTTGGATGGATGATACCCGCATACGGTATGGTTTAGCGTTACTGAATTGCCGAAATCAGCGACATCCCGCGTGGACTCGGTGTTAATCATCAAGTCGCCGTTTAACCGCCCGCGATCTCCGATCTCCAGGAAAAACTCTGGTATTTAAATATGCGCCTGCTTATAATCGTCTGGCCTTCATAAACCCCGTCCCCGTTTCCAAAACCAATAGGAGCAAGTCTAATGGTCGAGAGTGTTGATAATCTCTTGGGAATCCTACATGCGCAAAAAGGCAGGGAGCTGCGTTTCGAAGTCGGCCAGCGGGCCCGGCTTGTGACCGACACCGGCGCCTTCGACCTTTCGCAGACTCCGCTTACTCCAGCGGATATTCGGAACTGGATGGGGCCGATAATGCCCGACAGCGCTAAGCAGGCGCTAACCCAGAATCCGGGCGTGGACTTTGACTACAACTGTCACGGAGTGGGTCCTTTCAAGGTAACGGTGATGCGGGCGAACGGCACTATGTCATTTGTGTTCAAGCCGGCGCAGTCGGGCCAGGCCGTCGCCGCTGCGCCGGCTCCGCAACGCCCAGCCGAGGTTCAACCTCCAGCCCGGCAGCCGGCCGCTACTCCGGCGACGCCTCCTCCGGTCGTCCAGTCGGCTTCGCGAGCAAGCTCAAGCTCGGCGGCTATGGACAATCTGTTCAGGGCGATGTTTGACATCGGCGCTTCAGACCTTCACCTGAGTGTGAGCATGCCGCCGATGGTGCGTAAGGATGGCGAAATGAAACCGCTGCATTCATCGCATGCGGTTCTGACCGACGAGGACACGAAGCGTCTTCTCACTTCGATAATGCCTCCAAAGAATCTTGAAGAATTTGAACGAAGGCGCGACACCGACTTCGCATATGAAATTCAGGGGCTGGCCCGCTTTCGAGCCAACGTGTTCGCGGATAGAAAAGGGATGGGCGGTGTGTTTCGAGTCATCCCGAATAAAATAATGACCGCTGAAGACCTGAAGATTTCACAGCACGTGCTAAGGCTGTGTCATCTCAACAAGGGACTCGTTCTTGTCACCGGTCCTACGGGTTCAGGTAAATCGACTACTCTGTGCGCGCTTATCGACTACATAAACCGGAACCGAACCGATCACATCATTACCATCGAGGATCCTATAGAGTTCGTTCACGAGAACAAGAAATGTCTCATCAATCAGCGCGAAGTTCACAATCATACGGATTCGTTCAGAGATGCGCTGCGCGCGGCGCTGCGCGAGGACCCGGACATAGTTCTGGTCGGAGAAATGCGCGATCTGGAAACCGTCGCTATCGCGATCGAAACCGCGGAGACCGGGCACCTTGTTTTCGGAACACTTCATACGACGACCGCGGCGTCCACCGTCGATCGAGTCATAGATCAATTCCCGCCGGACCGTCAGATGCAAATCAGAATTATGCTTTCCGAGTCGCTCCGGGGAGTAATTTCGCAGACCCTGCTGCGAAAAATCGGGGGCGGCCGACTAGCCGCGCTCGAGACTCTGATCGTTAACCCGGCGGTCAGCAACCTGATCCGCGAGGCCAAAACGTTTCAGATTCCGTCGGTGATGCAGACTCAAAAGGCGATTGGCAATCTCACGCTCAACGAAGCGCTGATTGAGCCGGTGAACAAGAAGCTCGTGACGGCCGACGAGGCTTATTCGAAAGCAGTAGATAAGCCCGGCTTCGAGACGCTGTTGAAGCGCAACAACCACGACACAAAATTCGTGATTCAATCGACGACCTAATTGAAGATAGAACTTCGACTGTATCTCCGCACCGGGGGTACGATCTGGAGTTTGGGCATTTAGAAGCACGGACTTAAATCTTCGAGTGTCGCGCACCGACACCTGATCGCCGGTCCACAACTTTGGCGGCCGCATGCGTTTGATCCGCGAAGAGAATCAATATGATGTGATGCCGTCAATCTCATCAACTCACATAAGAACTGACTGCCGCCCGGCTGTGCGCACACCTACCATCCTTCAAGAGGCTAATCTAGACTAACCACTGCCGCCTGACCGCTTTCGATACTATGGAAGACGATACGCCTCTTCCGCGTCTAACTCCCAAATCTATGGAGCAAGTCGCGGCGATGAGAAAAAGTGAGATCGACTGGCACGTCATCGAGGCGTGCCGGCAGGGCGATAGAGCGGCGTTTCAACTCTTTTTCGAAGCTTACAAAGACAGGGTCTACTCCATAGCACTTCACTTTACGTGCGACGAGTCTGCCGCGCTCGACGTTAGCCAGCAGGTGTTTCTCAAACTATTCACTGCAATCAAGAGCTTCCGCCAGGACTCGCAGATAACAACATGGCTTTACCGCATAGTGGCCAATGCGTGTATGGACGAGCGAAGAAGAAGCAGGAGATTTGTTCCGTTGGACAGGGAGGGAGAAGCTCCAGGGATGAGCTCAAAGGGCTCGCAGGAGGACAATTTAATGCGGCGCCAGTTGGCGGACTCGGTTCGCGCGGCGATCGCCGATCTTTCGCCGAAGCTCCGACTTCCGGTTTTGCTCAAATATATCGAAGGCCTTTCATACGAGGAGATCGCCGAATCGCTTGGCGTCTCGATGGGAACGGTCGCGTCCAGGCTCAACAGGGGCCACAAGGCGCTGGCGCGCAAACTCGCTCACCTTCGAGACGAGCTGGGTTCAGGAGGCTTTTGATGTTCACGAAGCATGTATCGAAAGAGTTGTCGGCATATTGCCAGGGCGAGCTTGGAAGCGATGACTCGCGGCGAGTGGCTGAGCATATTCTTGGCTGTCGCCGTTGTCGGAAAGATCTCGAAGAGATAAAGCTCGGAATACAATTCGCGGAACGAATAACTCACGCGCCGGCTCCCGCTTCACTGTGGCGTGAAATCGAATCGCTGCTCGATCAACAATCGATTCCACAGCGGCGCCTTTCGCGGCGACGTTCCTGGGTGAGCTGGCGCAACGCGGGATTGGCCGCCGCAGCCGTGATTGTAACGGTTATCGTAGTTGTTTCCTGGTACGCGATTCATTCGCAGGATGCGCCCTGGGAGGTTGTGCGTCTAGCGGGGAACCCAACCATCAACAGCGACCGCATTGGGGATGAAGGAAGCCTCGGAGTGGGCGAATGGTTGAATACGGACGCGAGTTCGAGGGCCCAGGTTAAGGTCGCCAATATCGGCGAAGTCGAGGTGGAGCCTAATAGCAGGCTTCGGCTGGTCAAGACTCAGATCAACGAACATCGAGTCGAACTCGCGCGCGGGTCCATGCAAGCGAGAATCTGGGCGCCTCCAAAGCTGTTCTTCGTAAACACGCCCTCGGCCGTTGCGGTGGATCACGGCTGCGCCTATACGCTTGATGTAGATGACGCCGGAGCCACGATGCTTCACGTGACTATGGGATGGGTGGCGCTCGTTCTGGGCGGCCGCGAATCTATGGTGCCGACGGGCGGCCGCTGCGATACGCGGCCGGAAATCGGGCCAGGCACACCGTATTTTGACGACGCCTCCGAAGCGCTAAAGAAAGCTCTTGCGAAACTCGACTTCGAAGCGGGGGCCGAAGAGGCGCTGTCAATTGTTCTCGCTCAGTCCAGGCCATTGGACACGCTTACGCTGTGGCATCTATTGCCGAGGCTGACCAGGCCGCAGCGTGAACGGGTTTACGATCGAATGGTCTTGCTGATAGCGCCTCCGGCTGGAGTGACTCGCGAAGGAGTGATCAATCTTGATGAGACTATGCTCGACATTTGGCGCGAGCAGTTGAAGCCTGTTTGGCAGCGGGACGATCCCGCCATCTGGAAGAAGCTGCTGGGTTCAGTCGGTAATTAGCGGCTAACTACGACCTCGGTGCGGCCTACGCGGTCGAGCTTAACGGCCTTCTTCGCGGAAAGCCGCTCGACGGATTCATCGATTTCTTCCGCGCTCAGAAACAACTTGAACATCGACGCGAGCTTTCTCGGAGAAGCGTAAACCGCGCCCTTCAGATACCGTCCAATCACAAGGTCCGCGGCCGCCTTCACGGTGAGCTTGCCTGCTTTGGCAACAAGATCGCGATGAACCTCGTGGAAAATGCGATAAGGATAGCCGTCTCTGCTGAGATAAGGGATGCCGGTCTTTGGAACGTCGGACGGGCCGCGATCCAGCAGCATCTCGCGTTGAAGCTCCGACAGGGCCTCCACCACCGGATCGTGGCGCTCCCCGCGTTCCAGCCGCAGGTGAGATCTCACCTCGCCGGCTGTCGCGATGAGCTTCTGTTTGAGAAGCGCCAGCGCGCGCTTTGCCTCCGCCGATAGATTAGCCGTGTCGTCGAGCCTCCGGCCCCGCCTCCTGAGAAAATAAATGGCCGGAAGCAGATCCCTGTGCGCGAGCACAAGCCTGTCCGCTATAACGTTGATCTCGATCCCTTCGCGATAAGCCATCAATCCATTAGTCAGCTCGATCGCTCGTCTCAGGAGTTCGCGATCCTGTTCTCTCTCTTTCTGCGTTTCCCTGTTTTTTGCGGCGGATTCGCGCGGCACATGGACAGCCGCGTAGATACTGGCCAAAGGCAGGCCCTCAGTAGCGCCATAGCGCAATGCGATTGAAACCGACTTCAAGAATTTCTTGGCTTCGGCCGCGGTCGTAATTGCATCGTGCCCATCAAGCCATAGACTCACCCGTTGAGCGGCTTCGATGTCTCTCGCTGACGGCGATGTTTTCATCCCAAGCCTGAATATAAATAAGCCGTGGAGGAATTCACAACTGCTCGCCGTCATTTTAGGGCCGAGTAATTCCGGCGCCGTGCTTTAAACGGTCTCCGGTTTGGAGACTCTAAGGCCGCATTTCAGTGTCTTACATAAGCGAATCTCCTTAGTTCAACATCCCCTTAAGCTGGAGCACTGCCTGGGCGCAAAACTTTTATTCAAGTACAATCCCGCGGGTAACCGAACTTCTTATCAAATGAAGCTGCTTGATTTCATCATCAGCAACCGCGGAGAGGTTCTCGGCTTTACGCTCGAACACCTCTTTCTAGTCGGGGTCGCAGCCGGAGCCGCCGCTATAGCCGGCATTCCGATCGGCATCATGCTTACGCGGCGGCCGTCGCTCTCAAAGACAGTATTGGCCGCCGCCAACGTGCTTCAGACGATACCGAGTCTCGCGCTGTTTGGCTTTTTGATACCGCTCCTCGGCCAATATGGAATCGGCCAGACGCCCGCGATCATCGCGCTCTTCCTATACTCGCTGCTTCCCATAATTCGAAACACCTTCACGGGCATCAACGGAGTCGACCCGAACGTGAGAGAAGCCGCGCGAGGCATGGGAATGACCGGCAGCCAGATGCTATTTCAGGTCGAGCTGCCTCTTGCGCTCAACGTGATTATCGCGGGACTCCGCGTTGCTACCGTGATAGCGGTCGGAACCGCCACGATTGCCGCCGCGGTCGGTGCAGGCGGTTTGGGAACTTACATCTTCCGCGGCCTTCGACAGAGCGATAACACGTTGATCCTCGCGGGAGCCGTGCCGGCGGCGCTGTTGGCATTGATGGCAGACTGGTTGTTCGGGTTCGTTGAACGGAGCTTCACGCCCGGCGCGAACAAACAAAGAGCCAGAACGATTGGGTGGATTACCGTCGCGGCGATCGTGCTGATTGCCGGTGTGTGGGCGGTGCGAGGCGCCGCGCGACGGACCGCTGCAAACCAGGTTGTAATTGGGTCGAAAGATTTCACCGAACAGGTAATCCTCGGAGAACTTCTTGCTCAGACACTCGAGTCCAAGGCAGGACTTCAAGTGTCCAGAAAGTTCGAGCTCGGCGGCGATTTGTGTCATCGCGCGATGCTCGAAGGCACGATCGATGGTTACGTGGAGTACACCGGAACCGCGTTCACGTCGATTCTCAAACAAGAGACGATCACGGACCCGCGCGAAGTCTATCGCCGCGTCAAAGAACAATACGAGACAAGATTCAAGCTCGAGTGGCTCGATCCGCTCGGGTTCAACAACACGTTTGCAATACTGATCCGAAGCGATGACGCGCGTAGATTGAATCTCAAGTCTATCTCGGACGCCGCTAGATACACGCCGGGCTGGAGACCGGGGTTCGGACAGGACTTCATGTCCAGGCAGGATGGGTATCCAGGTCTTGCCAAAGCTTATGGACTGCAATTCAAAGAACCTCCGCGCGAGATGGATCTGGCGTTGACATATCGCGCTCTGGCGGCGGGTCAGGTAGATCTAATCGCCGGTAATTCAACCGATGGCTTGATCGACAAGCTCGGACTCTTTCAACTCGAGGACGATCGACGATACTTTCCACCTTACGAAGCCGCGCCGGTGTTTCGTAAAGCCGCGCTTGAACTCTACCCGCAAATCGCCGACGCGATAGCGGAGATCGGCGGTAAGCTCACTGATTCAGACATGCGGCGCCTCAACAATGCCGTAGACGGCGAACATCGCGAGGTTAAGGCGGTGGTTCGTGAGTTTCTCGACAGCCTCGCCAATAAGCGATGAGCGGTAGCCTCCCTGAGCGATGAAAGCAGCGAAGCGCAAGTTAATACTGCTCCTATTGATGCTCTTCGCGCCTTACAAACATCAGGCGCGGCCGCAGGACAAAGGAGCAGACCAAACGCTCAAGCTCGGCACGGAACTGATCGTGCTTGATGCACAGGCGCTCACGAGAAAGACGGGTTCTCCCGTAACTGGTCTCAGCAGAGAAGACTTCATTCTTACCGAAGACGGCGTCCGGCAACAGATAACAAACTTCAGCTTCGACACGACGCCGCTTTCGATCATTCTGCTCCTCGACGTCAGCGGCAGCGTTCAGCCGATCATCGATCAGATTCGCGACAGAGGGCTCGAGGCGTTGCAACGACTGAAGCCGGAAGACGAAGTGGCGATAGTGGCTTTCGGCAGGTGGGTCGAGCTCGTGCAGGAATTCACGGGCGATAGAAAACTCATAGAAGGAAAAATCGGAGAGATCGCCAAAGCCGCGGCCGACATGAAATCGGCGACCTTTATCGACGAGGCTCTTTACGAATCGGCGTCGCACCTATTGAAATCGGCCCGCGCAGGCTCGAGCCGTGTCGTTATCACCGTCACCGATAACATTCAGAGCCCCAATGCGGCGGGCCATACCCGAACCGAAGCGCTGGAGCGGATATTCGAATCGGGCGCGACAGTGTGCGGACTTGTCGTCGGCGATTTTGATTTGAGAGCGAGCGTATACAAACAGCGGGGCATAAAGATCGACGACCCTCTTGGTTTTTTTGCAAGCGAGACCGGCGGGCTCTTGTTGAAAACCAAAAGAGAGGATGCGGGTGACCGGCTCAAAGATTTGATAGATCGCCTGCGAACCCGTTATAGCTTCGGTTACGTCTCCACCAATCAGAAGCACGATCGAAAACTCAGGCGAATCAGGCTCAAGGTGAAAGACGAAATCGAGAAGCGAGAGGGCGGTGTCGATGTAATCACCAGGCGAGGTTACTACGCGAAATAAATGTGCCTCTTCATCAAAATAGACTTTTTCATCGTCAAGGGCCTCTTCAGCGAACAGGTCTGCACTTCCAATAGTAATTCGTGAAGCCCTCCGCATCGTAGAGCCGTCGAAAAGTCATCTCGACCTGCTGATCGATCTTCACGTCGGAAGGGTTTCGATCAGTCATCATCAGAAATGCACGGCCTCCTCCATCGAAATCGACAACACACATAACGCTCGGAGGATCGGCGTCGGAGTTAAGATAATCAAGAGTAAACGTGAAGAGGCCGGCTTGTTTATCGGCCAGTTTGACGGACTCAAAGTTATCGCGGGCCCGGCACTTGATGCAGATCCGCTGACGCGGATATTGAACCTTTTCACATTCGAGGCAACGATAGCCGTAAAACCTGTACACGTCGTCGCGTTCGCGCCATGTCTGCGACGCCGACGCGGTGGGCGCCTGCCTTCGAGCAGCTTCCGTTTCGATCAGATCCCGAAACTTCGAATATCGTTCGTAACTCTCCAGAGTAGACTTTGCCGCGAGGTGGCCGGATACCGCCCGGCGCGAAGAGCTTCGATGCTTTTCGATCTCGTCCGTTACTTCGAACAACAACGCGTCGCAGCCGCTGCCATAACCGGCTACCAGCAGCTTTTCACCCGGCCGCGCCGCTTCCAGCACAGACGCGAGAACGAGAAGAGGCATCGCTGTTCCCGGGCACCCCACGGATCCGAATAGATGATCGGGGAGTTGATCCTGTTTAAGTCCGATGCTCCTGGCAAGCGCACCAAGCGAACCTGGATCAGGGGCATAGAATATTGCCTTTGCGATTTCGGCAGGTCCTATACCGGAGCGCTCGAATAGCTCGCCGACCCCTTCGCGCAGGATCCGTTGATAGCCTTCGGTCACGGCAAAACGCTCTTCCCAGCCGGAAACGAATCTGTCTCCCGGCCGCCGCCACATATCGGTTATCTCATCGACCGTGGAATGGCTGGCGATGAGTTTCGCTATAACGCCGTCGCTCCCTACTTCAATTGCCGCGGCCGCGTCTCCGTATAACCGCTCGGCCGTTGATTTGGGCGCCGCAAGCCTGGTGTCCGCCGCCGTCACAATTACTCTTGATGCGGAGCCTGCCTTGATTGAATCAATCGACGAAAGAATCGCGGATGTGGATGCTCTAAGAGAATTCGTGTAATCCGCGGTTCTGACGTCGTGGCGCAGATCGGCCGCGGTCGCTATCAACGCCGAAGCCGACTTCTCGCTGTACGGCGACGTAGTAGAAGCGAAAACCACACCGTCGACATCGTGGCTGTCGCGGCCGCGCAATAAATCCCGCACGGCTTCTACCGCCATCGTTATTGAATCTTCATCAACGTTGGCAACCGCGCGCTCGCCGTCGCCGGCCCGGCCGCCCCAGGCTCGCGCAATTTCTTTATGAGTTAGACGGTAGTACGGAATGTATGCGCCGAACGATGTGATACCCGACATTGATTATCTCCGCTGATGCGATTGATGAGCGCGGGCTCACACGCCCCAGGCCCCGCTGAGATGAATATTTGTGCCGTTGACGTAGCGAGCTTCATCCGACAAAAGGAAACACGCGACGGATGCCGCGTCGCTTGTGCTGCCTACGTATCCGGCCGGAATGTTCTTGATCATCCGAGACATCTCCTCCAACGGCGCGCTGCCGGAATCGATAAACCCCGGAGAAATCGCGTTCACGGTGACGTTATGAGGAGCGAGAATCTTGGCGAGCGAGCGGGTTAAAATCAGCACGCCCGCCTTGGCTATGTAGTGCGCCGTTATCGCGGGCTGTCCTATCTGTTGATCGGCGTTTGCCATGCTGAAGTTTACGATTCTTCCCCATTTTCGCTCGGTCATACCGGGCGCGACCGCCTTGCTGAGATAGAAGACCGGATGGAGATTGTTGTCGAACATCGAAAGCCATCCATCGACCGTCTCTTCCATCAAAGGCACGCGGTGATACGGACCGGCCGAATTGATCAACGCGTCGATGCGTCCCATCTCGGACTGAACCTTGTCAACCAGACTGCTCGCGGCCGCGGGATCGGATACATCGGCTTGGACGGTCATCGCCGTGGTTCCTCGTTCCTTCAACAGTGTCAGAAGCGAGTTTGCATCAGCCTCGCTGGAGCGATAACAGGTCGCTATCGCCCAACCTTTCTCGGCAAGGGTCAGGGCGATCTCGCGGCCGATTCCGCGCGCGCCTCCGGTGATCAACGCGACTCGTTGTTCCATAGCAGTGATTGCGCGAATTCAGCCGCGACGCGGCCGAAAGATCGCCGTGTGCCGCACCTGTTGAATGAGTTTCGCGTTCGCGTCGATGCGCAGATCGAGCACTACGAACTCGTGACCTCCTCGTTCAAAGCTTTCTCGAATGCTTCCGCTCACGACTACGTCGTCTCCATTTCGGGCGGTTCCCCAGTTTTTGATCTCGCTCGCGGTATGAATCCACGGTCCAAGCTTATAATTTCGAACCAGCATCTGATTACAAAGTCCAAGCAGGTATGCCGGGTGGGCGATTCCATTGCCTCCCCTGTAGATTTCCAGCGGATCATCGATTCTGTCCAATAGCTCGGATTCGCAGAGGTCGGCATCGAACACCTCTTTGATGGAGGGCACTGGCGTCCCCGCTTTGAATAACTCCAGCGATGGAACAGGTCTGCCATCGGACGAGGGCGGATCTGGATCTTCTGTGTTCCGGCTCGCGTCCGGCTCTCCAAGCCAGGATGAAGGATCGTCGATTGTTGCAAGCGCGGTTGCGCAAACATTCTCGAGTGAATTCGAGGCTGTTACAGCGATCTTGGTTGGGCTGGACTCCGCGTCCACATCGCAGCGGATAACCGCTTCGTCGCCCTCATAGAGGGGCTGATGGAATTTCACCTGCATAGAGCCTCGCTCCAGGAAGTCGAGCGAGTACTGTATGACGAGAGGCGCGGTCATATAGCCGTAGACGATCACGCCTGGCACGAGCCCTCCTCGAAATCCGTACTCCGCGGCGACTGTGTCGTCGTGAATCTTATTCTCGGATTCGGACGCCGTATTGCAGGCGCGCACTCGATATTCAGGCAAGGTTGTAGGCTCGGTCGTGCTCATCAGGATCACTTTCGATCTATCTTCCAGATGATCTCGTCTCGCGTACTACAAGAGCGTTCTACTCGTAGTACCTCACCAGCCATTCGGCAACGAGCGCGGGCTTTGCTCCGCCTTCGATCTCAACTAAAACTGAGTAGACGATCTGCGCCCCGTCTTTTATGTCTTCGACGGATTGAAGCGTGAACCGGCCGCGAATTCTCGACCCGGATTTCACCGGCGAAGTGAAGCGGACCTTGTTCAGTCCGTAGTTGATCCCCATCTTGAATTTCCCTTCGATCTTCACGGCCAGCGCGGCAAGATGACTGATGAGCGACAGCGAAAGAAATCCATGCGCGATCGTGGCGCCGAACGGCGATTCCGTGCCTGCGCGTTCTACGTCCACGTGTATCCATTGATGGTCTTCGGTAGCCGAGGCAAAGGTGTCGATGCGAGATTGAGAGACTTCCACCCAATCGCTGACGCTTAATTCCTGACCAACCAGCGGCCTGAGTCCGGCGATACCTTCAATCACTCGTTGCGGCATCTCGATTCTCCTGAAGCTTCTATTAGATTGCTCCGCGCTCGCGAAACGCGCTGATCTCTTCGGAGGTGAACCCGAGTTCCTCAAGCACCTCGTGCGTGTGTTCGCCGAGCCGGGGAGCGCGGCATTCAACGCCTCCGGGCGTCGCGCTCAATCGAATCGGCGTGTTGGCAATCGGCACCGTACCCGATCCTCCGGGGTCCTCCACCTCTTTTATAAGCTCGCGACTTTTGACATGAGGATCTTCCAATACTTCATCCAGTGAATAAACCGGTGCGCACGGAACCCGAGCACGCTCGAGCTCGGATAGAGCTTCATTTCTGGTCCGCGTTGAGCACCACTTCGACATTATTTCGTTTATGAGCGCGCTGTTGTTTGCCCGGGTTATGTCGTCCTTGCAGCGGGGATCGTCGATGAGGTCCTCCCTTCCGACAAGCTTTGCCCACCTCCGGAACATGCCGTCTCCAATCGTCGGGACCATAATCCAGCCATCCAGAGTCCTGTAGCTATCGCTTGGAGACGTGTAATAAGCCGTGTTTCCCGCCTGCTCGCGAATGATTTCGGTGACGGCTCGTTCGGCCAGCAGGGGCGTCATGAATGCGATGCTTGTAGTGAGAAGCGACACATCGATCAACTGGCCTCGCCCGCTCTTCTGCTTCTCGTAGAGCGCGACCATGACGCCGTATGCCGCATGGAGCGCAGTCCCATAATCGACGTAGGCGACAATAGACCTTATTGGGACGCCAGGAACGCCGGTGAGGCTCATTGCTCCGCTCATCGCCTGGCCTACGGTGTCGAAGCCTACTCGATTGGCATATGGGCCGTCCGGCCCGAACGCGGACGCCATCGCCATTATGATGTCGGGCTTTATTGCTCGAAGCGAATCGTAGTCGAGTCGCAGCTTCTTCATTACATCGATCGGGAGATTTACGACGACGACATCGGCGCTCTTAACCAGTCGCCGTATTATTTCCGCGCTGGCGTCGTTGGCCGGGTCTAGAGTGATGCCGCGCTTGTTGCGATTCATCGTTAGAAAGAGCCCGCCTTCACCGCTATTCGCGATTGGACCCACGCACCGGTCTTCGCTCCCTTCGCGGCGCTCGACTCGAATCACATCGGCGCCCATGTCCGCTAGAAGCATCGCGCAGTAGGGCCCTGCTATGAATCTTCCGAAGTCAATGACTCTGATACCTTGAAGCGGTCCAGGCATTAGTTCTCCCGATTCGTGGAATGCTGGGCATCCTACCCTTTAGTCGTAGCGTTGTTCAACTGATGGTAGTGTCATAGATTGTGTTGTAATAATGCTGCTCGGATAGCTCTTTTGAGCGAATACATGAAATCGACTTCAGACGCAATCGACGCACTCCTACCGAGCGAGCCCGAGCTTTCCGCGCGAACGAGAGAGGCGAATCTGGAACGAATGCGCTTGCGCACGTTCGACATCGCCGTGATCGGCGGAGGGATTACCGGCGCCGGTATAGCGCTGGATGCGGCCTCGCGCGGGTTGTCGGCGGCGCTGGTCGAGAAGAACGATTTCGCGAGCGGAACAAGCTCGCGCTCATCGAAGCTCATCCACGGCGGTCTTCGGTATCTTGAACAGCGCCGGTTCTCGCTTGTACGTGAAGCCCTACGCGAGCGAGCGTCGTTGATGAAACTGGCGCCTCATCTGGCGAGGCCGCTCGGTTTTATTGTTCCGCTCTATGAAAAAGACAGACCCTCGCCGCTCGGCTCGAATCGCCTTAAGCTCGGCCTCGGCCTTTCGCTATATGATCTCTTGGCCCGTGGATCGAACATCAAGAGACATAGCTGGCTCGATGCCGAGCAGGTCGGTAAAGCGGCCCCTTTGCTCGATCAGGATCACCTTCGCGGAGCATTCCTTTACTACGATTGTTTGACCGACGACGCTCGCCTCGTGATCGAGGTGATAAAGACGGCCGCGGCATATGGCGCAATAGTCGCTAACTATGCCGCCGTCGAGTCTTTTGAGAAGAGCGGCCGGCGTTTGACCGGCCTCAATGTGAAGGACCGGCTTACGGGAAATACTTTTACTCTTCGCGCGCGACTAATCATCAACGCGTCAGGAGTCTGGTCAGACCAGGTGAGCTCGCTTGCCGAAGGCCATGACGTGAAGCGACTACAGCCGTCAAAGGGTATCCACCTCGTACTGCCCGCGGACAAATTCCGTTGCGAGCGCGCGGTTTTGATTCCGTCGCGCGGCGAACAGCGATTCCTATTCGTGATTCCATGGCACGGCCGCACAATCGTGGGCACGACCGATACCGCTTACACGGGCGAGATCGACAATCCGCGCGCGGAAGCAAATGAAATCGCGCGAGTGCTGGAATCGGCCGCTGTAATGTTTCCCGAAGCACGGCTGTCTACGCACGACGTTATCAGTGCTTTCGCCGGCCTCAGACCGTTGATAGGTTCGGATGCGTCTCAGACTTCTGACTTATCGCGCGAATCCGCGATCATAGAGAGTCGTTCCGGGCTCATTTCGTTGATCGGCGGAAAGCTCACGACATATCGCCATATGGCCGAGCAGGTCGTGAATCTGGCAGCGAAGAACCTAGCCCGTAACTTCGGCGTTGTTCCGGCGGCGCGTTCGAGCAGAACTGAGCAAATCTCACTGACCGGGGAGGCGCCGCGATTGGCGGATTTGACTGATGATGCGAAGAGCTTCGGGGTGGCGGAAGAGACCGTAGCTCATCTCATGAACACGTATGGAGGGCGGTATCGAGAGGTGCTGCGAATCGCTGCCACGGGTACGCTCAAGAGGCCGCTGTCGAGCTCGCTTTCACATATTGAAGCCGAAGCGGTATATGCAGCCCGGCGTGAGATGGCGGTAAGAGTGGAAGATTTTCTGAATCGCCGGACTCGAATCGCTCTCCTGACCCGGAATCGAGGAGCAGAATGCGCGGCGGCCGTTGGAGAGTTGTTGGGCGTGAGCGACCTCTCTCCAATCAGCTAGGCGGCTTGTGCGCGGCTTACGAGTCGCCGCAGGTGTTCGCGCATAAGCTCCGCGCCATCATGATGGATTCGCCCGTGGCCCGGCAGCACCCATTCGAACTCATACGCGAGCAGCTTCTCCAGCGATCTGATCTGATCGCTCCACGAGAACCATGCCACCGAGCTCGACGCGCTCAGCGTCCGTCTTTCCGGCGACCACCACAAATGATCTCCGCTGAAGAGAAACTTCTTTTGGTAAAGAAAGACCATATGGCCTCGAGTGTGTCCGGGAGTGGGAATGATCAGCAGATCATCGCCCAAAGCGACATCTCTCTCACCTTCTACGATTCGTTCTATGCCGAGCCGAGATGCGCCGTCGGCTCCGTGCATGACCCGCTCGCAGCCAAACCTCTTCGCGAATTTGTCGTGGTCGGCTACATCGTCTCGATGGGTCAGGAGCATGGTACGAATTCCGCCCATCTCTTCGATACGCTTGATGAGGGGTCTCGTGAAGCGAGGTGAATCGACCAGAATATTGCCTCCCAATTCATCAGGACGGACGATCAAATAACTCCAGGCCCCGAAGCTCGACTCGGATGTGAATCCGCAGAAGTAAACATTCTCCGCGACCCTCGTCGGGAAAGCATCGATCCCTACATGTGCGTTTTGCCTGGATTCAGTCCTGATCGATGCGGTCGGACATGCGACGAGCGCCATCAGTGCACTGCGATATTCGTCTTCTGTAGCCGGTTGATGGTAGACGCTCGACTGATCGCCATGGTCGCGAAACACCGCGCCCGCAATCTGCCTGCAAGCATCACAATCGATGCACGACGAGTCTACGTAAAACTCGCCAGGAACATTCTCGGCTAATCTGGTTCGTTGTTTGGTCACTGCTCATCCTCTTTAACTTGTATCCATCATGTGTTCGTAAACCAGTCTAATTCTATTCGTTGAATCCCAGCAACACACCAGGATCCCACTGCCCGGCAACGCGCAATTGTCGGCCGTCTTGCCGCGCCGCTTTCACGTGATACAATTCGCACCGTGAAGACGATAACGGTTGGGATCAGCGGCGCGAGCGGCGCGTTATATGCCCAGCGGCTTCTGATGCATCTGGACGAGAGCGCCGAAGTTTCTCAGATCAACCTCGTCATAAGCGGTCCGGGCCGTCGCGTCATCGCCGACGAGCTCGAGATAAGCACCTCTTCGGATAGCGAACATCTCGTAGCCGATCTGGTCGGCAGGCCGTCACTAAAGACCGTCGTGTTTCATCCCGGCGATATTGGCGCCTCGATAGCATCCGGCTCCGCTCCAGTGGATGCAATGGTGATCATCCCGTGTTCGGCTTCGACGCTTGGAACGCTGGCGTCGGGCGCATGCAGAAACCTGCTTCATCGCGCGGCCGATGTCTGCCTGAAAGAGAACAGGCGCCTCGTGCTCGTGCCTCGCGAGACTCCCCTATCAACTATTCATCTTGAGAACATGCTTAAGCTGAAACACGCTGGAGCACTGATCGTGCCCGCGATGCCGGCCTTCTATCACAAACCTGCCCACATCGTCGCGCTCGTCGACCATTTCATCTATCGCGTGATGGATCATCTTGGTCTTGCGCACTCACAGGAGACGGTCTGGCGCGGAGAAGCGGGCAAGGGCAACTGAGATCGAGTATGAGCATCGGCGGCAGACTACGAATAACTCTCGAAATGATAAAGATCGAGCACACGTTGTTCGCGCTGCCGTTTGCGTTTCTCGGAGCCGCGCTCGCCGCGCGGGATATTGGGCCTCAGCCTCTTCGATTCTGGCTTGTGAAGTTCGGCTGGATTACCGCGGCGATGGTGGGCGCGCGATCAGCCGCGATGGCTTTCAACCGGATCGTCGATCGTGAATTCGACAAGGCGAATCCTCGAACCTCGAGCAGGGCGCTGCCGGCAGGCCGACTTGATGTCGGATTCGCGTGGGAGTTCACGATTTCGTCGGCGCTGATTTTTCTTATCGCGGCGGCGATGCTCAACAGGCTTACATTGATGTTATCGCCGATCGCGCTTTCGTCGGTTCTGCTTTACTCATACACAAAGCGGCTCACCGCTGCGTCGCATTTGGTCCTCGGCTGGTGTTTAGGCATCGCGCCCGCGGGCGCGTGGATAGCGATTCAAGGCAGGCTCACGATTGTTCCTGTATTGCTCTCCGTTTCGGTGATGTTCTGGACGGCCGGTTTCGATATTCTCTATGCATGTCAGGATCGTGAGTTCGACAAGTCCGCTGGACTTCGATCGACACCGGAGCGTTTAGGATTGGCGAGGGCGCTGATTGCGGCCCGCGTCATTCACGGATTGATGTTCGCTGCGTTGATTGCTTTCTTTATGACGGCGCGTCTGGGGTGGCTCGGTCTTACGGGAGTACTTCTGACCGGAGCGCTGCTGGTATATCAACATCGATTGGTCAAACCGAACGATTTGTCCAGGCTGAACGCCGCTTTCTTTACGACAAACGCATTTGTAAGCGTGATCCTCTTTGTGACCATGGCGGGCGATGCGTGGCTGCTCAAGTAATCCGCGCCGCCAGTCTGATACAATCCTGGCCGACTTGCCCCTGGCTTATTCATCACAGAGAGACTTTGTTCGATCGGAGGCCGTATGTCACCAGTCGCGCGCATTGGCGGTTTCATCTTAATTCTATTCTTATGCGTTTTCAGTTCCGCGTGTTTCACTTTTGAACAAGAGATCTTCCTCAACGCGGACGGAAGCGGTGAGTTGACGCTCTACATTTCTCTCCCGGACTTTCCCGAAGATATGAAGTCTCAAGCGGCGCCGGGCCAGAAGAAAGACCCAACGCTGGAGATCGAGCAGTTCAAGAAAGAGATGACGGCGAGTGCTTCTCCTTCGCTCAAGATAAAAGAGATCAGGCAGATCAAAGCGAACGGGGTTCAGGGAATCTACGCCGTATTTCAATTCAAGGACATTAAAGATGTTCAGGCGACCCTGGCCAATCTGGGGAAGGGAAGCCTCAAAGAAGGCGAGATAAAGGGCAATTCCCAATGGACCGTCGAGCTTGAGCGAAAAGCCGCAAACAAGAACGCCTTCACGGGCAGGTTCCTTCTCAACCTGGACGACAGTAAAAAAGTCGAAGAGAAAAAGCCGGACGAAAAAAAGAACGGCGAGCCGAAGCTGGAGATTAACCTCGACGGCTTCGAAGATCAGATGAAATCGCTCGCGCTTGGTCTGATTAGATTCCGCTTCGTTCTTCATGCTCCGGCGCCGATTACGGATTCTAACGCGGACATGATTGTGCAGGAGCGCACCGCCGTCTGGAACTGTTCTCTGATCTCGTTTGTTAAAAACAAAAAGGCGATCGAGATGAAGGCGACTTATTGAGACCGAGCACTCCTGACCCGCTAAGGCGGCATATAGGAAGGCATTCCAGAGGGCGGCTCCGCGGCCAGAATACAAAACCGGGATCTTATTTCTTAACGCTTCCTAAACGCTCGAGCCCGGTCTCAGCAGTTCTTCCGAAGGCACAGATCCGGCGGTGAACGAAGGCCGATCTCTAAACTGAATTTCGTAGAGCCGTTTGTAGAGGCCGCCCCTCGCGAGCAGTTCTTCGTGCGTGCCCTCTTCAATTACCCGGCCCGATTCAAGAACTACTATTCGATCCGCTCTGCGCACGGTGGAAAGCCGGTGGGCTATGACGAAGGTGGTTCGCCCCTGCATCAGCGTATCCAACGCATCCTGAACCAGCTTTTCAGATTCTGAATCGAGTGAGCTGGTGGCTTCATCGAGAATAAGAATCGCCGGGTTCTTCAGAAGGGCTCGCGCGATCGCGATCCGCTGGCGCTCGCCTCCGGATAGCTTGACTCCTCGCTCACCCACCACGGTGGCGTAGCCCTCCGGAAAAGCACTCACGAATTCGTGGGCATGCGCGGCGCGCGCGGCCGCTTCAATTTCGTGATCGGCCGCGTCGAGTTTTCCATAAGCGATGTTTTCACGAATCGTGCCGCCAAACAGCACCGTTTCCTGAGGAACAATGCCGATTGCTCGCCTCAGATCGCTAAGCTTGATGTTCTTGATGTCTATATCGTCGACCCGCACCGCTCCCGAATCGACGTCGTAGAACCTGGGTATGAGCGACACAAGGGTGGATTTGCCCGCGCCGCTCGGGCCGACCAGCGCTACAACCTCGCCGGGGCGAGCTTCAACATCGACGTTTTTCAATACCGGAGCACTGCGCTCCTGTGCGTAGCTGAATCCAACCGCGTCCAGTTCGACGCGCCCCTTCACTCGATCGAGGGATCGCGCGCCCGGCGCATCGACGATGGACGGCTTCATATCCAGGAGCTCAAACACTCTTCGCGAAGCGCCAATTGCACGCTGAAACTGTCCGTAGATCTCCGCCATGCCTCCGATAGAGCCGCCGATTACAAACGTATAAAGGATGAACGCGATCAAGCCGCCAGCGGTCATCTCTCCTGAAAGCACCATGCGGCTGCCCACCCACAACACGAACGCGATGCCCCCATACACCACCAGGATAATAAATGCGACAAAGCTTCCATTTGCGACCGAGCTCCGCACCGCAAGTTTGAGCGCTTCTCTGATTCGCTCACCGTAGCGGCCTCTTTCGTAGTCTTCGCGAACAAACGACTGCACGATGCGGATGGCTGAGAGTGTCTCCTGGAGTATTGTGCTTGCCTCCGCGAGCTGATCTTGGACCCTCGTGCTGAGTCGCCGCACATAACGGCCATAGAAGATCGCCCCGACTATTATGACCGGCACAACGGCCAGCATGATCGCGGTCAGGCGTGGGTTGGTCCACGCTATGATGCCGATGCCTCCGGCCAGCAGCAGCGCGATCCTCAAGAGTTCCGTAACGCTCCCGGTTGTGACGGTCTGTATAACGCTCACGTCGGAGGCCAACCGTGACGTCAATTCACCTACGCGCCGGTTCTCATAGAAGGCCACAGGCAAATTTGTCAGATGGGTATACAACTCGGTTCGAACATCGGCCACAATTCGCTCGCCCGTGTAGGACAACAGGTAGGATCGCAAAAAACTGAACGCCGCTTGTACGGCGAACACACCCAGCATGATCAACGCGAGGCGGTTCAGCTCCTCCGAGTTGCGGCGATTAAAAGCCGCGTCGGTAATTTGGCGAACGACTTGAGGCGCAAGAAGGCCGAACGCGCTGGCAATCACCATGCTTATCAGGGCGATGCCGAGCCTCAATCGATACGGCTTCGTGTAGGAGAGCAATCGAAGCAGATCTCGCGGCGAGCCCTTCTTCTCGTCCGTCGCGGACTGCTTCGTTGAAACGATCTCTTTGTCAGATTTTTGTGGCAAACGGACAGATTATTGCATTACACCTTCCGGAATTGAAAACGAGCCTGGCTCGCGCGTACTTGAGCTAACAGATAACAAGCTCGATCCGCCCTATTAAGCAAGTTGTATTGGAAAATCTCTACTCGGGGACGAATAAATATAGAAGAATCAAACAGCGGCTTGATGCTTATAGCAACGCGCATGTCGATAACTCCGCTGGCTTGACAATGATTAGACCCTTTCGTATTCTTTCGGTTCGTCTCTTTACACAGGGATTTGGAGATTCATAGCATGCGAACATTCGTACCGAGCGGTAAGAACCTTGAAGCCAGCCGTAAATGGCATCTGGTGGATGCCGAAGGAAAGACAGTTGGAAGACTGGCGTCGCGCGTTGCGACAATCCTGATGGGCAAAGCTAAACCCAGCTACACGCCCTACATTGACGTTGGCGACCACGTAGTTGTCGTAAATGCCGAGAAGGTGGTTCTGACCGGAGCCAAGTGGCAGGACAAAATCTATCGCCATCACACTGGATATCCCGGCGGGCTCAAAGAAGTGAGCGCGCAGAAGCAGCTCCAACAACATCCGGAACGCATACTCGAATCGGCGATTCGAGGCATGCTGCCGAAAACGAAAATGGGCCGGGCGATGGCAAAAAAACTTAAGGTGTACAGCGGCTCCGATCATCCGCACAAAGCGCAGCAACCGGAGCCGCTTTCTTTTTGAGAGATCGCGTGAAATTCGAAGTGCTGAACAGCAACAAAGCTGATCGTAGCGATTTATAGCAAGGAGAGGAATCGTGCCAGAGACCACGAGCAACTATGGGACGGGTCGCCGCAAGAGCGCGACCGCGCGCGTCTTTATCAGGCCGGGCACCGGCGAGATCGTAGTGAACAAACGGAAGTTTGAAGATTATTTCCCGAATGAAACGCATCGGATGGTCATTCGCCAGCCTCTTCAGCTCACCGATTCGGTAGGCAAATACGATATCACGATTAACGTAGACGGCGGCGGCATTGCCGGTCAGGCAGGCGCCGTCAGGCACGGAATCACAAAGGCGCTAATCGACGTCAACGGTGATTACCGGCCAAGATTGAAAAAAGCGGGTTTCGTGACGCGTGATCCGAGAGCTAAAGAGAGAAAGAAATACGGCCAGAAGGGTGCGCGTAAACGATTCCAATTCTCGAAGCGGTAGTACGGTTTTGGGTGCGGATATCAGGTTTCAGATTCAGGCTTTTCTCCTAATCCGAGATCGAACAAATCCAAAATCGGTTCTAATCCATTGCCGGTCCTCGCAATTGGTTGTTCCCGTTGGGCAATCTTGCTGGAGAGGCTCGCATGAGTCTTCTCCTGGAACCCTGGAACAAGGACCGGTGAGTACATAAACCAGTGCATTCGTTAAGGAGGATCGATTGGTTACAGTAACGATGAAGGAGCTGCTTGAAGCAGGCGTCCACTTTGGACACCAGGTCAGGCGGTGGAATCCGAAAATGAAGGAGTACATTTTCGGCGAGCGAAACGGCATCTACATCATTGACCTTCAAAAGACGCAGCGTCTCTTCAAAGAAGCGGTAAAATTCGTTCAACAGCAGGCGATGGACGGGCGCAATTTCCTGTTTGTAGGAACGAAACGGCAAGCGCAGGACGCGGTCGAAGAAGAGGCGAAGCGATGCGCTCAATACTATGTCAACAATCGGTGGCTCGGCGGCCTGCTCACTAATTTTCATACCGTCCAGAAGTCGATTCAGCGCATGAAAGATATTGAAGCAATGCGCAACGACGGCCGGTTCGAACAGTTGACCAAGAAAGAAAGATTAAAACTCGAGCGAGAACATGACTCGCTGGAAAAGAACCTTGCCGGGATTCGCGATATGACCCGGCTTCCGGACGTAATTTTCGTCATCGACTCGAACAAAGAGGAAATAGCGGTTCACGAAGCCAATAAGCTTGGTATCCCGGTAGTGGCGATCGTCGATACGAACTGCAACCCGGAAGGGATCGATTTCATAGTTCCGGGGAATGACGACGCGCTTCGCGCCGTTCGGTTGTTTGCTCAGAAGATGGCTGACGCCATAATCGAGGGCAATCAGGTCCTCAAGGAGGGCAGCGACGAAATGACCGAGGCTTCCGATGGCGCGGAAGCGGCTGCCGCAAGCGCAGGCAGCGATGAATCCCGCGACCGTCGACCTCAAGGCGCCGGCCGCAACGCCCGCCAGCGCGGCAACAGACCTCGGCGAACCACGTATGTCCCGCCCGGCGCGCCTCCGATGCCGGAAGTAGTCGTCGGCGCGGAATCGCCGAAGCCCGGCGAAGCCGGACAAAGCGAAGCGGCGGCCGCGGGAGCCAAGGCGGGCGCGGCCGAAATTCCGAATATCGATTCCGGTTCGGGCGCGGAGAGCGGCGAGAGGATCGAAACTACGGACGGCGTGCAGTAACATCACAAGCACTCGCGCTCGGTGAGCGCCGTCACTACTGAAGCGCGGCACATTGCGAAGCCGCGCTTCTTCATATGCGGGCGTAATGATTTCAATATTAGGGGGCAGCGTTTCGTAAAATGGCTGACAAGGTAACACCACAGGCAATCAAATCTCTCAGAGAAAAGACCGGCGTGGGCATGGTCGACTGCAAGAACGCGCTCATCGAAGCGGGCGGCGACGAAGAGAAAGCAATAGAGCTGCTGCGCAAGCGAGGATTGGCCGCCGCTACGAAGAAAGCGGGCAGGGTTGCGGCAGAGGGAATTGTAGACGCATACATTCACGCAGGCGGAAAGATCGGAGTGCTGATCGAGGTCAACTGCGAGACCGATTTCGTCGCGCGAGGCGCCGATTTCCGGAGCTTTGTCCACGATCTTGCCATGCACGTCACGGCGGCCGAACCCCGCTTTATCGATAAAGAAGACGTGCCAAAAGCAGTGATCGATAAGGAGCGAGAGATAGCGCTTGAACAAGCGCGATCAGATCCGAAGAACCAGGGCAAGCCTGAGTCGGTTCTCGAAAAGATCATCGAAGGGCGGCTTTCGAAGTTCTATCAGGAAGCCTGCCTGCTCGAGCAGCCGTTCGTGAAAGATCAGAACATAACGATAGCGGCGCTGATCAGCCAGATGATTCAAAAGACCGGCGAAAACATCAGAATTCGCCGTTTCACCAGATATAAAATGGGCGAAGGCCTCGAAAAGAGGTCTTCCGACATAGGCGCCGACGTAAGAGACCTTCTCGGCGACTCATAAGCCGAGCAGCAAAAAAAGCCTCTCATCGCGAGAGGCTTTTTTGTTGCCGCCTGAATTAAAATCTCGTTAAGCTTACCCGCGGAGCAACCAATGTCAGCAACTCAAAAGGCAATCTACAAACGCGTCCTGCTCAAGCTGTCCGGTGAAGCCCTCATGGGAGAGAAGGGCTACGGCGTGGATCCCGATACGATCACGAGAATCGCGATTGAAGCCAAGGAAGTCCGCTCGCTTGGAGTCGAGCTGGCGATTGTCGTCGGCGGCGGCAATATATTTCGCGGCGTCGCGCTCTCGGCCGAGGGTATGGATCGCGCGTCGGCCGACTATATGGGTATGCTCGCCACCGTCATGAACGCGGTCGCGCTTCAGGACGGGCTGGAAAAACAGAACGTCTTTACAAGAGTGATGTCCGCCATCGATATGCGCGAGGTAGCCGAACCCTTCATAAGGCGCAGGGCCGTCAGGCATCTAGAAAAGGGACGCGTGGTGATTTTTGCGGCCGGAACCGGCAACCCGTACTTCACGACGGACTCGGCCGCCGCCCTGAGAGCCCTCGAGATCAGGGCGGATGCGATCCTGAAGGCCACGAAAGTAGACGGTGTATACACGGCGGACCCGGCCAAAGACCCCACGGCGACTATGTTCTCGCACATCACCTATCTTGACGTGATTCAACGCGACCTGCAGGTTATGGATACCTCGGCGATCAGCCTGTGTCGAGAGCGCGGCGTCCCGATTCATGTATTCAGTCTCAACACTCCGGGAAATATCGTGCGTGTAGTTACGGGCGAAAAAATCGGAACCATTGTGAGCGCCCAGGAGCATACCACGGCTGCCGAGACTAAGAAGAGCATAGCCTGATCCCGATTCTTCACCTTATATCGTAGCGCGAAGATGCGGCGGCGAAGATGTTGAATCAACGGGAAATGTTCAATATAATCCACGCCGCAAACCACAGCGTTGGAGGTCTTCACGATGGAGATAAAAGAGGTCATCGACGATGCGCGCCGACGAATGGACAGCGCGGTTGACGACGCTCGCAAAAAGCTGGCGACCGTTCGAACCGGCCGCGCCTCCGTCAGCATTCTTGATGCGGTAACCGTTGACTACTACGGCTCGGAGATGCCGCTGAATCAAGTCGCGACTATACACGCTCCCGAGCCGACGATGCTGACGGTCCAGCCATTTGATCCTACGGCGCTGGCAGGAATAGAAAAGGCCATAAGAGCTTCCGATCTTGGCTTGAACCCGTCCAACGACGGCAAGCTCATCCGGGTGCCGGTTCCTCCCCTTACTGAAGAGCGCAGAAAACAGATGGCGAAGATCGTGCACGACATAGCCGAAGAGCATAGGACGGCTGTGCGCAATGTCAGGCGGGATTCGAACGATCACATAAAGAAGCTGCTTAAGGAAAAGAAGGTTTCAGAGGATGCCGAGAAAGACGGCCTTGACCAGATTCAAAAACTTACGGATCAGCACATAGCAAAAATAAACGAAGTCGCCGAGCATAAAGAGAAAGAGATAATGACGGTCTAGTCGATCGAAGTCGCCGACAGATTTAGAGACAAGCCGCGTATTCAACCCCGCTCACGCGGCCCATCAACCAGTAAACGATTCGGTCAGAAGGTCAACGCCCGTTGAAAGCCTGATCCGATTACTGGTCAGTCCATCAAGCGCCGGGCTTTCCCAAATTGCGATCCGTTGTCCCGGCAGTCTTATGAAAGGATCACATGGATCTCAATCCAACTCCATCAGAAAAGCGGTTTCGCGAAGAACTGCGCGAATGGATGCAAGCAAACATACCCGACGAATGGCGCGGCGCGGAGGCCGACGGGTTTGAGTCGTCGCAGGAGCGCTTCGAGTTCCTTCGTGCCTGGCAAAAGAAAATGTACGAGGCCGGATGGGTGGGCATCCATTGGCCGAAGGAATATGGAGGAAGGGGCGCGACGCTTTTTGAGCAAACCATCTTCATCGAGGAGATGGCGCGCGCTCGAGCGCCTCAGCTTCTCAACGTGCTCGGCCTGTCGCTGCTCGGGCCGACGCTTATTGAGTTCGGCACGGAATTCCAGAAGAAAAGGTTCCTACAGAAAATATTGAGCGCGGATGAGATATGGTGCCAGGGATATTCAGAGCCAAACGCGGGTTCCGATCTCGCCTCCCTGCGCACCGAAGCGGTGCTGGACGGCGATCACTTTGTCGTAAACGGGCAGAAGACCTGGACGAGCTATGGGCATCACGCGGACTGGTGCTTCGGCGTGGTCCGAACCGACCCCGATGCCGCCAAGCATAAGGGTCTGACCTATATGCTGATCGATATGCGCAGTCCGGGTGTCAGCGTTCGTCCGCTCAAACAGATGACCGGCGACTCGGAGTTCAACGAAGTCTTTTTTCAGAACGTCAACGTGCCGGTTGAGCACGTCGTGGGAAAAGTGAACGGCGGCTGGCAAATGGCCATCGCCACCCTCATGTTCGAGAGAGGTACGCTCGGCGCAAGCCTGCAGATCGCCTTTCGCCGCCAAATAGAACGCTTGATCGAGATATCAAAAACAACGAAGCGGAATGGAAAGCTCGCAAGCGATGATCCGATCATTCGCCAGAAGCTCGCCCAGATGTATGCAGAGATTGAGATTTTTCGCCTGAACCAGATGCGCACGGTAACAAGAATGGCCAAAACCGGCGTGCCGGGAGCCGAGGGCTCAATTCAAAAGATATTCTGGAGCGAGATGAATCAGCGAATGCAGCAGATTGCGATGGAGTTGCTCGGCCCGTACGGTCAATTGACTCGCGAGTGCGAATACTCGGTGGATCACGGCCAATGGGCGCACGGTTATCTTCGATCGCGCGGAAACACGATCGAAGCCGGAACCTCCGAGATTCAGCGCAACATAATTGGGCATTTCGTGCTCGGCCTTCCAAAGAGCTATTAGGCTCAAAGAAAACAGAGGAATAAAAGAATGGAATTCGATCTATCGGAAACGCAACAACTCTTCAAGAGATCGGCGCGTGAGCTCTTTTCGCAGGAATGCCCTCCGAACCTTGTGCGCGAAATGATAGAAGGCGGCCAACCGTATTCGGAGAAGCTATGGAATAAGCTGGCTGAGCAAGGTTGGACCGGTTTGATCTTCTCGGAGGAAGACGGCGGACAGGGCCTTGGAATGGTCGAGATGGCGGTTGCATTCGAGGAAATGGGCTACTCGCTCGTGCCTGGCGCCTTCTTGTGGACGGTGACCGTTGCAGGATCGCTTATCGCCAGGACTGGTAACGCGGATCAGCGCAAGAAGTATCTTCATGCGATCATCGAAGGCCGGGCCAAAGCAGCCGTAGCAGTCCTCGAAGAGAGCGGCGACTGGAGTCCTGACTCAATCTCGCTCAGCGCCGCCGAGTCGGGGGAGGGGTTGAAGCTTCAAGGCAGGAAGCTGTTCGTCAATGACGCCGGAATCGCCGATTTCATTATCGTTTCGGCCATTACTGGAAATGGCCCGATCATCGCGGTTGTTGAACGCAATGCGCCCGGGTTGAACATAAGACCGATGCCGTCGCTCGACGGCACGAGAGGTCTCTTCGAAGTGACGTTTGAAGACACGGTCGTGCCTGCCGGCAATATTCTCGCCCGCGGCCGCGAAGCCAGGCAGGCGTTAGAACACGCTCTGGATGTTGGGACTCTCGCGCTATGCGCTGAAATGGTCGGCGGGATGCAGTGGATAATGGACGCCTCCGTCGAATACGCAAAGACAAGGAAGCAGTTTGGAAAACCGATTGGACAGTTCCAGGCCGTCCAGCATCACTGTGCCGACATGCTGCTGCAAACCGAGAGCACCCGCTCGGCGGTTTACTATGCGGCCTGGGTCATGGAATCCGAACCGGGGCAGGCGCCGCTTGCAGTTTCAATCGCCAAGGCATATGCGAGCGATTCGTTTCGTGATGTCGGAAACCGCGGCATTCAAGTCCATGGAGGACTTGGCTTCACTTGGGACGAGAACGTTCATTTTTACTACAAGCGAGCTAAGGCGGCCGAATTGATGTTCGGCGACGCCGCATTTCATCGGGAGCGAATCGCGTCTCTGTTAATCGACTAACCGTATGACATCGCCGGCGACGGGCAAGCAGTTGATCGGTATGATATACGGCCAACAAGGCCCGCTTTGATTAAGGTCCCCTGCTAATAGCCATGCCGGCACACTCGTAGTCACGCCGCTTCAGAAATTTATGGATTCTCCGGAAGAACGAGCAAAGAAAATATTCGGTGAGCGAGCCGCAATGTACACGACCAGCGACACGCATACAGACGCCGCGGTCCTGGGCCGCGTGGTTGCCCTCGCCGATCCGAAGCCGGACTGGAAAGCACTCGATATCGCAACCGGTTCCGGCCACACGGCATTTGCCGTTTCTCGCGGCGCCGGCCTTGTGATTGGTACTGATTTGACGCGTGAGATGATTGACGAAGCGACAAGACTGCGCCAGTCGCAGGGCATTGAGAACGTAGAGTTTTGCGTGGCTGACGCTCATCATCTTCCGTTTCAAGACTGCTCGTTCGATCTCCTGACCTGCCGCAGGGCGGCGCACCACTTTTCGCGTATCGAAGCCGCGCTTCATGAGATGAGAAGGCTCTTGAAGCCCGGAGGCCGGCTTGTAATAGACGATCGAAGCGTCCCGGAGGACACATTCATTGACGAATGCATGAATACGCTCGACCGTTATCACGACAATTCACATATTCGCGAGTACAGGCCGGCGGGATGGAAGAGAATGCTTGAAGCAGCCGGTTTTAAGGTTGACGCGGTGGAGCCCTACGAAAAGCACCGCCCGCTCACCTCACTCACAGCGGGGGTAACGGGCAAGGATCTCGATCTGATTTACGCGACGCTCGACCGATTGACGCCCGCTCAACGCGATGCGTTTAGGCTCACCGATGTCGACGGAAAGCCTTATATCAATCACTGGTTCGTGATGATAGGCGCGCGGGCTTAGAGCGGACAGATCGCTTCGGGGCGTAGCCTGGCCTTGATACTAAAAACCGGCAATCCGGAAGGAATTATGCGTCAGGGATGAATTCATCATCGCACTGGCGACGGCGTTCAGAAGCGAGAAAGTCGTAATAACCGCATCGCAGGCTGTCGGGATACACGCGGCAAACGGCCGGCCGAGCATCATAAATCGTACACTGCCGCTTCTCTTGATCCAGGAACATACATGCCTTCTTAAAAATATGATCTTGATGCTGTTTCAGAACGCGGTCACCGGAAGAGATTTTGGTATACCGTTTTTCCGCCTGCTCGTATGTCACTCCAAAATGCTTCGCGAGACGCGCGACATCTCTTCGAGTAACATCAACCCGGTCATATGTGCAGCAGTAGGCGGGGCACTTTGCGCAGTTATACAGGACTCGCAGAGCCCTGCTCTTTGAATTCCCGTTTCCGCTTATCACACGGGCCATGGGCAATTCGTCTCCTGTGTCTCTAGATTGAAATTAAATTTATTCACCGCCAAGATCGGCCAATTCTTCTTCGAGCGCCGCCAGATGCGCCTCTTTCAGCCGGTCGCGTCGCCGGACTCTCAGGATGCCGATCATCAGAAGCGAGGCGCCTGCTATCGCGCAAAAACCCGCGAGCAAGCTCAGTCCCTGTCTCGATAACCCGACGGCGCTCCACAGCGATGACTTCCCCGAAAGAATGTCATAAACAGCGCCCGCTCCGATGAGAAGTATGAATACGGAAGCGCCAAGAGCTGCGGCCGTGCGAGCCTTGTAAGAGTCGACCTGAGCGGCCAGATCCCGGATCTGAGATTTCAATACTGATCTTCGAGTTTCTACGGTAATCGGCTGCGAGTCTTCGCCGTTCATTTAATGAACTTGCCGATTCGTGACCAGCGGGTTCGCGAAACGAAGTTACCCCCGCCGCCGGTATCGGATTCGCTTTGCGCCAGAGACCAGTAAACAAACATCGCGCGTCCAACAATGCTATTGCGAGGCGCGGTGCCCCAGAATCGGCTATCCTGGCTGTTATTGCGGTTGTCGCCCATGCAGAAGTACTGGTCGCAGTCATACAGTCCGTCGCCGTCCGCATCGTAGACGCCGCGCCGCTCGGGGTTCGACTTTATGTCGTCGGGTATGGGATCGCCCTTCACCGGAACCCTGAATGGCTGGCGAACCCCGTAAGCCATTTGATCCCCGAAATCATAGCCGCCGTCTTCGTCGCGTTCATAATAAAAGACCGTCCAGTCGGAGCCGGCGGGACTTTCTTCGGAAGAAATTATGTCGAGGGCGCCCGGATCGTTCGGCGACTGCTCGCGAACGACAAGACGTTTTTCGGGCAATTCCTTGCCGTTTATATATACCCGGTTCGTCTGCGGATTGAATTCAACGGTTTCGCCCGGCAGTCCGATCACCCGCTTTACATAGTTGATCTTGGGATCGCGAGGATATTTGAAAACCACGACGTCGCCCCGGTGAATATTCCGATGCGGCAGAAACGGCAGCTTGAATATCGAGTTCGGCCCGAAGATGAACTTGTTGACGAGCAACTGATCGCCGATATAAATCGTGTTCTTCATGGAGCCGGTGGGCACCTTCACCGCTTGAACGATAAAGGTCATGCCGAAGAGCGCCATTATCAATGTGACCACGAGCGACTCGAAGTACTCGCGTGGAACGCTCTTCTTATACTCTGGCTTCTTTTGTTCCGGTTCGGCTTCGGTGGATTGATTGGCGGGACTCTGCACCGGCGGCTCGCTCACTAATTCAGATGATTGCATCTCGGTTGTCTCGACGGCTCCTGTCTTAGACTGAGGAAGCAGGCTCTTCGGCGAGCGCTGGTTCGATCAGAGTAGGCTCGCCGGCCGCGCTCTCATGGAAGCCGGTCTGCCTGTTAAATGATGTTTGGGAGAGGCCGCGCTCTCCAATACTCGCGCAGATACTATCGAGCATATCCGGAGACGCGAGGGCGGTTCTCGCCGCCTCTTGCTGAGCCAGCTTTATTGTACTGCCCTCGCCGATCGAGATCGGATGCCCCGCGACTCTCAACTCGACGCGAAAAGTACGGCGGTGATCAGGGCCCTGAACTTCGACGACTACGTACTCGGGTATTTGGGACGCGGTGGCTTGCAGCCGCTCCTGAAGCGCGGATTTGTAATCGTCGCCGATCATCGCCTGCGGGTCTATCGAGACAACCTTGTCGGCCATTTCGCGGCGCACGAACGAACCCGCTACGTCGATTCCGCTGTCGATATAAAGCACGCCGATCAGCGCTTCGTATGCATCGGCGAGAAGCGCGCGCTTTCGGCGGCCCCCCGTCTTTTCTTCGCCTCGGTTTATAAGGATGAATTTCCCGATATCGAGCCGGTCGGCCAGTTCGGCCAGGGTCGGCTCGCTGACGAGATAACCCTTCATCTTCGAAAGCTTGCCTTCAGCTTGATTTGGAAAGAGTTCGAGAAGCCACGCACTCACCACGAAGCCCAGGACGGCATCGCCAAGAAACTCGAGCGATTCATTATGGAGACACCCGGTCGCGGCATGCTCGTTGGCGAACGAGCGGTGGGTTAGTGCGCGATCAAGCAGAGCGCGAGACCGAAAGGAATAGCCGATTCGCTGTTCCAACTCCGACAGCAGCTTCTCTCGTTCGAGCGATATCATAAAGAGACTTGGGAGCAACCAATAGCATTGCTCCACGGCAACTATAGTACACGAGACCGCCGTCACCAGGAAGGATTATCCAACTTCAAACCAAAGAGCCAGCCCATAGACTGGACTGGCCCTTGATTTTGATTTCGCCGCCGCCGCCCTAATTACCGGTGGTCGACGCTGCCGGTTTGCTGTTGGCGGAGGCTCCGCCTTTGTATTGGTCGATCAACTTTTGAAGACCATCGGGCGAATCCGGATGACGGAATTTGTAGAGAGCTTCGAGAGCGCCCTTAACCTGATCGCGAGTAGCGCCGTAAGGGTTGTTCGACGGCTCGGTCAATGCCAGAAAGTGAGCCCAGCAATCGATGACTCCATCGGCCTGCTTGTTCACTTCATCAAGCGCGGATTTGACTTCCGGTTTGGCGGCTGGATCCTGGCGGTCGGCTTCCGGGAAAGCGGAGAACTTCTGCGCAGCCGCTTGATACTTGTTCTGGCGCAACGAACCGCACATCAAATAGTTCAGCGGATTGGCCGCATCGAGCGACGCTGATTTCAGATAATCATCAAGGGCCTTGTCGGCGGCGCCGTTCTTATTCTCGATCATCGCCTCAATCTGATAGAGCCACGAGAGCGTCAGGTTTTGATTCCACTTGGCCTTATCAACCACGGCGGGCACCTTTCCCGCTTCGATAAGCTTGATAGTGCGTTGACTGAAATCCATCGCTTCGGCGGAGTGGGAGAAATTAGGCGGCGTGGCGAACAGCTCATTCTGGCGAATGTTGAGCGCGAGGAGATAGAGATAGTCGACGTTGTCGGCATCCTGCGCCAGCGCTTCCTTGCCGATCTTGATCATCTCGGCGGTGTTCTTGGCCTGCATGGCCTGGTTGAACTGGTAGCCGCGCATGCTGGGTATCCACTTGTTCTTCAAATAGTCGACGTAGGAGCCCTGCGGAAATTTATCGATGTACTGTTTTGCCAGCTCGATGGCTTTTGGATAATCCTTTGCCGCGTTCGCGTCATACCAAGCCTTGTAGGCATCCGCCTCTTCTTTCTTTTGATCCTGATAGGCGAGAAGTCCGAGGCCGTAAGTACCGCGAGCCGAATATATGCTGTTTCCTTCGTATCCACGCTGCGTATTCAGCGCTCCAAAGGCCGGCGGTGTAACGGCCGTCAAGAGCCCGAGCAGCATAGTCGTCGTGATATATCTCTTCATGTGGTGATACTCCTCCTGAGGTTGCCTACTGCATGCTCGAGATACCCGAGCTCTTATCGCGAACGTTCTTCGTTGTCTGGCTTGCAGAAACAGAACAACTCCGGACGCTTCTCTCCGGAGTTGCAGTCCACTGAACAGTGGAATTGCAGCGAGATACTCGCACGCAGGTATACCTTTGTCAAGATATTGAGCGGTTCCGCTCCGCGTTGCCTTTCGATGTAGGAAGTCCAGTCACTTCCAGGCGTCCGCGGTGCTCTGATGCATTCACTATTCCAGGCGCTGCTTGGTTTCGCCGAGCCCAACCTGATCGGCCGCTCCGCGCAAGGCGGCTACAATGAAGTCGATGTGTTCTCCCAGATCTACCTGAAACTCGGCGGCGCCCTCATAGACTTCATCGCGATTCACCGTCCGCGCGAATGCTTTATCCTTCAGCTTCTTCTTAACCGATTTCGATTCAAGATCCCAGATGCCGTTGGGCCGGACGAGCGCGCATGCCACCACGAAACCGGTCAGCTCGTCGCAAGCATATAGTCCTCTGGCCAGCGGAGTCTCTCTGGTCACCCCGGTGTAGTTCGCATGCCCAAGGATCGCGCGGCGGATCTCATCGCTGTAGCCGCGCTCGCCGAGCACTTCGGAGCCTTTCAAAGGATGATCCGGGGGATTGGGATACATTTCGTAATCGAAATCGTGCAGCATCCCGGTGATTCCCCATTTCTCTTCGTCTTCCCCGAGCCGGCGGGCATAGGCTTTCATAACAGCTTCCACCGCAAGGGCGTGCTTTCGAAGGGAATCACCCTTCGTGTATTCGCATAACAAATCCCAGGCTGCTTCTCGATCCGGCATAGCGCGAAGAAGAATAATGCGGTTGGTATTAACTTTCAATGAGGGATTCGATAAGCCTTATCTTCTCGGCTTTCGTCCCAGTGGACGGCAGCGACAGCAGAGGCAGGGTTGCGCCGCGCGCTCGGATTTCATCCAGCCTTGAGCGGCAATAGTCCAAAGGGCCGCATATCGCGATTTGGTCGACAAGCGAGTCCGGCGTCGCCGCGATGGCGCTTTTCCGCTTCCCCGATTGCCAGAGTGAACGGATAACTTCGGCCTCGGCCGCGAATCCCATTCGGCTCACGATCCGATAGTAATAGTCGCCCATTCCCCCGATGTAATAAGCCAGCGGAAGCCGCGCGGCATCCCTCGCTTGAGCAGTGTCGTTCGAGACAGACAGGTTTATCATCGGCGCGATCTCGATAGCGGACGGATCGCGGCCCGCAGTCTTTGCGCTATTAACGACAATGCTCGCGCACTCCGAAAGCCTGTCCAATGGCAGATGCGTAGGGAGCCAGCCATCCGCAATCTCTCCTGCCTGTCGAATTCCTGCTGGGGTGAGCGCAGCGACAAAGATGGGTATGTTCGGTCGGATCGGTTTGAACCCGAGTTTGAATCGAGCCAGCTTGAAGCAATCGCCGTCATAATCCGCGCGCTTCCCTGTGAGGAGCAGCCTTACTATGTCAACGGTCTCCTTCAATCTGACAAGCGGCCGATCAAATTGGCCGCCGTGAAAATCGCTTATTACACGGGCGCCGCTCGTACCCAATCCCAACCTGAATCTGCCTTCGGAAATCTCATCCAGGGTCGCGGCCGACATCGCGAGAAGAGCCGGGCTTCGGCTGAAGACATTCACGATGCCGGTTCCGAGCCCAATCCGCTTTGTCCTAAGCGCGAGCTCCGTGAGTGTCGAGAACGCGTCCCGCTCCCACGCTTCAGGCGCCCAGAATGATTCGTAGCCGCACGCATCGGCTGCTCTAACACAGTCGACGATCTCTCCGCGGTCCAGGCCTTTCTTATCGAAACCCGGCAGCCTCGCGAGATAGAGTCCTATTCTGCGCATCAATGAAAAACGGCGATATCGCTCGATGTAATTGACAATGACTCACGTCAATTCGGAGCGTTGCTTCGCGAGCGCCAGATCAGGAATGCAGGCGCGCCCAGCAATACAATTCCGATTCCCAGACCGGAGAGAACCGGTTGACTGATGATCGAATTAATCACCAGAGCGGCGGCCGCGAGAATGAAGACAATCGGAGTAATGGGATAACCGGGTGTCTTATATGCATCCTGGCTGCCAATCGCTTTGCGTCTGTAGACAAACAAACAAGCAGCGGCCAGCCCGTAGAAAATCCATCCCGTAAACACGACTGCATTGAATAGCTGTTCGAACGAGCCATAAGCCGCCAACAGCGATGCCCATAGCGCTCCCGCTATGACCGCGAACGCGGGCGTACCGAACTTCGGGTGAACTTCAGCGAGTTTGCGAAAGAAGAGTCCATCGTTTGCCATCGCATAGTAGACTCGCGGTGAGGTCAATGTGAGCCCGTTTGCAGCCGTGAACACCGAGGTCGCTATTAAGAGCGCAACCACACTCCTGAGCCTCGGGTGAATCAATGCTGCTACCGAATCAGCAGCGACGCTTTTTGATATAGCAACCTCGGAAGGTCCGAGCGCGGCGATATAGGCCAGATTTGCCAGCAGGTAGATTCCAATCAGGGCCAGGGTCCCGACGAGAAAAGCTCGTGGAAAATTTCGGCGCGAATCGAGTGTTTCGCCCGCGCTAAAAGTCGCATACTGCCAGCCTTCATAGGCCCACAGAACGCCGATCATCGCCAGCCCTATTCCTGAAAACAGAGAGAGCCCGGTCGAAGCTCCCGGCGCGACAGTCGGCTGATGATCGACACCTGATCTGGCGCCAAACCAGAGCAAAACGACGCTCATCAATATCAGCGCGCTGACTTTGATGGCGGTAGTTACGTTCTGAAGATTAGCGCTCTGCCTCGTACCGCGGACGTTCACGGCAGCTACGACCGCGATCATCGCAATCGCGCTGATCTTATTCTCTATAGGGCTGAGAGGAATGACCTCCCCGAGGTTTCGACTAAAAGCGACCGCCAGCGTCGCCGCCGAACCACTGCTGATCACAAAGAAGAAGGCCCACCCATAAAGGAAGGCCGGAAATCGTCCAAAACAATCCCTCAGATAGATATAGATGCCGCCGGCCTCCGGCTTAATCGTGCTGAGCTCGCCGTAGGTAAGAGCTCCCAACAGCGTGAGAACGCCGCCGCCTATCCACACCGCAAGCGAAATCGGAACGCTATTGCCTACCTGACTCAAGACGCTGCCGGGAACAAGGAATATTCCCGCGCCGATTACCGTTCCGACGATCAGGAATATGAGATCGCGAAGATTGAGGGTGCGGGTGAGCCTCACCGGCTGATGGGCTTGTGCCGTCACTTCATAGTCCTTCATCTCGCTGACCTTTTCTCGCGAAGCGGCGGGAGGCGGAGATCCGCCTCGTGATTCGTCTCCAGCTCATCCGAAACCGCGAAGCGAAAGCGAGGATCTCACGTTCGGCTCGATTTGGCTTTCTGCTTTACAGGTTTCTTTGGACGCGCCGCGGCTTCTTGCTTTCCGCGCCGGGCCGGTTCCTGAAACCATCTCGATCCCGAGGTGTACTCTTTTTCCCATTGTCGCATCAGCGCCAGTGACCGCCTCTCCTTGTAGTGGGCGCAGGTGATCAGGATGGCGTTCAACAAAGACAATGGGGCCGCATAAGAGCCCGTCATCGATGGACTCGCGACGGTTGCGACCAGATGCTTGTCGGAATATCGCGCAATGGGAGTCGTATCGCTGTCGGTAATGCCGAAGGTCGTAGCGCCTCGACGATTTGCCCGCTGAACCGCTTCTACTGTCTCGCGCAGACAACGTCCAAAGCTGATGGCGATCAGCAGGTCCTTTTCGTTGAGCATATCGATGCGATGACGCAGGTTCCCCGAGCTTCCGATAGGGGCCTCGCCGGCAAGACCCAGCGGGGTGAGACAATAGGCCAGAAACCATGCCAAAGACGCGGCGAGATCTACTCCGACGACTATGATGTGGCGCGAGCGATGGATCAACTTCGCGAGCTCGATTATCCCTTCAATGTCGAGGCTGGACTTCAGCACGCTCAAGTTTTCGGAGTCCCGTTCGACGCTGTGACGTATCTGATCCGCGAGAGAACGATGCTCGCGCGCCGCGGCTTTCATCACGGTATAAGGCGTAATTCGAGTGACGAAATGACGGCGCAAATCCGCGGCGAAGTCGGCGAAGCGATCGTACCCGAGCGCTTGAATCGTCCGGACTATCGTAGCGGCGTCGACTTCAAATCGGCGGGCCAGCTCGCGCGACGATAGAAAAAAGTTCTCACCGGGATTGTCGAGGATGGCGCGAACTAATTCCCTGCGGCGCGGATTGAGTTGAGCCTGAGCGAAGCGCACCTCAATCGGGGTGGCGGATGCCCCTGGAAATCCATCGTCGGAAGCGGTCCCTTTCTTTCTTTGGGCCACGAGTCCTCGGCATAGTCCAAAATCAACTTGGACAGGGTTTTTCGGGGAGAAAGTCTTTTAGCAGGGCTACTTCCCGCACGCAAGCCGAATGTAACGTTGATTTCTCACGGTGCGGTCAGATGCTCGATTTCTTCCGTGCAGGCGTCGATATAATCAAGATCAACCTCGAAACCGAGACCCGGTTTGTCCGGTACGTTTATAGTGCCGTCGGACGCTACCATAACTCCGGGTTTAATAATGTCCGGCGCGAAATACCGTGAGCTCGCGGATGTGTCTCCCGGAAGGACGAATCCAGGCAGGCTTGCAAGCGCGATGTTGTGGGCGCGGCCGATCCCGCTTTCGAGCATGCCTCCGCACCAAACGGGCGTCTGTCGCGATAGGCACAGATCGTGAATCTGGAGAGCCGAGGAATAGCCCCCCACTCTTCCTACTTTTATATTGATGATGCGGCAACTACCCAAATGCAGCGCATCCCTCGCCCGCTTTGGCCCGGTTATGCTCTCGTCGAGGCATATTGAAGTTTCGAATTTCGATTGAAGCTCCGCGTGATCGACCAGATCGTCGTGATCAAGAGGCTGTTCGATCATCAAGAGCCCAAATTCATCCAGCTTCTTCAGGTGATCGAGATCGCTGAGGCGGTAAGCGCTGTTGGCATCCACCGACAGCAGGATATCGGGATGCCGCCGTCTAACTTCCTCGACGACGTCAATGTCCCGCCCCGGTTTAATCTTCAGCTTTATTCTCTGATATCCCAAATCGAGATGTCGCCGAACGCGCTCGAGCAGAGCGTCAATCTCGTGCTGAATGCCGAGACTGACTCCGACGGCGATTCGCGATCGCGTTCCGCCGATGAGGGCGGAGATCGAAGAACCTTTGATCAACGACACGAGGTGCATGAAAGCGAGTTCTATGCCCGCTTTGGCCATATTGTGCCCTTTGAATGTGGAAAGCCTCGATGCAAGATCGTCGAGTCCGGTCAGAGGCGACGATAACACAAGCGGCGCGAGAAAGCTGGAGATGATGTGCCTGGCGGTACCGACGGTTTCATAGCTGTACAGCGGCCTGCGCGAGGCGGCTACCTCGCCCCAGCCTCGCAAGCCTCCCGCGTCGAGCGCTACCAGGAATACGATCCGCGTGTCGGTCTTACCAAAGCTCGTCTCAAAGGGCTCGACCAGCGGCATTCGCAAAAGCCGAATCTCGATTCGCTCGATGCGAACCGGCTCAACGGTGATAGGGCGGCGAATCGTCTCGCAATTACCGTTTCCGCTCATGGCCGCCACAACCTAACACAAGCCGTCATGTGCTTCAAGCCTGCAACAGTCATTGCAGCGGATAAGGCCATACTGTAAGATGCGGCATCAGTTGTTGCAGCAGATCGGCAATTCGAAACGGGCGATACGTGATCAATTCCTTGACATCAAAAAATGGCTGGTGTATCAAAGCCGCTAGATTAATAAGTGCATTCAGATCCGTAACGGCCCCCAGCCTATAGACCATCTGACTCCGTTGAATTGAGCTGACGGGAAGAATCCGGTGGAGTGGTTGAATGACTGACGCAAGCTCGGCGGAATCGGCGATAGTAATAAGAGACGTCGAGTCGATTGATGAGATTCACGCCATCGAGGCGCTCCAGGCTGAAGTCTGGGGAGGCGGAGATCTTGATGTCGTACCACTCACCATTCTCGTCGCAATGCGAGAAGTCGGAGGAATCCTGGTAGGGGCCTTCGACGGCGACACGATGGTCGGATTCGCGTTTGCGTTTATAGGATACGAGAACCGTCTCTCCGCGATTCATCTCGATGAATCGGCCGGCTCAGCCGCCGCGGCTTTCAACCTGCCGGGACAACCACGCATTCAACCGGTGATGCATTCACACATGCTCGCGGTTAAGCGCGAATATAGAAACCTCGATCTCGGCCGCAAGTTGAAACTCGCGCAACGCGAGCGCGCCTTGCGAGCCGGGTTCAACGTGATGACCTGGACGTTCGATCCCTTGCAGTGCATCAACGCGCACCTCAACTTCGCGAAACTCGGGGTTGTTTCGGATGAATACAAGATCAACTTTTACGGCGAGCAGAGCTCGAGCTTCCTTCATCAGAATGGAACAGACCGCCTTTGGCTTACCTGGCTTCTCTCAAGCGCCCGTGTGAATTCGATAGTCAACGGTGTCGAGCCTGAAGGCGTCGTTCCCGACCTGACTTTAGTTTCGGTCAGCGAAGGCGATGCGCCGGTGATGAACGACCAGGTTCCTACGACGGAGCGGCCGCCGCTCGCGATAGAGATCCCCGGAAACATATCCGATATTGCACGCCGGGATCTCGATCTATCGATTCGATGGCGTGAGGCAACGCGTTCGGCTTTTTTGAAAGCGCTTTCACAAGGATACCTTGTAACCGAATTCCATCGATGCACTCGCAATGGAATAGAACTGGGTTATTACGTGCTGACGGCGCAAAGAATTGAAGACCTTGTTTAATTATTTCCGCTCAGTTTTGCGGTATTCGATAGTTTGTTACGGAGACTCTTATGAAGAAAATTCACCTGACGGCGGCCGCTGCCCTGCTGCTAGTTCTTGGATTGTCCTTGACTTCTGCTTCAGCCGAAGAGAAAGCCGGCAAGCTGTCGGCGATGGATATCTTCAACCTCGAGGTTGCAGGCGATCCTCAGATCTCGCCCGACGGAAAGAAAATCGTTTACGCGCGCGCGTTCAGCGATGTTATGACCGACCGGAGGTGCTCGAACCTCTGGATCGTCAATTTCGATGGAAGCGATAACAGACCGCTGACAATCGGTAATTTCTCCGATGGATCGCCGCGCTGGTCTCCCGACGGGACGAGAATCGCGTATGTAAGCGATCGCGACGGCGCACCTCAGATCTACTGTAGATGGATGGACAGCGATCAAGTCGCGAAGCTCACCAACCTTCAGACTCCGCCTTCCGGGATAGCCTGGTCGCCGGACGGCAAGAGCATCGCGTTTACAGGGCTTGTTCCTGGTTCAGCCCCTCAGATCGGGCAAATTCCGGCGGCGCCGCCCGGAGCGAAGTGGTCAGAGCCGGCTACGGTGACTGACAAGCTTGTTTATCGATTCAACGGCGCGGGTTATTTGAAGCCCGGTTACTACCACATCTTCACGATTCCTTCCGAAGGCGGTACACCGCGTCAAATATCAACCGGGAACTTTCAGCACGGCGGCGCAGGCATTCGCGCGAGCGATGTCAGTTGGACGCCCGACGGCCGGTTTTTGCTCTGTTCAACGAATCGAAACCCTGATTATGAGTACGAGCCGCTCGAGAGCGAAGTGTACGAGTTTTCCGTCGAGAATGGTTCCGTTCGGGCTTTGACGCATCGCAAAGGACCGGACGGCTCGCCGGTCGCCTCGCCCGACGGAAGGTATATCGCTTATCTGGGTTTCGACGATGCATATCAGGGCTATCAGGTGACGCATCTTTATGTGATGAACCGCGATGGAAGCGGTTCAAAGGCAGTCTCATCCAGCCTCGATCGCGATATCGCGTCCCCGCAATGGGCGGCCGACGGAAGCGGGCTGTACTTCCTTTATGACGATCAGGGAAATACGAAGCTCGCCTTTATTTCGCTCGACGGATCGGTCAAGCAGATCAGCGGCAACATCGGCGCGGCGACATCCGCTTACGGAGGCGGAGCTTTTTCGGTCGCGAAGAACGGCGCGATTGCGGTGACGTATTCAAAGCCGAATATACCGGGCGACATCGCGTCGATTGCACCGGGCGGACAGGTCAAAGTGCTTACCGCTGTCAATCAGGATCTCTTCGCGGGTAAGCAACTCGGGGAAGTCGAGGAGATCTGGTACCAGTCGTCGATCGACCACAGAAAGATCCAGGGCTGGATCATTAAGCCGCCGGCGTTTGATCCTTCCAAGAAATATCCTCTGATACTCGAGATTCACGGCGGTCCGTTTGCGGACTACGGCGACAGGTTCGACATCGAAAAACAACTTATGGCCGCCCGCGGTTACGTAGTGCTCTACACGAATCCGAGAGGCAGCACGAGCTACGGGGCCGAGTTCGGCAACCTGATTCATCACAAGTATCCGGGCGACGACTTCTACGATCTCAATTCCGGTGTTGATGCCGTCATAGCGAAAGGCTACATCGATACCGACAATCTCTTCGTCACGGGCGGAAGCGGAGGCGGCGTTCTTACGTGTTGGGTGATCGGCCATACAACGCGCTTTCGAGCCGCGGTCACCGTCTATCCGGTAATCAACTGGTACAGCTTCAACCTGACTTCGGACATCGCGGCTTTCACCACGAAGTACTGGTTCCCCGGTTTTCCGTGGGACAACGTCGAACACTACGAAAAGCGCAGCCTGTTGTCGGTAGTGAAAAACGTAAAGACGCCTACGATGGTGTTGGTAGGTGAAGAAGACTATCGAACCCCTATCTCGGAATCGGAGCAGTACTACACGGCTCTGAAGCTGCTGAAGGTTGAATCGGTTCTGGTGCGAGTGCCCGGCGAGCCGCACGGAATCTCACGCAAGCCGAGCCATCACGCCGCCAAGGTGTCTTACATAATCAATTGGTTCGATCAACATCGAAGCCGTCCGTAAAAATCGTCGGGAATAGAACCAGGACTGAATCGCCACTCTCGCTTCAGGAGCAATGTGATCATGATTTTTAAGCCGTCGGTTAGAGCGCTTTTGTTTATTGCTTTGGTTATCTTCGGCGCTCGGATAGCGAACGCACAGGAGCCGCTGTCGAAAGACTTCGATGAATATGTTGCAAAGGCGCTAAAAGACTGGCAAGTCCCAGGGGTTGCTATCGCAGTCGTCAAAAATGACGCGGTGGTCTTCGCGAAGGGATACGGCGTCAGGAAGCTAGGCGATACCGCTCCGGTTAACGAGAAGACGCTGTTCGCCATCGGTTCGGCTTCAAAAGCATTCACCGCGGCATCCATTGCGATGCTTGTGGACGAAGGCAAGCTGAAATGGGACGATCCTGCCGCCAAGTATCTTTCCGGTTTCGAGCTGTATGATCCCTACGCCACTCGCGAGCTGACCGTGCGCGATTTGCTGTGCCATCGCAGCGGCCTCGAACGCGGCGATCTGCTCTGGTACGGATCGGCTCTGAACAGAGACGAGATACTTCGTCGAGTGAGATACCTCAAGCCGTCGTGGTCATTCCGAAGCCTGTTCGGCTATCAGAACATCATGTTTCTCGCCGCCGGACAGATTCTTCCGTCGGTGAGCGGCAAAGATTGGGACACCTTCGTAAAGGCGCGCATCTTCAAGCCGCTCGGAATGACTTCAACCAACACGAGCATCAAGGATCTGGCAGGTCTGGATAATGTAGCGACGCCGCACGCAAAGATCGACGAGAAGGTCGAGATCATTCCGTGGCGCAACATCGACAACATCGCTCCGGCTGGAGCCATAAATTCAAACGCGGTCGATATGGCTCAGTGGGTTCGGCTCCAACTTGGAGAAGGCAAATATAAAGACGACAGGTTGATCAGTTCCGGCTCGGTGAAGGAGATGCATACGCCGCAGACGATCATCCGCGCCGAAGGAATATGGGAGAAGCTCTTTCCGGAAAGCCATTTTCTCACCTACGGAATGGGTTGGTTTCTGACGGACTATCGCGGCCGCAAAATCGTCCAGCACGGCGGGAACATAGACGGAATGAGCGCGCTGGTGGGAATGGCTCCCGAAGAAAAGCTCGGCGTCGTGATTCTCACCAATATGAACGGCACTTCGCTGCCGACCGCCTTGATGAACAAGATTATTGATTTGTATATGCATGCACCGGAGAAAGACTGGAGCGCCGAAATGCTCAAATCGATCCGTGCTCTGGAGGCGCAAGGAGAGGCCGCGGAGAAGAAGATCGAGCAGGCGAGGATCAAGGGAACACATCCGTCGTTATCACTCGATAAATACTCGGGAAGCTACAAAGACGAGATGTATGGAGAGGCGCGGATCGCATCGGAAAATGGAAAACTTGTACTTCATTTCGGCGCGGCGTTTATCGGTGACCTCGAGCACTGGCACTACGACACGTTTCGCGCGACCTGGCGCGACCGCTCGCTTGGGAAAGGCCTGGTGACCTTCACGTTGAACGCCGAAGGCAAGATCGAGGGAATGAAAGTGCAGAATCTGGCCGACTTCAAACGAGGACCCGACTCGGCGGATACGGCGGCGGGCATCAAGCTGAGCGAGCCCGAGCTGAGAATCTACGCGGGCAAATACGAAGCGAAGGGCGCTCCCATCGAAATAAGCATCGAGATGATGGGCGGACAATTGAAAGCGATCGTTCCCGGACAGCCCGTCTATACATTGACGCCTTTAAGCCGCACGCGTTTTCGAATCGAGGGCGCACCGGCGGGCTTCTTCGCGAACTTCGAATTAGACGGCAAGAGTGTAAAGGCGATGATCATAGAACAAGGCCAGGGCATTACTTTCAGGCTCGAGCCAAAGCAGTGACCAGTGGAGTTTGTATTCGAGGGCTGAGATTGACCGAGTTTCGAATGCGCGTTTTCGGGGGCCGCTCTCCGCGGGGAGATGCACGAGCAAGGAGTACGGTAAGTGGAGGGCGGCCGCCGAAATCGCGCACAATTGTGCCTTCCCTTTTTAGTTTCGCTAAAACCGACCGGCGAGTATACTTCGCGATCATAATACCGTGACTTTATAAGCGTTCTGGCTTTTTAGCAGTAGTTCTAAGTAGTGGGGAAGGACAAACAATATAGTCTGCCGATAAAACGAGCGGCCCAGTCATAGACCTTAAGTCCGGCCGAAACATTGGGCTGCTCGCTCGGATTAGTGAGCACGCGATCCCGGCAAGACCTTACAGGAGGACACGATGAAGACCGCTCGCTTTCTGCTGGCAGTTACGCTTTTACTATCGTCTCTGCCGGCCAACGCACTATCGCAGACAGCGACGACTGCGAGGATCACCGGCACAGTGACGGACTCGCAGGGCTCAGCCGTTCCGGGCGCGACCGTAAAACTGACCGCCAAAGCCACGGGCGCTGAAAAATCCGCAACCACAAATGAAGCCGGCCGATACGCTTTTCCGAGCCTTGATCCGGGTGACTACGACCTGAGCGTCTCGGTGGCAGGCTTCCGAAAACAGGGCGTCTCCAGTATCGCCGCCCAGATCTCCAAGTCGATTAACGTCGACGTTGTTCTCGAAGCCGGCGGCTCCCAGGAGCAAGTAACCGTCAGCGCCGGCACCGAAGCACAGTTGCAGAAGGACGATTCATCAGTCGGTATGGTCATCGACCGCGATCGAATCGCCCGGCTGCCTAATGCCGACCGTCAGGCCACGAGTCTGTTGACCTTGCAGCCCGGTATAACGACCGGCGGCGAAGTGACAGGCGCGCGCGCCGACCAGAACGCATTCATCCTCGACGGCATCGACGTATCCGACAACGTTATCGGCCTGCCCTTTAGAACGACGATTCCCGTGACCGCGGAATCGCTCGATGAGCTGCGCGTCACCGTTGCCAATCCAAATGCAACGTTCGGGCGCGCGGCGGGAGCTCAGGCCACGTTCGTGACTAAGCGCGGGACCGATGCGTTTCACGGTTCGCTTTACGAATACCATCAGGATGCGGCGCTGAACGCCAATACCTGGGACAACAATCGGCTGGGATTCGCCAGGCCTCCGCTGGTGGACAACCGGTACGGCGGTTCGATCGGGGGACCAATCGTTAAGGACAAGCTTTTCTTCTTCTTTAACTATGAAGGAAGGCAACTGCCGGGCACTCAGAAGGCGACGCGAGTTGTTCCTACCGACTCATTCAAAGCCGGCATTCTCAAATTCAGAGATGCCGCCGGCGGCGTAGTCACGGTTAATCCGAAATCGCTGGACCCGCGCGGCATCGGCGCAAACCCTGGGATTCTGAGAGCGTTGGCGCTCATGCCGACGGCTAACGATAACTCGGTTGGAGACGGGTTGAACACGAGCGGCTTCACGTTCAATTTTCCCGCCAACCTCAAGTCGGATTTCGGCGTGATGCGAATCGACTATCAGTTGAATGAAAAGTGGTCGATCGCGGCAAAAGGCGCGGCTCAGCGCCTGGTGCAAGACGCCGCCAACCAAACCAATCTTATCGACCTCAAGGGCGGCAACAGCTTCCCGGAACGGCCTCGCAACCTGACGTTCGCCGCGACTGGCAATCTGCGTACAAACCTGGTGAACGAGTTCCGTTATGGATACATCTGGGACAGCCAGGTGTTCAACGCAATCTCGCCGACCACGATTGCAGGCTTCAACGTCGCGGTCGATATCGCTGGAGCAAACACTTCTACGCCGCTGCTCGACCAACCGATCGACGTGGATACGCAGCGGGCGCGGCGGCAGTCTTCATTCAGCGGAACCAACCAGTTCGTCGACAACGCTACGTGGACGAAGGGCAACCACACGATGCAGTTCGGAGCCGACTTCCGGCGCATCAGCACATTCCATTTCCGGGATGACAAGGTGGTCGGATCAGTGAGCACTCCGGTGGCCGAAATCGGAGCCGATGGACACGTTTCCATTACGGCATCTCAGCGTCCGACGCTTTGCGGCTCGCCGGGTCAGTCGGGCTGCCTTCAACCCAACGACGTCGCTCGCTACAACCAATTGTACGCGGGATTGTTGGGAATCGTAGATCGAGTCTCCTATCTGGCGATTCGGGACGCCAGTCTTCAACCGACGCCGATCGGAACCGGACTCATCAACGATACCCTGCTGCACCACTGGGAGTTCTATTATACGGACTCATGGAAGGTGAAGCCCTCGCTCACTCTTTCGTACGGTCTGTTGTATCAATGGCACACCCCGCCCACCGACAAGCAGGGCAGGCAATCCGTAGCCATTTATAAGGACACAGGCAAGATCGTCGAGGTGAATGATTATCTTCGCCAGAAGAAAGCAGCCGCCGAGCAGGGCGACATTTTCAACCCCGACCTTGCTTATCTTCCCATCAAGGATTCGGGGCGCGACGGAGTCTTTGAAATCAATCGCAAGGACTTCTCTCCGCGAATCTCGATCGCCTGGCAGCCTTCATTCAAGGAAGGATGGTTTGGCAAGGCGTTCGGCGATCGCAAGACCGTCGTTCGAGGCGGCTACGCGCTGACCTACGACCGCGCCAACACGGTTGCAACCGTAATCGTGCCGATGCTCGGCGTCGGGTTCGCTCAGACGCTGTCGATTCTGGGCCCAACGAATAAGGCGGGTCAGCCCTTCCGCGCGGGAATCGACGGCGACATTCCGGTGCCGGTCAACTCGGCCGTCAAGTCGCCGATTGTTCCTGATAAGCCATTCGGCGAGCTGCTGTCGTTCCTCGACAATCCGAAGCTGCTCGATCCGCGCAATCACGGAATCGACTTTACGATTCAGCGCGAGTTGCCGTGGAAGATGCTGATCGAGGTCGGATACGTCGCTCGGCTCGGCCGCGAGCTCTATCAGAGCTACAATCTCAACTCGAACCCCTTCTTCTTCAAAGACAAGAAATCGGGCCAGACGTTCGCGCAGGCATTTGACGCGGTCGCAACAGCGTTGAGGCCTGGCGGCTCGGGCAGGATCGCGGCGCAGCCGTGGTTCGAGAATCAACTTGGGGCGGGCTCAACCGGGGCTCTTGCCGATGCATTCACCGGTGATTTCATAGCCGGCAATTTAAACAACATCTGGAACTTCGGCATCGACTTCTTTACGCCGACGCCGTACAACAACCAGCAGGCAGCCGACTTCTTCTACCGGGCGAACGGCGGAAGGTCGAACTACCACGCGATGATCGTGAGTCTCCATAAGCGAAATTCGAACGGGCTTACGTTCGATCTCAACTACACGCTGTCCAAGTCACTCGATCAGGTGGGAGCCGTGCAGAATTCCGCGGGCGAGCTAGCCAGCAGCTTCTTCCCAAATCTCGAGTATGGTCCGTCGTTTTTTGACCGGCGGCACATCTTCAACGCGAACGGCGTATATGATCTGCCGTTCGGCAAGGGGCGCATGTTCGACCTGAAGAAAGGATGGCTGAACTCGCTGGTCGGCGGCTGGTATACCTCGGGCATATTACACGCCGAAAGCGGACAGCCGCTGCAGGTAACCCAGAACTTCTCCGGTCAGACTTACGGAGGCAGCTTCGTATTCGGCTACGGCACCGGAGCGATTCCAACCGGACATGTGAGCACGGGCTTGAATCACAACAGCACCGGGACCGGACTGAATCTGTTCTCCGATGTGAAACAGGCGCTAAACAGCTTCAGACCCGTGTTGCTCAGCCAGGACTCGCGCTCGGGTCGAGGCGTGCTTCGCGGCTTGTCTCACTGGCAACTCGACCTGTCGCTCGGCAAACAGACCAAGATAGGCGAGCGGATGAGCTTTGCTCTTTCGTTCGACCTCTTCAACATCTTCAATCACCCGAACTTCCTTGATCCTGCTCCGAATCTCGAAGACCCAACGAACTTCGGGCAGATCACAACGCAACTCACTCCCAATCCAAATGGGTTCCCGCTGGCGCAGACCTTCTATCGCCCGCGAGCCATTCAGATTGGCGCGAGAATTCAGTTCTAGCTGATTCTTAAAAATTGCCGCCCGCCTCGATCTTCAACAAGGAGGCGAGGCGGGCGGCAAATGCGCTTCTTTCGTTACAACTTAGATGGTTTCCCTGTTTCTGCCAGGGTCTCTTTTGAAATAAAAATGGCTCAAATGCTCTTGTAAATAAGATAAGGGTTTTGCTTGTTACCTGACCGTCACTTGTCCAGTAGAGTTCCGCGTTTAATAATAGGTTTGACGTGGAATGATCTTTTTCAAACGCACAAATTGAAGAGCGCGACCTCGCCGGAATCCTCGACGTTCCTTTTCGAGTTTTTGGCTCGCCCGATCCATCCATCGGTTTGGATGGGTGTTGATATCTCACAGCAGGAATTACATACAGGAATCACAAAAGAACGAGGAGCTATGATGAAAGTGCCGACCGGCCCCTTTGAAGAGCTTTGGTCCCACCAATGCGCGGGCCCAGTCATATCCGTTTCCGCAACGCCGAATTGTTCCTTGATTTCAGCCGCCTCAGTAAATTGCGATCTACACCTGCTGAATGAAAATGGCAGCGAGGTCTGGGATCGACCGGCGAAGCTCGACAATGAGGGTTGGGCGACCTCGGTTTCGGCCGACGGAAGGTTCATTGCGGTCGGTACGGCGAGTAAGAAACCCGCCGATGGAACCGTATATGTTTTCGATAGAAACAGAACGCAAATCTGGTCTGAAGCGATCGGCGCCCCGGTTTGGAGCGTGAGCCTCTCAGCGGACGGCAGTTATCTCGCGGTCTCAAGTTGGAATAATCACGTCTATAAATATAAGAGGTCTCGTGAGAGTTACGATCTGATTTTCGACGTAGAGCTGCCTGGCGGCTCGGGGCTCTATGGAATTAAATTGGCCGAAGACGGCCGTGAGCTTGTGGTGTCGAGCTACGATACCGGGGTGTTCATTCTAAGCGAGCACGGAGCGGTTCACAAAGCTATCAATTTGAGAGACGGTTTCTACAATGTGTCCGTTGCGCGGAACACCGGTACTATCATCGCCGCAATGAGAGACTTTTCAGCGCTCCTCATTGCAAAAACAGACAACGATTCACAGAGCGTTCGCAAGCTTCCCAAAATCAGTTCAATCGCGATTTGCGGTGTGGATATATCAGACGACGGAAAGCTGCTGGGTCTCGGCAGCTTCGATGGCCGATTGTATATCACCGACGGGGCCGGCAGATGTCTGTGGCGCTACGAGACCGATGGCGAGGTCTGGTCGGTTGCGATGTCCGGAGACGGGCGATTGATTTGTATTGGCTCTGGAGACCAATCGGTTCGCCTATTCTTCAATCGATGCACCGCGAGCGCGCTTGATGAGGTTCGCGCGGTAGAGGACAGCCTGGAATGCGTTCACGACAACAATGAAACCTGGGCAAACACCCTAGCGGATACGCTCGTTGCGATGTATTTACGCTACGGAATTGTCGAATACGGCGTGAGTCGTTTAATGGAGTTCCGTGAGCACGTCTCGAGATCGTTAATTCGCGCGACGGTCAAAAAGTTATTACGTCAAGACATCGAGTCCAACCCAACACATTATTTCAGCCATCTTCAACTTGGCGATGTTCTTTCAAGCGAGAACGATCATCAAGCCGCGGCTTATCACTATCAAGTCGCCGCAAGCGAGCCCAAATATAGATCACGAGCTCTGAACCAGGCCGGGGAGAGCTTTGAAAAGCTAAAACTCAAGGCCGCAAGTTTTTCCTGTTTTCGCCGCGCACGCGAGCAGCATCTGGACGCGGACGCTAAGCGTGTACTGTTCAATCTGGCGCACTCATATGAGGGCCAGGGGGAATGGGAAGAGGCGATCAGGCACTATCAATTACTTGTGTCGTGGGACGCGCGTTATCGAAATGCCTGGTCACGCATGCAAAACCTCATTTCTCATCATCGTTCTACGGATGTAAGACCTGTTCGGACCGAATACGCGGGCGGCGCGGTGAGCCTGCTGGGACCCGATACTCCCCGCCAACAAGAAGTCGACGACCTCTTATTACCCGTAATCGCCGCCCGTAACTCCGAGGTGATTGAACCGCCGGGCTTGCGTGCCAGATTGGAGCAGGTGGTATCCGCGCTTGCGGCGGATGAGGAGTTCATTCGAGGTATAACCAAGGCCGACCTCGACTATACGACCGAAATGTACATGAAGTACGAGTACCTGCTTCCGGAAGACGAATTGAAGAAATTTCTGGAGACGGTCAACTCCATTTCCGTCATCGAAGACGGAGCCGTTGCCGCCTCCCTTGATATCGGCGCGGCAACCGGCCGCTATCCCTCACTTCTCGCTCGAAGAGGAATCAAGACGTTCGGCGTAGATCGAGAATACAGGGCAATGTCATTCGCGCACAGCAGGAAGTTATCGGCGTCGCGTTATCACGACTGGCCCCAGTTCTTTGTGGGTGACGCCGTCGCTTTGCCGGCCGCCGGCGGTTCATTCGATCTTGTTACATGTATGATGGGCACCTTTGCGCATATTGGCCGATCGCAGCAAAGTGCGGCAGTGAAGGAAATGTTGAGAGTTCTGCGCCCGTCCGGTAGGATCATCATTTCGACATGGGATGTTGAATGCGAGCATCTGGCATTCTTGTCCATGTATGATGAAGCACAAAAAGAAATGATCAGGCAGAGCTCACCGCGCTGTGATGAAATTCAGGCGCTATTAGAGGAGAGCGGCATGAAAGAGATCTCGGTGGTTCACTTTTGCATGCTGCCGCAAGGCGTGGTCTACGATCTCGGTCTTCATAAGCTGGATCTTGGAGGTCTCCGAATGGCGCTGGACATCGATCTTGCCGTGCGCGCGACTTTTCCGGCCAGGCATGGAGAAATGTATGTTGCGACCGCGGTGAAGCATTAAGGAGAGCAAGGATTGGCCATCAATCAGAAGCTTACGAAGCGCAGCGACGACTTCGCGAAGTGGTACAACGAACTTATTCTGAAGAGCGAGCTCGCGGATTATTCGCCGGTCCGAGGCTGCATGATTATTCTCCCGCTTGGCTACGCGCTGTGGGAGAACGTGCAAAGGTTGATGGATCAGGAATTCAAGAAAACTCAAGTCGAGAATGTATATTTTCCTGCCCTTATTCCTCTCTCCCTTTTGCAAAAGGAGGCGGAACACGTCGAAGGGTTCAGCCCGCAACTTGCGGTTGTCACTCACGGAGGCGGAAAAGAACTCGCCGAGCCTCTGGTCATTAGACCTACTTCCGAAACAATTATTTGGCAATATTACGCGGATCGCCTGCAATCATATCGTCAGCTCCCGCTGTTGATTAATCAGTGGTGTAATGTGATGCGCTGGGAGATGCGCACCAGGCTTTTTCTCCGCACCACCGAGTTTCTCTGGCAAGAGGGACATACGGCGCACGCCACCCCCGCGGAAGCCGAAGAGCGAGCGCTCATGATGCTCGGTGTCTATCGGAAAGTCCTGGAAGAGTACATGGCGATTCCATGTTATCAGGGCGTAAAGTCGAGCCAGGAAAAGTTCGCTGGAGCTGAAAACAGCTATTCCCTCGAAGTAATGGTGCAGGATTTCAAGGCGGTGCAGGCCGCTACTTCGCACAACTTTGGGCAGCGCTTTTCTAAGGCCTTTGGGGTCACATTCCTTAATGAGCAGGACGAAAGACAGCATGTATATACGACCAGTTGGGGCTCCAGCACTCGACTAATCGGAACATTGGTTATGGTCCACGCCGACGATCGCGGCCTCGTGTTGCCGCCTCGGATCGCGCGGACGCAGATCGTGATTGTGCCCATTTCTGACTCGGAAAATAGAAAACGCGTGTTCGACGCGGCCGGTAAATTGGAGAATACGCTTCGGGAACAAGGCTATACCGTTAAGGCCGATTATCGAGACATAAAACCGGTCCATAAATTTTATGACTGGGAGCTTCGCGGCGTGCCTTTGCGGATCGAGATCGGTTTGAAAGAAGTTACGGCTGAAGAAGCTACTCTCGTTCAGCGCGATACCGGCAAGAAAATGACCGTTCGGCAAGCGGAGCTTTCTGAATTAATCCCGGGAATATTTGAAGAAATGCAGCGCAGAATGTTCGAACGAGCGCTGCAATTTCGAGATGAGCATACCTACGTCGTAAACAGCTTCAAGGAGTTTCGCGAAGTTTTGGAGGAGAAGAAAGGTTTCCTGAGGGCTCACTGGTGCGGCTCAAACTCGTGCGAGAACGACATCAAATCAGAAACCGAAGCAACCATACGCACGATACCGTTTGACTCCGAGCCGGAAACCGGCGAATGCGTTTATTGCGGAAAGCCGTCCGGCAGAAGGGTTCTTTTCGCCAAAGCATATTGATAGTTGCCGGTCTGACCGGTTTTCTTTTAAGACGGCGGTTTTGATATCGGGCCTAATAGACGGCGCCTCCGACAACGGCAGGGCGACTTGGAGTTAGAAGAGACAACTGTCCATCGGTTCCGGGTACTCCGAGAACGAGAACTTCCGACATAAAGCCTGCAATGTTTCGCGGCGGAAAATTGACCACGCCGATCACCTGCATTCCTATCAACTCATCTTTTGAATAGTTTGTCGCCTGCACGCTCGACTTCTTCAAACCGATTTCATCGCCAAAGTTCACGGTTATTCGATAAGCGGGCTTCTTCGCTCGAGGAAAATCTTCTACTTCCGTGATGACTCCCACTCGCAATTCGATCTTTTGAAATTCTTCAAAGGTGGCCATAGTTTTCCTCCTTGGTAGAGTTTCCGGCTTTGTTTAGCGCACGACCCGTGCCGGCCCGGCGACTTGGTAATTCCGGTAGTGAATGAGCTCCGCTGTCAGGTCTGAAGAACCCGCCCGAAGAGTCTCAAATTGTCGGGACAGCGCAAGATTATATGTCTCATGGATTGTCTCTGCGCGCTATCCACAGAGTATGCTCCCGTGAGATTGCATTTTCGGCATCCGCCACAAACGCCGAGAGTTGATCATCCTTAGCGATGTGGCCCGCCTTGGCGGCAATCAATCCAAGCTCCTGCGCTGTGACATTATATGATTGGGCGAGTTCCTGGTGCCGCTTGACCTGCAGCCACGCTAAAGCCGCGGTCGCGATCATCGAGAAGGACCCTGTAAGGTTAAGGCGAGAGTCCGGTGAATAAACCAGGAGTAGAGCTGAAACTGCAGCTCCAACTTGAGCGATCATAATGACGGCGAACCAAATATCCTCCTTGCGTCGGTTGGCTTTAGCCTTATCGCTATACCATCCTCTCTGGTTTTCAATTCTCGCATTAACATAAAACTCTCTCCGATGTTCCGTATCCCAGGATCTCACTTCTCGCATTCGATTAGTGATTTGAGGCCCATTACCTAGCTCTCCATTCAAAGCCGCGAACAAAGATTTTCGTTGCGACAAGATGTCATTCAAGCTGGACAGGAAGGCTTCATCAACTGCTTTTGGGGCCAATTCGCCTGAGTACGGTTCGGCGCGGCACATGAAGCGCCATGTCAGCGTTTTTACGGATTCAGCTATGGCCCTACCGCCATACCACTCCCTCTCGTGTTTCTTTGCCCTTAAAGTTGAAGTTAGTATGAAGCCGACAAAAAATGCGATGCCGGTTAAGAGCGCTTTAAGCGATTTATTTTCGGACGTAGTCACGGAAACCGCCGATAGGAACGCCCCGATCATCGTGAGAATCAGCACTGAGCCAAACAGAAACAAGTAGCTCTTTCCGGCACGCAAGGACGCGGCATTCGCGGCGTTATGAAGGGCCGGCAGATCTTCTTCAGGTAGAATCTGTATGCTATCAACCATCTCTAACCAATCCCAGACAGAGAAAGTACCAGGTAGAAATACCAATGGTATCGGAACAGTCCTCACGAGCCCGTCTCTTAATCAGCAATTTTCAACAGCCGGGCTGAAAGCTAGCCCTAGAACAGAGCCAACCTCACTTATAATAGCTGGCCCTAACCAGACTCTGCCATTTCAGAAAGACGCTAGACAGAGCCTTCTTCTCGGGCAAAGACAGCGAAGTACTCGGCATCTTGTGAACGAAAACATCCGTAGCCCCGTCATCGAAGACACCTCCTGTAATTCCATCCTCCTTGAAAACAAGGATAGGTAGCCCTAATGAATAAAGGATTCCGGCCTCCAAATGGTTCCAGGCTGATGGAAAGGAGACTGGCTTGTCGATTATCCGTTCCCCTTCGGCATTACGTTTTACAATTCCAGCAGTAGCTTGGAACTGTTCAAACCCGAGGATCACGCCTCCAGAACATCGTTTCGCGATTACTTGAACCTCCCTAAGCGGGAGCTCTGTGGGATAATCCGATCTGCCCAGCGCCCTCGGCTCTAAATCTAATCGATCAAGCTCTCGTATGATCAACTTGCGCGATGCTTCCTGGGCGTCGCTCAAAGAAGTTGGTGAGGAAACGAATATCGGTATTTTCATGATTCGAACCGCACGCTTAATAATTTAATAAACAAATCCGAATAGTGCGCTTGGTACTCGCCCGCAAAACTTTATTTAGCTCATTGCGTGCGCCTTGAATTCGAGTCCGCTATCAATCCATATTGCGCTTGAGCGACCGAGGACTCTCCCGACCTGAGCTTTATACCAAAAGAACGATTATTATGGTGTCGCACCTGCTTTCCGTCCAGAGGCAGAACTCAGACAGGTGTGCGTAACGAAAGTGAGCGTGTTTGAATTATATGATTGGATCATCTTGGAGATCGCCGCCGGCTCAGTTCATAATGATCACTTCATGCGAACGCTATACTTTGATTGCTATGCCGGTATCAGCGGCGACATGATTACCGGCGCGCTCCTGGATTTGGGTCTCGATTTCGCGGCGATCGAGGAGCAGCTTGGAACGCTCGGGCTTACGGGCTATGAGTTGTCTTTCGAGACCGTTCAGCGAGGCGGCCTCAAGGCGGCCAGATTCAAAGTTGTTTTGGAGCGCTCGGAACAACCTCATCGCCATCTCGAGAACATACAATCGATCATCAATCGATCAGAGCTGTCTCCCTGGGCCAAGAGAAATTCTCTTCGAGTGTTCGAATCTCTGGCTAAGGCCGAAGCACGCGTCCACGGTTCGACCATAAATGAAGTCCATTTCCACGAAGTCGGAGCGATAGATTCCATCATCGATATAGCTGCTGCAATGATCGGTTTCGAGATGCTTGGAGTCGAACGATTCTGTTGCTCTCCGCTGCGGGTGGGATTCGGATCGGTGAACACGGAGCACGGAGTCTTGCCCGTACCGGCTCCCGCCACCGCCGAGCTACTCAAGGGCAAGCCGATCTACGGAGGAGACATTGAAGGCGAATTCGTCACGCCGACCGGCGCCGCGATCGTGGCTACTCTCTGCGACTCCTTCGGAGCCCTTCCGAGTATGAAGGTCGGGAGAATTGGCTATGGAGCAGGATCGCGCGATCCAGCCGGCTTTAGCAATACTCTTCGGATTGCTATCGGCGAAAGCGAGACAGCGGGGGGCAAAGACTGTGATCAGGTCGCCGTAATTGAAACCAATATCGACGATATGAATCCCCAGGTCTGCGGGTTCGTAGCTGAGCGAGCCTTTGCGCTTGGAGCGCTGGATGTATTTACGTCGCCGATACTCATGAAGAAGAACCGGCCCGGGATCCTGCTGACGATACTATGCGATCCGGCGAAGATGGATACGATGACTGATCTGCTGCTCCGCGAAACGACTACGCTGGGAGTTCGGTATTACACCGCAGCGCGAAAGGTGCTCGCACGCCGCATCGAACTGATTGACACGAGCTACGGCAGCGTGAGGGTGAAGGTAGCGCTTCAAGGCGGACGCGAGATACACTCTCAACCTGAATATGAGGATTGTGCGCGAATAGCGCGGGAACAGGGGATTCCAATCATCGAAGTGCAGCGCCTGGCTGCCTTTGCGTATGGCCAGAGACAGACTCAACACAACGATACAGATGCCGAATTCGACGAAGAATCACACGAGTGACGAGGCGCCGGCAAGGGCGGCGGACCTGGCCAAGATCGAAGCAGGAGTGCGGCTGATACTCGAGGGCATAGGGGAGGACCCGGATCGCCCCGGTCTTCAGAACACACCGCGCCGCGTAGCCTTGATGTACGAAGAGATTTGCGCGGGACTACATTCAGATCCGCGAAAAGTCATCCAACTGATACCCGGCGAGACTCACGATGAGATGGTGATCGTCAAAGATATCCCTATTTATTCGTTGTGCGAACATCATCTACTTCCGTTCATCGGCGCCGCGCACATTGCTTACATACCCAAGCGCGGAGGAATTGTCGGCCTATCGAAAATAGCGCGAATCGCCGATCTGATGGCGAAACGCCCGCAGATTCAAGAGCGGTTGACTACGGACATCGCGGATCTCTTGTTCGAGGAACTGCACGCGACCGGTGTTATGGTTGTGATCGAGGCATCGCATCTCTGCATGGAAATGCGAGGCATCAAGAAGCCCGGCTCGAAGACGATTACGAGCGCATTGCGAGGAGGATTCCTGAAGGATCCGCGCACTCGCGCCGAGGCGATGTCCCTCTTGAGAAATAACTGACAGGCCAAAGAGAGCAGCCCTTCTCGTAGCAGCATGCGCTCCGAAATGTGCCGCATTCTTGCTGACGGCGCCGCTCTTCCGGACTGGAGATTGAGCTGACTAGATATGTCTGAGACCTTCTACGTAACGACTCCGATCTATTACGTGAATGCAAAGCCTCACATCGGGCACGCATACACTACACTCGTCGCGGATTCCTTGACCCGCTTCAAGCGGCAGCGAGGAATCGATTCCTTCATGCTCACCGGGACCGACGAACACGGCATCAACATCGAGCGGGCGGCCGAAGCGCGAGGCGTTCCAGTAAAGCAACATGTCGACTCCATAGTCGAAGAATTCAAGGCTGCGTTTGCCAGACTCGGTGTCGACTACGATCTCTGGATACGAACTACGGACCCTTACCACGAAGCTTCGGTGCAGAAGTTGTGGGGGATACTCAAGGAGCGCGGCTACATATACAAAGGCCACTACGAGGGCTGGTTCTGCGGAAGCTGCAACGAATTCAAAGACGTCGACGAAAAGACCGATCAACCGGTCTGCGCCATTCACGAAAAGCCGCTGGATCGAATTGCCGAAGAGAGCTATTTCTTTAAGTTTTCCGCGATGCAGCAGCGGCTGCTTGATCTCTACCGCGATCATCCCGAATTCGTTCAGCCCGAAGTTCGGCGCAATGAGGTGATCTCATTTGTGCAAGGCGGCCTGAAGGATCTCTCGCTTAGCCGGGTGTCGGTGAAATGGGGGATCCCGGTTCCGGACGACCCCGCACATACGATCTATGTCTGGTTCGACGCGCTGGCGAACTATATTACGGCGTTGGGATGGGGCAACGACCACTACCAGGGATTCGATCGCTATTGGCCGGCGTTGCACCTGGTCGGCAAGGACATTCTAAGATTTCACGCCGTATACTGGCCGGCGTTTTTGATTGCAGCCGGAATCGAATTGCCTCGCACCGTTTTCGTCCATGGCATGCTTCTTCGGGGCGGCCAGAAAATGGGCAAGACACTCGGGAACGCGATTCAGTTGAACGTGCTTCACGGGCACTTCACGAACGACATGATTCGCTACTTCCTGCTGCGAGAAGTCGCGTTCGGTCAGGATGGCGAGGTCACGTATGAGGCCTTAATCGATCGCGTGAACTCCGATCTCGCGGATGGTCTGGGCAATCTCGCGAGCCGAACCTTGACTATGATCAAGAACTACTTCGACGGGGTTCCACCTCGACCGCAAGCAGCCGGGACCGAATTCGACGAGGATGTTCGAAGCATTCTCGAAAGCGCAAAGGCCGCATTCGACGGCGAGTTCGGTTCGCTGAATTTTTCGCGGGCGCTCGAAGCCGCCTGGAGGGGGATAGCTCGAGTAGACAAATACATCACCGACCATCATCCCTGGAAGCTGGCTAAACAGGATTCCAACTCAGATGAGCTGCGCGCGGTCATTGCGACGGCTTACGAGGGTTTGAGGCATCTCGTCTTACTGACGGTGCCCGCCCTCCCAGACGCGACGCGTCAGATTTGGCGACAGATGGGGCTTGGGGGCGAACCTCTACACATCAATCCGAATACGACGACGTGGGGCGAAGGCCTCGATATATCCAAAATCTATGCGATCAGTCCCGCGTTTCCAAAACTAAACAAGGAAAAAATAATGGCAGAGATAGATAGCGAATCAACCACGGCGCCCGAGGCGCAACCGCCTCAGCCGCAAACAGCGCCAACCTCCAAGATTGAGCCGGCGAAGGCGGACTCGGAGAAGATTGCGATCGACGATTTCGTTAAGATAGATCTGCGCGTAGCCACGGTGCTGGAGGCCGAGCGGGTGCCAAAATCAGACAAGCTCCTTCGGATTATCGTAGACGTAGGCGAGCCGCAATCGCGGCAGATTCTGGCGGGCATCGCGGAGTATTACAAACCTGAAGATCTAGTTGGTCGAAAGATAGTCGTAGTAGCCAACCTTGCCCCGCGAAAAATGCGAGGTCTTGAATCAAACGGTATGTTGTTAGCTGCTTCCGTGGGAGAGAGCGGCCGTCCGGTTATCGCGACCTTTGCCGAAGATGTGCCAAACGGCGCGCGTCTCAAATAGTCACCGCTACGCTTGCGTGAGAACCAGAGGAGATTCGCGGCCTCGTGCGGTCACCGGTTCAATTGAGGTTATCTCCGCCGATTTAATAATGAGCGCGTTGTCGAAATTGTTAACCGTCGGACAGACGTGTCTAGGAATCAGATATAGGAGACTTCCAATTTCCGGCCGCGGCAGAGCAGTCGATACCTCGATTGGCAGGTGCTCTTCGCTTGGTTTCTGTGGGATCAGATCGGGCCGCCCCAACACCGCACACGTCGGAGTCCCGGCATCCGCGGAAACCGTCTTGTGACCGGCGTCGCAGGTTATCTTGCCAGTGCACGGATGACTGACTACGGTCGTCAGCACGACCGCGGCGATGCGATATCCAAACTCCAGTGGTAACTGGCTGAGGCTCGAGCAGTCTCCGTAGATTACTGTTCCGGGCGATGCTCGATGAATGAAAGCGGGATCCGCGAATCCCGGGTACGAGATCGTACACGGAAAAGCCGGAGTGCCCGCGGTGATGACCTCTTCCACATTGAAGCCGACTGCGTTCAAGGCTGCTATGATCTTCAAGAGCTGCCGGTAGCCGCGATGCGCTATAACCTCGCGCTCGGGCGCCTCATACTTTGAAAGCTGCCCGTCGTAGTAGTGAACTCCTCGAAAGCGGATGCCGCCAGCCTTGATGGCGCCGGCGATGTCTATAATCTCGCCTACGTTATCCTGCTCGATACCAGTGCGATCCATGCCGGGGTTGACGTCGACAAAGATACCGATGCGGCTTCCCGACCACTCCTCCACCTGCGAACCATTTTCCACCAGCGTCGAGATTTGAACATGATCGTATGCGGATGCGATCTCGCGTACGCGGCGCGCGGCCGCTCCGACGAGGGGATAAGCGACCAGAACATCCGAGGCTCCTGCCTGGCATGCGGTAAGCAACTCGAGTGTGGTGGACACTTTGAAATTCAGGGCGCCTCGATTGACCAGCATCTTCATTACGAACGCCAGCTTGGAAGTCTTGACGTGAGGCCGCCATCGGTTCGGATCTCTGTTGAGCAGGCGGATAGTCGTGCTGATGTTCTCCTCGACCATTTCGGGATAAATTGCCAGAGCCGGAGTAAGGATCTCAGAAGCGTTCGAGATAAGATACGGCTCGATGCTGTTAAGGCGATCGTCGAGAATCAGGTTTTTCATAGTCATGGTCGGGGCCGATTCTAACGCGACAATCCGGGAATCGCTAGAAGGTCAATCCCAATTAGTGCGAGGCGCATTTGGCATTGCCACGATTAAGCTTTTGTGTGGATATTAGATTCATGATGCGACGGTCGATCGGCGTTGCTACTGATCTTTACGAGCTGACGATGGCGGCGGCCTACTTTGAGCAGGGAATGACGCAACGAGCCGTCTTCGAGTTGTTTATCAGGAGCCTTCCCCAGAACAGATCTTTTCTGATCACGGCGGGATTGGAGCAGGCTTTAGAATACCTGGAGTCACTGCGTTTCAATGCGGACGAGATCGGATACCTGAAGTCACATCCTGCCTTCGAGAATATCAGCGGAGAATTTTTCGAATACCTCAGGGAGTTTCGTTTCACGGGCGACGTCTCGGCAATGGCGGAAGGAACCGCGGCAGTCGGAATGGAGCCGATCCTCAGAGTCGAGGCTCCTCTCATCGAAGCGCAAGTAGTCGAGACCTACCTGCTATCGACAATAACGTTTCAAACTCTCATAGCTACGAAGGCGGCGCGGATAAATATAGCGGCCGGAGGAAAGGATATCGTCGATTTCGGAACCCGACGCGCTCACGGCCCGGAGGCGGGATTGCTCGCCGCGCGCGCTTCTTACATCGGCGGCTGTCTTGGGACTTCGAACGTCGAGGCGGGTCTCCTATTCAACATCCCAACATTCGGGACGCTCGCCCATTCATTCATAATGTCATTCGAGGCTGAGGAAGAAGCGTTTCGAGCATTTCTCGCATCCTTCCCGCACTCGGCAACCTTGCTCGTGGACACTTACGACACGATCAACGCCGTCGAAATGATCTGCGAGAAATTCGGAGGACCCGAGAGCAATATTGCCGCCGTGCGTCTCGATAGCGGAGATCTGGTCGATCTCAGCAAGCGCACTCGAGCCCTGCTGGATGCGGCTGGAATGACGAGCACCACAATATTCGCCAGCGGCGATTTGAATGAGGAAAAGATCGCCGATCTTCTGGCTCGGGGAGCCGCGATCGATGCCTTTGGAGTCGGAACGGAACTGGTCACCTCTTACGATTCGCCTGCTTTAGGCGGAGTCTATAAGCTCGCGGCGACGGAGGTGAATGGCCTTGCGGTTCCGCGAATGAAGCTCAGCGGAGGAAAGACGACCTATCCGGGCGCAAAGCAGGTCTGGCGTCTCACCAATCAACACGAAGAGTACGAACGCGACATAATAGCCCTCACCTCGGAGAGCGAGCCTGATGTGGGCGGCCTCAGACCGAGGCCGTTGCTGGAACCGGTGATGAAAGACGGCCGCATTCAGGGCTCGGATTCGGCAAACCCATTGATTGCGGCGCGCGAACGCGCGAAGGGAGAACTTGCACGATTGCCAAAACCGCTCCTGGAGCTCGATTGCAAGCACGGCTATCCAGTGATGATTAGTTCGCTATTGGAAAAGAAGCGCGGCGAGTTGTCCGAGAAGCTCATTGCAAACAGGATGTAGAAGTTCCAGCGTTCGTCGGATTGCTGACCGTTGATCCTCCCATGTTACGTTTTCGTTTCATAATGACGAGGCCTGTTGTAGCATTCTTGGCGAGGTTATTGAGAACCCGATGGAGACGTTTCCAGAGAATACGGCGCTGCTGCTCGTGGACATTCAAAATGATTTTTGTTTGCGTGGTTCGCTGGCAGTGGCGGACGCCGATCAGATCATTCCTGTCGTCAACCGGCTCATTCCAAGATTTCAGATTGTTGTCGCCGGCCACGATTGGCACCCGCCCAATCACGCATCATTCAAGCAAGAGGGCGGTCCGTGGCCTCCGCACTGCGTCCAGCACAGGCGGGGAGCCGAACTCCATCCGTTGCTCGACAACAGCAGCATCGCCTTTCGCGTGTACAAGGGATCTCTTTCAGACCATGATCAGTATTCGGAATTTGACGGGACCACCGCGAGCGGTGAGAAGCTTGACGATCTGCTGAAGAAGCGCGGCATCGCAACGCTCTATGTTGTCGGTTTGGCGACGGATTATTGTGTTAGAGCCACGGTCCTCGATGCTTTGAACCGGGGTTACGCAGTTTATGTAGTCGAGGACGCGATGCGAGCTGTTGAAGTCGCGGCGGGCGACGGAAGACGGGCTCTGGAAGAGATGAGATCGGGAGGCGCTCACATTATTCGAAGCCGCTCAGTACTTGCTGAAGCACGGAGCAACGCCGCACAAGGATGAGATTGGACTACGCAACAACCTCCAGGATTCGCCGCCTGGCAAAGGCGGCGCTCGCAGGCAGCCTCGCTCTCTTGCTGATGGCGGCGGCCGTCGGCTCGGCGCGGCAGGTTTCGGTCTTAAAAGCGAAGAACGCCGACGAGATACTTCACGTCGTCAGCCGGCTAAGAGGGCTCGACGTGAAGCGTGCGGTCAAGAGCGGCTCCAAGTCTCACGATGAGATCGAGCAGTCGGTGATTGCCGATCTGAACGAGAACACTACTCCCGCGGAGTTTGCCGCAACCGCTAAGACTCTTACTAAACTCGGCCTGATTGATAAAGGTTTTGCGCTGCGCGAGTACGTGATCAAGCTTCTGCGTGAGCAAGTGGCCGGTTTCTACGACACGAAGACGCAGACATTTTATCTGGCATCCTGGATTCCATTCGCGGAGCAAGAGCCCGTAATAGCTCACGAGCTGACCCACGCGCTTCAAGATCAGCATTTCGATCTCAGGCGATTCGAGAAATGGCCCAAGGGCGATTCCGACGCCGAGCTCGCCGTGCATGCGTTGATCGAAGGCGAAGCCACGGTTCTGATGTTCGAATACACGGTCGGAGGCGGGAAGCCCATCGATCTGTCCAGGATCGGCTCACTGACCGACCTGTTGTTGAGCCAGTCCGATGCCGGAGATGCGACGCGGTTTCCAGTAATGGCTGGAGCGCCGGCCGTTCTTCGCGAGAACCTTCAATTTCCGTATGTCTACGGCGTCGGATTTGTACAAGGGGTAATCAAAGAGAAGTCCTGGAAATCGCTGGACTCTTGCTATGAGGACTTGCCGCAGTCGACCGAGCAGATCATCCACCCGGATCGCTATTTGGCGCGGGACAAGCCGATCAAAATCGAAATACCTGATCTCGGCCCGGCGCTCGGAAGTCGCTGGAAACGGGCCGACTACGATGTCAATGGCGAATTTGGATACACGGTCTTACTTGGCCAGTTTGTAGAAAAGCAGCGAGCAAAACGCGCGGCCGCTGGATGGGGCGGTGATCGATACGCGCTTTACGAGGATGCGCAAGCGGGCCGCTTGCTCCTAACGCAGTTCACTAGCTGGGATACGGTAAAGGATGCCGAGGAATTTTTCGAAGCGTATAAAGAACGAACCGCTAAGAGATATCACGTCGCGGCGCCTTCGGCTGAATCCGGTCACAAGATCACGATAGACACTGAAGAAGGCGCCGTGCTCATCGAGCTTCGCGGCCAGGACGTTGTTGCCATCGAAGGCGCCGAAAATCGCGATCAACTCTCCAAGCTCGCCGCGCTTGTGTGGCAGGCTTCCAAGAAGCCTTAAGCAGCCGGCTATATCCCTTCCTGTTTACTTCTTTGCTTTTGCCAGCAACGTCTCGTACCGAGACGTTTCGTCGTCCTCGGTAGAGACCGGCAAATTCAACATGCTCCATCCGGCCTCGACCACTCGACCAAAGTTATCCGTCTGGCCTCCGAAACCGCCTCGAACGTTGGTGACATCCGCGTAGCCCATCTGAGTCATGAGCTGGCACGCGTTTGCGGAGCGGCCGCCGCTCTTGCAGCCGACAAGGATCTTGGCGTCCTTCGAAATAACAGCCTCCAGCACCGAGCTGAAATCCGGATTCGGCGACATTCCGCGATTCGGATCGAAGTGTAGAAGAGGGATGTTAATTGCGCCCTTCGGATGGCCGGCCTCGAACTCGGGTACTGATCTCACATCCAGGTATATGCACTCGGCGTCTGACTGCATTCGATCGCAGGCTTCTTGCGGGCTAAGATCTTTCATAGCTTATCTATCCTCGTATGCGTATGGGTTCGTCTTTCCTATTCGAAGGCCACGATTATATTACAACCCTTCTTGCGTAGCCATTAGCCCGTCGGGCTTGGTTAACTTGGGAGCTGATAATCAACTCATTTTGCTGAATTACTGCTCTTTCCGATTTGTTCTGGTCTTGGGTGGGAATGAATGCGTACAACCAGACAGTGGTATCAATGAAACATAATAGCGGCTGGCCCTTGCCCAACAGTGAAGCTCTTTCTCGACACCAGTGTGCTTTTGGCGGTTTGTGGCTCGGCCAAGGGATCATCGCGGGCGATCTTTCACTTGGCTGCCGGAGCCGCGTGGAGCCTGATGAGTAGTCCTTACGCGCTTACCGAAGTGATGCGAAATCTCGGGAAGCTTCCGGTAGCCGCGACGGCGGAATGGGTCCGTCTGCGCCCGCACCTTCAAATCTGCGACGATATAGAAGAAGAACGGACCGCGGGCCGGCTGAAGATTCACGACCCTTAGCACCCTCCATCTATATACTCCGGAAGAGAAGGGTAAGGGTTGTTTTGCGGTTCATTCAAGCTCCTGCGATTATAGTTACTTCAATTTGAACTCGATCTCGATATTCAATTGGTAGGCTACCGGTGCTCCGTCCTTCATCGCAGGTTTGAACCTCAACTGGAATGCGGCGCGAACTGCCTCATCGTCGAGACCGTCCGGAAGCCCTCTCACTACATTGACTTTGACAGTCTTACCAGTCTTGTCGACTAGTATCCGAAGAACAACGATGCCTTCAATTCTGTTCTGATCGGCAAGAGGGGTATAGTTCGGCCGCGGGCGATTCAGAGGCGCTGGCTTCGTGTCCACGACGGAACCTCTATTGTAGACCATCACCTCTGATTCGGACCCGGAAGGTGCGCCTGGCTTCACCAGGGACTTTTCAGATCTAAGCGGCGGCGGACCGACGCCGAGATCGAAGTTGAACGTGATACTGCCTAGCACGGCAACAGCCGTACCATCGAGCAGGGTCGGTTTGAACTTCCAGGCTCGAGCAGCGTTCTCAGCAGCGAGCTTCAACATCGGGTTTCCGGAGGTTGCCCTCGCTATTTCCACGTCGCCTTCAGCGTCTATAACCAGTTCGACGATAACGGGGCCGCTGACTCTTGCGGCTTTCGCTAGAGGCGGATACATCGGCTGCGCTCTCCGAATGGACTCCCCCGCGACCATACCACCTGTTTTGCGGATCACGTTAGGTGAAGACGGGCTATTTGATCCGGCCGGAGTAACGCCGCCCATCACGACACCTCCCGTAATCGAAGTCGTTGGACGGTTGGCTTCCACTGTTGATGGCTCGCATTCTCGTGAAGACGAGACGATCGCGTCGAAGTACGATAGGGGCGCCGCCAGCCTCGCTGACGCCTTCTCATCACGCGTTCGCACGACAAGGCCGATCACGTCGCCCTCTTCGTTGAGAATGGGCCCGCCCTCGTTCCCGGCGGCAGCCTCCGCTCGGAATAATCGGTTGCCATTGACAAGTTTTTCTTCGCCAATCAAGAGTTCCTTCAGCGAATCAGCCGACGTACCCTGGAACGCATACGCCCTGTCGCCCGTTTTGAATCGCACCGGACACCCGATTCGCAGCGGGGCCTTGCTCGTGTCTTTCACAAGAAGGAGCGCTGCAAGGCGAGCCTTGTCGACCGCCACAAGCTCAGCATCGCTACGTTGCGTGGCCGACTCGGTCCTGAACGTGATGCCGTCTTTCACAACTTGATAGTCCGTTAACAGGAGATTGCCTCTTATGAAAAACCCCAGTCCTGGAGTTATTGCTTTACCGGACGCGTCTTTCCCAGTGATGACGACTATCGCTTCAGGGGCTCCGGCGCGATCAAGCGTTCCGTCGGCACGCCGCTGAGCTGACGTAGTCGCAGGCTGGAACACGCAAACTACCAGCGCGAGCCATAGCGCTTCTCTCAACCTCATACGCATTTGATTCATTGGTCCCTCCAGTTCTTATCGATGGTTTCATCTGGAGTCCGGGTTTCTCTAGACGACACGCGTGATGGACGCGTTGTACCGCAGTTCGCGGAACCTATCATCGGCCGCTCCAGTCGGTCAAGGCGACCGGCCAACGGCCGTTAAGCCAAGAATATTGCCCGGTTTAAGGTGGCAGACCGAAGAAAACAAAAAGCGGTCGGAAGAAGGCGACGCCGATTACCAAAGCTTGATCGTTACTTTAAACGAGTGCTGATTGAATGCCGCCTAACGTCGGGAAATCCGTTCTCGCTCAACGCCGGAATCCAGGGATTTCAATGGCTCGATAGGCGTAGGCAGCCGCGGTCGCCTGAGTATGGCGACTGCAATATCCTTATAAACCTAACCCTGGTCGTCATTGTCATCTCAAGCTTCGTTTCGTCGGATATTATATCGATTCAATTTTCTATAGAGCGTCGAAAGATCGATGCCGAGAACCTTCGCGGCTCGCGCCTTATCGCCGTGCTCGCGCTCCAAAGTGTCGAGAATGTACTGTCGCTCCATAGCATCAAGCGTCAAAAGAGACACAGGAACTGCTGGTTCGGTTTTGTACGCACTTCCCGCCTGCTGTACGTTTGGAGGCAGTTCGGCTGATCCGATCTCCTTATCGCAAAGAGCCAATGCGCGCTCGATGCAGTTCTCTAGCTCGCGAACGTTGCCGGGCCAGTCGTAGTTGACCATTTGTGTCATTGCATCTGAGCTTATGGCCGGCTCTGCAAGACTCCTGGCAGCCGCCAATCTTCGCACAAAGTGGCGAGCCATCAGCGGAATGTCTTCGCGTCGCGAGCGAAGAGGCGGCATATTGATGTTTATTACATTCAGCCTGTAGAAAAGGTCCTCACGAAATCTGCCCGCTTTTACATCGGCTTCCAGATCGCGGTTGGTGGCCGCGAGTATTCGGGCGTCAAAGCCGATTGATTGAGTTGATCCAAGCGGCGTAACGCTACGGTCTTGGAGGGCGCGCAGCAGCTTGACCTGCAAGCTCATCGGCATCTCCCCTATCTCATCCAGAAGCAGAGTGCCGCCGTTCGCCGTTTGCAGCAGGCCGCGCTTATTGGCGAC
>Ga0209687_1000029_pt1 | contig 68641 bp, 70 predicted proteins | sample GraSoiAngelo_136_FD_185893 | JGI IMG/M metagenome (GOLD analysis project Ga0209687, IMG submission 185893) | Grasslands soil microbial communities from the Angelo Coastal Reserve, California, USA - 14_0929_09_20cm (SPAdes) (version 2) | ecosystem: Environmental > Terrestrial > Soil > Grasslands ...
CTTTCCCGCATGATCTCTACTTGCTCAAAATAAACGAACACCGCCGCAAAGCAGCCGAGGCGCGAAAGAGTTGTGTATGGCTACATGCGAAGTTTGTGAAAACGAATATGACAAGGCGTTTGAAGTGGTCGTAGCCGGCAAACATCACACATTCGATAGCTTCGAGTGCGCGATCCACGCGCTGGCGCCGGTCTGCCCGCACTGCAAATGCCGAATCGTCGGTCACGGTGTGGAAGCCGACGGACAAATCTTCTGTTGCGTGCACTGCGCCCGTGCGGCCGGCAAAACCCAGTTAAGAGACCGCGTCTGAGTTGGCAGCCGCTTTAGAGCAGCGACGACTAGCTGAGGGGTTCGCTGTTCTGGTGACCTGTGTCCCAGAACGATTTCTAAAATGCTACATTCTGCAATTTCGACCGAGGATGCTTCGTATCGAAAGCGTGTTTCGATACTGGATACGAATATCGCTTATGTCGATGTAGGAGAGGGAGACCCAATCGTCTTTCTTCACGGCAACCCCACTCCTTCCTATCTGTGGCGGAATATTATCCCATACCTGTTACCGTTCGGACGATGTCTTGCCCCTGATTACGTTGGCATGGGTAACTCAGGCACCGCTCCCGATGGTTGTTACCGGTTTGTAAATCATCAGCGCTACCTTGATGCATGGTTCGAGGCGATGGGATTGAAAGAGAATGTGATTCTGGTCGTCCATAATTGGGGATCGGCGCTTGGATTTTCTTGGGCTCAACGTCATCCGGAGCGAATCAAGGCATTGATTTACATGGAGGCGATTGTCAGGACGTTCCTGTCCTGGGAGGAATGGCCAGAGGCGAGAGAAGAATTCTTTAAGGCGCAGCGGACGCCAGCCGGGGAGGATTTGATCCTTCAGAAGAACTTGTTCATCGAGTTCCTCTTGCCGCTCCGAGGCATTTCCCAAGAAGCAATGGAAGTCTATCGACGCCATTACAGGAATCCTGGGCCCTTGCGTCAGCCGATGCTGACATGGTCGCAAGAGTTGCCGATTGAAAACCAGCCCCTGGACGTAGTCAAAATTGTCGACTCCTACTCGCGTTGGCTTTCAAGCACCCCAATACCAAAGCTGTTCATTAACGGTGACCCCGGTGGATTTCTGATCGGCGCGCAGCGCGAATTCTGTAGAGCATGGCCAAATCAACAGGAGATCACCGTAAAGGGAGCACATTTCTTGCAGGAAGACTCTCCTTCTGAAGTCGGGGACGCAACAGCGCGTTTCGTAGCGAAGGTACTTGCCGGACAAATATCGTGACCTGACTAACCGAGATAAAGTTTGAACTATGTCACCGCCGGATTTCCGGACGATGGCCAGACGAGAAATGTTATTCCCGACAATACGTCGGCTCTACCGCAAAGCGGCGCTGTTACCCGAACCTTCTGTTCCGCTCCAACTATTCGTTTCCAGGCTGCGTCGGAAAATGACCCATCTTCGCCTCACTACTTCTGATGCCAAGGGAGCAGCACGTTTTTTTTGCGATCCTTGCAGGTGTCGCTGACTAACGTAAAGGTCAGTGTGTTGTCGTTAGGGCGACTAAACTTGTAAACACCAGGGCCTTTGCAGCCTGTCGGAGTTTTGCCTCCGGTGCCTTGAATTGTAACGGTGTCCCCGGTGACTGTGTAGGTACCCCAGATATCACGTTTGCCATCATGATTTCTATCGACATCAAATGTGCCGTCAGCCTTCATCGTCCAGACAGTGCCGAGTGAGTTGGTCCAGGTGCCCGCGAGCGCAGCCGGACCGGAGCGGGAAGTCGTCGCGCAAGAACCGACGAGCACGATCAACGCGCTCGCGAAAATAAGTTGGAGAAAGAATGGTATTTTCATGGCCTCAATTCTGCCTGGCACTGACCAGAGCCGTCAAGCCTGGGACGAAGCGCAAGATACAAGGAATGATTGCAAAAAGCTTCGCGGCTGACGTAGAAAAACTCCATGGAGCAAAATCCGCCGCCAATTCCCCTAGCGCCAAGACCAAACTGGTGGAAGCGAAACTGGACGTGGTTCGTGCCGGTTGGCTGCTTCAGCATGTTGGTATTGTTGGTCGCCTTTGTTGTTTCGATCGCGTTGATCGTGTTCAGCGCGATGAAATCCACCGACGTTTACAAAGGCGCTTTGACCCGGGCCCAGGCGCACCCTTCTGTAATCGAGGCTCTCGGATCGCCGATCAAAGAGGGATTTCTTCTCTCTGGAAGTACGAACGTGAACGGCGCATCCGGGGAAGCGAACCTGTCGATTCCCATTTCCGGCCCAAATGGAAAAGGGATCATTTACGTGGCAGCAACCAAGTCGCTCGGTCGATGGAACTATTCGGGTCTCATCGTAGAGATCACAAAAACGCATCAGCGTATCGATCTTCTCCGCAGCCCCGTTCCAGCCGGTTCGCCGTGACCACTCCCGTGCAACCCGCGAAAAAAAAACTTCCCGTCAGCGCAATTCTTTTCGGAATTCTCGCGGGGATTATCGGCGTCGCGGCCGGACTGTTTCTCGGCTTCGCTCTGGGCGCAGCTCTCGCAGCCGCGTTTCATGTCTCTACGTTTGAAGGTGAAGCCGGTTATTTTGCCGCCGCGATCGCGCTACTCGTGACCTGCATCGTCGCTCCAGGCCTGATTCTTCTTACGCTTTACTGGTGCAGCACAAGAGGGCTTTGGCTTTTTGCAGGGTTGATCGCGGTTTGTTTATCGCTCGGTCTTATTACCGTGTCCGGTTTTGGAATCTGGTATGCCGGCCAACCGCATGTTTTGAACATCAACGGGCCAACGCCGCAGCTCGAGTTTGAAGTGAAACCACCGGTTGGTCAGTCCGTCGACAATCTGGCTGACGTCCAGCCAGAACTCGATACACCTCGCAATCGGATGCCGATGCCGGGATACTGGCATACCGACGCGCCTAAGGACGCAGGTGTGCGCGCCGGTTACGTCGAACTTTATTTCCGCACTTCGCAACGGCTCTTCGTGTTGAAATTTCCCGGCGATACAGACCGAATTTTCCGGCTCAAGCTGCCAGCGAATCCGATGAGGTCGAAATACCGCGCCTGGTCCGACTGGCAAAACCCGGATTTTGTAGCGAAACGGGGTGAGCAGCCTTCTCACCCCTCTGGCGGAAACGAATACCAGATTCGCTACAAGATGGATTACCAGGAACCATAAGCACGGCGCCGCGGTTTACCTTCCGTGCCGTGTGCGTAAGTTCTTCGGCATGTCGATTTCCGAAGAACAAGTGAAGAACGCTTTGAAATCGGTGAGATATCCCGGTTTCACTCGGGACATTATCTCGTTCGGCCTGGTGAAATCGGTTCAGATCGACGGTGGCGAAGTCAAAGTGCAGCTCGCGCTGGCGACGAATGATCCGAATGTTCCAGCGACAATTAAGAATGATGCGGAAAAAGCGCTGCGTAGGATTGATGGCGTTCAAAGCGCAAAAGTTTTGATCGACATTCATGCGCCACCAGCAGGCGCGGGCACCGGGATGGGTGCAACGCGAATCCCTGGGATCAGACACGTGATCGCAGTGGCAAGTGGCAAGGGTGGCGTGGGCAAATCAACTGTTGCGGCAAATTTGGCGGTCGCACTGGAGCAAACCGGAGCCCGTGTAGGCTTGTGTGATTGCGACATCTATGGGCCGAGCATTTCGTTGATGTTCGGCACGCGCGAGCGCCCAATGGCGACGGAAGAAAACAAAATCGTCCCGATTGAACAATACGGATTGCGGCTCATGTCCATGGGATTTTTGCTCGACGACGCTTCACCGGCGATTTTGCGCGGACCAATGGTGACGCGTTACACCCAGCAATTTCTTCGACAAGTGGAATGGGGCGAATTGGATTATCTGGTGCTCGATTTGCCTCCCGGCACTGGCGACATCCAGCTCACGATTGTCCAAACGGTCGCACTTTCTGGCGCGATTGTAGTCACCACGCCCCAGGAAGTTGCACTTATCGATGCTCGCAAGGCCGCTACCATGTTCGAGAAAGTCAACGTGCCAGTGCTCGGGCTGGTTGAGAACATGAGCTATTTTGTTTCTCCGTCAGACGGCAAACGTTACCACATCTTTGGAAGTGGCGGTGGCGAACGCGAAGCGAAGCGGCTCCGCGTCCCATTGCTGGGCCAGGTTCCGATCGATATCGCCACGCGCGAGTCGGGCGATCGCGGGATGCCAATCGTGGGCGAAAATCGAAAATCCCCAGTGGCGGCAGAGTTCAAAAGAATTGCCGAAAATCTTCGTAAGATCCTGCCCTGACAAGATGTCCGCAACTCGCCAGCGCAAACGAGAGTTAAATAATTAGGGACGTGATACCGTCGAAATGGCTGTGGGCACTCGGTTGGAACCAAAGGATCTGGCAGGGATGGCGTTACCACGTGGACGCGCTGATTGTGTTGACTCGTCCCCAATTTTATGAAAGACAATCCTGAGATGCCGTCTTCAGAAGAGGATCACTCTCAATTCGTTAAGAATTCGGTCCTGTATAAGGAGTTTCTCGCGGAGCGTGCCGAGATTCTGAAACACAAGTGGATCGAAAGTGAAAAAGCCGGCAAAGACATCGGCTTTGAAAAGGCCTTGCTCGATTGGATCATGAAACATCGCTCCAACTGGCGAGAGCGACGAAGAAAGGAGGCGCGCACCGAAAAGTCCGCCTCCTAATTTTTTTGTTCCTTTAATGCGATCCTGCGAGGTCGCCAAGGAAACCAATGAAACAAACAAAACAAAAGACATCCGGTGCCGCCGTCCCGATCATGGACGCGGAGGCAATTCGTGGATCGCTTCGACGAGTTGCGCACGAAATCATTGAGCGGAACCCGCAGCTGACACACGTCGTTCTGGCGGGAATTCCGTCGCGCGGAGTGGAAATCGCCGAGCGCATCGCTCGTTTCATTCATGAGATCGAGAAGATCAATGTTGAGACCGGCGTTATCGACGTAGCGATGCATCGGGATGACGTCGGTACGCGCTCTGAATTGCCGATTGTGCGCGAATCGAAACTGCCGCTGCCGCTGGAGGAACGCACCATCATTGTTGTGGATGACGTTCTTTACACTGGGCGCACCGTCCGCGCTGCCATGGACGCCATCAATTCATTCGGACGGCCCGCACGAATTCAGCTTGCAGTGTTGATCGACCGCGGTCATCGCGAGCTGCCCATTCGCCCAGATTACGTCGGAAAGAATTTGCCGACCGCAGGAGGCGAAAAGGTGCAGGTACGGCTCGAGCAAACCGACGGCGAACCTGACGAGGTTCGTTTGGAAAAATCATGAACGCGTACGCTACCCAATGACCACGCGCTGGACACGCAAGGATCTGCTCGGCCTGCGCGAGCTATCGGCAGACGAAATCAATTTTATCCTCGATACCGCTGACGCATTCAAACAAGTCGGCACCCGCGAGATCAAGAAGGTGCCTTCGCTGCGCGGAAAGACATTGGTGAATTTCTTTGTCGAACCGAGCACGCGGACGCGCACCTCTTTTGAGCTGGCCGCCCTTCGGTTGAGCGCGGACGTGATCAATATCTCGGCAACCATTTCCAGTCTGACCAAAGGCGAAACGCTCAAAGATACTGCGCGCAATCTGGAGGCGTTGCATGCCGACATTTTCGTGCTGCGTCACGGCTCAGCTGGCGCACCGCAGTTTCTGGCGAATCGGTTGAAGGCGAGCGTGATCAACGCGGGTGACGGCGCACACGAGCATCCCACTCAGGCATTGCTCGACCTTTACACAATCCGCGAGAAGCGACGACAGATTGCTGGGCTACACGTGGCAATCGTCGGCGATATTTTGTTTAGCCGCGTGGCGCGCTCGAACATTTTTGGTCTGCTCAAGCTTGGCGCGCGCGTCACGCTGGTTGGTCCGAGCACACTGGTTCCGCGCGAATTTGAGAAACTTGGGGTCGAAATTTCTCACAAGATCGATGAGGTGCTGCCAAAAGCAGATGTCGTAAACCTCCTGCGCATACAGCACGAACGCCAGCGCAGAGAATATTTTCCCGGAATCGGCGAATACATTCGCTTCTTCGGTCTCACCAAAGAACGCGCCAAACTTTTGAAGGCAGATTGCCTGATCATGCATCCCGGTCCGATCAACCGCGGCGTCGAGATCGACAGCGAGGTGGCGGATGGATTGCACAGCGTCATTCTCAATCAAGTCACGAACGGCCTGGCTGTGCGCATGGCTGTTCTCTATCTGTGCGGAGGGATCTCGGCGTGAACACAACAATCATCCGAAACGGCCGTGTGATCGATCCCGCAAACAAGCGAGATGAAATCGCCGATCTTTGCATCGTCAAGGGACGAATCGCAGAGAAGTCAGACGTCAGAGATCCGAACTCAGATGTCGAGGAGATCGACGCGAAAGGTTTGATCGTTGCACCCGGTTTGATCGACATGCACGTCCACCTGCGCGAACCCGGGTTTAGCCACAAGGAAACAATTGAATCAGGCGCACGCGCGGCAGCGGCCGGCGGATTCACCACCATTATTTGCATGCCGAATACGTCGCCTGTCCCGGACAATTCAAGCACGATTGCGTGGATCAAAGATCGCGCGGCCCGGGTGGCGTGCGTGAATGTTTTGCCGGCCGGCGCAATTTCAAAAAATCTCGCAGGTGAGGAACTCGCGCCGATTGGGTCTCTGGCGACGGCGGGCGTCGTGGCAATCACCGATGACGGTCATTGCATTCAAAATCATGAAATCATGCGGCGCGCAGTCGAATACGCGCGCATGGTTGGCGTGCCTGTGCTCGATCATTGTCAGGACTACAGTTTGGTCGGCAATGGAGTTGTGCATGAGGGTTACTGGAGCACGCTCCTTGGGTTACCCGGCTGGCCAGCGGCCGGCGAGGAAGCGATAGTCATGCGCAACATTTTGCTCGCGGAACTTTGCGATCATCCAATTCATTGCCAGCACCTCACTACGACTGGGAGTGTGCGATTACTTCGCGAAGCGCGGGCGCGCGGGGTAAAAATAAGCGGCGAGGTTTGCCCGCATCACATCGCGTTGACTGACGAGGCGATCCAAAATTTCGATACAAACTATAAAATGAATCCGCCATTGCGCTCGCAAACAGATGTCGACGCATTGTTGGACGGCATCGCCGACGGGACCTTGTCGATCCTATGTTCCGATCACGCGCCGCACGCAGAATTCGAGAAGGAAGTTGAGTTCGACGTCGCGCCGTTCGGTATCATTGGATTGGAAACTGAGCTCGGTCTTTTTATTGATCTGCTCCTGCACAAACACGCCAAGATCGATATCGTGCGTTTGATCGAGATGTGCACGATTGAGCCCGCCCGATTGTTGAAGTTGGACGCCGGTACCCTGTCGCCGGGCGCCCGCGCCGATGTCACGCTAATCGATCCGGCTTTGAAGTGGACCGTTAGTGTCGATCAGTTTCAATCGGCCTCTCGCAATTCGCCTTTTAACGGCTGGAAACTGAAAGGTCGCGCGGTGCGAACAATCGTCGGCGGGAAAACCGTTTGGAAGTTGTAAAGACGTCGGCCAAAATTGTCATTCCGAGCGAAGTCGAGGAATCTCTGATCTCTTCTGCGCTATGGGGCGTCAGCGCATTCAGAAAAATCTTGAGATGTCTCCACTTCGGTCGACATGCACAAAAGCGTGGTTAGAACAATCGTCGACGGGCAAAACCGTGTGGAGGTTATAGCCGCGATCGGTGATCGCGGCTCGGCATCAATGATCCCAGCTACTTTTACCCCGCGGCGTATCCGCCGTGGATGTAATTTTCCAAGTGTGCGATTGCGGCCTGCTGGCAGGAAATCACGTGCTTGACGAGGTCCCCAATCGAGATCACACCCACGACTTGATCGCCTTCGACCACGGGCAGATGCCGAATGTGTTTGTCGGTCATCAGGCGCAGACATTTCTCCACCGGTTCGCGCGGATGCGTAACGGTCACATTAGTTGACATGATCTCAGAAACCTTGGTTTCCCGGGAACGTTTTCCGCGGAGGAAAATCTTGCGGGTGTAATCGCGCTCGGAAATGATCCCATTCAATCGATCCCCATCCATCACCAACAACGCGCCGACATTTTTTTCGTCCATCATTTCAATCGCTTCCGAAACCAATGCGTCGGATCGAATGGAGAAAATATCTTTGCTTTTCTGACTCAGAATCGCGCCAATCGTCCCGCTCACATCCATATCATCGAGAAAATTTTGCCACTGAAACAACAGCAACTTTAAGATAAGGCAATACCGGCCTGCGACGCAAAACAAATAAAGCACGGCGAATCCATCCTGTGGCGGACCGTCTCCCGCTTGTGAATTTTCCTCGCCTTGGCAAGGCCCTATCGCAACGTGGCCGGGTATCTCCGCGGAGCGAGCTTGGGCGGGCGTTTTCCATTAACAATCGCGCCTGACACTGCGATGTAGGAAAGTTCCCGCCGCTCTGCTGCACAGCGTAACATCAATCCGCCACGGCTCATGTCGCCGCGACCAACGAAGTCAACCGGGAACCGAAGGCGGTCGCCAAAACTCGCCAGCAAAACATTGACATATTTTCCTGTGGCAATGCTGCCGAGAAGGATGATCTCACTCCGGGGCGGTAGTTTGTTCGCGAGAATATGCGCGTCTCGCTCAATCGGCGCTCGATAGCGCGGATCGTCATTGTGAATATCGACCGTAGCGAATTCACGCAGGTCATCGAGGCGAATGCGTGTTTCGGCATCGACCAGGCCACGAGTGGGCGTGATCACAAACACACCGGCGATTCCGGGCGCGGGCCGCGCAAAGGCAGTCGCATATGCGATTTTGCCGCGAAAGTAGAGGCCGCTGAGAAAGGTAAACACTTCCGCGATCGGCGCGCCGGCTGTGCAGCGCAATTTTCGCGCGAGTTCGAATTCCGCCCGGTCGCTTAGGATCATCCGCGCTCGTTCACCGCCTGCGTAAGCAGGTGAGAGAAGGAATATCCTATGGCGAGCGCTGTCATCCATTGGTGACAATTTTCCGATTTATAGGCGACGGGCGCAAGCGGCTCAATTCGCCGTCCACTCCTAGCTAGCCCCGAACACACCCGTGCTCCGATCTTGCTTTTTGACAGCGCGATGGAAATAATCCGGCCGTGCGTTGGACCTTGCCATTTAGATCTCGCGTCAGTGGCGATCGAAAGCGAGAGGATAATCACTATTCCGCTGGAGATGCGTGCCCCGATTTTCTATGTGTGGGCGCCCAAAAAGGCGGAACCTCATGGCTTTATCGGCAGCTTGAACGACATCCTGATTTCTGGATGCCTCCGGTCAAGGAACTCCACTATTTTAACAGTCTAAATAGAACAAGACGGTTCCATCCGCCGCGGTCCAGAGACCAGCGCGATGCTTCGTTTCTGGATGGCATGAAAACCCTGAGTTCCCTGTCTTACCTCGACTTGGAGAATTACGGGCGGTTGTTCGAGCACAAGGGATCGCTTGTCTCTGGGGATATCTCGCCAGCCTATTCGACAGTGAGCGATGAGATCATTCAGCGAGTCGTCAATTCCTTTCCAAATTTGAAGGTCATCTTTCTGGCTCGCGATCCCGTTGAGAGAGCGTGGTCACAATTGTCAATGGGCATTCGTCTCGGAATGATTAGTCCGTTTGACGTGACCAATGCCGACGAAGTGATTCGGAATTTGTTGAATCCCGGGGTGCTCCTGCGCTCACATCCCAGTAAGATCGTCGCGCGCTGGAAGCGCTACGTTCGTCCAGATCTTTTCCGCATATACTTTTTTGACGATCTCGAGGAAAATCCTGCTGAGCTGCGCCGCTCGATCCTCCTGTTTTTAGGGGCCGATCCGAACAAGCCTAGCGGCCGATTGAAGGTGGACGACAACCAGGACGCCAAGAGGGACAAACTTCGGTTTACCGACAAAGTGAGGTCCCGTGTAGCTCAGTTCTTCGAGCAGGAGTTGAAGGCCTGCGCCGCAGAACTGGGCGGGCCGGCAAAACAATGGCCGGCACGGTATGGTTTTTCAGTACTCATCTTTTTATGGGAGCTAGCTGACTATTTTGATATCTTTTTCTGGTGCGATTGGGTCGCCTGAGGTAAGAACGGCGCGCTGCGATCGCCGTACCCGCCATAAACTCCAACAAGGAGATAATGATAGGTGAGATGGGCCTGGCCATTCAATACTCGCGGTGGTGGCGACAGGCATAAGGAGGAGAACAGTTTTCCTACTCGCAGACCAGGGCCTGATTTTCTATGTATCGGAGCCCACAAAGCCGGAAGCACCTGGCTTTATCAGCAACTCGATTCGCATCCCGATTTCTGGATGCCTCCTGTAAAGGAGCTGCATTACTTGAATCAGTTAAGCAGGGTTCAACGCGCAGCTGGTCCGCGCTGCAGAGATGAACGCGATCGTCGGTTTTTGGAGCGGCTGCAGAGTCTCAGCGCTGAACCGGGCATTGACCTCGAGAATTATGGGCGACTGTTTGAACCCAAGGCATCGCTCCTTTCAGGTGATATTTCGCCAAATTATTCGACGCTGGGTAACAAAGTCATTCGGCAGGTTGTTGGATATTTCCCAAACTTAAAGGTGATGTTTCTGGCGCGTGACCCAGTTGAGCGAGTGTGGTCGCACTTGTCCATGGAAGTGTATTACCGTCAGATTGAGCCGTTTGACGTAACCAACATCGACGAAGTCAATCGGAATTTGTTGCGCCGAGGGATGCTCTTGCGTTCGTATCCGAGTGCCGTCGTAGCGCGATGGAAACGATATGTCCATCCAGCGCAGTTTCGTGTTTATTTCTTTGATGATCTGCAAAGCAATCCCGCTGAACTGCGGCGCTCTATCCTTTGTTTCTTGGGCGCTGACCCAGACAAACCTGGCAGCCGGTTGACGGCGGATTACAACAGCTGGACCAAAATGGAAAAGCTTCCGCTCACGGACAAGGTACGATCCCATCTGGCCAAGTTCTTCAAGAAAGAACTGAAGAGCTGTGCAGCCCGGCTTGGTGGGCCAGCCAGAGAATGGCCGGCACGGTACGGTTTTTAGTGCGGTAAGTCTTGAGTAGGTTCTAAGTGATGGCGCTCGGCCGCGACACAAATCGACGAGGCCCTTAAACTTAAAGCTTTCACCCTCCCGTTAGCCGGGCTTCTGCCAGATCGAGGTCACGCTGAATACGCCGCAAGGCGTCGTCGTTGATCACCCGTTCGTTTCGCAAACGGATGATGGTTTGTCTTTCAACGCGAAGCGCTTTGCGTTGCAAACGCTGATATTGCGGCGTGGCAATTTCGCCGCGGCAATCGTCAGGGTTCTCGGCGCAAAGTTGCAGTTGCTCCACGCGTTCGTCGTATTCCGCGCGCAATCGACCCGCTGTGTCGGGTGAAAACTTCCCATTGGCCCGCAGCTCCTCGATCAATTCAATTGCGGCTTTGTTCGCTTCCAGGCGTGCCCGGCGTTCCTCTTCATCTGCCCGACCGTCATGCATGATTCCAAGTTTCCGAATCAAAAGCGGAAGCGTCAAACCCTGAAGTATAAGAGTGGTGAAGATCACTGAGAAGGCGAAGAACAAGATGTAATCGCGGCCTGGAAATGAGCTGCCATCAGTTAACGCCAGCGGCAACGCGAACGCCGCCGCCAGCGAGACAACGCCCCGCATGCCTGCCCAACTGACGATGACGATATGTTGCCACGAGGGAATCGGATCGCGCATCCGAAGTTTGCTGCTGAGCAGACGGGGCAGATAAGCCGCCGGTATCACCCACGCAAAACGGACTAAAATGACGGCGGCGCAGATAATGATCGCACTGACGACCGCGCCGGTAAGCGATTCGCGATTCAGCGTGTGCAGGATTCCCGGAAGTTGCAGGCCGATAACGATAAAAACGAAACCATTGAGAAGGAACATGACCGTTTCCCAAAATGCATAAACCTGGAGCCGGGTTCGGGCGCTGATCATCAGCGGCGAGTGCCAGCCAAGAAAGATCCCGGCGGCCACCGTAGCCAGGACGCCCGAGGCATGCAGGCGTTCGGCTGGCAGATAAGCGATGAATGGAGTGACCAAAGAAATTGTGATCTGGATTGGGGGATCGTCGAGATGGCTTTGTACCCAGCGTATCACCACACCCACAAGCAACCCGAATCCGATGCCAGCAGCCGCTGCCCAGACAAAGCGGGCGGCCGCATAACCGGGCGAGAAAGTCCCGGTAACGAGCGACCCAATCGCGAACTGTAGGGCGACCAGCGCAGTGGCATCATTCACCAAGCTCTCGCCCTCGAGAATTGCCTGAATACGATGCGGCACGCCAAGCCGGCGAATGATTGCTGTGGCTGCAATCGCGTCCGGCGGCGAGACAATCGCTCCAAGCGCAAAAGCAGCCGCCCAGGGAAGTCCCGGCACAACCGCGTGTGCGATCCAGGCAACCGCAACCATCGTCGTCAGCACCAGGCCGATTGCGAGCAAGAGTATTGGTCGCAGATTACGCCGAAAATCACGCCACGATGTGAACAACGCCGCCGGATAAAGAAGTGCCGGAAGAATGAAATAGAATACGGTGTCAGGATTGAGTTTCACCTCCGGCAATCCCGGCACGAAACTCAGGCCAAGTCCGCCAATGACGAGTACGATCGGATACGGGAGCGCAACTCTGCACGCGAGCACAGCGAGAATCGCTACCAAAGCGAACAAAAGGACAATGATCTCAGCTTGGTGCATGATCAGCTGCCAGAGAGATGGAGTAGTGGAGTAATAGAGCGATGGAATTTCACTACCCCGGCGCCCCAATGTTCCATTACTCTAGTACGACCTGCTTCGCCCGCGCGCGATTCGCCTGAAGCTCAGCGAGATGTTTTTCCGACCAGCGGCAAAGCGCATGCAGCGGTTCAATCAAGGTTCGACCCAATCTCGTGAGAGAGTACTCCACCTTCGGAGGCACAACGGGATGAACAGTGCGCTGCACCAAGCCGTCGCGCTCGAGGCTTCGCAGTGTCTGGGTCAGCATTTTTTGCGAAATGCCCCCGATCTCGCGCTGCAGCGCGGCATAACGCATCGTTCCGCGCGCCAGAATCTGGATAATGAGAGCTGTCCATTTATCAGCAATTCGGTCTAGCACGAGCCGGGAAGGACACTGCGCGTCCAGGACGGAAGGGGCGGAGGCCACTTTTGGCACGCCCCTGTCTAAAACAATTCCCGTTGACGCGCAAGCAGAGAGTAACGTTCTTGAAGGTATGTATAGGTTGAAGACATATGTAGTTGACTGACAGTTTGGGGCATCCGAAATTTACACTATGACAATTGCATCTCCTACGAAGGAAAACGCTGTCGCGACGGATTTTCTCTTAAACAAGATGGACTCTGGTGCTCCATCGGCGACGAGCAACGATGTCGACACAGCCACCGCTGGTCAGGACGATTCCGCCCTGCTTGATGCATATTCGCGTACCGTGGTCAGCGCAGCCGCGCGTGTCGCCCCGGCAGTGGTGAACATTGACGTCAAACAACGCGTCAACGTCCAGCGCGGAACTCGCGAACTGAGCGGCAATGGGTCGGGTTTCATCATCGCCCCTGACGGATTCATTCTGACTAATAGCCACGTCGTTCACGCGGCGAATTCTATTACCGTAAATCTGCCGGATGGACGCGAATATCCAGCCCAAGTGACGGGCGACGATCCGGACACTGATCTCGCTGTGATTCGAATCGGGGCACCGCAACTCACTCATGTGCGCCTGGCGGACTCAGAGAATTTGCGCGTCGGTCAACTCGTGATCGCGATTGGTAATCCGCTCGGCTTTCAAGCGAGCGTCACTGCTGGCGTGATCAGTGCACTCGGTCGCTCGATGCATGCGCAATCAGGTCGGTTGATCGACAATATTATTCAGACCGATGCTGCGTTGAACCCGGGCAACTCCGGTGGTCCACTGGTTAATTCAGCCGGCGAGGTGATAGGCGTAAACACCGCAATGATTCGGCCGGCGCAAGGCATCTGCTTCGCGATCGCAAGTAACACGGCCAAGTTGGTCGCTGGATGGCTCATCCGCGACGGACGAATCCGGCGCGGTTACATCGGCGTAGCCGGGCAAAACGTGCCAATTCATCGGCGGATCGTCCGATTTTATGGTTTGCCTCTCGAGACGGCTGTTCTCGTTGTTTCAGTCGAGAACAACAGTCCCGCTGAGCGCGCTGGATTGCGCGAAGGCGATCTGATTATTGCGTTCGACGATCAGCCTATCGGCAATGTGCATCATTTGCATAAGATTTTGGTCGGCGAACAAATTGGTGTCCCCGCGAAGCTGACAGTCATTCGGCACACCGAGAAATTGGAGCTAACGATCTTACCAACTGAGTCGCGATCGGAGTGATACTCATGCTAGGGACGCTGCGTTGGTGCGTCTGGACAGCGTAGCGCGCTTTCCCTACCGTTCAGCTTTCGCAATGAAAATTCTGGTCATTGGCAGCGGCGGACGAGAGCACGCACTGACGTGGAAGCTCGGCCAATCTGCTGATGCGGAGCGTATTTTCTGCGCGCCAGGAAACGCGGGCACCGCGGAGAATGCTGAAAATGTTTCCATTTCAGCTGGTGATTTGAAGGCGCTCGTTCGTTTCGCTAAAGAAAATCGTATCGACCTGACCGTGGTCGGTCCGGACGATCCTCTTGCCGCAGGGATTGTCGATCTTCTTGCCGCTGAAAAATTGCGCGCGTTTGGTCCGACGAAGTCGGCGGCACGCATTGAGGCGTCCAAAATTTTTGCAAAAGAGCTGATGCGTTCTCAGAAAATCCCTACAGCCGAGGCGAGGACGTTTTCCGACAGTAGCGAAGCACTGCATTACTGCGAAAAACTGGAATTTCCGGTTGTGATCAAAGCAGACGGCCTTGCTCTGGGAAAGGGAGTAATCGTTGCTGCTGATCGTGTCGCGGCGAGATCCGCCATCGACGAGATGATGAATCAGGGTCGCTTTGGCGACGCAGGTCGACGGGTCGTGATCGAGGACTTTTTGCGCGGAACAGAATGTTCGCTCCATGCCCTGGTGGATGGAAGTAATTATCGTTTGTTGGAATCGGCACGCGATCACAAGCGTGCGCTCGACGGCGATCAGGGCCCGAATACTGGCGGGATGGGCGCGTTCAGCCCTGCCAACAATTGGACTAAGAAGCTGCAATCGAAATTCGAGACGGAAATCATGCAACCGCTGCTACGCGGTTTCATGCAAAAGGGAATAACATTTCATGGACTGCTTTATCCGGGCTTGATTATTACGAGCGAGGGAGCGCGTGTACTGGAGTTCAATTGCCGTTTCGGCGACCCGGAGACACAGGCACTCCTGCCCCGGATGAAATCCGATCTCCTCCCGCTATTGGAAGCGACGATCGATGGAAATCTCAGCAAGTGTACGATTGAATGGGATACGCGTGCGGCCGTCACGGTCGTGCTTGCCTCTGGCGGTTACCCTGGCAAATATGAAACTGGAAAAACGATTTCAGGTCTCGACGACGCGGCAAACGTCGAAGATGTTCAGATTTTTCACGCCGGAACCAAGCGCGTCGAAGGCGAAGTTAAGACGGCTGGCGGTCGGATTCTCGCGGTCACAGCGCTTGGATCAACGCTCGAAGCCGCACGCGCACGCGCGTATGACGCTGTCTCCCGCATTCATTTCGTGCACTGCCACTACCGACGCGACATTGCCCTGAGTGTGACCAATTGAGAGAACGCCAAAGTCGATATTCGGATTTCGAATTTTCGCGCAATTAGAAAATGCGCTATAGGTCGGCATCTGTTTCAAATGTGTCAATTCACGTCGTTGTTCTTCATTAGCTTCTTGGCGATAACTGCGCTGGCGCAAACTCCGCCGCCGGCTGTAACGTCTCCAAGCAGGCCCGCCGCTTCGGCAAGACCATCCGCGCTCTCATCGCCTTTGCCCTCGTCCAGCCCGACGACAGAAGATCTGGTCAATTCATTAAGCCAGGCTGACCTGCAGGCAGTCGTCACCCTATTAAAAGCGAATTTCACAGATCCGGATGCAATTACCGATACCGAGTTGAATCGGGCGACTGTTGAGGGCCTCATAATGCGATTGCCGCGCGGTGTGATGCTTTTGCCCAGCAAGGAGAACGCGCCGGCGGAAGGGCCTAGCGTCTTTTACAGCGAGGTTATCGGAGGCCACATCGGCTACGTGCGCGTCGGTTCATTAAACGCCGCTAACCTTCAGGCGTTGAACAAGAGCCTGAGCAACTTCGCCGTGAAAAACGTGAACGAGATCGTCGTGGACCTTCGCGCCAGCCAGATAACCGCTGATTTGTCGCTGGCCGCCGAGTTTGCAAAGCGGTTTTGTCCCAAAGGCAAAACGCTTTTTACCTTGCGCAAGCCGACGGGACGTCAAGACCGCGTCTTCAGTTCGGATCGTGATCCGGCGTTTCGCGGCCTGGTCATGGTACTCACCGACGGCGATACAGTTGGTGCGGCTGAGGCGATCGCTGCTGCACTGAGATATTACGACAAGGCGCTGGTCATCGGGCAAACGACTGCCGGTCGCGCAGCCGAATACTCCGATTTGTTACTGCCGAGCGGCAAAATTCTACGCGTTGCTGTCGCGGAAATGGTTTCCCCCGACGGTCGTCCACTGTTTCCGGAAGGGATAAAACCAGATTTGCCTGTTGAAATGTCGATGCCAGACAAGCAGCAGATTTTCCAACTGAGCGGCGAAAAAGGGATGGGGCCGTTTGTTTACGAAGGCGGCCGGCCGCACATGAACGAGGCAGCGCTGTTAGCCGGGACCAATCCCGAGGTTGAGGCAGCGGAGGCGGCGCAGCAACGCCGCGGCCGCGCGCCGGAGAAACCGCCAGCGTACGATCCAGTGTTACAGCGGGCTTTGGACGTGGTTACTTCGCTCGAGGTTTATCAAAAACGATAGCGACGACCTGGTTGCCCGTTAGTTTTTTGTCATCACTGGCGAGCCATATTCTCGCCCCCGCGAACCGTAGTCGTTATACTTAGTTGAGAGATTCTTCGATTTCGCTCAGAATGGCAAAAAGTGACACCGCTCGAAGAACGCATCGGCTACAAGTTTCGGAATTCACTTTTGCTGGCGGAGGCACTCACGCATCCGAGCCTCGGCCATGAGGCGCAACGTTATCATTTTGATTATCAGCGTTTGGAATTTCTGGGCGACGCTGTTCTCCAGCTTGTTATCACCGAGCATCTGTTTCGTCATTTTGGAACCGAAGCAGAAGGTCAGCTAACGAAACTACGTTCGCGGCTGGTCTCTCGTGAAGCGTTGCGGGCGCATGCTGCCACGCTCGACTTGGGACGTTACATTTTGATGGGCCGCGGCGAAGAAAGCAGTGGCGGCCGGGGACGCACCTCCACGTTGGCGGACGCGTTTGAAGCGCTCATCGGTGCCATTTACCTCGACGGCGGCCTCGAAGCGGCGAAAGATTTCATTTTGACGCAAACTCGTGGTGACCTCGAGCAGCTGGCGGAAACACCAGTGGACATCAATCCCAAGGGCCAGCTTCAGGAGTTACTACAAAGCATCTCGCCTCGCAGTCCCGTCTATGAATTGGTTTCGCAAAGTGGGCCTGAGCATGAAAAGATGTTTGTCTCACAGGTTATTTGGGAGGGAATTGTCCTTGGCCAGGGCAGCGGCCGCAGCAAGAAACAGGCGGAAACTGTGGCTGCACTTGAAGCGATGGAGTTAAAGCGTTGGGAGACGAAACCGTAGTAAGGTTCGCAGATGCAACCATCGATCTCGGCTACCAGTGCCTAAGCGCTTGGACAGTGCCGCCAAAGCGCGACGTCCATTGGAAATGTCGCGTGATTGCGTCGGTCACGAATTTCTTGGCATCTCTGACCGCGTCTTCGAGAGACAGGCCTTTGGCAAGGCCGGCCGTGATCGCTGCCGAATAGGTGCAGCCGGTACCATGAGTCGCGATACCGCGGACGAATGGCGCCGAAAATTCGATAACTTTCCCATTGGCGAACAAAAGATCGACAGCGCGGCTGCCCGCCAGATGACCGCCTTTGAGAAGGATCGCAGTTCCGAACCTCTTCTCCAACTTTTTCCCAGCACGATGCATCGATCGCCGATCTTTAATTCTCGTTCCAAGTAAGCGCTGTGCTTCACCGAGATTTGGCGTAATTAAGCTCGCGAGTGCGAACAATTCCTTCTCATAAGTCTCGATAGCTGCGGGTTCAAGCAGAGGATCGCCGCTCGTCGCGACAAACACCGGATCGATCACGAGCGGAATCCGTGACGCAAATAGCTTGTCTATGCTTCGTAACGACTTCGCGACGGCAGAAACGATTTCAGCAGAGCAAAGCAGACCGGTCTTGATCGCAGCGATGGGAAAATTTTTTGCGAGCACTTCGATTTGCTCACGAACAATTCTCGCGCTGGCCGGCTCAATCTGCGAAACTTTTCCCGGGATCTCAGCGACAGTGCAGGTGACTGCGGTCAATCCATAGATACCGAGTGCTGAAAATGTTTTGAGGTCCGCCTGGATACCGGCGCCCGCGCTGCTATCGGAGCCTGCGACGCTCAGTGCAATCGGAACTGTAGCGGCGCTCAGTGAGCGCCGACTGCCTTGCTTGCGCATGAGATTCGGCGGTCATAAACCGCCGCTACAGGATTACGTTCCGTCGTTCCCTATTGCTTCGACTGGGCAGCCTTCCATTGCTTCCTTGCAAAGTCCTTCTTCTTCTGGCGTCTCCGGTTGTTTGTAGACGTAGGAATGGCCGCCGTCATCGTTCCGTTTGAAATTCGCGGGCGCGGTTTCGCGGCACAAGTCGCAATCGATACATTGATCATCGACATAGAATTTGCCCGGTACGTTTTCGGCGTATTTGTTCGCGACATCGGCCATGGCTTTTTCCGTAAAAATGAAGTGGAACGTTAGGAAGAAACGCCCCCTGTGCAAAGTAATTTGGCTCTTAACGCGATCGGACGCAACCAACCGAAGCTCACGGCACGTTAAATCGTTAAATGTCGGCGCGGAAAGCCTACCAGCGCCAGACGGCACTCGAGTGGTACTACACTTTAACAACGTAACTGTTTAACTATCTCTGCTTTGTGAAAAAAGAAACCGCTAGGACCGTGCGCGCTTTTGCAATTGAGCTGGCAATCTACGCCGTTCTTGTCATCGCGTATTTTTTTCTAGTGCTGCATTTGCTCGGGCAATGGCTGTACGAGCTCGAGACTCATCGCCGCTATACATATGCAGCGCTCGCGATTCTGCTGATCATCGGACAAGCTGTTCTCCTTGAAAGTCTCACCACTTTTTTGATCCGCCTCATTCGAGGGCGCTCTGAGTAAGGCCATGTTTTTCCCAATCTCAGGCGCGCACATCAGTCCCATCTATCTGGCGACCACCGGATTTATCATCGGCATTCTTGGCGGATTCTTCGGAGTGGGTGGAAGTTTCATCGCGGGGCCTGCACTGCGCCTCGCCGGTTTGGACTGGAATTTCGCAGTCGGCACCGATCTGGCGCACATCGTCGGAAAATCCGTGGTGGCGGTAAGACGGCACCGCGCGTTGGGAAACGTCGACCTTCGTCTGGGGTTGATCATGGCCATGGGAACGATCGCCGGCGCGGAAGTTGGCGCGCAGGCCATCCAAATGTTGAAGCGCGCGGGCAATGTCAACCTTGTTGTAAGCATCGTCTCGATCGTCGTCTATCTAAGCATTTCGACTTTCATGCTCTGGGAAAGCCGAAAGACATTGTTGTCGCCAAAAGGACGATCGCAGCGCGGTGCCGTAAAAGGAGCTAAGTCAAAAAAAGACCATTCCGCGTTCGGACCTGTCACGCGGGCGATTCAACGCCTGAAAATTTGGCCAATGATTTCCCTGCCGGCGTCTGGGATACGAGCAATTTCGCTTTGGATGATTCTTTTGGTGGCGTTCGTGGGGGGATTATTTAGCGGATTTCTTGGCGGCGGTGCCGGTTACATTCGGATGCCCTCGATGGTTTATGTGCTGGGAATTCCCACTCACCTCGCAGTGGGGACTGATCTCTTCGAGATCATCATTTCCGCCAGCTACGGCACATTCAGCCACGCAGTAAAAGGCAACGTCGACATCTTGATCGCGCTGGTTATGCACACTGGCGCAGCCATCGGCGCGCAGATCGGCGCCATCTCGACGCAATATTTTGCCGGCCCGAAAATACGGCTTGCGTTCGTTCCGTTGCCGCTGATCGGCGCGGCCATTGTGATTTATACAATGATCAGCGGCCACAAATTGTAACTTCAATGAAGATTTTGGTTTGCAGCGATGGAATGCCGGCGTCCGAAAATGCAATTGAACTGGCAGCGTTGTTAGCTGGCCCATTGAAAGCTGAAATCGCTCTCCTGGGCATCGTTGAAAAGTCGAGCGATGAGCACCCGCTGCGTGAGGCACTCGAAAAACAAGCGCTATCCCTCCGGACACGAAGTGCGCAACTGGATATCATTGTGCGCGCCGGCGAACCGGTACGCCAGATTCTCGATCAAACATCAAACGCCAGCTACGATCTCGTTCTTGTCGGCGCGCGATGGACTGGAGCAAGCGGGCATTACTGGCGGTCGGAAACAACATACGAAGTGATCAAAGCTATTCAGCCGCCAGTGCTGGTGGCAATCGGTGAACGCAAAGAGTTGAAACGCTTTCTCGTTTGCACAGGCGGAAAAGAATTCATCGAGCGGGCGGTGCAATTCACGGGCGAGATTGCGGCCGCTCTGGGCGCATCAGTCACGCTTCTGCACGTAATGGCCGAGCCACCTGCTATCTACGTCAATCTCGTACAGTTAGAGGAAAATGTTGATCAGCTACTGGAATCCAAATCGGAGCTCGGGATAAATTTGCTCCGGCAGAAAAAAGAGCTCGACCGCCTAGCTGTCCCGGCCGAAGTGCGCCTTCGACACGGCATCGTAATCGACCAGGTTTTCGAAGAAGTACGCGCAGGCGATTACGATTTGATCGTGACCGGCACCTCGCAGGCGCGCGGTCTGCTTGGTCATTATATCATGGGCGATCTGACTCGCAGCATTTTGAACGGTGCCAATTGCCCAGTCTTGGTTGCCCGCGCCGGCAAACCAAAAGCAGCCAGAACTCTCTGGAAAGCCATCAAGGGATTATTTAGCGCGGGCTAAGGGCGACCAAACAACGTCGCCTTGGCTTCGCTGTCTTCTCGTATTCCTAATTCTGCTCATGCTCGAGGACCTCCACAGAACAGAAAGAACAAGCGATGAGCAAGAGCGTGGACGCACCTGAACAACCGACTCTGCACAGCAGGCGAGTCCGGCGTTGGCTTGGGCATCTTTGGCGTGAATGGACAGTCGAAAGTTGGCGCCCGATTACTCCGGCCTTTGCCAAACCGGAGCCTTTGAAGTGGAACGACGCCGAAGTAACGGCGGCCTGGATCGGTCATGCCACGGTGCTCATCAATTTCTTCGGAATCAAGATTCTCACCGACCCGGTGCTTTTTCCGTGTATCGGGATTCGGCTGCCTGGCTTTACCATTGGTCCCAAGCGGTTGACCGCGCCTGCGCTTCAATTCCACGAACTGCCCGGGATCGACCTCATCCTTCTATCCCATGCCCACTTCGATCATTTCGATTTGCGAACGCTCCACCGCTTTAATAAAGAGACCAGCGTAATCACTGCTCCGAACACTGCAGACTTGCTGAGATGGACACTTCTCCGAGACATCACCGAGCTTCGCTGGGGCGAATCGAAAGTGCTCAACCTCCCCAGTCAAACAAAAGGCAACATCGCGATCAGAGCCTTTCAGGTGAAACACTGGGGCGCGCGAATGCAGCGCGACACCCATCGTGGTTACAATGGCTATCTCATGGAGCGAAACGGACGGCGCATTTTGTTCGCTGGGGACACCGCGTTCACGGACAGTTTTGCCAAGCTTCGCAAGTACGGGCCCATCGATCTCGCGATCATGTCGATCGCAGCTTACAACCCATGGATCCGGAACCATTGCACGCCGGAGCAGGCGATCGAGATGGCCAACGCCGCCGGCGCGCAATTCATCATGCCGGTGCATCATCAAACGTTCCGGCTCAGTTTCGAGCCATTGCGAGAACCAATCGAACGCTTCCAGGCCGTCCTTCGCAACACTCCTGAACGCATCGCGCTCCGCGAAATTGGCGAGACTTTCGTAATGCCATGATCCTTTGATGGTAGGGCGCGACCGCCGGGCGCGCTGGAAGGAGCGCGAATTAATTTCGAGCATGAGGGTGAGCCCGTCGCAGGTTCTGTTGCCAGGGCCTTGGCACGATGCAATGTTTGCGCCTCTCGTGCCGACGTAGCTCAGCTGGTAGAGCAGCGGTTTCGTAAACCGCAGGTCACGGGTTCGAATCCCGTCGTCGGCTGTCACGCCGTAGCCTCGGCGGAGGCGGATCGTTTGATCTCAAGTAATTTTTTTGTTGCGAGCTACGGCTTGGCAGGCACTCGATAGCGAATTGTTAGAATCCGACGATTGAACGTTCGCGCCTGTGGGGTCGCGGGCTTGCCGAAGGCGGGTTGAGTGTTAATCGTTTGGCATTTTAGAATGACAGACTCATTTTCCAATTCTGTATCAATCATCGTTCCAACCTTGAATGAGGAGGAAAATATCGTGCCGTTGGTTTCGGAAATTACCGCGTGCGCTGTTCCTTTTCGGGAAATTTTGTTCGTCGACGATCATTCTAGTGACGCAACTCGCGACAAGATTCATGCTCTCGCAGGAAGCTGGCCGATCCGCTTAATTGAACAGGACGGCGCAGGTCCTGGATTAGCGGGTGCCATTATGTCAGGCGCGCGAGCGGCACAAGGAGAAATTCTGCTTGTGATGGACGCGGACCTGAGTCATCCGGCTGATCGGATCAAAGATTTGGTGGCGCCGCTGTTTACCGGCACCGCCGACCTTGTGGTCGGAAGCCGCTATGTAAAAGGTGGATCGACACCCGGCTGGCCTGTATGGCGGCGCGTTGTGTCGCGAACAGGTGCGTTACTTGCCTATCCGCTCACTGGCTTGCACGATTCCATGTGCGGCTTCTTTGCAATCGGTCGTTCGCGGTTGCTCGAACTCGCGCCGCAAACCAGCGGTTTCAAAATTGTTTTCGAGACAATGGTGCGCGCCCGCGGAACGCTGCGCGTACGCGAAATTCCCATTGTCTTTCGTGAACGCGTACACGGGAAATCGAAAATGTCGTTGGAGGTTGCACTCGGATTTTTTTTCCGCTGGTTGCGCGCGATTTTCGAGCATCTCATCCACGGCATGCCGCCGCGTGAGCGAAGCGCAAACCTGGCCGAGGCAGCGGAAGCTTTACATCCAGAGGCTCCAGGAGAGTAGCGCGGATGCATCGCGCCAGACGTGGCTCGAGCTGTCGCCCAACACTACGACGATGACGTCCTTGCCGGGACGCGTGCCGCTGGCAATTAAACATTTGCCTGCGGCATCGGTATAACCAGTCTTCATCCCGTTGCAGTAGGGCAACCGTCTGAGCAGCTTGTTCGTATTTTCAAGCTCGCGTGTGCGACCGTTGGCGAAGCGAAAAACAAGCTGCGGAAGACAAACGATCGACCGGATTGTCGGATTCGCATAGGCGACGCGCGCCATGAGTGCCAGGTCTCGCGCGGTGGAATACTGCCCGGGAACCGGCAGACCATTTGGATTCACAAAGTGCGAATGCACAGCTCCAAGTTGTTGGGCGCGTCTGTTCATGACCCCCGCAAACGCTTCGATACTGCCGGCATTATCCCGGGCCAGACATCGTGCGACGTCGTTAGGGCTTTTTACCAGCAACGCGCGCAGAAGATCGATTCGCTGATAAGTGTCGCCCGCCTTAATATTCAACTTCACCGGCTCGGCCATTGTATCTGTTGGTTGCACTGTGACCTGTCGATCAAGAAAACCGCTCTCCGCCACAATGAGCGCCGTAAGTAATTTTTGCGTGCTCGCCGGGGCCCTGAACTGATCCGCATTTTTTTCGTACAGTATTTTGCCGGTATTCGCATCCACGACAATCACTGAAGCTGCGCTGGTCTTTGGTATTCCCTCGGGAGTGTACTCGGTCGGCGCAGGGATTGTTTCTGGTGTTTCTTTCGCCTTTGCGTGCGTCCGGTGCGAGCGGGCGTGAGTCGATTTCGAGGTCTTCGCTTTGCGAGTTGGAGTAGGTTCAGCATCAGCATCCTCATCGGCTTTCGCAGTAACGGCCTTCGCCTTGCGGACCGACCCGGAGACCCCGCTGGGGCGTACGGCCTCGGAGTCAGTGGCATCCTGGCTCCATACGCTAGGAACTGATGACAGGACGACAACGCAAAGGAAGCAGAGCCAATTGCGCGACAATTTCATGGGTCGGAAATTACCGATAAAAGCTTTAGTCGCGCAAGCGTTGTCGCAGCCAGTTCCTCTCTCGCGTTGTGACGAAGCCTTCCTGATGAGCGCGCATTCCTTTGTCATGCTGAGCGAAGTGAAGGACCTCTCAAAATTTTTGCGTCCCACGTGGTGCTTTGTGTGACTGCTGCTTCGATTTTGAGGTTCCTCGCTCCGCTCGGAATGACAATACGACTTATGATTTCCTTCCGCGCTCGATCAATTCGATCTCGTAGCCTTCCGGCGCGTCGATGAACGCGATTTTACCGTTGCCACTCGAATGCGGTCCGTCCGATAGCGGATGACCTTTTGCGGCCGCATGTTTCGCGAAATTTTCCAAATCGTCCACTTCAAAAGCGAGGTGCGTAAGATCGGGGCCGACCACCACCGGCCCGCTCTCATCAAATTTACAAATCTCAATCTCCTGGTCGCTCTCGGGTGCTTTCAAAAACACAAGTTGCGATCCGCGACCGGAAGTGTGACGGCGAAGTTCCTTAAGTCCCAGCACATCCTTGTAGAAAGAAACCGTTTTCTCCAAGTCGTGGACGCGATAGCGCGTGTGCAACAATTTCTTGACCATGGCTTATCTTAGTGTTCCGGCGCATGGATTCAAACCCTCGCTCTGGACAAAGCCGTTAAAACGGCTTGATTGCGCTCCACGCGAAATGCACCGGGCTTAAAGCCACGGTGTTAATGAGAGTCCAGGAGTTACGGTATTTTAATGCACGCTCCGAACGAGACCTCATCCGTGTGATCCGCGTAATCCGCGGTTGTCTGCATATGAAAAAAATTGGAATTCTTTTTGGCCAGGAACACAGCTTTCCGCCGGCGTTTGTCGAGCGGGTGAATCAGAAAACCGGCGGCAAAGAAATCGTCGCCGAATTTGTCAGGATCGACAAGGTGATCCAGGGCGAGCCATGTGGCTACGACGTGGTGATCGATCGTATCTCGCAGGACGTGCCGTTCTATAGGGCCTGGCTCAAAAACGCAGCCCTCACCGGAACAGCGGTCGTAAATAATCCTTTCTGGTGGAGCGCCGATGAAAAATTCTTCAACAACGCGCTCGCCACCAAGATTGGCGTCGCCGTTCCGCGGACGGTATTGCTTCCATCGAACCAGCCGCCGACGGACACGAACGACAAATCGTTTCGTAATCTCCAGTATCCATTGAATTGGGAGGCGATTTTCGATTACGTCGGCTGGCCCGCATTCTTCAAACCGTTCGCAGGGGGCGGTTGGAAGAACGTCTATCGCTTGCATAACCCGGAAGAATTTTATCGCGCCTACAGCGAGACTGGCCAGCTGGTGATGATGTTGCAGGAGGAAGTGAAGTTCGACATGTATTTCCGCTGCTATTCAATCGATCAACGGCAAGTGCGGATAATGCCGTACGAGCCGCGGCATCCTTACCATTTGCGGTATCAAACCGAATGGCAGGCACCGAAAGATATTCTCCAAAGAGTCGAGCGGGATGTGCTGACGCTGAATCAGTTTCTCGGTTACGACTTGAACACGGTCGAGTTTGCGATTCGCGACGGTGTGCCGGTCGCCATTGATTTTTGCAATCCCGCGCCGGATGCGGAAGCAGCCAACGTCGGTCAGGCAAATTTCGAATGGGTCGTCGAGGCTGTGTCGGAAATGGCCATCCGTAAAGCGCGCGAGCATGTTCCCGGCCGCGACAACTTGAGTTGGGGCAAATTTCTGCAGGCGGCTGTGAGAAAGAGTTCGTTAGGCGAAGTGGCGTAAGATCGACAAACAACTTCGCGTGTCATTCCGAGTCGCGAAGACGACGAACCTCACACAGCAAGTTGATCACACAGGTGAACTGGTGTGCTCCACGACATCATGTGAGATCCCTCGCTCCGCTCGGGATGACATTAGGGCGTTTTTGAGGGAGATTTGCGCCCGCCATGGCGAAGAAAAACCACACGTTCACCCTCGGTATCGAAGAGGAATTCGCCATTATCGATCCGGAGACACGCGAGCTTCGGTCGCACATCCAGGAAATCCTCGAGGGCGGGAAAGTTACCCTCAAGGAGCAAATCAAGCCGGAGATGCACCAATCGGTCGTTGAGTTAGGCACTGAAATTTGCCAGTCGACTGTCGATGCGCGTGCTCACGTGATTGAACTGCGCAGCAGACTCGCGGAACTGGCAGGTCGCAGCGGACTGCAGATTGCCTCCGTGGGGACGCATCCGTTTTCGCACTGGCGCGATCAACTTATTACTCAAGGCGAGCGATATCAGGAGATCGTCAAGGACATGCAGCAGCTCGCACGCGCCAATCTCATCTTCGGTTTGCACGTGCACGTCGGCATTCCGGATCGGCAAAGTGCGATTCACGTCATGAATCAAGCGCGCTATTTTCTCCCGCACATTTACGCGCTCTCGGCCAACTCGCCGTTCTGGGTCGGCCAGGACACCGGCCTGAAAGGTTATCGACTCAAAGTGTTCGAGCGTTTTCCGCGAACCGGGATTCCCGACGCGTTCGAGAGCCTTTCCGAGTACGAGGATTACTGCAAGCTGTTGGTAAAGACAGGCTGCGTCGATAACGCGAAAAAAATCTGGTGGGACATCCGACTCCATCCATTTTTCGAGACGCTCGAAGTTCGCGTGTGCGACGCGCAATCGCGCGTAGACGACACGCTCGCGATAGCCGCATTGATTCAGGCGGTGATCTCAAAACTGTACAAGTTGCTCCGCCAGAACATTAGCTTCCGCGTTTATCGCCGCCGGTTACTGGATGAGAATCGCTGGCGCGCTTCGCGCTACGGCATCGACGGCAAACTAATCGATTTCGGCAGGGAAACGGAAGTGGAGGCGCGCAGTTTGTTAAATGAATTGCTCGAGTTCGTCTCGACCGAGGTAAATGAGCTCGACACTCAAAAGGAGATGGCGCACATCGAACGGATCATGCGCGAAGGCACCGGCGCGGATCGGCAATTGACGGTCTGGGAACGCACGCAGGACATGAAGGCCGTTGTCGATCATATCGTCGCAGAAACGTACGAAGGTCTCGACATATCGGGACAGACCGGCCCGGCCAGCTGATGCCTTCATGATCTCCCCCGAGAAGGGCTATTCGTTGCCAACCAATTCGCTTGAAGTTCCATTCGGAAAATCTTCGCGAATCATCATGCGTGGCAGGGCTTTTGTGGCCAAAACTTCGTAGCGCTCAGTCCCTTTGGACTTTTCGATTTGGTAGATGATGCGGACCGTATCGAAAGTACCCGCAGGAACAATAATTCTCTCGTCTCCGGCGACTTCCCCTGTGACCTGGCTAACACCGGTGGCCGGATCGAACACGGTAAAGTGGAACTTGTCGCCAACCACGAGACCGTTCGACATTGCCGCGGCCCAATCAATCCGCTGATCGACCGTCCCTGGTGGAACATGATTGTCTATCTTATTGGGCGATGACGATTCTTTCTGTTCAGATCCTGTGACGGAACCATCGGCATATTTCAAAGTCATCGAATACATTTTTCCATCCTTGAGTTGCATTCGCAGCGTCGCCGAAACGGGGTGGAACATGGGCGTCGCGATCGATTCCCATTTCTGGCTAAAACCGACGGCCTCTCCAGCGAAACGAAAATTTTCGCCCGCTGCCTTTTCGACTGTCAGATTGAACTTCGCGATCTCCTTGCCCGCTTTCACCATGCGATACTCAAAGCGGCCGGTCCGAAGTCGTATTGCCTCGAACTGGTGCTCAGCTCCTGCCTCAAGCAGGAAGGCTGCTGCAATGAACAAGCCAAGCCCGGCAACAGACTTCGCCGAGATCGACATCTTCATATTGGCGAATGAGCTATCGCATTTTGCACGACCGATCAAATCTGAATCAGCGATCCGGTTGGAATGACCAGCACGGCGGCCTATTCCGCATCCTCATGCCCAAAGACCAAGGTAACGACCAAACCAAGAACACTGACGGTCGCCATCATGCCGAAAACTGCTGGGACGCCAAACTTACCTTTCAAGATCGGCAGAACAAAGACGCCGAGAGTCGCACCGATTTTAGCGACACCAGCAGCGAAACCGCTGGCTGTGGCCCGCAGTTGCGTGGGAAACAAGCTAGGCGCGAGCGTAAACGTGGTGGAGTTAGGTCCGGCGTTCATCAACAAGTTGAACAGGATGAAGCCAGCGAACACGAGAGGAATGTGTCCCGGGGCTGCGGGAGAACTCGATACGCGAGTAGCGATCGTCAACAGCAACATGCCGAAAGCCATGCTCGCGAAACCGATCGCTTGCATGCGAATGCGCCCGAACCGCGGGACCGCCCAGATTCCAAGAAGAAAACCGAGGAGCAGGAACACATCGATCGCAGCGCTTCCCCTGGCATCTGCGAAGTCACGGGCGATGACGCCGACTCTCTTACCGGAGAGATCAATTGCACCCAGGATAATCGGGGTGAAAAGTCCGACGCCATAGGTAGCGATATCCATCAAAAACCAGGGAACCGCGACCAGCGCCGTACGAGCTCGATAGCGGCGAGAGAAAAGGATCGCTATTCCGGGTGCTTTCGGCGGCGCAACTGAATTTGCAACGCCTGGGTTTCCGGCATTGTCCGTAATTTGTAGTACTGCTTCGCGCTGCTCAGGCATGATCCGGATGAACGCCTCCGCCGCCTCGGCAAATCTACCTCGAACAATTAACCAATGCGGACTATCTGGTTCCGACAGACGTAGTGAGAAAAAAACAAGGGCAATGACGCCTTCCATCGTCAGAAAAAGCCGCCCAATCTGACCGCTCTGCGCGTTTTTCAGCAGCGCCAGCGTAATTATTGCCGCGAGCAACATGCCAACCGATTGGCATGCAATCGTAGCGACCATCATTCGTGCACGACTGCGTTTCGGCAGTACTTCCGAAACGTAACTGCTACTCGTTGGGAAATCGATGCCGACTCCCACCCCAACGAGAAGTTGGCCGACAAAGAGCATTGGGAATCCATTGGCCAGCGCGCTGGTCGCGGCGCCGACAGCGATGATTATCATGTCGGCAAGCATCAACTTCTTTCGGCCAAGATGATCTGCCATCGGCCCGCCGAGTCCGGCGCCGAAGACAGCACCAAATACCAGACTCGCCCCGATGAGACCTACCACTTCGGGAGTGAGATGAAATTCAACGGTGATCAGTGGCATCGCCACGCCGAGGACGAAGATTACAAAGCCATCAAGTAATGTGCCTCCGGTCGAGAGCACCCAAAGCCATCGCTGGATTGGTTTCAGGGGCGAACCATCCAGCAGCGACGTCAGGCGTTGCGATGGCGTGATCTCGACCAATGTTACCGCTTCTTGCGACGATCCAAGTTCTCCCCATCCTCCGCCTGATGATAGTCACGACGAATTTCAGCCAGGTTCACAGTCGGTTTGGGCAACTGCATGTTCATGTCGTCCATCTCTCGGACAATAATCTGTGAGATAGCCAAGTCCCGAAACCACTTATGATTCGAGGGAATGATAAACCAAGGCGCCTGTTCGGTGCTCGTTTTAGTAAGCACATCCTCGAAGGCCTTGAGGTAATCACCCCAATATTCGCGTTCCTTATAGTCCGAGTCGCTGATTTTCCACTGACGCTCCGGGTCATCCAATCGCTTCTTGAACCGGGCAAGCTGTTCGTCTTTTGAAATGTGCAGGAAAAATTTGAGAATCGTTGTGTTGTTTTCGGTAGTGATTAACCGTTCAAAATCGTTTATTTGGTCGTACCGTTTTGACCAGACCTTTTCCGACGCCAAGCCGTGAACTCTTACTACCAGCACATCTTCGTAGTGGGAGCGATTGAAAATTGCGATGGACCCCTTTGCTGGCACATGCGGATGCACGCGCCAGAGAAAATCGTGCGCTACCTCTTCCTTCGTCGGTTCCTTGAAGTTAGTAGAAACGCAGCCCGATGGATTCAGGCCAGTCAAGACGTGGCGGACTACGCCGTCCTTGCCAGCTGCGTCCAATCCCTGTAACACAATGAGAAGCGAATGCTTGTTCTCCGCATACATCCGGTATTGTAGTTCCTCCATTTTCTGCAGGTTCTCCTGAATCTCCGGCAAAGCCGATTTGTGTGACTCATGTTTGCCATGATAGCCGGGGTCGAAGTGTTTCAGCCGGATATTGGATCCCGGGTTGACGACAAGTTTTTTTCGGTAGTTGGACATGTCAGGTCTCCTTTCTTAGGTTAGCGAACCGCCTCCGGCCCACGTGGCATAGGAACTCGAAGGGGCTGGAAAAGGGATCTTTTCCACGCACGGACCGGGTCCAGCATTCCGTAGATCCCTAGCTTTACGATGTCTTGGACTATCATCCACGCCAGGTTATAGGCCCAAACAAAACCGATGATTCTCCAGGGAAGCGGTGGCACCAGCCAACCCTGGCTGCACATGAATACCGCGGCGATTTGGGTAACGACAATTGCAAAGAAAAGCTTGGCGTTCGGATACGGTGGCTTCCAAAAAGCTCTCCGAGTGCGGGTCACGAATAACAAGAGATGACCACCTGCTACGAGTTGCAGGAACATCATGGTCTGCAGTTGTGGATGATCCAGGTGATGAAGCGTGTCGCCCAGGTACAGCAGACCAAAGCTTTGAATTACTCCAAGCAAGCCCAAAACCGAAGAGATAACTAACACACGATCCAACTCCCACTTGACAGGTTGGGGCGACACACTGGCGTTATCGAAGGCGATGGTCATAATAGGCACATCGTCCAGAAGAGCGAGCGCGATAAGCATAATCGCGGTCAGAGGAAAGAAGTGATAGTAGATCGATGCCAGCACTACAAATACCATGATGGCGATCGTCATCGCGATGCGATATAACACGTAACTCATCATTCGCTCGAAGATGCGCCTGGCTTCGGCGATCCCTTCGATGATGACTGAAAGACCGGGTGCAGTTAGAATTAATGCTGCTGCAGCTCGAGCTGCTTCGGTTGCTCCGGAAACGGCAATGCCTACATCCGCTTGCTTGAGGGCAGGAGCGTCATTCACGCCGTCACCGGTCATTCCTACGATGTGGCCGTTCTCCTGCAGTATTTTTACAATGGCGTATTTGTGTTCCGGGAAAACCTGAGCGAATCCATCGGCCTCATCGATTTTCTCAGCTGCGTCCAATGGGATCTGTCCTTTTGTAATGTCGCCGGGGAAGAGCTCCGTTGCCGGCTGGATATTTGTGCCCATGTCGAGCTCTAATGAGATCTGCCGGGCTATGGCTACGTTGTCGCCAGTAACCATCTTCACTTCGACACCGTATTCACGAGCTCGGGCGATAGTGCTCTTGGAATCCGGCCGAGGCGGATCCAGCAGAGGAAGAATCCCTAGGAACACCCAGGGACCATCGCCTTGGGCAACAGCCACACCGATGGTGCGGTAACCGCGACTGGCGAATCCGTTCACCGTCTGCTGTGCCTTCTCCAAGTCCGCGCCAGAGAGCTTCGCCAGCCCGAGAATCACCTGCGGCGCGCCTTTAGTCACCTTAAAGACTTTGCCGGAGGCATCCTTGATCGTGGCCTCCGTGCGCTTCCCCACCGGATCGAAGGGGACATAATTTTCCTGTTGATAGCTCTTCAGAACCGAGGAGTCCTTGAGGCCGGCCATGATCGCGAGATCGATCGGATCGTTATCCGCTGGGCGCGAAGCTACGGACGCCATTAGGATCAACGTTTGCGCGTCGGTTCCAGCCCAGGGTTGCGCTTCGCCGAGGGTCAGCTTGTTCTGGGTCAATGTGCCGGTTTTATCCGAACAGAGAACGTCGACGCCCGCCAATTCCTCGATCGCCTCGAGTCGCGAGACGATTGCCTTGCTTTTGGCAAGCCTTCGGGCCCCCAGAGCCATAGTCACCGAAAGAACTGCCGGCATTGCTACTGGCACTGATGCCACCAGAAGAATAAGAACAATCTCGGCCAGCCTTAACAGAACTGCTCGGTCGTAATGGCCGCGCATGTCGAAGAGACGATTGGCCACCAAAATCACCACCAACACCAGTGCCAGGATAATCAGGAAGTTACCGATCTTCATCACGGCCCTCTGGAAATGCGAAATGTTTCCGGCTCCAGCCACCAATTTTGCGGTGCGGCCAAAAAAGGTGTTCGCTCCGGTTGCAGTAATCACTGCGACCATTTCTCCCTGTTTCACGACGGAGCCCGAGTATGCGTCATCGCCCGATTTCTTACTGACCGGCAGCGATTCTCCCGTGAGCGCGGATTGGTCGATGCTGATGTAATCGCCCCGGATGAGCTTACAATCCGCCGGAACTACGTCGCCGAGGTACAAGCGAACAATATCTCCGGGGACGAGCGTCTGAGCATCGACTTGCTCCCATTTTCCACTGCGAAGCACGCGCGCCTTTAAAGCCAGGGAATTCTTCAGAGCGTCGAGCGCGTTGGAAGCTTCGTGTTCCTCCCAAAACCCTAACAAGGCGTTGAACAACAGAAGCGAGGTAATGATCGTAAGATCACCCCAGTCTCCTACAATCAAGGCCATGAGGGCCGCAGCCTCGATCATCCACGGTATGGGTCCCCAAAAATAAGCGAGCAGCGCGGAGAACGCGCTCTTCTTGTCTTCCGGCAGTGCGTTCGGTCCGTACTTACTCAGGCGCTCTTGTATTTCGACAGAATTCAGACCGGTCTTCGGGTCGGTCCCAAGCTTCGTCAGAATTCCGGCGACGCCGGGACTGGCGGATTCGGCAAGATCAGAGGCTGACATGAACAACTCCTCGGCTCATTTTTGGCGGAAGACCTGATAACCTGTCCGGTCTTCGAAGACTAGAAAAAAGCTAACAGCAGCGATGGCGAAACCCGCCATTGGTGTCGACGAAGGCGATTACATCGCCTTATAGTCAACCGTAATAGTTCGGTAAAGCAGCGGGCCGTGTTGCGCAGAAAAATAAAAAAGCTCGAGCATCGTGGCGCCGACCATCCATTGATAGCCTACCAGCGTCTGGACGACGTCGGTGTCAGTATCGCGGGAACGTGACACCAGTTTTCCCGTTCCGTATTTCTCATCGAAGTATTTGCGAATTTCTCCCATTCGCTGGTTATATCGCTCGATCGACCAATCCGGGTATTCATATTGCAGTTCCACTGCAACAAGCGCTCTCTGCTTAAAAGTAAACAGGGTGCGCTTTAACCCGGGATGAAGCAGTCCTTCCACTGTCCAGACGTCCCGGCTCTCCTTTTTTTCCCGCGAGGTGATCTTCGCTTTCGCACCGTGCAGCACCGCTTCCACATGCGCCATCGAGTCGTTCCAACGAAAGCCGAACGGCGGCAACAACTCATCGACCGAATATGCCTGCGCAGTAGAAAGAAAAAGGCTGATAACGCCGGTCGAGAGAATTCGGCGTATCGCTCTACTGTTCCAATTAGAGGTGCAATTTGCCTCCCAGTTCCCCATCTTCGTGTGCGTCGCCCGCATTTTCGATCTTTCAAAGGTCCCCGTGACACTTTGGAGGCGAGAAAATTGCGTGCTCGAGTCGATTCGGTCAAATCGGAATGGCATCATGGCGACGCGGATCAATTGATCGCTCCCTCACGGCGATTGCTCTCCTGTTATGGGCGAGCCCGCGCCAAAAATCAGCAGCGGGATGTTCTTTTTGTTTTCTCTCGGACACGCGCGCTTCTTTTTCTAGTCAAGAAAATTTTTGGCCGCGATGAAAATAAAATTTCAAATAAAGTTCATTTTTTTCTTGTCGATTTTGAAAGCGATTTCTAGTCTCTAGCCCGCTGGCGAGGCAGAACAAGAACGCATGTGAATAAGTTGTGAACATTTCTGAGAAATTCTTAGCAGCGAGAATGAACGACACGCAGAAGGCTCCGGAACAACGACAGAACATGCAGCGTCACCTTAGGGCATCGAATCAATCGCTAACGTTCAGCGCGGTCCATTTTCCCTCGTATTTACGAACTTTTGACCGTTTTCTTCAGGATTCCTCCCGGAAGTTACGCTGGCGATTAGCTCGACTTTGCCTGGGTTTTACCCAGCGATTTTCCGCGCGATCAGCGAGTGTGGCGATTGTGTAACACTGTTAACAAGTCTGCTATGGACAAGAAATGCGCTCAGCTGTGGCAGCAATTATCAGCTGCGCTTAAACCACAGATCAGCGCCGACAGCTTTAAACGCTGGTTTTCGGCCGTCGAACTTGTAGAGGCGAAAGACAAATCGCTCACTCTTCGCGTTCCAAACAACATCTATCAGTTTTGGATAGAAAGTAATTATATGCCCGCGTTGCAGACTGCCATTGTAACGACGCTCGGTGGCCCGCGTCCGGTAAAATTCTGCTCTCCGTCGGGAACGAGCGTGCAGATGCCCGTCGAGGATGCCGCGCCGCTGGAGAAAATTTTACCCGAACCGTCCGCGAACACAAAACCAGGCGGAACCGTGCCTGGGCTCAATCCACGGAACACGTTCGAATCTTTCGTGGTCGGTCCGAACAATGAAATTGCGCACGCTGCCGCTCTTGCCGTAGCGCAGGCGCCCGCGCGCACATACAACCCGCTGTTCATTTATGGCGGTGTCGGTCTTGGCAAGACCCACCTGATGCAGGCCATCGGCCAATACGTTTGGGCGAAGAAGAAAAACGTAAAGGTGATTTATGTCTCGAGTGAACTGTTCATCAACGAGTTCATCGACGCGATCCAGCACAGTAATCTGGTCAAATTCCGAAAGCGTTATCGCCAGGTCGATCTCCTCCTGATAGACGACATCCAATTTCTTGGAGGCAAAGAGCGTTCCCAGGAAGAATTCTTTCACACCTTCAATACGCTTTTCGACGGACATAAACAGATTGTGCTCTCCAGCGACCGGCCTGCTTCGGAGATTGCAAATCTGGAGCACCGGCTGGTCTCACGCTTTGAATGGGGACTCACCGCCGAGCTCCAACCGCCGGACATTGAGACGCGCATGGCGATCTTGCGGAAAAAAGCGCACGGCATGCAGATCAGATTGCGCGATGAGGTTTTTCAATTTCTTGCAAGCCGTATTCGCACAAATGTGCGTCGGCTTGAAGGCGCGCTCATGCGTGTGGCTTCGTTTGCATCACTCAGCGGCAAGGAACTGACCCAGGAGGTCGTGGAACATTTGCTAAAGGATATTTTGCAGGAGGAAGGACGCCATTCGATCACAATCGAACAAATTCAGCGACGCGTGGCTGAGCATTTTGATGTGCGCGTGGCCGATATGACAAGCAAGCGGCGCCCCGCCAGCATCGCCTTTCCGCGGCAGGTGGCGATGTTTCTTGCGCGCGAACTTACCAAGGCGTCCTTGAATGAAATTGGCGACGCATTCGGAGGACGCGATCACGGTACGGTATTGCATGCATGCAAACTGGTGAAGAAACGGATGGCCGAACAAGACAACCTCCGCCAGACCATATCCTTCATTGATAGTTCCCTTCAGCGTTAAGCCTCACTGCTGTGTTTCCACCTTGCGATTCCAGCTACCGCGGCTACAAACTCGCCACGGGACGAGTCCGTCCGACTGGCGGACTTGCCCCCCGGACGAATTCGCCGTGGTGGACTTGCCGGGCACTGAAGAGATTGCGGTTGCCGAATAAAACCCAAAGCTTTACATCTTAGACCGTCATAATGAAATTTAGTGTCGCGAAAGAAAAACTGCTCGAAGGCCTGCAGCAGGTCCAAAACGTGGTCAGCACGCGCACCACTCTTCCTATCCTTTCCAACGTTCTGCTTCAGGCGCACGGCGACGAAATCCATCTCACGACAACCGATCTCGACGTCGGTGTCCGCGGCAGTTGCGAAGCGGATGTAGAAAAAGAGGGGGCGACTACACTTCCTGCTCGTCGCCTCTTCAATATCGTTCGTGAACTGCCTTCGAGTGAAATTCAGGTAGACGTTAACGGAAAAAATGCCGCTTCCATCCGGAGTGGCCAAAGTTTTTTCAAAATCCTCGGGCTGCCCGAGGAAGAATTTCCGCCGCTGCCAAAGTTCGAGGACGCAAAAGTTGTCACCATCCGGCAGAAAGATTTGCGCGACGGACTGCGCAAGACTTCGTACGCGATATCGACTGACGAAACTCGCTACGTCCTCAACGGGGTTCTTTTCAGTTTTAAGGACAACAAGCTGACGCTGGTGGCGACGGATGGGCGTCGGCTCGCTATGGGCGAAATCGAGCTGGAATTCCCGCGCAGTCATGAAGCTGACTTAATTATCCCGACGAAAGCGGTGACAGAATTGCAACGCCTGCTTGCTGATGATGGCGAAATCAAGGTCAGCATGGGCAGCGGGCAGATCGCATTCGATCTCAATAAAACGCTGCTCGTCTCGAAATTGATCGAAGGCAATTACCCAAACTATCGCCAGGTCATTCCATCAGAGGCAAAAGAGCGGATAAAACTCGAGCGCGAAACATTTCTAAATTCGCTTCGGCGCGTTTCCCTTCTCGCCAGCGATAAAACGCACTCGATTAAGCTGAACTTTAGTAAGAACAATATCGATATTACTGCCACTACGCCGGAGGTCGGCGAAGCGAAGGAATCAATCGCCGTCGCTTACAAGGGCCGCGATTTTTCCATCGCGTTTAATCCCGAATTTCTCATGGCGCCGCTGCGCGCTCTGACAGAAGACGAAGTCTTTCTCGATCTCATCGACGAAATGAGCCCGGGCGTTCTGAAAATTCAGACCCCATTCCTGTATGTCCTGATGCCGATGCGCATCAGCTCCTAAGCTCGTGCACTGAATTGTCCCGAGACTGGCGAAGCGCGCCGAGGAGCTCACCCACAGGCTGGTTGATTACGCACAGGATGAAAGCGTGATCCACTACCCTGTGAGAGGTCCCTCGCCGTCTCCGCAGGCTCGGGATGACATGCGGCTTGACCGATCCGCACGCTAGCGAGCCCCTGAGTAGATAGGGCAGTCTTAAAAGACCCGCCGTTGCGGCATGGCAGATTGCACCATCATCAGTTCGGTCACGTTCTCCGGCGTGAGTAAACCGACCAGGCGCTTCATCCGATCCAGAACCGGCACTGCCGGGCAATTACACTCTTGCATGATGCGGAACGCTTCTTCGAAGCGCGTTCCGGTGGTCACCGTGGGAATATCTCGGCGCATCACGTCGCCCACGCGAAGCGCGGGATCGTTTTTACGCAACGCAGCGATCAGATCTTGACGCGTCAACAAGCCGGCGACGTTGCCACTGTCATCAACGACCGGAAAATCGTGTTGCGAAGTCGCAAGCAAAGCATCCACCGCTTCCTGCAGGGTGGCATCTCCCGAGAGAGTACGAAATTCACGTACCATCGCGCTGGAAACCGGGAACCTGCGCGAGACATCTTTCATCTGCGCCAAGGCTGCTTCTTGAGACGCACCGATATAAACAAAAAGCGCGATGAAGAGCAGAAATGGATTCCAAAGCAATCCGATGAATCCGAAAATGAATGCAAAACCCTGGCCGACGTTCGCAGCGACCTGTGTAGCGCGCGCATAACTTAATCGTGTGGCAAGCAAGGCTCGCAACACGCGCCCCCCATCCATTGGAAATGCCGGCAACAAATTAAAAAGCACCAGCATGATGTTAATCGTAAGCAACTGCGCAACGAGACCGCCGCCTTCAACGTTTGAGGGATTGAGCAACGCATGGAATCCGCCTGCCACAAACAAACCGAGCGCGATCGCCACATTCACCAACGGCCCCGCCACTGCGATGATCAATTCCTGAACCGGTTCCTCCGGCATTCGTTCAAGGCGCGCCACTCCGCCGATCGGCAGCAATGTGATGTCAGGCGTATTGATCCCGAACGCCTTCGCAGCGAATGCGTGGCCGAATTCGTGCAGCACCACGCAAAGGAAAAGAAGCAAAACAAATATCACGCGGCTGGCCGCCACCGCCGAACCGCCCTGCGCGTAATAGCCGAAAGCCAGCCAGGCAATCAGCAGTAAGAACGTAATGTGAATCCGCAATTGAATGCCCGCGATGCGGAAGATTGGGAGAGACCAGCTCATTCGAATTACTGTCCTCTGTGATTAGATCGCGCGCCAGCAGGATTCGGCCGGCATGGACATCGCAGCGATACATGTGATCAGTGACGGGTGATCGGTGAACCGACACATACTGATCACCGATCACCGTTCACTGATCACTAGTCGATCTAAGATGGAAATCTTCGACGTGGCGATCGTGGGCGGCGGCCCAGCCGGATCGAGCTGTGCAGCGTTTTGTGCGCTCTCTGGTTTGCATACGCTCGTTCTCGAGCGGGAAAGGTTTCCGCGAGAGAAAGTCTGTGGCGATTGTTTGAACCCATCGTGCTGGCCTGTATTGGAGCGTCTCGGCCTCACGCAGCGGGTTTGGGATTTGCGGCATTCCAAACTCACCTCAGTCGAGTTCATCGCCATCGACGGTCACAAAGTCATTGTCGATTTTCCAACCGGAGACGATTGCGAGTTGTCGATAAAACGCAGCCTTTTCGATGAGCTCCTGCTGAGACGCGCTCGCGAACTTGGCGCGCACGTTCGCGGGGAAACAACGGTCACTACATTGGCGCACGACGGCGATTGGAAAATTGAAACCGGCCTCCACGAAGCTTTTTGCGCTCGGACATTAATTGGCGCAGATGGACGAAATTCCACCGTGGCGCGCCTGCGCAATTTGCTGCCGCGCCCGGCGCGCGAACGCGTCGCATTGCAAGCGCATATCCCACTTCCGCGAAATTTCGGCAAACGCATCGTGCTGCAATTTCTTCGAGAAGGTTACTCAGGTCAGGCTCCGGTAAACGAATCGGAGCTCAATCTTTGCCTCGTCGGCAGGCCCCCCACTATTTCCAGACTGCGGCAATGGGCACAACGACACTTCGAAATCCCCGCTGATCAACCTTGGCGCACTATCACACCGCTTACCCGCGCGCCTGTTCCGTGCGCCCAAGAAAATCTTCTTTTTATCGGTGACGCTGCCCGCGTCGTGGAGCCGTTTACTGGCGAAGGAATCTATTACGCACTTCGCTCAGGAGAGCTCGCCGCAAGTGCGATTGCGAAAATCATCGGCGGCAAAGATCGACAATTCGCACTTCGCGAATTCGCTCGCGCCTCCGCCGAAATGTATTGGGGAAGACTCTGGATCAATCGACTGGCGCGCGCTGCGGTTTTATCTCCTCGCATCGGTTCGCTCTTTGTCCGTGCAGCGCGAATTAATCCCTCAATCTTGAAATTGCTCACCACGAAAATTGTTTACCCAAAAAAAGCCAGTTAGAATTCGACGGCTTTAAGCCGTCGAGTTTACAAACATTTCTTGCAGTGTGTCGCGTTGGGCGTAGCGCCGTGACGGCTTGGTTACAGCAATTGCCGAGCGGCTTTTACCGTGTTCGATATCAGCATCGCAATGGTCATCGGCCCCACGCCGCCCGGAACTGGCGTGATCGCGCTCGCTTTTTTTGATACTTCATCAAATGCGACATCGCCCACCAGGCGATAACCACGCTCCGACGCTGCGTCTTCCACGCGATTAATGCCAACATCGATGACGACGGCGCCTTCGCGCACGTGATCGGCTTGGACAAATCCAGCGCGACCAATTGCCGAAATGATGATGTCGGCCGTGCGGGTAATCTCGGCGAGATCGCGGCTGCGCGAGTGCACCACAGTAACTGTGGCGTTAGCCTTCTCGTTTTTCTGCATGAGAAGGAGGGCCAGCGGCTTCCCCACGATCATGCTGCGGCCAAGAACCACAACGTGCGCGCCATTAATGTTGATCTTGCTTTCTATTAGCAGACGCTGGACGCCCAGCGGCGTGCACGGGACAAAGCCGCTGGAATCGTCCAGCACGAGCTTTGCGACGTTTTCCGGATGAAATCCATCCACGTCTTTGCGTGGATCGAGGGCTCGAACGATTGCTGTTTCGTCGATGTGTGCCGGCGGTGGTGATTGAACAAGAATCCCATGAATGGCGGAGTCGGCGTTCAATTCTTCGACGCGGCTGAGAAGCTCAGTCTGAGTGGTCGAAGCCGGTAATTCCAATTTCAGTGAGTGCAGTCCAAGCTCGCGACACATTTTGTCTTTCGAGCGCACGTAAGCGCGCGATGCCGGGTCGTCGCCTACGAGAACCACGGCAAGGCCTGGCGTGACGTCTTTTTCCTTTAGTTCCGCGATCTCCCGACAAAGATCGACATAAACTTTCTCCGCGATCGCGCGTCCATCGATCAATTTCGCCATAGTGATGGAGGCAATCCTGCCTGCGAGTGCCCGCTACGCAAGCGAGCATTGCTGTAGCCGCGTCACTGTGGGACGCGTAATGCGCGAGTTGGCAACACCTCAGCGCTGCGCTTGCCGTACCCAAGCGGCTACAAAACACGGCGTCAGCGCATTTCGACCAGCGCCATCATGATCCGCTGCAATGAGAGGCGTTCAGATTCAAACTCTTCCGGTGTAGCCGTCGCTCTTATACGATGCGGTGGATCGATCAGTATGCGCACTTTGGCAAACGGTCGGGGCACAATGAACCGATCCCAACTTCCCAGCCGCCAGCAATGCGAATATTCCAGATTCATCGGCAACACCGCGGCGCCTGATTTCTGGGCGAGAAAAATAATCCCTGGACCAAGTTCGTAAGCCGGGCCCCGTGGACCATCGGGAGTGATCACGACATCGCGACCGCCGGCCAGCACTTCGGTGAGCTGACGGACGGCGGTCGCCCCCAACCGAGAGCTCGAGCCGCGCACCACGTCGTAGCCAAATCGTTGAATCGCGTCGGCAAGCAAATCTCCATCACGACTGGCGCTAATGAGGGCTGCACCATCTCGATTGGAGAAAAAGCGCCGCAAAACGAATGGAAAGATGAGCAAGCGATTGTGCCAAAGCGCTCCGATATAATTTTCAGTCACCGGCCTACCAATGAAACCCGCCCGGTCATCGACTTCATAGCGCAGAGTGCGCGCCCAAACCTGCAACAAATAAAAGCCAAACGCGATCAACCATCGCGCAAGCCAACCTTCGATTTTCAATGTTTCTTGCGCCTGGCCGACGCGCTTTGCTGTCCCCAACGATATGTGTGCGGGTTCGGCAGCCCAATTTGGTCGAGAATACGCCAAACGACCGTGTCCACGACTGCGGCTACGGAATCGGGACGGCTGTAGAACGAGGGAATCGCCGGCATTACAATCGCGCCGGCTTCGAGCAGTCTCACCACATTGCGTGCGTGAACCAAATTCCAAGGTGTCTCCCTGGGAACGAGGATTAATTTCCGCCGCTCCTTCAAAAAAACGTCGGCTGCCCGCAACAGCGCGCTGTCGCTGGAACCCGAAGCGATTCGACCCAGCGTCGCCATCGAGCACGGGACGATCACCATCGCGTCAAAACGCGCGGAGCCGCTGACGAATGGCACGTTCATGTCATTTTCAGCATGCTGCGAAACATTTGAGGGAGTCTTGAAGTCATCGATCTCCTGCTTCGCAACGTCCCTTGCGGACGCGCTCATGACCAGATGAACTTCGTGAGCGGAACAATCGATTTGTGCCAGTAACCTTTGCAGATAGATCGTTCCGCTGGCGCCAGTCGCGGCAATCACAAGTTTCATTGAAACAAAGAGATCATAAGACCGACAAATAATGCGGCAGCATGTCGCGCCAATAATTCCAGTCGTGGCCGCGCCACTTTCCCTCATCGAGCCAGTGCTTGACGCCTTTTGAATTCAAGATCTCAGACAAGCGATAGGATTCGTGGCGCGTGTTGTCCCATTCGCCAGTGCCGAGGATGATGCCCATGTGATTGTATTTCCATGGGTCAGCGACGTTCGGTAGATATTCGTAGGGACTGTTGAAATAAATGTTGTCGTCATGATATCCGTCGAAAAATGAGCTGATGTCGAACGAGCCGCTCAAGCTGATGAGACGACTGACGGCGTCCGGATGACGAAAAGCAATATTGGCAGCGTGATAGGCACCAAGACTGGCTCCGCAGACTGCCACACGATGAGAGTTGCATTCGCGGCGCGCGAGATCGAACACATCCCGCACGATTACATTTTCGTACGCATTATGTGTGCGCATCCGATCGGCTGGATGAATCGATTTATCGTAAAAACTTTCCAAGTCGATGGCGTCCGGGCAGTAGACCGTCACTCTGCCCGCGTCGACATAGCCGCTCACAGACCCAACCAGGCCAAAATCTTTGTTTTGGTAATAACTGCCAAACGAGGTCGGAAAGAGGATCAGTGGTAGCCCGCCACCATTTCCGAACACGAGCATTTCAAATTCGCGGTTCAACCACGGCGTGTACCATTTAATGTAACGTTCGTTCATTGAAATAGCCCGTCCATCTTGGTTGCGGGAGGGCCAAATCGCAAGCTCGCCAAAAGACGAATCCGCGCCATCGGTGGAGTTGAGGGGCTTGCGCTACGTTTGATCTTCGGCGAAGCGTCTCGTTTTTCGATGCCCAAGCATACGCTTACTGGAAACATTAAACGGCACCCCGGATTTCCGTCGAAGATTCTCGGAAACCGACGCGACGTCCTGGTTTATTTGCCGCGCGGCTACCGGCTGCTCTCCCGACGGCGTTACCCAGTGCTCTATTTACACGACGGCCAAAACGTTTTCGATGCGGCGACGTCGTTTTCAGGCGTGGAATGGGGCGTGGACGAAACAGCTGAACGCTTGATCAAAGAGGACCTAATCGAACCGCTCATCGTTGTGGCAGTTGCGAACACGGGCGAGGAACGGATTCACGAGTACGCTCCCACGCGGGGAGTGATCGATGCCAAGGCGAAATGCAAGAAACGCAGCAAAGGTCTGGCCCGAAAGTATGGGCACTTCCTAATCAACGAACTCAAACCTTACATCGATCGAAAATATCGAACCAACACGGATGCGGAATTTACCGGGTTAGGCGGTTCCTCTCTGGGCGGTCTCGTTACGCTTGCGATTGGAATTTTGTATCCGCATGCCTTCAGTCGACTCATGGTGATGTCGCCGTCAATCTGGTGGGACAATTTCGCGATTTATCGACTCGTCGATTCTATCGAGCAGAAGCCACCATTGAAAATCTGGCTCGACACCGGCACAGCCGAACCGGGTTGGGAACAAGCCCGCGAGTTACTCAAACGTCTCGTTGAGAAAGGCTGGAAACCTCCCAAGGATCTTCAATACATGGAAGCTCAGTCCGGTGATCACAGCGAAGCGGCTTGGGCAGCGCGGGTTGAACCGGCGCTGCGGTTTTTGTTTTCGCGAGGGAAATAAATCCCGGCATCAAGAAACGTCATTCTGAGCACAGCGAAGAACCTTGGATTTTTTTGATTGGCCGTAACAGAAACAATCAGAGATGTTTCGCTTCGCTCAACATGACAGGCAAAGGAGCGGGGGCGCCGATCGTTATATCACCTTCCTACCGGCGGGACTGGCGGATTCGGCGGCAATGGCTCAGGAGGCGGCGTGGGAGTTGGTGGAGTCGGCTTCGGTGGTGACGGAGTCTCTGGCATTGGCATCCCTCTAGAGAATCGTCTTTACTGCAGCCACTTGCCGTAAATTTGATAAACGCGAACGAAGCCGCCGATGAAATCCCAATCTTTTTGATATGCGAAAGCACGGTCGCGGGAGGACCAGGTGAGCTCACGCGGTGATTCCGGATGATTGGGATCGTAAACGAGATAGTGATCAATTCCGTCATTCAGAGAGGCTGATTTTCGTTCGTAGACCAAGACCGCGTGATTGATGCTGAGACGAGGATAGGTTGTGAGAAAACCGACAAATAACTCGCCGCGCGCCAAAGCTGCATCGAGGTTGGCTTGGGTTTCCTTGTGGTAATTAGAGTCGTGATCGAAAAGCATCCGGAAATTCCCGAGCCGAACGTAAGTCGGCCAGCCAAGGCCGATATTTCTTCGCAGAACTTCGCGGCGCGCATCGCTCATTGCGCGCAAGTTAGCGTAGCCCGGGAAGACGACGCGCTGATTTGTCGGCAATGGCTTTTCCCAAGCCGCCCGGCGGGTGACATTTCGAATGCGAGCGGCCAACGCGTTGTCGTCCAACGGAGGGGCGTGCGGATCGAAGCGAGCGAACTTGTGAAACTGCATCGTCGTACGGCATAGGACAAAACAGCGGCGAGTGTACCTTTTCGGCTCTCCCTTCTCTCTTTGCCGCCGCAAAGAAGGATGACCTTCGCGATACTCGAAGACGGTTGCGTTGGCAAAGCCGACCGTATCGCGGCCGAAGCGAAAATCGGACGCTGCCGCGCTGCTTCGTAGAAGGACGAGAGCTAGGAAAGCGCCGAGCTGCCAAAAACCTGCCGCTGTACGCGAATTACCGGGAATCATATCAAGAACGCGTCCATCGTTTTCACTGCAACGGCTTGTCGTAAGCCTGGTAAACCCGAACGAATCCACCGATGAAGTCTATGTCTTTCTGATAAGCAAAGGCACATTCGCGAGGCGACCATGTTAGCTCACGCGGCGCTTCGGCATGGTTTGGATCATAAACCAAATAATGTTCGAGTTCGTCTCCGGGGCGACTTTTTTTCCGGCCATAAATGAGCACGGCGTGGTTTATACTCATTTTTGGATAAGTGGTAAGAAAAGCCACGAACGTTTCACCACGCGCGAGGGACGCATCGAGGTTCTGGTGCGTTTTCTCCTGATATCCTTTACTGTCCAGGAAGACCATGCGGATATTGCTCGGCCGAAAATAACTCATGAAGCCGCTGCCGATATTGTTCTCGAAGACTTGAGTGTGGGGTTTGCTTATCTCACGTAGATTCGAGTAGCCTGGAAAGACGATTCGCCGATTTTCCGGCAATACTTCGAGCCAAGGCTTCCGGCGCGCGACAGCACGAATGCGCCGTGCGAGTTCCTGATCGTTTAATGGAACGCCGTGTGGATTGAAACGGGCGAATTTGCGGAACTGCATCGCCGTGCGGGTCATGACGAAGCAGCGGCGAGTATAGCTGTTGGCAGGATCACTCACTTCCGACTTCGGTCGGAAAAACGCGATCCCGTCGTGGTATTTCAGCACGGTGGCGTTTTGAAACGCGAAGGTGTCGCGATCGAAACGGAACTCTACGGCCGCCGCGCTGCCACGCGGTAAGGCGACAGCAGCAAGCGCACTGAGCCAAACACCAGCCAATTTACCCCAAGTCCCAAACATCAGAATTAAGAGCGAGGCGAGGCGGTGACGGTTTTGCTTTCGGAAAAGATACCCAGGCGGCGAAACTTTCGATATCGTTTTTCCAGCAGTTCGTCGGCTGGAATTTTAGAAATCTCCTCCAGCGCCCGGCGCAGTGCTGCGCCAAGATTGACCGCAACAGAATCATAGTCTCGATGCGCGCCGCCTACCGGTTCAGAAATGATTTGGTCCACTACCTCCAGTTTCAACAAATCCTGCGCGGTCAATTTGAGCGCCTCGGCTGCTTCAGCGGCGTGCCGGCGGTCTCTCCACAAAATCGCGGAACACGCTTCGGGGCTGATCACGGAATAATACGCGTTTTCCAGAATCATTACATGGTCCGCCACGCCAATCCCCAGCGCGCCCCCTGAGCCACCCTCGCCAATGACTGCGGCAACGATTGGCACGCGAAGCCTCATCATTTCGAAGAGATTTACTGCAATTGCCTCTGAAATATGACGTTCCTCCGATCCGATCCCGGGAAAAGCGCCTGGCGTGTCGATCAATGAAATGACCGGCACGCGAAATTTTTCAGCAAGTCGCATTAATCGCAGCGCTTTGCGATAACCTTCAGGATGGGCGCAACCGAAATTGCGCATCACATTTTCTTTTGTGTTGCGGCCCTTTTGATGGGTGATGACGACACAACGTTGCGTGCCAAGTGTGGCCAGGCCGCAAGGCATGGCTCGATCGTCGGCAAAGCGGCGATCTCCATGCAGCTCAATCCAATTCGTAAAGCACCGTTCGATGTAGTCCATGGCGAAGGGCCGCTGCGTGTGCCGCGCGATTTGCACCCGCTGCCACGCAGTGAGCTTGCCATAAATTTCCCGTCGCGTTTCACGAAGTTTTCCCTCAAGGGCCTTAACAGCGGAATCAAGGTCGACATCGTGCGCGTTGGAGTGATTCTTTAAGTCCTGTAAACGCCGTTCCAGTTCGAAGATCGGTTTTTCAAAATCGAGCGGTTGCCAGTCCATGGAGAAAGTTAAAAAGTGAAAGGTTAGAAAGGTTACAAGGTCAAGCAACTCGTGCCAGCGTGTTCGTCCCCATCCGCTTTAACCTTGTGACTCAGTCCGTAATCGTGACAGCCATGCCGTTCTTTACAAGGCTGCTGAGTTCCTCAAGGTCCGAAGCCGCGAGGCCAAGACCCACCGGCGGCGGCGGCTGATCAAGATTCGGATGCGCAGAATCGGGTACCGAATACAAAGTATAACCTGCCGCGCCGGCCAGCCGAACCCATCGCGTGCTGCTGAGGTACTCCTTGCTGCCGACGCCGACGCGTTTTCCGTCTTTCCAAGCCATGGTTTCGGCCACTTTTGCCGAGATTTTGGCCGGCTGTTTGCCCGGTAACTTTGCTTCGCGAACATGATATTGCTTAAAAAATGCGCCGTGATTCAGGAGCACAACCGAGTTCGCCTTCCGTTGAATAACCATGGAGAAATCGGGGTGTGAGATGAGCAAATGATCGCCAATGCGTAGCATGGTGCCGCTCATGTTGTTCATGCGCATGATCAACTCGGGAGTCGTCTTCAATTTCCGCGCAATCTTGGCTAGCACGTCTCCGGATTTCACAACGTATTCTGTTTTTTCTGGAGACGGATAACGCGATAGGAGAATGGCAACATTTGTTTCCCCGAGGAGATCCTTCGCTTCATCGAGATGTTTCCCCGTGGGATATTTTTGGATAAATCCGATAAGCGCATCGCGAGATTCAGTCAGTTTTCCTTCCTGTCGTAGTTGGGTCGCCGCCTGAAACTCCGGAAGACTAATATCTGGCACCGGCGCTGGCGTAACTTCCCCACGCTGCTCTTTTTTTACTGCGATGTCTTCTTTTATAAAGGTGTTGTAACCAAACCAGGCCGCACCGCCGAAAATGACCAACGCAAGAAACAAGACGAAAAGCCACTTCATGGCTGGTAAAATGTCGTCGAAACTTCGAGCGGAATGCGACAGTCGGGCCGAACCAGAAGACGCCAAGGCAACCCAGGATTCATCACAAAAGGAATCGTGTGCGAGGAATCAATCGCCGCCACTGAAATCGGTTTTGCTACGAGGCGCCGGTCCCAGATTCGCTCCCTGGAAAGAAGCGATGCCAGAGGCGTCCAATCGTGCGCTCTTCCCGATTGCTCCAGGTAAAATGGCAATCCTGGCAGTAAAACTCCTTGGGAATGATTTTGATCGCGCAAAGCACACCAACCAGCGCAGGAGTCATGAATTTTCGAGTCATCTGTGGATATTCGATATTCGAAGAGCTGCATTGCGGGCAACGGACAAGGGCGGCGGAGATATCAGGATCAGTCGCCTCCCATTCGACCATGAGGGTTTGGGCCTTCTCGAAATCGGTGTCTTCCACCATTACTTTCGCATTTGCCAGCGGGCGCGACATAAAGCCAACCTGCTGCAACGGCGCCTCATTGTGAACATCGGTCCGTAATCCTGCATCGTGGAAGCGCCGTTTTAGTTGCCTCGCCTTGGCCGGATCATTGAACGTGGCAATCGTCACCATAAATCCTGTCGCATCCGCGGCATTAACATCGTGTGATCAAACATCAACTAATGACCAAGTGCAAGATTTGGTGTCAGGCGCCCGGAGGAAACCATTTGTAGAGCATCAAATATACAAACACGCCTGTGACTGAGACATAGAGCCAGATCGGAATCGTCCAACGCGCGATTCGCTTGTGGCGATTCCATCTGCGACGAAACACCTGAACAAGGGTGATAATCACCAGAGGCAGCGTCACAAAAGCAAGCAGAACATGCGAAGCCAGTATCGGAAAATAAATAGCGGCAATCCATCCCGTGTATCCCGAAGATTTTTCGCCGACGTTCGCGTGATAAATGATGTAGCCCGTCAGAAAACAAGCCGAGGAAACCACAGCGGTGATCATGCACGCCATGTGCCGGCGCCACGCGCCATGCCGGATGAAGTACCAGCCCATTGAAATGAAGACTGTGCTGATCAAATTAAACGACGCGTTAAGAGCAGGGAGATCGGAGATTGAAATCACGTTGAAGCCTTGAACTGTTAAACGCTACATTGACCCATCGCTTCGACGCAATGACTTAACGATTGCCAAGACCATGCCGCCCGTCCTCGAACCACCGCAGGTTCGGCCGCCTCGACAGCGTCGAAAATCAACCTGGGCGCATCGAATCGCCGTGACCTTCGTGCGCCTCGTGATTCTTGGCGTAGTTCTTGGGGTCGGCGGCGGAGGATATTACCTCGCCAAGAGAGGCTTTGGCCGTCAATGGCGCGACCGGGTAGTGGAGGAATTGCGCAAGCACGGAGTCGAAGCCAACATCGGGCGCCTGACGCTGGATCCGTTTCGCGGTCTCATCGCAAAAAATGTCCGGATTTTTGATTACAAGAATCGCGAGAACACGCTTGCCCGGATCAGCGAGGTCTCGCTCGATATCAATTACGCTGCGCTCATCCATCATGAGCCGTTTCTCAACGCACTCGACGTGCGGGATGCGCAAATCATTCTTCCATTCAAGACGGCGGATGAAAAGGGCGACAGAGCTGCGCTGACCAACCTGCGCGCCCATGTTTATTTTCCGCCAGAACAAATTTACGTCAATCAGGCGGAGGGAATCTTTTGCGGGATTCGGATTTCGGCCACTGGACAGCTAATCAAGCGCGAGAATTATCAACCGTCGGCTGCGCTTTCAGCCGAAGAATGGCAAAGACGATTGTTGATTGCGCAACGCGCGGTGAACGAACTGCAAAAGTTCAGGTTTCCCGCTACGCGTCCCTCACTACAGATAAAATTTAGCGGGGACGTCGCTGAGCTCGAGAAGGCACATGTCGAGGCAACCCTTCGAGGCGATCGACTGCAACGGGGCAACTACGAAATGAGAGACCTCTCCGCAGTTGCAGAATGGAACAATCAACAGCTGACCATCGCTCATTGCGAATGGAGCGATGACATGGGCAGTTTTGCCGGGCGCGTGAATTGGAATGTGCAAGGCAGCAGCGCGAGTTTCCAAACCCGCAGCAGTCTGGATTTGAAAGCTTTTCTCGATGCGTTCGGACTGGGCGAGCCATTTGTCAGCGTTGAATTTCAAGCGCCGCCCGCGGTCGAGATTTCCGGCTCCGTAAAATTTGGATCAGATCGCTTCAAGCCAACTATTATCGGACACGTTGCTTTTGGACAGTTCACGTACAAGAAAGTTCCGTTTTCCGATCTCACAGCTGATTTTTCGTGGGACGGCGAGCGCACACTGATCAGAGACCTGCGTCTGCGACATCAGACGGGCCAGGTCCGGGCTGATCTTTTCGAAGCACCGGCGGATTTTCGCTTGAACATCGAGAGCACAATAGTCCCGGAGCCGGTGCGTACGATCGCTCCCCCGGAACTGAATGAATTTCTCCGGCAGTGGGAATGGCAACGTCCACCTGCCATTCGCCTCGCGATCCGGGGCCAGGACCACAATCCCGGAACCTGGAAAGGGGATGGGACCCTCATTTTAGGTCGAACCAGGTTCCGCGGCACATGGATGAACAGTGCGGATACTAAAATCCATTTCGCCGACGGTGCGCTTGCCTGTGAGGATTTACACGTCGCGCGCAATGAAGGCACTGGAACGGGCAGTTTCACCTACGACTTTAAAAAGCACGAGGTACGCATCTCAAATATTAAGAGTTCATTGAATCCTGCCGAGGTCATTTTTTGGATTGATCCAAAAGTTTCGAACACAGTGGCGCCATATAAATTTCGGCGGCCGCCCTCCGTCACGGCGAACGGTTTGTATCAATTTCGCGGCGGCAAGAATACACGTCTGGAGATCAAGGTAGAGGGCGCGAACGGAATGGATTACGTCTTTCTTGGGAAAACGTTGCCTTTTGATCGGATCTCCGCGCGATTGCTATTCACCAACGACCGATTGCAAATCACTGATCTTCGTGGCGCGCTTCTCGCGGGCACATTGCGTGGAAACGCCGACATTTCACTGGCGAAAAATGATCCGCGTTACCGCGCAAATATTTCCGTAAGCGAGATCAATTTCCCGCTGCTGACTGACTTGTACTACAACTACAAGACAGCGCTCGGCCTGTTGAGCGGCACGTACGATTTTACCGGGCTCGGCAGCGATCCGCGCACCATGCGGGGGCGTGGAAAAGTGGAAGTCACCAACGGCGATGTCTTCGCCATCCCTATTTTCGGGCCGCTCTCAGGAATTCTGAATCGGATTCTTCCCGGCAGCGGATACAGCGTCGCGCACAAAGCGAGTGCAGACTTCAAGATCGATCAGGGAACCATTCATACCGACGATTTCGACGCAGACGGCACGCTCTTTAGCATGCTGGGTCATGGCGACGTCCATTTTCTCGATGATAAGCTCGATTTCAGTCTGCGGCTCAACATGAAGGGACCCGGCGTGCTGCTCACACCAGTGTATAAACTTTTGGAATACGCCGGCACAGGGAGCCTGAAGAAGCCGGATTGGCGCCCAGCCGTTTTGAAGAGCCAATAGTGAAGAGGAACGAAATGAAGAAGCGCCGAGATGGAGAAACGGCGCCTTCACCGGTTCGCCGACTCGCCGACTCGCCGATTCATCCAACTCTCATTGGCGCGCACATGTCGATTGCCGGTGGCGTGAACCTGGCGATTGAGCGCGCGCGCTCGATCGACTGTACCGCCATGCAAATGTTCGTGAAGAACAACATGCAGTGGTTCTCCCGCCCGCTTACCCGCGACGAAATCCGGACCTTCCTGGAACATCAGCAACGCAGCGAATTATTATCGATTTTCGCCCATGCGAACTATCTCATCAATCTCGCAGCCACGAACGGGCAGTTTCACGCAAATTCGATCCGTTCGCTGTCGGAAGAATTGGTTCGCACCGATCAGCTGGAACTCCCATTCTTGGTGTTGCATCCCGGTGCGCACCTCGGCGCGGGTGAAGAAGCGGGACTTGAAAAAGTTGTGGAATCGATTGATTGCGTGTTTTCCGGTCTTCCGAAAATCAAAACACGGATCGCGCTCGAAACGACCGCTGGCCAAGGCTCATGCCTGGGGAACGAATTCGAGCACCTTGCGTACATTATCAGCCGTGTGCGTGAACCAGAGCGATTGTGTGTCTGCCTCGATACCGCGCATGTTTTCGCTTCGGGTTATGACATCGGAAGCGAAGCCTCGGTTCGGAAGACATTCCGCGAATTCGGTCGCGTGGTTGGCTTGGATCGTCTCGTGGCAATCCATCTAAACGATTCCAAAACTGCCTGCGGTTCGCGGGTCGATCGACATGAACATATCGGCAGGGGCAGAATCGGGCTTCCTGCTTTCCGCTTCATCATGGGCGACCGCCGGTTCCGCAAAATCCCGAAAGTGTTGGAAACGCCAAAGGGCAAAGACTTACGAGAAGATGTGATCAATCTAAAGACGTTGCGCCGATTGATGACAACCGCTCGACTTTAAGGGCCAATCAATTGATCAACCGAATCGTAAATGGGTAGCGATAGAACTCTCCCTGGCCGGCTTTGACTGATGCGATGATGACAAGCACCGTGTTCAACACCCAGAGCGCGATCAAAATCGGAACGCCTATCAGCACGATGCAAAGAATCGCGGCGATGGCGTCATAGATCAGCATCGAGATTTGGAAATTGAGAGATTCTTTTCCGTAGGCGTCAATCTCGGGAGAGTCGCTACGTTTCATGAGCCAAACGATAAGCGGTCCCAAGATGTGGCCCAGGAAATGAAAAAACAATCCGAGTAATGCGGCGGCGTGGCAGAGAACACACCACGTTCGGACGTCCGATGAAGTTGATGGAGGTGTCGGAGGTGTTTGATCCATATTATCCTTTCCTTTGCGTATCACAACGACTGCCCCCTGGCCGGCACGAGAGCAAGAAAAAAGATTGGACTACGCTGCTTTTGCCCGCTCGATGTGTGCGCCGAGTTCGCTCAATTTTTCATCGAGATGTTCGTACCCGCGGTCGATGTGGTAGACGCGGCTTACTTCGGTAATTCCGTCTGCCTTCAATCCTGCAAGCACCAGCGCGGCCGACGCACGTAAGTCACTGGCCATCACCGGTGCCCCGAGGAGACAATCCACACCATCGATCACTGCAGTAGCACCCTCCAATTGCACCTGCGCGCCCATGCGTTTTAGCTCCGCCACATGCATATAACGCTGCGGAAAAACATTTTCGGTCACGGAACTGGTGCCTTTGCTAATGGAGAGTAGCGCGCACATCTGGGCTTGCATGTCAGTGGGGAAACCGGGGTATGGTGCTGTTGTCAGCTCCAGCGCGCTCGCGGCGCCATTCGGAAAAATCGAAATCTCATGGTCGCCGATATCGATGTGATAGCCGCAACTCGCCAGCGCATCGGTGGTTGTGCGAACATGCTCCGGTTCCACTCGCTTGACGGTGACTCCCTTTCCGGCAATTGCACCCGCCACCAGAAATGTTCCAGCCTCAATCCGGTCCGGGATTACCCGGTGCTCGGCTCCATGCAAGGCAGCCACTCCTTCGATAATGATCCGGCGCGTTCCCGCGCCTTCGATCTTCGCGCCCATCTTGTTTAAGAACGTTGCCAGGTCCACTACCTCGGGCTCCTGGGCTGCTCCTTCAATAACGGTCACACCTTCTGCCAGCGCCGCGGCCATCATCACGTTATCGGTGCCGAGAACAGTGGGACCGAATTTGCTCTGCATGTTGATGACTGCTCCGCTCAATTTCGGTGCAAAAACTTTGATGTCGCCACCCTCCACGCGAACCGCAGCCCCGAGCGCTTCGAAACCTCTCAGATGCAAATCAATTGGACGATCTCCGATGACGCAACCCCCGGGCAAAGCAACGGTCGCTTCCTTGCATCGACCCAGTGACGGGCCAAGCACGCAAACCGAAGCGCGCATCTTGCGGACGACATCGTAAGGCGCAACGGAGTGGGTCTTTTCTGCCGTGACACTGACGGTTCCGCTGGCGCGTTCCACCTGCGCGCCCAGATGGGTTAAGATTTGCAGCATATAATGTGTGTCGCTCAGGTCTGGCACGCCGTGAACAATACAAGGCTCTTTGGTGAGCAGCGTCGCGGCCAGGATCGGCAGCGATGAATTTTTTGAGCCGCTGACCTTGATAGAACCTGAAAGCGGATGACCGCCGTGAACGAGGATCTTATCCATACCTGGCAAAAAGGAATCGTGTCACGCCGTTATAATCGTTCTTCGAACAAATGTCGCGGTAATTTTTTTCCGCCAGAGCCGAAAGAAGCGCATCTCTCTGGCCGAGGCCTATTTCCAGAGCCAACATTCCACCGGGCCGGAGTCGGGTTGGGGATCGATTAATCAGCTCACGCACCAGCTCATCGCCCCGCGGACCGGCGAACAGAGCAATTTCCGGATCACGCAACACTTCGCGCGAAAGAGTTCGCCGGTCTTGCGTTGAGATGTAAGGAAGATTCGCGACAATTAGATCGAAAGGTCCCGCGATGGTTTCGAGCAAACGACTTTTCAGAAACTGGACGCGGTCGCTCAAGTCAAGCCTGATGGCGTTTTCTTGCGCGAGCGCGAGCGCATCATCCGAAACATCAACGGCGAGAATCCGTGCCTCAGGAAATTCCGCAGCGAGACTGAGCGCGATCACACCGCTGCCAGTACCAACATCCAAAATCTCGGATTTTGGATCTTGGATTTCGGATTTTAACAACTCGACGAGTTCTTCCGTCTCCGGCCGCGGAACCATGGCGCGTTTGTCACAAAGAAAAACCTGTCCGCAAAATTCTACGGTGCCGAGAAGATGCTGAAGAGGCTCGCCTTCGCTGCGACGCTTCACCAGTTCGCGCAATGGACCGAGTTCTGTTTCAGTTAACTTCCGCTCGAAATCCAGATAAAGCTCTATTCGTTTCCGCCCAAGAACATGCGCCAACAAGTGTTCCGCATTCAGTCGCGGATTCTCAATGTCATGTTTTTTAAAAAACGCAGTTGTGGCTTGTAACACTTCCAGAACAGTCATACGCGTTCGGTGTCATTCCGAGCGAAGTCGAAGAATCTCCAAATAGCCGATCGAGCGGTGTTAATAAGTTTCAAGCCGGTCAAGCGATTAAGCGCCAGCCGCCACCGCTGAGTCTTTCAAGCGTTCCGCTACATCCGCGGCTTGCAACGCGCTGATCAATTCGTCGAGATCGCCGTCAATCACGCGATCAAGATTATGAAGCGTCAGACCGATGCGATGATCGGTGACGCGATTCTGTGGAAAGTTGTAAGTGCGAATTTTTTCTTCTCGCCCACCAGTGCCGATCTGGCCGCGGCGCTGCGCGCTGTATTTTTCGGCTTCCTCGCGCTGCTTTCGCTCCAGCAAGCGAGCGCGTAAGATCGAAAGCGCTCGTTCCTTGTTTTTGATCTGACTGCGACCATCCTGACAACGCACGATTGTGCCTGTCGGAATGTGCAATACTTGCACAGCCGAATCGGTTGTGTTCACGCCTTGCCCACCCGGTCCGCCGGAGCGGGAGACTTCAATTCGCAAATCTTCCGGTTTCAATTCAAGATCTACATCTTCCGCCTCAGGCAACACCGCGACCGTCGCAGTCGATGTATGAATGCGACCCTGCGCCTCGGTCGCAGGTACGCGTTGCACCCGGTGAACGCCGCTTTCGTAACGCAGTTTTCGAAAAACTGATTCTCCCGAAACGCGGAAAATCGCTTCCTTAAATCCACCGAGCTCCGACGGACTCGATTCGAGGTCCTCGGTTTTTAGGCCGGCAGATTCCGCATAGCGATGGTACATCCGGTAAAGATCAGCCGCGAAAATGGCCGCTTCACTTCCGCCCGTTCCGGCTCGGATTTCCACGATCGCATCGCGGTCTTCATTTTCGTCCGGCGGCAGCAACGCAATCTGAACTTCGCGTTCAAGATCGGCCACTCGTTTTTCGAGGTCCGGAATCTCGTCATCAGCGATCGCGGCGATTTCAACGTCGCCTGACATTGCCAGCTCCCGATTGTCGTCCAATTGCTTACGCGCGGTCCCGAGCTCATCCCATTTGGCCAGCAGTTGTTTAATGCTCGCGTGCTCGCGCATAATTTCCTTGGCGCGCTGACGATTAGAAAAAAGCGCCGGGTCGGCAATATCGCGCTCAAGTTGAACGAAGCGTTCGCGTTTGAGTTGAATTAGGGAGTTAAAGTCCATATCTATAGCCCCGAAAGCATTCGGGGTTCGGTACAGCCGGGGCCGTCGGCCCCAGCTACAGCTCAGCTAAGCTTTCTTTTCAGCCCGCGCAGCTTTGGTGCTGCCGTAACGCCGGGCAAATTTCTCGACGCGCCCGGCTGTATCCACGAACTTCTGCTCGCCGGTGAAAAAGGGATGACAAGCGGCGCAAATACCGATCTTAATATCGCGGCGCGTGGAGCGAGTATGATATACCGCACCGCATGCGCACACCATATCGGTGTCGTAATACTCTGGATGAATACCGGTTTTCATCTTTGGAAAGGAGCGCGGAATTTACTCGCGCAACGAGCTCTGCGCAAGCGATGAAATCTTCCGATCCATTGCTGCAAGACTGGGAGAAAACGCTCGCGCGAAAGCGGGATAGGCCAGCTATTTTTGCGACCAGCGGCGAGGTGCTCCGAACATTTGGCGACATTGAACAACGCGCTCGCAACTTTATGCGAAGGATCGACGTTTTCCACGAAGGCAGCGTTGTCGCAGTCCAGATCGGTAATCATGAAGATTGGCCATCAATTTTGATCGGTTGCTTGCGCAGGCATTTGGTTGTTCTCCCTCTGGAACAGTCGATGAGCGAACGTCAACGCGGCGAGGCATTAGAAATTTGCAAGGCTAAGGCTGTAGTGTCCGCTGTCCCCAGCGGAGACTCACCAGAGGAGATCATTCAACTGGGGATAGCCGACTGCACCCCAGATTGGCGCGGGAATCCGCCGAATCTCCTGAAGCTTACCTCCGGTACAACAGCCACGCCCCGCGCAATCCGCTTTCGTAGCAAACAGCTATTGGCCGATTGCAATCAGATTTGCGACACGATGGGGATTTCCGATATTGATCTGAATTTCGGCGTCGTCCCAGTCTCGCACTCCTACGGTTTCAGCAATCTCCTGACGCCGCTGATTGCGCGCGGTGTGCCTATGGTCATCAGTCGTGACAGAACGCCGCGCGCCATCCTCGGGGATCTTGCCCGCAGCAACGCGACAGTTTTCCCAGGGATGCCCGTCTTCTATCAGGCATTTTGTGAAATGGAACATGTTCCCAAGCTGCCAAAGCTTAAGCTCTGTATTTCAGCCGGCGCCCCTCTCCCGCTCGCAACCGCGAAGAGATTTCAGAAAAAGTTTAATCTGCCAATCCACTCATTTTACGGTGCGTCCGAATGTGGCGGGATTTGCTACGATCCACGGGCAGCAAACCGGGACGAAGGGTTCGTTGGCGAAGCGATGAACGACGTCAACCTCAAACTCGTAGATCCACAGGGGTCAGCGAGTCAGATTCACGTGCGCAGCGGTGCTGTAGGCGATGGCTATTTCCCAGAGCCAGATGAAGAAAAATTGGGCAATGGAATTTTTGTTCCTGACGACTTACTGACGCGTGCCGGTTCCGGGTTCAAAATCGTCGGTCGGATCTCCGACGTAATCAACGTCGCAGGTAAAAAGGTGAACCCCGCAGAAGTGGAAGCGCATTTGCTGCGCTTCCCCGGCGTGCGACAGGCAGTCGTCTTCGGTCGAGAATCGGTGTTACGCAATGAAGAAGTAGCGGCCTGCGTGGTGGCTGCGGCAGACGTAAGCGAGACCGATCTCCTGCAGTTTTGCCGTGGCGCGCTAAGCAGCTGGCAGGTGCCGAAGCGGATCTTCGTCGTGGACGCACTCCCTGCGAATGAGCGAGGAAAAATCAGCCGTCGCGAGCTCTCGCGACGGTTCTCAACGAGACACAAGACACCGCCATTGCCATGATTGGGTCCTTGATAAAGCCTTTACATGGGATTTGCTTAGAACGAGAGGTGTATTATGCGGAAATCATCCGGCGAACCCAAATCGATAGAAGCTGAAATCGAGTCTTCGAATAGCGAAGAGCGAGACCAAACGGAAGATTCCGACGTCCCGCAAGCGGATACCCCGGCACAAGACGCTGCTACCGATGCGGAACCTGCGCAGTCCGAGGATTGGTGGAGCATGTCGCAACAAACTGCCGATTGGGCAGAACCCGCCACGGCCGCTCCGAGCGAAAACGTTACCACTTCAAACGAGCCCCGCACCGCCGATGTTTATTTCTGCGGTCACACGACGCTCTTTCCATTAAACCGCGCCCTGCAAGCGATCTCAAGGGAGAAGCTCACAGGCTTGCTGCGATCATTTTGGGAGCAGGAACCAATCGACCTTTTGGCGCGTGATGGCGAGATCATCTTTGTTACCACCAGGGACCCGGAGCTCTATTGTCCCGAGACGCCAGCGCTTCTTGGCGATCTCGATGTCGTGGTGCTGGCCAGGGCGCGCGATCAACAGAGAGAGACTGGAACACCATTCTTTCTTACCCTTGCCCGCGAGGAATCGATGGGCCGCGAGGCAGCAATGGAACAGATGCAGCAATTTGGGCAAAAGCTTTTCTCGCAACTTTGGGTGGCGCCAAGGGTATGGATCATGTTTGAAAAGAAGGCCAATCTGTTAGCGGATGCTGCGGATGTGCCCGGGGAGCCGAACGTTCGCGACTGGGCCTTGGAAACGTTGCGCCTTGTTGAGCATATCGATGAGACGGCCCATTTCGAACCAGCGTCGATTCCGGCTTATACAAGAGACGGCTTCGAGCGTGTCCAAAAGTTGAAGTTGACTCCTGATGAGGCGCAGTTCGCGTCGCAATTCAATGGAGCTCGCTCGGTGCAGCAAATTGCGAAGAATCTACGACTCGATTTGAAATCTGCGCGACAGATGCTCTTCAGCTTTGTCGCTCTTGAGATAGTGGAATGCTGGCCAGCCAGCACGGCAGCCAAACCAGAACAGCAGAGCATCTTCCAGCGTTTTGGGCGAACGGCGCGACGCGATCGCTAATACTCCCGAACGCGCCCGGGGGGCCATGAAGAGAAAAGTTCTGGTCGTCGACGTCGGAGGCACACACGTAAAACTGCTGAGGTCCTCTCGCGATGAGCGTGAATTTCCTTCCGGTCCGCGACTCAAACCACAACAACTGGTTGCCAAACTCAAGGAAACCGCGCGCGGATGGAAGTTCGACTACGCCTCCATCGGTTTCCCGGCGCCGGTGCGCAGGGGACGAATCGCCAAAGATCCGAAGCATTTGGCCAAGGGATGGGTTGGTTTCGATTTTGCCAGAGCGCTGGGCATCCCCGTGCGTGTTATCAACGATGCTGCCCTGCAGGCGCTCGGCAGTTACCGCGGTGGACGCATGCTCTTTCTGGGGCTCGGCACCGGCCTGGGGTCCGCGTTGGTGTGGGACAAGACTTTGATGCCGCTTGAGCTTGGCGACTTACCGTATCGCCATGGGCACATCATTGAAGATTACCTTGGTATCCCAGGCCTGGCGCTGTTAGGCGAAAAAAAATGGAAGCGCGAAGTAGCTTACGCGGTCGCTCAGTTAAGAAAATCTTTCATTGCCGATTACGCCGTTCTTGGTGGCGGTCTCGTGCACCGTTTGAGTCGCTTGCCGGCAGGAACGGAACGCGGGCAAAATGAGAATGCGTTTCTAGGCGGAATCCGTCTATGGGAAACCAGGAAACATTCCCGCGAACTGAAGTGGCTTGTGCTATGACACGCGATTTAAACGTCGACCGCTCAACTCCCAACGTCCAACTAACGGCGTCTGAATTGGGCGTTGAGAGTTGGAGGTTGAGCGTTGAGCGTTTGCTTTTACGGTGAGTGCCAGGGAGGGGACTCGAACCCCTAAGGATTTCTCCACCAGATCCTAAGTCTGGCGCGTCTGCCAATTTCGCCACCCTGGCTGGTTCGTTCTAGCACAAATCCGAGCACAGTCGATGATTTCGCAGCAAGAGCCTCGGTAGACTGGCGGTCAGACTTACACTCTTGCGACGGCGCTCAAGGAAAACCCGCGGCTTGGACTTCACCGATCAGGCTGGCTCTTTGCCATTTCGTGTCTGCTCGCTAGGCTGCTACGAAAACTTCAGATTCCAGAGCGCCGAGATGCTTCTTGAAGGCGCGACGCAATTTCGCGAGTGCGATTAGTTCCAACTGCCGAACGCGTTCGCGCGTTACCCCGACTATCTCGGCAACCTGTTCAAGCGGTTTTGCTGTCGTGCCGTTTAGCCCGAAACGCTCTGCGATGATCGTTGCGTCGCGTTTGTTGAGGTTTTTGAGAACCCGATTGATCTGGTCCGAGAAATCCTTCTCGCGCAGTGATTCGAAAGGAGTTTGCGCTTGTTCATCTGGAACTTTTTCGCCAAGTTCGGTCGCTTCATCGTCGCCAACAGGCGCGTCAAGCGATTCGGGACGCAGGCCAATACTTCTCAGTCGCGCCACTTTTTCAGTGGCAATCCCCAGCTCTTCACCGAGTTCGCCCTCAGTCGGTTCGCGACCGAGCTCGTTGCCCATTTGCGCTGAAACGCGACGCATTCTACTAATTTTCTCGATCGTTTTCGCCGGCAATCGGATCGTTTTGCTCTGATTGGCAAGTGCGTTTTTGATCGCCCGCTTGATCCACCAAATCGCATAGGTGCTTAGCTTGACGCCTTTTTCCGGGTCGAATCGATCGACTGCTTCCATTAATCCGATGTTTCCTTCCGAAATCAGGTCAACCAGGGGCAGACCGAGATTGATGTAATCGCGTGCGATGGTTACAACGAGCCGCAGGTTTGCGTTGATCATCCGCTCGCGCGCTGCCGCGTCACCGTCTTGGATTCGCCGCCCGAGTTCGGTCTCTTGATCGGGGGACAGAAGAGGCATTCGTCCGATCTCCAGCAAATATCTGTTGAGCACCGCATTGCTTTCGTTCATGCCTGCAACTGTAGTGGCTGGAGCGAATCCGCCGCTACTGGGTAAATGTGTGATTTTCAAACAACGCCCGAGAGGCGCTCTGCGGTCCCTCTTTGGGGAGACCCAGTTTCGGCTATTGTGCCAGTTACCAACACAACGGCCAAAGCAGTGCTGCTACGAGCATTGCGATCAAAATCAACCCACAAGTGATGGACGTCCGCATTTCCCGTCGCGAGGCAGCCTCATCACTGTCTGGATCTAGACCGAACTGTAAGACCAGACGCAGGCTATCGGGATGATTGTCGAAAATGACAATGCGTCGCATCGTTTTGCCCTCAACTGGAGTTGCGATAGGTGGCGAGACGATCGCAAAAATTCTCTTTTGCCCTGAGCTTGCTGAACCAGCGCGGCAGCCGAGTTCAGGCATTCGAATCCGTTGGGAATACGCTCCGGTCGTAGAACGCGAGATCGCGCGCCGCGTGGGGCCGTCATTAAACCGTGGATTGTCCATACTACCACGATATTGCAATTGGTTAGCTCAGAGCTATCGGGTAGGCGTGAGATTTTTAAACAGCACTTGAGAAGTGATCTACGCTCCCTCATTCGGAAGAGCTATCACTCTTGCGTTTCGCCCAGGGGGATGGCGATTACAGCGAGAGCGACTGGTAGCACTAGCGCCCAGAGGCTAAACTTAACTTCCAAGGCGGCCCCAGCGGCACAGCCGACGACGAACCCAATTATGCAGGGCAATGTCATGCGTGCCCGGCGTCCGGCTTGGGCGAGCTCGTGGGGGTTTCTCCTACTGCGGGCGAGCGTCGCCAGGTCGACAGTCAGTTGAGTGATGTTCGTTGTCATTACCGCGGTAGACGGCACGCCTTTGAGGGCGAGCTTCACCAGCACATTCTGGGTCGCCATGGCGGCGACTCCGAGCATGCCCGCGAGCACAGCCATCGAACTGTTGGCATCGGGGAAGCGGCCAAAACCGACACCCAGTCCTAGAAACCCGATGAGGAGTGCAGTTTGCAGCAGCAGCAACGGTCGCAGCGGGGACATCCCGGTCCGCACAATCGCGTCGGACGCCAGCGTCACCAGGCCTAGCACTGCCATGAAGACCGGGACCGCCAGGAGCGGGCCGATCTGACTAAAACCACCGGTTACGTAATGCGCGGCCACGATTACCACGTTCCCGGTGATGTGGGCGGTGAACAACCCGCCAAGCGCAAGAAAGCCGATAACATCGACTGCGCCTGCCGTCGTGCTCAAGACAGCCGGTAGCAACCAGCTGCTACGGAAGCGTGTGAGCCACGATGTCATCGTTAGGGTTCCACTTGCACAACTCGCCGGGCGCTGAAGCATCCCCGCACAGTCGACAACGAATCTAGCCGCTTTGCTTACAGCGACAAACCTGCGGCCGGCCGTCACAGCCAATAACAAACTACCTCACTGGAGTGTAGTATCGGCCATTCACTTCATCCCCGATGACCGCAAAATGGGCCTGCGACGTCGATAAAGGGTCGGATTTCCACGAGAAATCTATTGATGGTACCTTAACCTGCGCCTCAAGCTGTGCGGTAGCGCGGTAACCTTCCACCCGGAATTGCTTCTGTGGATCATCATAAATGATTTTTTCATCCGTCGCCTTCCAAATCATCCTGAAATCCATAATGCCTGGTGTGCCTACGGCATCAAGGCGGGGCCACTTCGGTTGATCAACAACCGCAACATTCTCCATCTCGAGCGTTGCGGTCTGCCCGTCAGGGCTAATGACAAGGTCCCCTTTGGGAATTGGAACGACCCAATACAGCCCCGAAGGCGCAATTGGAGGATGAAAATCGTGAATCTGATTTTGAGGAGCAGCCTGCCCCTGAAATAATGTCAGTCATATGTGAGTGAATGCCCCCATCTGCGCAGCGCGTCCCGCGAAGTATTCTCCCTGCATAAATCCGTAGTCGGTTGTGGGGGTGCCAAAGGCAATTCGGTTACCTTTATTGTCAGTGCCCATGCCTGCGAAATTGGCGCATCGGGCGACTCGCCCTTTGAAATGGTAGATGTGCGACGGCTCCAACTGTGGGCCAGCCGGCTGATTATGACTGCCGTTCTTATCCAGCCAGGGTATCGGGTAAGGATCGGTGCTGCCATTGTATGTAGTCGGTTTTGATGGTGGTAGCTTATCACCCTCAGCAGAGGTACGAGAAAGCAAAAGCGATGCTGATGCGCCCGAAGCGATGCTAAGTGTTAGAAACCTACGCCTTGTGTAGCCGGAAGGGTCATCACCGATAGAGCTCATCGGTTTTCTCCTCTTAGCCTGGGTCGCTCGGTGTGATGATTCTCTTGGAGCTGCCGTTCCTATAGAGGTAAGCCTTGTAAGAGTTTTTCCAGAACGCGGTAAATGCGTACGTCTCGCCGGGTTCTAGGTTAACGCGACGTCGAGTCGGCGGTGTACGTCGATAGCCCTGTGGAGTCGTGCTTACCGACAAGACATGCTGCCCGGGGGGCAACACCGCATCGTAATTCTGACCAAGCCCCAAATCCGCAACCTGTACACCATCGACAAACAAGATGAGGTACTGGAAAGTCCCAAAATTGGCTGCCCTGGAAACAATCAAACGAGCATCATCCTCAGAACGGGCCGAGGCAGAGTTCGATCTGGCCACTCGCGCCTGAATGGGGGTGCCTGCAGCAAAGCTGCATGCGATTGCAACCATGATTAGTTTACTTGAAACGTGATTTAATATTTTCATAATTCACCCTTCAGCCGGAATCCTATGGCGGCCAGTCTGCACTCGTGAGATTTTCTTCTGCTGCAGGTGAGGGAAGCAGGCTTATCCCCTTTGAGGGAGACTCACTGAGTAGAATGGGCGTTCCTTCTAGCCACCTCTGGATCAAAACCCGGTGCGCGCTGGCAGATGTTCCTCAACTCCCTTGATCAACTATTACTATCCGTACGACCAGTATTGTGAATGCACATTTATCCGACTCCGGTTACGTCGTTGCTGTTTAAAGCTATTTCGAATGAGGGAGTATCACCTGGGACCCCGGGACTACACGGGAGCGTACCACGGATCGGGAATGTAGACGTAAGAAATCATTGAGGCGAAAAGGATGACAAACCACGGGTCGTGCCCTTACTCGGACAGCAGATCCGTCGGCATCCTTTTCAGGAGACTCGTCTGTAAACTTGTTTGTACGTGATAGTTTGAGACAGTCGGGGGCTCGTTTCTGTCACTTGCATTGTCAGCGTCCGGCCATCAGGGCTTAGAGTGTAATCATTAACTCTGCGCCCGTCTGCTGACGTGAATGTCTGCGCCAAACGCCGGCCTGCCAACTGCATGCTAGCGTTCACTTTTCCTCCGTCAGGACCAACCCAAGCGACAGGTGCACCCTTCGCCGGTGTCCGTAACGGCGGCTGGTTATCCACGGTGACGCTGATTTCATTCGGAGAGGAAGTGATGGCTACCTGGCGGTAAGCGGGGTTCAGTTTCTTGAGGCGCCCTCGAGCGATATCTCGCGTCAGGAAGTTCAGCTTCCCCACCGCCTCCTCGATCACCTCATTCACATTGTCGCTGTCGGTTTCGTCTACGATGTAGGTTCCATCTAGGCCGGACTTCTGTGCTGCAGCTAGTATGCCTGAGCCGAGAAAGATCGCACTGCACAACGGGACGAGGCAAAGTGTCGACACCAAATTAGTCATAGCCATTTTTCTCCTGGGCCGGCCATGGGATGTTGTCATGCTGCCTGTGAGGTGATGCGCTTCTTTATTTGAGATAGGTTACGTACGAAGAGTCGGGCGGCTTCTTAGCCGAGGCGGATCGAATGCTGTGATTGCGCAGCAGCAAATGCGCGCTACTGCTTGTTAACGACCATTTGTGGCTCAGCTTTGCTTAGCTCAACCTGCGCGCTCACCTTCTGGACTTGCGCAGCCTGCGCTCTTTCACAGCCGCTGCAAGAGCATTAACCTCCTTGCGCTGCTCCGCCACCATGGAGCTCAATTCTTCCACTTTGCGATGCTCTTTGAGGAATTCGTTCAGTAGCATCGCGTTCACTGCGTCGTAGCGCACGGTGTTCACTTTGCCCTCTTCATCACGGACCACCAAGTCCGGATTGACCGCTTCCACGTCCTCGGCCACCAGCCCAAACTGTGGAATCCTCTGGGGATCTATCCCTTTCTTGTAACGGAAAGTCACTGGTTTGAGCGCAAAGAGTCCTTCGCTGGCCTGTGCCATCGGCTCAATCTCTTCTTTGAACCGCCTCGAGGAAGTAATCGTGCCGAGCTTACCACTTGAATTAACGAAAACCGCCGCTCCCACAGCGGAGGTTCGATTGAAGACGTTGCCGATAAAGCAGCTGTTGTTTTCGTTCGCACCAAGGACCCCGGCCCCGAGACAGATAACGTTAGTGGCCGTGGTGACGTTGGCGCCGGCCGCAAAGCCTAAGGCCGTGTTGCCGGTGCCCGTGTTGTTTTCCAACGAATGAGCGCCATCCGCTGTGTTGAAACTGCCGGTTGTATTGCTGCCGAGCGCCTCGTCACCGGTGGCCGTGTTATGCTGTCCCGTCGTGGTTCTAGACATCGCGGCAAAACCATCGGCCGTGTTGTGGATTCCGGTTGTGTTGTGCAAGAGCGCCTGAAAACCAATGGCGTTGTTTCCAACGCCGCTTGTAAGGCTGAACAGGGCATTAGTCCCCTCAGCCGTGTTGAAGCCCGGATAGCCGCCGTCCGGGGCCGGGACAACCGCTCGCACTGCGGGCGAAAGCCCAAAGCAGACGAATACGAACGGGAGGACCATAAAAATAGATGCAAACAAACTCTTTTTCGTAACTTCACCTCCATTTTTTATTCTTGTATTCATTGCCGTTCACGCTACGGACGCCGTAATGGGCGCCACTCAGGCGCGTTAGTAGGATTTTGTTGTACCACCAACGCGGTGATGCGGGCTCCCTCTTTGGAGGTAGAGAGAGATCTTCGATTCCGCCAGGCGCGCCGGTTACGATGGCTGCTTGGCTGATGACTTTTGATTTGCGGGAGTCGTCATATTCCGATTTTCTCCCGTTCTTGTTCGTTCACAGCCCAAAAGTTTATAGGTCCATGGTGAGGGCAACGCGGAAGCGCACTTGCCGCTGTGCATCTGTCTATAACCTTCCGTCACGACGACGTTCTGACCGGCGGCTCACATGGGTTCATGCCCGAAGACCGCTATTTTTTGGCTACTTTGGTGCAGAAGGCGTAGGGCTTTGGCCGGGCGCTGCTGATGGCGCGACGCGGACTATTGTTCCCGTAGTAAGAGAATCGGATGGATTGACGATTACCTTGTCGGATTCGGTAACTCCGCTCAGGATCTCGGATTGTACACCAAAGTCCCGTCCGACTTTGACGTCGCGGAGTTGGACGACGCCCTTGGCGTCCACGACGCCGACTTGGACACTCTTCTCGCGAAATATGAGTGTATTATCAGGCAAGGTAACCAATTTCCCTAAAGCAACCTGTGGCACCCGAACAGTGGCATAGCTGCCAGGCAGGATTTCGTTCTTCCCGTTTTCCACTTGTAACTCGACAAGCATCGTTCGGGAATCGGGGGAGACGGCTCCCGACGTGGAGATCACTTTCCCGGGATACGTCTTTGCGCTTTCCGCACCGACCTGAACGTCGAAGGTTTGTCCCACCGTGATGTTCGCTGCGTCCTCCTGCGGGATACGAAAATAAACGCGCAGAGGATCTGTTTGTTGAATGTGAAACATTTCGAAGCTCGTATTGTTCGCGGTAATCAGGTCGCCGACGTTCACGTTACGGACCGTGATGATACCAGCGAAAGGCGCGGTCACACGTTTGAAGGCGACTTCCTGTTCGAGGAAACGAAGATTGGCCGCAAATGCTTCGGTGTTGGCCTGGTTCGTGCCCTGCGAAGTGTCGGTGTTCTCGGCATCAAGTTGGGAAACGACACCTTGTTTGTATAACTCCTGCCATTTCGTGTTCGTCTTTTTGGCTTGTTCCAAATTTTTTTTCGCCAGCACAGCCTGCGAGCGAGCTTGCGCAAGCTGCTGATCCAGATCGGGGGTGTCGATCTCGGCGAGCAACTGGTCTTTCTCGACGTGCGCGCCGATATCCACGAGCCAGTCTTTTAGGTATCCGTTGACCCGTGCAAAGATAGATGCTTCCTGCCATGGTTTGACTTCAGCTGGTAAGTTAAGCCCACTTCGCGGTGTGGTAGCGGTTGGCGAAACCACCTCCACGGTCGGGATCGCCAACTCCTTAGTATCAGCCGCAGCTGTTTGCCGCTGCCGGAATTGGGGAACAAAGCCACCGACCAATGCGACCAGAAGCATTGCTCCACCTGACATCAGGATAAAACGATGTCTCCGGCGAGGCTGGACGGGGCCTGTTTTTTGTTCGTCGGAGCTAACGCTGTCGGTAGGGGTAGTTGTGCTCATGTATAGAGGGGTGTGTTTAGGTTGCGGAGGAGACGGCCTCAAGGACTGTTGATGGAACATTTTCTTTCGGTTCTGCCTTGGCAGTGTCGGCTGGTTGGCGGTGCAACAGGCTGAATACCACAGGCACAAAAAGTAGCGTCGCGACGGTTGCGAGCATGAGACCGCCAATGACCGCGCGCCCGAGCGGCGCGTTCTGCTCGCCGCCTTCACCAAGACCAAGCGCCATTGGTAACATTCCGATGATCATTGCCGTCGCCGTCATGATCACTGGGCGCAAACGGCCGGTGCCGGCTTCCCAGGCCGCTTTCACCGAATCCATTCCTTCCTGAAGGTGAGTGCGGGCAAAGGTCACGACCAAAACAGAGTTCGCAGTCGCGACACCGAGACACATGATCGCACCCATCATAGCCGGCACGCTTAAAGTTGTACTCGTAACATGCAGCCCCCAAATCACACCCGCGAGGGCACCGGTCAATGCCGTTAAAATAATGAATGGGTCGAGCCAGCTCTGGAAGTTCACAACGAGCAGTAAATAAATTAGGGCAATCGCCACTAACATTCCTATGCCCAGTCCGAGAAAGCTCGAACTCATCGTCGCTGCTTGTCCGCGCAGAACAATACTGACGCCTTGCGGCGCGGTCTTCTGGGCCTGCGCAACGATCGGCATAATGTCACTTAGCACTCCACCGAGATCTCTGCCTCCAACTCCGCCATAAACATCGACCACCGGTATAACGTTGTAGTGCGTGTAGATGGGTTGGCTGGTGATTCGTGTTACGTCAGTTACATTATCGAGGATCTGACCGTTGCCAGTTCCAGGTTTAGAGGCACTAAGTGGCATCGACCTCAGCTCGGAGAGCGTAGTAGTCTGACGTTCCGGGACTCGGACATTGACGAGATATTGGACGCCGGTGGTGTAATCAAGCCAGTAGGTCGGTGTCACCTGGCTGCTACCGCTCAAAGAGAGTAGGACCGAACCGGCCACATCTCTCTCACTGAGCCCGAGCTCCATCGCCTTTGTTCGATCGACATTGAACTCGAATCGCTGCAAGTCGTTTGGCTGCTGAACGCGCACATCAACGGCCCCGCGGACTTGACGCATTTTTTGAGCAATGGAATTGGCGACCTGCTGGTCGACCTTTTCATTTCGTCCGACAACTTGAACGTCCAGCGGAGCCGGAAGTCCGAAGTTAATTGTTTCGCTGACGATGTCCGCCGGCAGGAAGTAAAAGGTTATTCCAGGAAAGTCACGATTCAAACTGAGACGCAGGTTGCGCACATAATTCGCCGTCGGCTTATGGTTCGGTTTCAATGAAACCAGAATGTCAGCGTCGGCCGGCCCTGATATCCCACTGTCGTTGTAGCTCAAATTGATGCCCGAAACCGGAAGCCCGATGTTGTCAAGTATACCTTCGAGCTCATTGGCGGGAACTTGATGACGAATGGCGGCTTCCACTTCGTCAACCAGCTTGGCCGTTTGCTCGATCCGCGTCCCGGTTGGCGCCCGCACGTGCAATCGAAACGTGCCTGCGTCCACCGCGGGAAAGAAATTTTGGCCGAGAAAGGGAACGAGCAGCCACGTGGCAACGCAAAACGAGAGAAAACCAACAGCGAAGGCCGCTCTGTGTCCTAGCACTGTGCCTAACAAGTTCGCATAAACTTCCCTAAAGCGATCGAACGCTTTTTCAAAACCTTGCTGAAGGGCAACCAGTGGCCCGACCCAAAACGCGACGTGCTTTTCGTCTGTTTGTTTGTGGTGATGGCGCTCGAAGAACATGATCATTGTCGGCACCAATGTGCGCGAAAGCACGTAGGAAGAGATGACGGCGAACATGACCGCCTCTGCTAACGGAACGAAAAGATAGCGAGCCACCCCCGCTAGCGAGAACATCGGCACGAAGACAATGCAGATGCAAAAGGTGGAAACCATAGCCGGTAACGCGATTTCACCCGCGCCTTTCAGAATTCCATCTT